>JACCDN010279783.1_pt1 | contig 28178 bp, 27 predicted proteins | sample 7441691 | NCBI WGS metagenome assembly JACCDN01 (sample SAMN15323439, study PRJNA562643) | freshwater metagenome | isolation source: river surface water | place: USA:Blue River Watershed | collected 2017-08-16 | reverse complement strand
TTGCAAACATCGGAGATGTTCGCTCCCTGGTGATTCACCCAGCCTCTACAACTCACTCTCAGCTAAGCCCTGCAGATCTAGCCACCACCGGTGTGACTCCAGGTCTGGTTCGTCTATCAGTTGGTCTTGAGACCTACCAGGACCTGATTGCAGATCTGCAGAAGGGTTTTGCCGCGGCACGCTAAATGGATTTCCAGATATCTGAAGACTCTGCTCCCTCGGAATTTATCTCCGAGGAGCAGCGTCGTCAGCTGGTTGGAAGACCACCCGCTACCGGAGCCTGGCTTGCCGGCGATCCAATTGGTCACCGCAAGTTCTCGGAAGTCTTTGATCTTGAGACCGAGTCTGGTGAGAAGCTCGTAGGAGCGCGACTTGCCTACGAGAGCTGGGGCGAACTCAATCAAGACGCCTCTAATGCCGTCTTGGTTTTGCATGCGCTAACCGGTGACAGCCACGCGATTGGAAACGCTGGCGATGGTCACGCAACCGCGGGTTGGTGGAACGGCATCATCGGACCTGGTCTTGCGATTGACACCGATAAATACTTCGTTGTCACGCCAAATGTTTTAGGTGGCTGTCAGGGTTCGACCGGACCCTCATCGCTTGATAGAAATGGTCGCGAATACGGCCCTTCATTTCCCCAGCTAACCATCCGTGATCAAGCGAAGGCTTTTGAAATCTTGGGTCGGTCACTGGGTATTGAAACCTGGTATGCGATTGTTGGCGGCTCAATGGCTGGCATGCACGCCCTCGAGATGGCAATCTCCAACCCAAAGCTGATGCAGCGGTTGGCGATCTTGGCCGCGCCACCATTTTCAACCGCTGACCAGATCGCGCTGAACACTGTTCAGCTGGAAGCCATTCGCTCAGACTCAAACTTTGCGGCCGGTTGGTACTACGACGCCAAGCCAGGGTTTGGACCACACCGCGGTTTGGCGCTTGCCAGAAGAATGGCGCTTCTCAACTACCGCTCCCCCGAAGAGCTCAACGAGCGCTTTGGTCGTTCTTGGCAGTCGCAGGTTAGTCCACTTACCGAACGTGGCAAGTACGCGGTTGAGAGCTACCTGGATTTCCATGGCAATAAGTTCGTTAGACGCTTTGATGCCAACAGCTACATCACACTTGTAAGCGCCATGAACTCTCACGACATAGCACGCGGCAGAGAGTCAGTCGATGCTGCACTGTCCAACATCAACTGCCCGACCCTAGTGCTTGGTATTGACTCGGATCGCCTGTTCCCAGTCTCAGGTCAGGAGCAAATCGCCGCGGGGATTAAGGGTGAACTCATTGGTGGCGGTTTGCAGGTAATTCAAAGTGAATTCGGACACGACGGTTTCTTGATCGAAATCGAAGCCGTGGGCCAGCAGCTGGAGGCTCTGCTTCAGGCATAGAGTTGAAACCGTGAATCTTCTGAAGTCCAAAATTGCGGTTTCTTTCTTCTTCCTCTCTGGCGGCATGTCGCTGGCCCTTTGGGCGGTGCACATCCCGCTCATCGAAAAAACTGTTGGTGTAAGTTACGCCCAGCTTGGTGGCCTGTTGGTGTTCTCAGCACTCGGTGGTTTTTTCGCCATGCAAATGGCAGGTTGGCTAATCGACCACATCGGAGCCAAGACCACCACCATGCTCGGTGGCATCGTGGTTGGACTTGCACTTTTGGGTCCAGCGTTTGCAGACTCGCCACTTTGGTTGGCGGTTGCAATCTTTGGGATTGGCTTTGGGCTCTCGGGTGTGGATGTCCCGATGAACGCGGCTGCGCTTCAGGTTGAAAAAGCCAATAAGCGTGCCATCTTTACCTTCTTCCACCTGTTCTGGTCGGTCGGTGGATTGGTAGGAGCAGCGCTTGGTTTTTGGACCATTTCGATGGGCTTTGTTCAAAGCCAAACCTTGCCGGTGGTTGGTCTAACCCTCAGTGCCCTGGCAATCTTCTTCTCCACCTGGCTACTACCAAACGAGGTCAATGCCACCAGAGATAACAAGGTAGAGAACAAGCAGGCCTCGAAATCCAACCGCAGAGTTTTGGCCTTCGTGCTGCTAGCTGGTTTGATGTCTGCCTCGGGTGGAATCATCGAAGGCGTTGCCCAGGACTGGTCAGCTCTCTACCTGCGCGATGTTCAAAACTTCAGTGTCGCCTTGGCAGCCTGGGGCCTAGCGGCTTTCAACATCGGCATGATTCTCGGTCGCATTTTCATCGACCGTATCGTGGAGCGCAAGGGTCGAGGTTTTGTCATTCAGTGGGGATCTTTGGTGGCTGCGATTGCGATTGCGCTGCAGGCATTTGCCCCAAGCGGCGAGGTCTCGCTGGCACTTTGGTTCCTGCTCGGACTTGGCATCTCAGGTGTCGTGCCACAGATCTTTGCGGCAGCTGGAGAAATTGGTGAACCAACCCACCAGGGTCGCAACATGGCCAAGGTTGTGGGCATCACCTACATCGGAACCTTGGCTGGACCGTCGATCATTGGCCTTCTCACCGTTGCACTACCGCTTGAGTGGGCGATTGGCTGGGGTGCGGTATTGGGTATCTTTATCGTCCTGGCAAATCCAAAGTTGGAGAAACTACCTAAATGACACTGCTTTTTAGCCCCATCAAAATCCGCGAGGTCGAAGTTCGTAACCGCATCTGGGTATCTCCGATGTGCATGTATTCATGCGAAAACCAAGACGGTATGCCAAACGACTGGCACCTTGTGCACCTTGGAGCTAGGGCTGTAGGTGGTGCCGGTCTAGTGATGGCTGAAGCAACCGCAGTTGTGCCAGAGGGTCGCATCACACCTTGGTGCACCGGCATCTGGAGTGACGAGCAGATCCCAGCTTGGAAGAGAGTCACTGACTTTATCCACTCTCAGGGAGCAACAAGTTCGATTCAACTTGCTCACGCCGGTCGTAAGGCCTCAACCTATAGAGCTCAGTCAGGCTCTGGTTCAGTGCCTCAAGGCGAGGGCGGCTGGGAGACGGTGTCATCAACCAGTGAGGCTTTTCCTGGTTATGCAGCGCCTAGAGAGCTGACCACCGACGAGGTCGCGCAGATCGCACTAGATTTTGGGACCGCTGCCAGGAGGGCAATGCTGGCTGGATTCCAATCCGTTGAAATCCATGCGGCCCACGGATACCTGATTCACCAGTTCCTTTCTCCGATCACTAACAAACGAACCGACCACTACGGCGGATCCCTGGAGAATCGAGCACGATTGCTCCTTGAAGTCGTAAGCGAAGTCAGGGCGGCGGTTGGTTCATCGGTGCCGGTGTTTGTGCGCTTTAGCGCCACCGACTACGTCGAGGGTGGCTGGGATCAGGCCCAAACCAACCAGGTCGCCAGCTGGGCTCATGAGCACGGTGCCGACCTGTTCGACATCTCTTCGGGCGGTTTGGTGATGGGAGTAAAGATCCCGACTGGACCCGGCTACCAGGTTCCACTTGCCGAGAACCTCAAGAGTGAGTCACACACCCAGGTTGGCGCTGTTGGTCAGATCACCACCGGAGCCCAAGCCGAAGAAATTCTGCAGCGCGGCCTAGTCGATGTGGTCTTGGTAGGAAGGGAGTTTCTAAGAGACCCGCAGTTCCCACTTCGTGCCGCGCATGAGCTTGGTGAAGAGATTGCCTGGCCCGTGCAGTACGAACGAGGTAAGTTCCCTACCGCCTAGTTGCATCCTCGATCTCACCAACGAGCTCTTCGATGATGTCTTCCAAAAAGACACAACCAACCACGGTTCCATCTGGTGAGAATGACCTGGCGATGTGAGCTCCCGCCTTACGCATTTGAGCCAAGGCATCTTCCAACTCTGCAGTCTGTGGAATCGAAATCATCGCTCGCATGAGCTTGTGAGGAAGCGGAGCATCTAGTTGGTCGCTAGCTGCAACCAAAGAGTCCTTTAGGTGCCAGTAACCAAGTAGCTCATCGTTTTGAACCACTGGGAAGCGTGAGAAGCCGCGGTCTGACACCAACTCCTGCAAGTCTTTGGCAGATGCACCGAGCGGCAAAGAGACCAGCTGATCGATTGGCACCGTGATGTCCAGCACGCGCTTCTCGGTGAACTCAAAAGCCTTGGTGATGGTGCCGCCCTTATCTTGCAGGACACCAGTTTTAGTACTCTCCTCGACAATGCCTTCCACTTCACCGAGGGTGAAGGCGGTGTTGGCCTCATCTCTTGGTTCAAAGCCAAAGAGCTTGAGGATTAGGTTCGAGATCTGGTTCATGGTCCAAACCAGTGGCCTAACAGCCTGAGCAACAAAGTAGATTGCGGGACCAAGAATCAAAGCGGCCTTATCAGGCAGTGCGATGGCAAAGTTCTTTGGCAGCATCTCCCCCAGCACGACGTGCAGGTAGGTGACGAGCAATAGCGCAATCACAAATGCCGTTACCGATGTGGTGGCATAGCCAAGTCCAAGGGCTGAAAGTGGAATCTCCAACAGGTGGTGAATCGCAGGCTCTGCGATTACCAAGATCAATAGCGACGAAACCGTGATGCCAAGCTGAGCGGTGGCAAGCATCAGCGAAACCTGCTCCATGGCCTTGAGGGTTACCTTGGCTAGAGCGTTGCCAGCATCTGCCTTAGGTTCAATTTGCGAGCGTCTGGCAGATATGACAGCAAACTCTGCCCCTACAAAGAAGGCGTTAGTGGCGAGCAGCACTACGAGCCAAATCAGGCCCATTAGGTCCTCATTCATCGCTCACCTCCGGGGTGAAGCGAAGTCGATCCACTCTTCTACCGTCCATGCGAGTCACCGAGATAACTCCGCCCTGAACCAGGATCTTGTCGCCGACCTCTGGGATTCGACCAAGCTCGGCCATCACAAAACCTGACACGGTGTCGTAGTCCTCGTCTTCGGCAATCTTGAGATCGAAGTCTTCAAGCTCGCCAGGTCGCGTGAGGCCCGAGAAGCTCAAGGTGCCATCGGCGTATCTCGCGATGCCAAAACGAGCGCGATCGTGCTCATCGGCAAGATCACCAACAACCTCTTCGACAGCATCCTCCAAGGTGGCAAGACCTGCCGTGCCCCCGTATTCATCAACCACGATGCCCATCTGCAGACCCTTGCCTCGCAGCTGAATCATGAAGCGATCCAGCGTCATAGTCGCTGGCACGCGAACCGGCTCGACCATGATGGCCGAAACCGGCACCTGCTCACGCCTTTCGACTGGAATCGAAACCGCACGCTTTAGGTGCACAACGCCAACCACGTCATCGGCGTCCTCTCCGATAACCGGGAATCTGGAGTGACCAGTCTTCGAGGCCAGCGCGATCAAATCTGCAGCCGAGTCATCGCGATCAAGACTGAACATTTTGACTCTCGGGGTCATGATGTCCGAGGCGGTGAGGCTTTGCAGCTCAATGGTCTTCTCAATTAGTTGAGCGGTGTCTTGCTCGAGTGACCCAAGGTCTGCACTGCGGCGCACCAGCGATGCCAGCTCATCTGCACTTCGCGCCGCCGAAAGCTCTTCCTTCGGCTCAACGCCAAACTTGCGAAGCAGGTAATTTCCGTTTGCGTTCAGCAAACGAATCAAAATCGAGAAGATCCACGTAAACAGAAGCTGGAAGCCGATCACAAGCTTTAGAACCTTCACCGGTGCCGAGAGCGCCATGTTCTTTGGCACCAGCTCGCCGATTAGGAAGGAGAAAACAGTCGCAATAACCATCGCAAGTACGACCGAGACCGCTGGCACCGCATCGGCATCGATGCCGATGCTAAGAAGCCACGGCCCTATCAGGCGTGAAACCGAAGGCTCTAAAACGTATCCGGTGAGCAAAGTGGTCAGCGTGATACCCAACTGCGCAGAGGACAGGTGGGTTGAAGTTTGAGAAATTGCCCTAATTGGCAAATCGAGGCCCTTTTGGCCGTGGCTCTTTAGGGTTTCGAGCTCAACGCGGTCAGTATTGATAAGCGCGAATTCGCTAGCGACAAATAGGCCAGTCCCGATTGTTAGCAGGACGCCAAGGGCCAGCAGCAGGTAGTCGCTCACCTAGCCACCGGCCAAAATCTATGTTTATCAGGATCCATATTCGAAAACACTATACATAGTGATACGGGTAGACTTTCGTGCGGTCCTAACAATTTCACACAAAGGGGCACCCTGTCGATGGCCGACAATTTGAACTCCGACTCTGGTTTTGGCGCAAACGAATGGCTAGTAGCCGAGATGTACACCCAGTGGTTGCAAAACCCAGATTCCGTGGACAAGTCCTGGTGGCCGATCCTTGAGCGCTACCAGCAGACCCAGGGCTCTACCCCAACCTCAGCCCCGGCAGCACAGCCAGCACCAACTCCGGTTGCTGCTCCAGTGATTCAGACTCCAACCGAGGCCATCACCATTCCGGTTGCCAAGGCAACCGAAACTGCACAGAAGGCAGCTCCGGTTCCAGCCAACCTTCCAGCCCAGACCGGTGCAATCACAACCTCTGCCGAGACTGAGGCAGAACCTGAGGTCACCATCCTCAAGGGCATGGCAAAGACTTTGGCATCCAACATGGATGCTTCACTTTCAATCCCGACCGCAACCTCGGTTCGTCAGGTCCCAGCCAAACTACTTATCGATAACCGCATTGTTATCAACTCACACCTCAAGCGCACCCGTGGTGGCAAGGTCTCCTTCACCCACCTAATTGGTTACGCAGTTGTGCAGGCCCTCAAAGAGTTCCCATCGCAGAACGTTTTCTACGACGAGGTTGATGGCAAGCCAGCAATGGTTACCCCCGCTCACATCAACTTTGGTCTTGCGATCGACATCCCCAAGCCAGATGGCACCAGAGCGCTGTTGGTGCCAAACATCAAGCGTGCTGAGACTCTGAATTTTGCTGAGTTCGTAGCAGCCTACGAATCACTTGTGAAGCGAGCTCGTGACAACAAGCTCACCGCCGAGGATTTCCAGGGCACTACCATTTCGCTAACCAACCCAGGCGGTATTGGAACCGTTCACTCGGTTCCACGACTCACCCGTGGTCAGGGCTGCATCGTTGGTGTCGGTGCTCTCGACTACCCAGCCCAGTTTCAGGGCATGGCCGAGGAGCTCCTTGCTGAGCAGGGTATTGGCAAGATCCTGACTCTGACTTCGACCTATGACCACCGTGTGATCCAGGGTGCTGGTAGCGGCGAGTTCTTAAAGATCATTAACGAGCTGCTACTCGGAGATCGTGGTTTCTACGACCAGATCTTCGCCGACATGCGTATCCCCTACACCCCAGTTGTTTGGGTGCAGGACTTCCACTGGGATCTGGCCGATCAAAACGGCAAGAACACCAGAATTCAGGAGTACATCAACGCCTTCCGTGTTCGCGGTCACCTGATTGCTGACATTGATCCACTCGAGTACCAGCAGCGCTGGCACCCAGATCTAGACATCCGCTCCTATGGTCTGTCGCTCTGGGACCTGGACCGCACCTTCAAGACCGGTGGTTTTGGTGGTCGCACTAAGGCCAAATTCCGCAACATGCTTGGCATTCTGCGTGATAGCTACTGCCGCACCGTCGGTGTTGAATACATGCAGATTCAGAACCCTGAAGAGCGTCGCTGGTTCCAGGACAAGCTTGAGCGTCCATATGTCAAGCCATCCAAAGAAGAGCAGTTCCGAATCCTGCAGAAACTGAACGAGGCCGAGGCTTTCGAGACCTTCCTGCAGACCAAGTTCGTTGGTCAGAAGCGCTTCTCCCTAGAAGGTGGCGAGTCGCTGATTCCAGCCCTTGACCAGATCTTGCAGGACGCTGCCGACTCCGACCTGCACGAGGTGGCTATTGCTATGGCTCACCGCGGTCGCCTGAATGTTCTAACCAACGTTGCCGGCAAGACCTACGGTCAGGTTTTCAAGGAGTTCGAGGGTTCGATGGACACCAAGGGTGTTCAGGGCTCGGGAGACGTGAAGTACCACCTGGGAACAGAGGGTGTATTCACTAACCACTCTGGCAAGCAGGTTCGTGTTTCCCTAGCTGCAAACCCATCACACCTTGAGGCCGTGAACCCAGTTCTCGAAGGCATCGTGCGTGCAAAGCAGGATCGCCTCGGTAACCCAGAGAACTTCCCGGTGATTCCAGTTTTGATTCACGGTGATGCCGCATTTGCAGGTCAGGGTGTAGTCCCAGAAACGCTACAAATGAGCCAGCTCGAGGGCTACAAGGTCGGTGGCACGATCCACATCGTGGTGAACAACCAGGTTGGCTTCACCACCTTGCCAAAGGACTCTCGTTCTACCACCTATGCAACTGACATCGCAAAGGCGATTCAGGCACCGATCTTCCACGTCAACGGTGATGACCCAGAGGCAGTGGTTCGAGTATCTCGAATCGCCTTTGAGTATCGCCAGGTCTTCAACAAAGACGTAGTCATTGACATCGTCTGCTACCGCAGACGTGGTCACAACGAGGGCGATGACCCTTCGATGACCCAGCCGCTGATGTATAACCTGATTGAGCACAAGCGCAGCGTCAGAACCCTCTACATGGAGAACCTGATCGGTCGCGGTGACATCACACAGGAAGAGTTCGACCAGGCCAACCAGAGCTTCCAGGCAACCTTGGAAAAGGCCTTTGTTGATGTTCACGAGGCCATGACTTCTCCGGCTGCGCTTCCAACTCGACCAGCGGGTATTGGAACCACTGCCAGTGAAATGCAGGAGATCTCGAAGCCAACCGCTGTTGCAAAGGAAGTTGTCGAGGCTATCGGTAACGCTCACGCCAACCAGCCAGCTGGCTTCGCCGTTCACCCTAAGCTCGCGCAGCTTCTTGAGAAGCGTGTTGAGATGAGCCGCCAGGGTGGAATCGACTGGGGCTTTGGTGAGCTAATGGCATTTGGTTCGCTGCTACTAGAGGGCGTAAACGTTCGCCTCGCGGGTCAGGATGCTCGTCGCGGTACCTTCGTGCAGCGTCACGCTTCCTTCCACGACCGCAACACCGGTCAGGAGTGGATGCCACTTCAGTACATCTCTGAGAACCAGGCCAAGTTCCAGGTCTTCAACTCGCTCCTTAGCGAGTATGCAGCAATGGGCTTTGAGTATGGCTACTCGGTCGAAGAACCAAACGGTCTAACTCTTTGGGAAGCCCAGTTTGGTGACTTCGTAAACGGTGCTCAGACCGTGGTCGACGAGTTCATCTCATCTGCCGAGCAGAAGTGGGGTCAGCACGCTTCCCTAGTGCTATTTCTCCCACACGGCTATGAGGGTCAGGGTCCTGACCACTCCTCCGCCCGCATCGAGCGTTTCTTGCAGCTTTGTGCTGAGAACAACATGACCGTCGCCCAGCCATCGACTCCGGCTTCTCACTTCCACCTGCTGCGTCGTCAGGCTTTTGCTACTCCAAAGCGACCACTTATCGTGTTCACTCCAAAGTCGATGCTGCGCCTAAAGGCTGCGTCATCCTCAGTTGAGGACTTCACTCAGGGCAGCTTCCGACCAGTGATCAACGATGAGCAGGGTTTGAACCCAGCAAACGTCAAGCGCGTGATCTTCTGCTCGGGCAAGATCTACTGGGATCTGCTTGCAGAGTCACAAAAGCGCGGCACTCAGGACACCGCAATTGTTCGTATTGAACAGCTCTACCCAACTCCGGTTGAAGAGATGAAGCAGGCAATCGCGATGTATCCAGGAGCTGAGTTGGTCTGGGTTCAGGATGAGCCTGCGAACCAGGGTCCTTGGACCTACATGGGTCTGTTCATGCCTAAGTACGGCATCAACTTCCGCAACATCTCTCGCCCGGCTTCGGCATCTCCTGCCTCTGGTTCAGCAAAGCGCCACGCTACTGAGCAGGCTGACCTAGTCCAAAGAGCGTTCGAGGCTTAGTTTGCGAAGGATTAGGGTCGTAATTCTCGGTGACGAGTTACTCTCGGGCGCCGGTGACCCTAAGGGACTTGGTTGGTTGGGTCGAGTTCAGGCTCGTCTACCCCAGGGCGATGACGTTGCAATCTTCCCACTGGCGATGGTGAGCGAGAACAGCTCGCAGCTTCTGGAGCGTTGGCGCACCGAGGCTCTGCCTCGATTCAGCCCTGAGACTGAGAACTATCTGGTTCTAGCGCTATCGCCTCAAGACATCCTTGAGGGCTTGACCATCTCTCGCTCACGCCTGAACCTGGCATCGCTACTTGATGATGCCGCTCGCGAGGGTGTGAAGATTTTTGTAATTGGTCCAACCCCATCGACTTTGCAAGAGGTTGATGCCGAGATCGATCACCTGAACGCCGGCTTTGAAGATGTGGTGAAGAGAAGGCAGATTGCCTACGTTGACTGCTTTAGACCACTTCGCGAGCACGAAGGCTGGGTTGCTGAGGTTTCGACTCACCCGAGAAGACTGCCCGGTCAGGTTGGTTATGGCCTGATTGCCTGGCTGGTTCTAAACAAGGGTTGGTTTGAGTGGTTAGGGCTAACCGAAACTAACTAGTCGTGATCCTGAATCTCACGAAGCCTTTGCATCACGCGCTCCGCAAGCTCCGAGGTCGGCGCCTCATCGCAAGAGCGCTGGATGACCTGGTTGAAAACAATCTCAATGTCGTAGTGCTGCTCGCAGGAGTCGCAGTTGGCAAGGTGAGCGGTGACCGCATCTAGCTCTTGCTCGTGCATTGCGGAGTGTAGATACTCATGAACGCTGCGCTTTACTTCATCGCAGTCGAGCTGTTTCATCATCACTCCTCTTCTCTATCTACGCGATACCCTTCTTGGGCTGCATAGTCAGATAACAGATTTTTTAGCAGTTTCTTCCCGCGATGCAAGCGCGACATGACGGTTCCAACTGGAGTGCCCATGACATCAGCTATCTCGGCATAGGGAAGACCCTCTACAACTGCGTAGTAAACGACCATTCGAAACTCGTCCGGAATCTGGTCCAGCGCATTGCGAATCACCTTTGAAGGCAGGTTATCCAGAGCTTCCAGCTCTGCAGAGCGAGTGGAGATCGAGGTGATCGATTCACCGCCACCAACCTGCCAGTCTTCAAGGTCGTCCAGGGCGGTTTTAGCCTGATCCTTGCTCTTTTTGTTGTAGAGGTTGATGTGGGTGTTGGTCATGATCCTAAAAAGCCAGGCTTTTAGGTTGGTACCCTGCTCGAATTTGCTCCAGGCGGTAAACGCCTTAGCGAAAGTTTCTTGAACTAGATCTTCAGCGTCAGATGGGTTACGGGTCCAGCGCAGAGCTGCTCCATAAAGCTGAGGCATGAGCGGTAAAGCTTGTTGTTCGAAGCTTCTTAGCTTCTCTGATTTCTTTTCACTCATTGATACTGAGTGTATTGAGGTTTGACCGTAGTTTCTTGAAAAACCCGAAGTTGCCCTTAGAAACAACAATCCGGGGCTTGTATCCTTAGACCCAATGAGCTCTCACCCATTTTGGCCCGCCCCCAAAGGCAAAGTTTTTCGTGCCACGGTGAATCTCCCCGGGTCAAAATCGCTTACCAATCGTGAGCTTTTACTCTCCGCAATTGCAGACTCCCCAACCACGCTCGTTGCCCCATTGGTTTCGCGTGACTCGAAGTTGATGATTGCAGCCCTTGAAAGTCTTGGCACCAAGTTCGAGTGGCAGGGCGATGACCTTGTTATCACCCCGGGTGAGCTAACTGGCAGCGCGACGATCGACTGTGGTCTCGCCGGAACCGTGATGCGTTTTGTCCCACCCCTATCACTTCTGGCTAAAGGCAAGACCTACTTTGATGGCGATGAGGGGGCGAGAAGGCGTCCCATGCACACCACCATCGAATCGCTTCGTGCACTAGGCGCAAAGATCGAGCCTGGCCAAACCGCACTGCCTTTCAGTGTTGAGACCACAGCTGAGATTCAAGGTGGCGAGCTAGAGATTGATGCTTCGGCTTCCTCGCAGTTTGTCTCTGGGCTGCTTTTAGTAGCAGCAAAGTTTGAATCGGGCCTAACCCTGATCCACACCGGCGAAGAGCTGCCATCGCTACCGCACATCGAAATGACCTTGGAGACCCTGCGCCAGCGCGGAGTCGATGCCTATGCGATCAATGAGCGCAGCTGGCGGGTTGAACCCGGACCAATTGCTGGCGGCAAAGTCGTAATTGAGCCCGATCTTTCAAATGCTGGACCTTTTTTGGCAGCAGCCATGGTTTGTGGTTCCGAGATCACAATTCCCCACTGGCCGGCTAAAACCACCCAGGTCGGTGCCGAGTTTGATCGGATCTTGCCACTGATGGGAGCAAGGGTTTCCAGAGACAGCGCCGGGCTGACCTTGCAGGGCGGAGAGATCCAAGGCATTGACATCGATCTCTCAATTGGAGGTGAGCTAGCTCCGGTTATCGCCGCACTTGCCGTGCTAGCTGACTCCCCCACAAGAATCACCGGCATCGCACACCTTCGAGGTCACGAAACCGATCGACTCAAAGCCCTCACCGGTGAGATAAATCGAATCGGCGGTAACTGCCGTGAGCTGGAAGATGGTCTTGAAATAACCCCAGCCCCGGTGACAGGTGGCAAGTGGTTTAGCTATGAGGATCACCGCATGGCAACCGCTGGGGCAATCATTGGCCTTAGGTATCCGATCGAGGTTGAAAACATCGCCACCACATCAAAGACCATGCCGCAGTTCCCAACACTCTGGGCCAAGATGCTGGAGTCTGAGTGACCAGAACCTACTCCGAGGATGACTACCTAGACGAGGACGATGTCCGAGTGAGGCCCAACCCTCGCGGTTCAAGACCAAGAACAAAGCGTCGCCCAAACTTTGATGAGGCACCCATTGGCATGGTGCTAGAGGTTCATTTAGCCCGATATCGAGTCTTGGTTGATGGTCAAGAAGTTCTCGCCACCTTGGCAAAGGAGCTTCGCAATAGGGGCTGCGTGACCTGCGATCTAGTTCGTCTAGACGGCGATCTCACGGGAGCAAAAGGCAGCCTGGCCAGAATCGTAAAAGTTGAACCAAGAACAACTGCACTCTCAAGGTTGAACGAAGAATCTGAAGCCGGTGAGCAAACAATCGTTGCCAATGCGGATCAATTGATGATCGTTTTGGCAAGTGCGAACCCTGAACCAAAAGCAAGGCTGGTGGATCGCTATCTGGTTGCGGCCTACAACGCCGGCATCAAACCCTTTTTGGTTATGACCAAGTGTGATTTGCAGGATCCCGATGAGTTTTTGAAGAACTTCCAGGGCTTTGATCTGACCATCATCAAAACCCGCTCCGATTCTCCTAACTTGGATGAGCTCATCCCCCACATCAAAGGTCACACCACCGTGTTTGCCGGTCACTCGGGCGTGGGAAAAACTACGCTCATCAATGCCCTAGCCCCCGATTATCTCCGCGCCACCGGAGAGGTAAACGAGGTGACCGGTAAGGGTAAGCACACCTCTTCCTCAGCCATGGCGATCTCCGCCCACGGCGGCTGGATTGTTGACACCCCAGGAGTTAGAACCTTTGGCCTTGCAGGAATTAGCGCCGCTGGGTTGCTGAAAGGTTTTGCGGACCTGGCTAGGGCTAGTGAGCAGTGTCCGAGAGACTGTTCACACCTAGAAGCAGCCCCGGACTGTGAGTTGGATGCAGCGGCAGAGCGCGGAGAAATAGCAGCACTGCGGCTGGATTCCTTCCGCAGGTTGGTGCAAGAGGTTAGCTCGGTAGATTGGTCCTGATGAACAACCTCGAATTTGCCTTGATGCTTGCTGATGCCGCGGATGAGATTTCTCTCGCGCGCTTTCGAGCACTTGATCTGAACATCGAAACCAAGCCGGATCGAACCCCAGTCACCGATGCTGATCGAGCGGTTGAGGCAAAACTCAGAGACCTGATTGCTGAGCACCGACCAAATGAACGGGTTATCGGTGAGGAGTTTGCCAACAGCGGCGACAGCGATCGAGTATGGATCATCGACCCGATAGATGGCACTGCCAACTACCTGCGAGGTGTGCCGATTTGGGCATCGCTTATTGCACTTCGAGTAAAGGGTGAACTTGTGACCAGCGTGGTTTCAGCGCCAGCGCTCGGTAGACGCTGGTGGGCAACAAAGGGTGAGGGTGCCTTCACCCAAGATGTCGATGGCTCAGTTAGGCAAATCCAGGTCTCCAAGATTGCAGAGCTTGAAAATGCATCAATCAGCTTCAACTCGATCAGGCAGTGGGACAACGCAGGGCTTTTGAACCCCTTGATTGAACTTACTCGTAAGGTCTGGCGCGATCGCGCCTACGGAGATTTCCTGAGCTACATGTACTTGGCAGAGGGGCTTCTAGAAATGGTCTCTGAGCATGGCCTGCAGCTCTATGACATCGCCGCGCTGGTTCCGATTGTGGAAGAGGCCGGAGGCAAGCTCACCGTGCTGAGCGGAGAGCTAACCGAGGATTCTTCCAGTGTGCTGGCAACCAATGGGCTACTACACCTAAGCATCCAACAAGAGCTTGGGGTTATCTAGTTGAAGAAGTTTTTGGCGATCGCGGCCATTGCGCTCATTGCCTTCAATCTAAGAACCGCAGTTTCATCTGTCTCACCGGTAATCAGCTTTATTCAAAATGAGATACCGCTTCCGATTGTGACCATTGGGCTACTCGGTATTGCAGCACCACTATCGTTTGCGCTGGCGACCCAGCTCTCCTATCGACCAGCAAGGCGCATCGGCGTTGAAAAAACCTTGATGCTCACGATTGTGATGATCATCCTCGGTCACGCCCTCAGAGCCTTTGCCTGGGATTCGACCTCATTATTTGCCGGTAGCTTGCTAGCGCTACTGGGCATGGGTATTGGCAATGTGTTGCTACCGGTACTGGTTAGAAAGTATTTCCCCAACCGAGTTGGTGCGGTAACCAGCTTTTACATCACCCTGACTGCCATCTCGGCAACGCTGGGCTCATTGGTTGCAGTCCCGGTTGCCGATGCGCTTGGTTGGAGATTCTCTCTTGGTCAGTGGGCCCTGTTCTCATTCTTGGCCGCTATTCCGCTGATCACTCTCTTGGGCAACTCGACTCCAGAACCAAAGCCCGAGCCTCAAAGTGGTTCAAAGGCGATTTGGCGAGCGCCGACCGCTTGGGCGATCGCGGGGATGCAGGCCATGACCTCGGTATTTGGATATGTGAGTTTTGCCTGGTTGCCACTTCTTCTAGTTGAACACAACTCAGTCTCGGTGGTTGAGGGCGGGCTCTTGCTTTCGCTCTTTGCCCTAATGGGTCTGCCGACCTCGATTTTTGTGCCGATCTTGGCAAACAGATTCCCGGCTGCTCAGGTCTGGATTGTTGTGTTCTCGGGAGTGATGGGAGCTGGTGGTGTGCTGGGCATGCTTTTTGCCGACACCTCTTGGCTTTGGTTCTATGTCATCATGGCCGGCTTTGGGCCAACCATGTTTCCGCTCGCACTCACGCTGTTCAATCTCAGGAGCGAGCAGCGCTCCACGGTCTTAGCAGTGAGCGCATTTGGTCAAGGACTGAGCTATGGAACCGCTTCGGTTTCGGTTATCGCCGTCGGTGTGATGCGCGAGCTGACCGGTGGCTGGGAGGCAGCGCTTTGGCTCATGTTTGGCTTTGCGCTACTCGCTATCCCGGTAGCGCTACAGATCAGTAAGCGTCACACCATCGATCAAGAGCTTCGGGTGAAGCACTAACCTCGACTATCCGCCGATGCTCACTCCAACGCCGGAGCACTTCTCTGAAATAGACGCAGTTAGCTCATCAACCTTTTGCTGAGCTTCACCAGCAGTTTGAGTCTCTGCCAGAACATCACCCAGAGCAACGATGTCCTGAGCCAGTGAGCTAGAAAGTAGTTCACGGGCCTGATCGCCCACCAGGGCATCAATAGAGGCGATTACACCAGAGTCCACGAGTCCTGCGTTGTAGGCGTCAGAGAGGCCCTCAAGGGTGGAGGAGAGTGCTGTGCAGGCGGCTGCATCGGCAGCGGTCTTCGCAACCTCTTCAACGCTGCATCCGCTCAGCGTCACAGCAAGGACAGGGGCAATCAGAATCGGAAGTATGCGCATAGTGAGAAAGACTAAATCTGGTTTATCAAAATTCCCTGAATCGTAATGATTTGTAACGGGGGAAGTAAAGGGGGGCTTTCTGGTTACACTTCCATGGTTCCTAAGTTTGAAACTGGAGATTCGATGCGGGTTTATAACGACATCACCGAGGCCTTTGGCAATACCCCACTGGTGAAGCTAAACCAAGTAACTGATGGCGGTGCAGCGAACGTCTACGCCAAGCTCGAGTTCTATAACCCATCCTCTTCGGTCAAGGACCGTCTAGGCATTGCAATGATCAACGAGGCTGAGGCCTCGGGTGAGCTAAAGCCTGGCGGGACCATCATCGAGGCCACCAGCGGTAACACCGGTATTGCGCTAGCCATGGTTGGTGCAGCGCGTGGCTACCGCACCATCATCGTGATGCCAGAGTCAATGAGCCTGGAGCGCAAGATTTTGATTCGTGCCTACGGCGCTGAGCTTGTACTAACCCCTGCAGCCGAAGGCATGAAGGGTTCTGTCGCCAAGGCCGAAGAGCTGGGCAAAGAGATCCCGGGCTCAGTCATGGTTCGCCAGTTTGAAAACCCAGCTGGACCAAAGATTCACCGCGAGACCACCGCCGAGGAAATCTGGCGTGATCTCGATGGCAACATCGACGCCTTCATTGCAGGCTCAGGTACTGGTGGAACCATCACCGGCACCGGACAGCGTCTTCGCGAGCTGAACAAAGACATCAAGATTTTCGCGGTGCAGCCGGCGGCATCACCACTACTAACCGGTGGCGAGGCAGCTGGGCACCCACTAGCGGGTATCGGACCAAACTTCATTCCAAATATCTTGGACACCACCGTCTACGACGAGGTATTGAGCGCACCTAACGCGGTTGCCTTTGAGTTTGCTCGCAGGGCTGCTGCCGAAGAGGGTATTTTGGCTGGTATTAGCTCCGGTGCTGCACTATGGGCAGCCAAGGAGATTTCGCACCGTCCAGAGTTCGCCGGCAAGAACGTGGTGGTGATCCTGGCCTCATTCGGTGAGCGCTACATCTCCTCCACCCTCTACCGTGACCTTCAAGAGGAATACCAGACCAAGAGTTGAGAATCATCGAAGATATCAAGGTAGGTCTGGAGCGCGATCCCGCGACCAAGACCGCTCTTGAGCTATTTCTAACCTCCTCAGGTTTGCACGCAATCTGGGCCTATCGAGTCGCGCATCGACTCTGGGGCTGGAAGTTTAGAATCCTGGCTCGCATGCTCTCTAACTGGGCTAAGTTTTGGTCTGGTATTGAGATTCACCCTGGTGCCAAGATTGGCCGTCGCCTGGTGATCGATCACGGCATTGGAGTCGTGATCGGTGAAACCGCAATCATCGGCGATGACTGCTTGATTTATCACGGAGTGACCTTGGGTGGAAAGACCCTTGATCCGGTAAAGCGTCACCCAACCGTTGGTAATCGAGTAACCATTGGAGCCGGCGCAAAGCTAATTGGCAACATCACCATCGGTGATGACTGTGCGATTGGTGCAAATGCCGTGGTGACCAAGAACATGCCCGGTGGCACGGTTGCAGTTGGTGTGAACGCGAGACTGTTGAACCTAACCGGCGACGATCTCTACGTAATCTGATTTACCGCTGTTTTTGAAATACATACAGCTCCACTTCTCCCCCACGGCAACCTGTCTGGTGCCCTGAAGTCCGTGCAGCTTTAGCTGTTTCCAAACCGCATCTCTACCAAGATCGGTTCCAAGGTGTGGTTTCTTGGGATAGAAAACCCAAAAGGTGAGCTTCTGCTCCCATGCACTCTTTAGCTTTGGGGCGATTAGCTCAAGCTCCTGCGAGTTCTCGGCAAAGACAAACATGGCGGGGCTTTTGCCCTGGGCTACAACCTCTTGAGCTTTATCAAAATCCACAGCCCAGGGAGCGATATCATCCAGCTCCACGTCTACAGCCAACCTCACGCATGGGACCATGGTGTCCTGCGGGATAAACATCTTCTTTGCCAAACTCATCAAGGCCACCTTAGTAAACAGCAGGTAAACAGATAAGGCCGACCGCTGAGATTTAACCTTCTAAATTTCGAGCATCGCCCTGCGGACACTGATCAACTCGGCCAGCACCTGATCTGGCAGTGGTCTATCAAAAGGAATCTGCAAAGCACCTTTAGATCTCTTGTAATGATCAAGACCTGACACCCTTTCGATTACAAGCGAACTGTGCGGGTAGTAACCGATGTGGGACTTGTTCACTGCCCAACCGGCAACTGCTTTCCCCGCCACTTTGACAACCGGCATGCCGTAGGACATACCCTCTTCGCAATCTGGTATCAATTCGAGTAAACGAGCTCGCAAGTGCATTGCGGCATCTAGCCCAGGGCCCTCAAACTGAGCTAGGTAACTCTCAACCTCACTACTTGCCATTTGGACCCGATCGATAGATCTCACCGGGCTGAAGCTCTCCAATTAGCTCGCTCACAGTCACAAACTTATAGCCCCTGGATTTCAGAGTCTTCAGAATCCTCGGAAGGGCAAACCTGGTGGAGGCGAGAGTGTCGTGCATCACGACGATTGCCCCTGGCTTGGCATCCTCAACCACGCGCTCATAGGTTTCATCTGGGTCTCTGGTCAGCCAATCTTTTGGATCCACACTCCACAAAATCATGGGTGACTGGGCTACCTCTTGAACCAGACCGTCATACTCACCAAACGGTGGTCTAAAGATTGCAGGTCTTTCACCCGTGGCCTCAAACATGAGCTTGGAGACATAGCTGAAATCTCGCTCAAGCTCGCTTCTGGAGAGAAACTGCAGTTTGCGATGGTCGTAGGAGTGACCGCCAAGCTCATGCCCTTGTGACAGGACCAGCTGAGCGATCTCTGGGTGCGCTCTAAGCTGCAGCCCAATAGCAAAAAAGGTCGCCTTCGCCCCCGCCTTTTTGAGTGATTTCAAGATGCCATAGGTGTTTGAAGTTGGCCCATCATCAAAAGTGAGTGCGATGCACTTATCGAGATTGCAGTCAACCACTTCGCTCACAGCCACTGGCTCTGCTTCTGGTTCTGACTCAAGTGGATCAACCTCAGCTAACTGCAGATGCAGCTGGGCGATTGAGACTTCAAAAACGGGATCCAAAACCTTGGTTTGAGCGCTGGTAGGAAGCGAGTTCGAAAACGGTGCCAGCAACAAAGCAGCAAAGATCGTGAGCCCCAGTGCCGACTTGAACCACTTCTTCATGGTTTATGCCTTGTAGGCATCAACCTCAATCTCAACCAACATCTCCGGGTTGATAAATTTCACGCCGGCCAAGATTGTTAGAGCAGGTCTGATTTCTGAAAATAGCTCGCCGTTGGCCTTACCCACTGCGTCCATATCCGCCTCATCTTTTAGGTAAATGCGAACGCGCACGACATCGTTCAGGGAGTAGTCGACCTGCGCTAGCGCCTTCTCAATAATCGAGAACGCAACCTGAGCCTGGCCGTAGGCATCACCTTTGTGCTGGAGTTCACCATCAACGGTTGCCGTTGTGCCAGAGAGGTGAACGTAGGGACCAGCCTTCACCGCTCTGGAGTAACCAATTACCGACTCCCATGGTCCACCGGATGAAATTAGTTGATCTGCAGCCATTTGAAACTCCTTCGATTTCGCTAGGTTAGCGAATCCTGGGTAGTTTCTCTCGCCACGCGCTGAAGGATCTGACACTGCCAGCGTGCGGGGTTGCAAGCCATGGGTATGGGTGCAGTTGAGCAATCTTTTTGAACTTCGAGAATGAAGGCACCGGCGCAAACGTGACCGCTACGGGAACCTCTTCGGCATGGCTGTATGGGTTGCCCAGGTAAACCCGAAGATCTCTTCTGGCGGCAAGGTCTTTCAGGGTTTGAAGATAGAAGTGAAGTCGCTTGCTGCTGAGCTGAAGCTTTTGTAGTGCGGCTTCATTGAAGACAAAAACTACGGGCAAGTCTGGGTTGGCAACCAAGGCAGGGTCACTATCCCCAAGTGAATCAATAGTGAGAAGGACAACCTCGGGATCCCTGAGGTTGATGGTGGTAAGCGGACCTGCGGTTCGTTTTGGATTTGAATCTTGCTCCACCAAAGAGTCTCGATCCACTCGGTCAAGGATCTTCTCCTCAGGGAACTCATGAATCGGACACGCTTTGTTGAGTGGGCACCGCATGCAAATCCCAGGTGCTCGTTTCTCCACCTGCCAACGAGCAAAGCCATAGGGTTTCCCGGTTCCCGCCCCAACAGTCCATTGCCAGCCCAGTAGGTTTGCAGCGCGAGAGCCATCTATCAACTCTCGATACATCCGCTCCTGACCCAGTCGCCAGTCGATGCCGTTGCGCACGCTCCAGTGTGAGGCAAGCCACATTCTGGTCTGGTTCACAAGCCAGCCATCATCTTCAAGCTCTGAGACAACCGTGTCGATGCAGTGCATGTCGCGGTTCCAACCATCGCCTTGTTCATTGCCAACTGGTTCGAACCTGAGCGCTTGAAACATGCGCTTACCCACTCGGGCATAGAGATGCCTTGCATACTCCTGCCACAAAAGCTCATCTCGAAACTTCTCGCGATCCTTTGCAGGAGCTCCCTCAACTCGATCCCAAACCTGACGTAGGGTCAGCAGGTTGTGACGAATGTATGGCGATAGCACGCTCGCTCCGCGGGCATGGGTTGGCAACACCTCCGAGCGGTTAGCCGCATAGCCTCGAATATCAAGCTCCTCTAGAGCTTGATTCGCAGCAGTTTGACCGCCCGGGATCCAGCTTGCCCCAGTGCCTTGATAAAGGCCAGAAAAGTGCTTTTCGAGGATTTCTTCGTCTGAAAGAGATAGGTCTAGTTCGATCATTCTTTAGTCCAGTAGTGGGCCAAGGTAGTAGGCCTCAAGAGTTGAAGACGGTCTAGCTTGACCGCCGTGCTGAGCATCAAAACTGGCGGTCGCATCGGTGCCACAAAGTGATGCAATGGCACCCGCCCCTCCAGGGTGCTTATTGATCCAGTCGGTGAGGTTATAGACCGAGCCGCTAACAATCGCCCAGCAGGCCGTGCGCGAGTTCTTTTGAGCAACCTGGGCCTTGGTGTAGCCGTCAGCGGTTGCGGTCTCCGAAGGGGTTGGTGAGGGGGTTGCAGTCTGGGTGCCGGTTGACTTAGGAGCGGGCTTTGGGGTAGTGACCTCAGCAGTTGCTACCGGAGCTTTCGATTCCGCTGGAGTAGGAGCCTCTTCTTCCGTTACCTCAGGCGCAGACTCTTCGGCCGGTTCAACCTCGGTCGCCTCTTCCGAGGGCTCCTCAATCGGCTGGCTCACTGAGCTCTCTGCAGCGCTTTCCGAAATCGTGCTTGCCACCGGCTCAGAAGGAGCCTCAGAGCAGGCAGTCAGGGTTGCAAGCAAGAACCCGATGACAATAAGTCGAAGCTTTTTCATTGTCTGGGGTCAACATTTCTCTGACCCCACCGATTCCCTATCTAAGGTCTAACCAAACCGCCAAATCGGAACTGTCGGGTGCGTAGCCGTAGCTCACCCTTGCAAAGACTCGGTTGGTAGTAACCGTTGACTTAGTCACGATCTCAAACTGTCGAACACCCTTCGCTGCCTTGGCGACCATGGAACACAGTTTGGCCGCGTTGATACGGCTTCGTTCCAGCGAATTGCTGTTCACAACACACTGCACCTTGTTCAACATGGAGTCCTTCTTGCGAGCACTCACCACCTGTGACAGCAGCGCAACTCCTTGAAGTTTTTGACTTCCGGCTGTCAGCTTGGAAAATGCCTGGGGCATTGCACGGATTCCCACGAACTTTTCAAAGTAGGCATTGCCGTGGCGACCAGCATTTGCTCTCAGGTTGTAGACACCGGGAGCGAAGTCCGTAGGAATCTTGATTGCAAGCTGTTGCTCACCCGTGAGCCTGAAGTCAACCTCTGTCTCACCCAGGTAGAGCTTTTGAATGGTGTCGAAGTTCTTGCCCTCGACTCTTAGCGTGCTGCCTGGCAGCACTCCAAAGTGAGCGGGACCAAAGAACTCAGGTCCGCGATAGCGAACCGGGGTGTTATCGACAGGTGCCGCCGCCGGGGCATCGACACCACCTGAAACTCGGAAGGTGATCACTCCGGTTTGAGTAAGGGTGGAACCCGCGAAGTTCATGCCGACGGTGTATTCAACATCTACGTCACCATTTTGCTCGCCCTCAAAGCGAATGCTGTTTCCCTCAACGATCACCTGACCTTCAACGCCACCAAGAACTCTGGCGCCAACCAGCTCCTGGTCATCACCGAGAGAGATAGCTGCCGATGTCACATCGATCGCTGCCTCGGTGCCAGCGGTTACCGCAACCTCAGCGGCACAAGCCTTGAAAACCGTGAACTGAATGTCGTCGATGAAGTTACCGACCGACCCACCCGAGGCTGCCTCGAACTGGAATCGAATGGTTTCTGAAAGCGATGGCACATATGCACCCTGGTACTTGACCCAACCATCTTCCAAAGCCGTTCTGAAGACCGATACCGACTCAGTGTCAGCATTGCCATAGACGGGTGAGCCTGTGTAGGGGTTGTTGGTTGGTCTGAAACGCTTTACCCCAGTCTGCTGAACCAAAGCCCCCGGCGGTCCAATTCTGACCAGCATGGCATCGGTGGTATTCGCTGCAAATTGGCGGCCGCGGTGTTTGATACTCCAGTAGTAGGTCTGTCCGACCTGAGCCTCGATGTCTTGATAAAAGGCTGCCATGTAGTTCGCATTGATCTCGGCAAAGTACTGGCCATCTGCGGGCTGAGCATTGTGGGTATCAAAGTAGGAACCAGAGCGGAAGGTTCCATCTTGGGCATAGCCAGGGAGCTGTCGCTGGATCTCCAGGTATTGATCGGCAGCAGTCGTCTTCCACCCCTGGATCCGCTGATCAGGCTGGTTCTGGTTCAGAAGCAATACCTGTGGTGGACCACCGGCATACCCATGCCAACCGCCATACACAGGATTCGAGAAACTCGCCACATTAGGTAGGTTCTCAAAAGAGCCATTCTGCAAAGTTGGGGTTGAGGACTCGCAAGTTGAGGATGCAATCGCATAGTCAGACACAACCGGGTTCATACCCGAAACATCCATCACGGCAAAGCTTGCCACCAAGCTCAGCGCAACGCCGATTCTTAGTCCCGTCCTACCCCGCATACAAATCTCCTAGCTTTCGAGCTAGGGCAAGTTAATCCCCGTCGAAGAGTTAGCAGTTGTGGGCGAACATGTGTCAGGGCAGCAGCGAACACTTGTATTAAGACAAAACACCCGCGATTGCTCGCGGGTGTTTTGATTTGGATCTAGTTAGCCGTTTGCAACGACCTTTACCCAGAATCCCTCACCCTTGTAGGTGCTCTTGGACTCGTGAGTGACATCCTTGCCGCGCAGGCGGTTGGCTTCGATGTATGAGCAAGCACGCTTCGCAAGGCGCTCGGCAACAACTGGGTCAGCCGCATTCACAATGCACTTGACCAAGGTGTAGTCAGAGCCGATCTGCTTAGCAGCGTTCGTTAGCTCAATCAGAGAACCGTAGTTCAACCAAGAACCATCTGCCTTAAAGGAGATTTCCTTGGTTGGGACAACAGCCTTGATGGTGATGCCCTGAAGGTGAGTTAGCTTGCCGTGGATTGAGTTGATCTCCACGTCGTACTTACCAGGAGCGAGGTCCTTCGGAAGCTCAATCTCTAGCTCGGAAGCTGAGTTGATCTTGTAGGTAACAGCAGTGCCGTTGATCTTCATCGAGGTGATGCTGTCTAGCTTCTTACCTGAGGTTACGAGCTTGTTGCCTGCAAGAGTCGCGGCACCGAATGATGAAAACTCAGGGCCGGAATACTTCTGCCCCTGTGCCGCGGAGCCTCGCACGATAGAGCCGACAGGACCCTGAAAACCGCCACTACCGCCTGGGTGAGTACATGCGACTAGTGAAGTCTCACCGATCTTGTATGGGCCCACACGGTTTGTCATCATGTTGTTCTGAGTCGGGTGAAGATGGAATTCGATGCCATAGCCAGTGAGATCAGCAATGGATCTGTTATTCGCATCGACTGCAGACGCGGGAATCTGAAATCCATTGACCGCATAATTCCAGTCATTGTTGTTGAAGTAAACACGGGTGTAGCTGGAGTTCTGTTCGCCACACTTAGCATTTGAGATGAAGGCAAAACCATAGAAGCTCGATGCTGGAAGAGTGTTCAAGTAAGGGTTCTTCCAGACCGTCGGAGTCGCAATGGATACGGTCGATCCAATTGCCATACCGTTGGTGCCGGTCAATACCATCGAGTTCGAGAACGCAACTGAGCCGTAGTTAAACTCCCTTTGGAATGTCGTGTACGCCGTCACTGATTGATTTGACATGACCCCCCAGTCCACCCCGACAATCACGAGTCCTTCGGCCGTGTCAGATGTGATCGTGCCAGTGATGCGACAAACATTTGCCGAGGAAGTAGCCGCAGTTAGCAAATTCGTCATTGCAAAGGCGCCACCCGAAATCCGACAGGAAGTCACTGCCGAAGGGGCAGTAAAAGACCAAGTGACCTGGGTTCCAAAGGAGATACTGCTGGGGTAAACAAGAGGACTAGCGAGTGAGCCGTCTCCTGAAGAACCCGACGGTGAGGCGGTGATAGATGCGCCCGACATGGTAATCGTGCTGGCCTCGGCTGCCGGAGGCGCTGAAAGTAGTAGGGAGGACGCGATAAGCGAAAAGGCGGCCCAGGTAGAAAGGTCGCGCATCTTTGATTTGGTTATTTGCATGTGGGGAGTTTGTCATGAACAGATATGTTTGGTCTTGTCTGGATTCGGCTACCCGCACATAACCCGCGACACGCTAAACGTTGAAGCGGAACTCCACCACGTCACCGTCTTGCATGACGTAGTCCTTACCCTCCATACGGACCTTGCCCTGTGCCTTAGCTTCGTTCATGGAGCCAGCTGAATCTAGATCGTTGAAAGCAACAACCTCGGCCTTGATAAAACCCTTTTCGAAGTCGGTGTGGATAACGCCGGCTGCTTGAGGTGCCTTCCAGCCCCTGCGGATAGTCCAGGCACGAGACTCTTTTGGCCCTGCGGTTAGATAGGTCTGCAGACCCAGCGTTTGAAAACCGATTCTGGCTAGCTGGTCAAGACCAGACTCGTCTTGACCCAGTGACTGAAGGAGCTCCTGGGCTTCTTCTGGGTCGAGGTCGATCAGTTCGCTTTCGACTTTTGCGTCTAGGAACACAGCCTCTGCTGGAGCAACCAGGTCTGCAAGCTCCTTCTTCTTGGCTGGGTTAGTTAGAACACCCTCATCAACGTTGAAAACAAACAGGATTGGCTTTGAGGTCAGAAGGCCTAGGTCCTTGATCGGAGTCAGGTCGACCTTGGACAGAGATAGTGGAGTGCCATCGTTGAGAGCCTTGATGGCTTCGTCGAAGGTCTCGAGGGTTGCTGGGTCGGCCTTCTTGCCCTTGACCTCTTTTTCAACCCTTGGTCTGGTCTTCTCTAGAGTTTGCAGGTCAGCCAGAATCAACTCGGTGTTGATGGTCTCGATATCACTCTTGGCATCAACTTTGCCGTCGACGTGAACCACGTCTGAATCGGCAAATCCTCTAACCACCTGGGCAATCGCATCCGCTTCGCGGATGTTTGCCAGGAATTGGTTACCCAAACCCTCACCCACTGATGCACCGCGGACGATACCCGCGATGTCAACAAATGACACTGGAGCAGGCAGAATCCGCTCGGAACCAAAGATCTGCGCAAGACGCGTGAGTCGTGGGTCTGGCAGGTTCACAACACCAACGTTTGGCTCGATGGTTGCAAACGGGTAGTTTGCAGCGAGCACGTTGTTCTTGGTTAGTGCATTGAACAGGGTGGACTTACCGACGTTTGGTAGTCCGACGATTCCGATAGTTAGGGCCATTCGCCAAAGTTTATTGGTTCATAATTGCCTGCATGGGTTTGGAGTTTGTGGCTATCGACTTTGAGACAGCCAATGGCTCCCCCGCCTCCCCCTGCGCAGTTGGTTTAGTCAGGGTTCGAGATGGCCAGATTCAAGAGTCACTCTCGATGCTTTTTAGGCCCCCGTATCCAAACAACTGGTTCCACGAGGGCAACATCCAGGTTCATGGCATTCGCCCTGAAGACATAATCGACTCCCCCGACTGGGAAGAGGTCTTGCCTGAGCTCCTACTTTTCACCGAGGGCCTGCCCCTTGTCGCTCACAATGCGAGCTTCGACATGGGCGTGTTGCGCGCCAGCGCGGAGGCTGTGAGCTTTGACCTACCCCAGATGAACTATTTCTGCAGCTTGAGCATCGCAAGAAGAACTTACGCGCTAGAGAGCTATCGCCTAAACGCGGTCGCCTATGCAATTGGCCACGAAGAATTTCAGCACCACGATGCCCTAGCTGACTCTGATGCCTGCGCCAGGATCATCCTCCATGCCGCCAATCGTCATGACGCGGAGAGTGTTGAAGATTTACTGGCCGCGACGAAACAGCAACTCAAACCTTTAGTTGTCTGACCCGGGTGGAATACTGACCGACATGGATCAAATTTTCTTAGTTGGCTTGAACGCAGTTGTAATCGGGCTAGTACTCGGAGCTTTTCTTGGCTACCGCTATGCAAAAGCAAAGGCCCCTGCGGTTGACACCGAGGCTTTGACCAAGCTCGCGGCACTCGAGGCAACGAATGCATCCTTGCGAGAGCAGCTTTCAAAGGCTGACACTCAACTCGCTGAGCAAAAGCAGCTAACCGAGCAAGAGAACAAGATCCTGGTTCAACTTGCTCCCGTGAAGCAGCAGCTTGAGCAAATGCAAACTACCGTGCAAAGACTTGAGCGTGAGCGCTCTGAGCAGTTCAGCTCCATCTCCGAGCAGCTCCGAGCCGCCATTGAAACTGATGAGAACTTGCGCAAGCAGACCCAACAGCTATCTCAGGCGCTCTCCTCTAACTCGCTTCGCGGAGTTTGGGGCGAGGCTCAGCTTCGCAAGCTGGTTGAACTGGCTGGGCTTATCAAACATGCAGATTTCTCCGAGCAATCAACGATTTCAACTTCGGCGGGTGCTGGACGCGCAGACATGGTGATCAACCTGCCAGGCGGCAAATCACTGGCGATTGACTCAAAGGTTCCCTTTAACTCCTATCAAGAGGCATCATCCATCTCTGAGCTTGCAACCGGCGAAGAGCTCGATCGCAGAAGGCGCCTACTCGACGAGCACGTCAAGGCCGTGAGAAAGCACATTGACGATCTCGGTTCAAAGGCCTACTGGACCGGCTTGGCTGCATCGCCTGATTTTGTGGTTTGCTTCGTTCCTTCAGAGTCTTTGCTCTCCGCCGCACTGGAGGCAGACCCCGCAATCTTGGAATACGCCTTCAAAAAGAACGTCGCATTGGCCTCTCCGGTCAGCTTGTTCTCAGTGCTGAAAACCATCAATTACATCTGGCGTCAAAATGCAGACGAGACCCAGGTACGCGCCATGATTCGACTTGGCCGCGAGCTATACGAGCGGGTTGGCAAGGTTGCACAGGTGGCCGACAAGCTTGGCCGATCATTGACTTCCACGGTCAAGGACTACAACGCCTTTGTGTCATCGCTCGAATCCAGAATGTTGGTCACCGCGAGGAAGCTCAACGACCTCGACGAGAACGAGCTAGGAACCGAGGATCTAGCATCGCCAAAAGTCATTGAGGAATCGCCAAACACGATTACCGCAAAGGAACTTGAGAGCTAATCTCCAAGCCGAAATGAGGCTATAGTGAGATGGTTGCGCCTACAACGATGTGAGTGCTTTCTATAGTTTTTCTCACATCAAGGAGATCTCTAATGGCTGGCAAAAAAGCGCCAATCGTTACTCTTACCCCAGCACCAACGCTGGACCGCACTTACTTCGTCAAGAACCTTGTTGAAGGCGGAGTGAACCGAGCAGAGCGCGTTGGCGAAGAGCTTGCTGGTAAAGGAATCAACGTTTCTCGCGGTCTCCACCTTGCAGGTATTCCGGCTCCCGGGATTGTTCCAATCGGAAATGCAGACCCAGGTGTCCTTGAGCGCACCGGTTCAGGCTTCCTAACTCCGCTGTGGATCGAGGGCACTCTCCGCGTTTCCACCACCGTCGTGGAGTACGAGGGGCCAACGACAAAGATTAACGAGAGCCCTCGTCCGCTCAATCAGCGTGACTGGGATGCGGTTGTCGCCCTGACCGAAAAGACCGTCAAGCACAACGACGCTGAGTGGCTAGTGGTTGCCGGTGCTCACCCTGACATTGTTGAGACCGGAACGGTTATCGACCTACACCCGCTTTTCGATCGCATGCACGAACTTGGCGTGAAGGTAGTTCTTGACACCTCTGGCCCGGCACTTCGTTACTGGGCTCAGCAGG
>JACCDN011235157.1_pt1 | contig 28190 bp, 28 predicted proteins | sample 7441691 | NCBI WGS metagenome assembly JACCDN01 (sample SAMN15323439, study PRJNA562643) | freshwater metagenome | isolation source: river surface water | place: USA:Blue River Watershed | collected 2017-08-16 | reverse complement strand
GCTGAACACTGGTGACCACTTCCACCCGGTTGGGTCTTATTGAAGACATAGTCATATCCATAGTCGTATTCCTAGTTGTTAGTTTAAGGAATACCGATGGGACTGTCATTCAGGGGGCTAACTCAATTTTCACACATTATAAGCATTAGAAGATATCAATATTTAAATAATCATTCCAGTTAGTCGATATGTAAATAGCCTTAACATTCCGAATTATTTAACTTTATCATTAGCATGAGTATTTGAAATTTTCATAGAAGCGCAGGAATTAAGACATTCAGCGATGTGCGTTTGAACTTGATACAATCTCATTAGTGATTAAATACTTTTCACACAGCCCAAGAGCCGATAGAACTCAATTAAAAAAGGTTGTAATAATATCCTTATCTTGAAAAATATGGAAAATTAGTGAAGAATATGACAGTAATAATTAATTGAAAATTTAATTTAAACATTATATCCCTCTGTTTTTCTCATAAATCCGATATTATAATCATTTATATAAAATAATATATGTGTTTTAAATAGTTTTCTAACCCTGGTTAAATAACGCATTGCCGAAAAGAAATCTGCACTCTTCAAATAGTCGACCTCCAATAAAATTATATTAAATGATGAAAGGCAAATCAATGCATCATCATTATAGAGAATATCGGCCTCCGATCCCTCAATGTCAAGCTTACAAATAAGCAAATTCGTGCGATCATATTTGTTAATTTGAGTTTTAAAACCTAAAACTTGAAAAGGACATTCCCCCCCCTCTTCAACTGTCGCATGACTCCATGATACGTGATTAAGGTCATTTGGAGGACGAAACATTAATGTTTGATCGTGAGCACTAAGACCGTAAGGGATAAATTCGAATTTGTCAATTTTGAAATTTTCGAAATATATCTTACCATCGTCACAAGTAATCCCGTCACGCCATCCATCACGAATATTATTAAAGTATTTAATAGAACGAGGTGTGAAGTCATATAATTTAAATTCAATTTGTGAGCACGATGACAATTCATATTCAAATGATATGTCTTCACCAACACCTCCACTCAAACATATTCCACTTTGTTGACTTAAAAGTTTTAAAAATTGATTTGGGAGATACCAATTGCCGTACTTACTGCCTATCAGACGGGAGTTAATCCTTTTTTCACGTTTAAAGAAAAATGAGATGTGAAATGCTATAAAAATAAACCTTCTACGTATTGATTTAACAATTTTATGCATTCAAAATTCCTTCCATATTCAATACTTCTTGTAGAAATCTAGCGCGATCAAAAAAAATTGATAGATCTCGATTATTTAGCAAATCCCTATTTGACACAAGTGAATTTGCTAATTTGAGTAAATCATCAAAAACACAATTTCTTGACATATACTGAGTTAAACCAGGTGAATCAACTGAAACCATATAGAGTTTACCTGCTTTAATTGCCTCTATCAACGAGAGTGGACAACCTTCATAGTCTGAGAAAAACAACTGTATCCAATCGGCACCAACATAATCTATCCAATTTTTTTTAAACCCATGAAATACGATTTCAATTAACTCACTTTCAAAATATTTAATTTTCTCTATAAGATATTCATCTCCACTTCCGAATATGTTCAATCTTAAACTCGTTTTCTGAATAGAAAAATATTGAAGGATAGTAATAAGCTTATCGATTCGCTTTTGGCGCACCACAATTCTACCTACATAATATATATTTAATTTCATTATTATATCATTAAAAACATTTCGAGACAACTACTTTTCAGTCAATAAAGAACACGATTATACTTTAAAAATACTGAAATTGACTTTGCAAGTTTATGACGTCGACATATCAACAGATATTCCTTAAAATAATATTCCTCTTAACTGAACTAAATTCGATTTGCCACTCATCAATAAGAATTCTATAATCAATTAACCAACGATTGATAAAAGGCATGAATTTGTGATGGAACCTATCACGCATAACTGGAAGTTCCGGAAAAGGTGTATATTCATATAAATTGAAAAATAAAAGTTTGATCAAAATCTTATGAAAAAAATACCCATATGGACTGCCGGAAACAATTAGTACATTTTTTATTGCCGGCATATTGAACTTAATTTGAATTAATTTATTAGTCAAGTCTGTGTTAGTTGTAAAATAAATCGAATATGGATTCCCAGCAACTTGATTATTGTTGTATAAAATATTATTTATTAAAAATAGCGGCCTGGAATTAAAATGCTTTAAGATAGTAAATGCCATCATTTCATGTCCACTAATTATATGTGATGGAAACAATATAATTGTCTTACTCGACGACATATTATATAGAAGAAATGATTTCACGGACCATATCTTCACCACTAAATGTATATGGCTTTGCTTTATAATCGTTAGACCATAATTGAATTACTTCAGAAAGTACATTACTAAACGCGTTTATATTTTCAATAGAATCAAATGCTAGCCCTTGCGAATTGCATTCACACTGAACCGGGAAAAATAGATTTGTATAATTATTTATTGATTTCGGCACACCGCTTAATGGAGCGATAACGAAGTTGCCACAAGCGGCAGACTCAAAATATGATTGGGTAGGAGTCGTCCAGATCGTTGCATCACATGTACGATAAAAATCGGCCAGATCCCCTGAAGATAGCAGCACTCCAGAAGACTGTATAAATTTAAATTCAGTAGATATTTTTTCATCCGTAATAATGTAAAATTCTATGTGTAGATTTGAATAGCGATCAATCATATCAGCAATTGAAGTAATAAGTAAATTTATGTTCTTTTTATATGGCGATTTGCCTGTCCATGCAATTTTGAATCTGCACTTATTACTAGTTTGCGGTGAAAATGATACAGGAAAAAAGATTGAGGTATCAACAGACAATGGAATTTGAACAATTTTTTCACGAAAATTATAATTAATTTCTAGTATATATTTTTCCGATAATTCATTAGGCACTCTAATGATCTTCGCATTTTTTGCTGTTATATAAATCAAATGTCTCACGAAAATTATTGAAAATAATTTACCTATAAATGAAATTCCGTCCGACCGTTGCTCATGATCATAAATAACATAAGCACCTCTGAAGTTAAGTATTACAGCAAAGATGCAAGTAAAGAATTGTCGCGCATCATTGATAAAAGCAAAATTGTACTTTCTCTGAAGTATTTTTGAATTAAATGCTACAGTCGAATCACCAATCCTCATAATACTTTTGCATTTTATGAAATATCTCGTATTAGTATCTGAAGATCCATCACCATCTATAAAATAAACATCATGCAATAAGCCCATCGACTCCAACGCACTCTCAATTACATTCTCACGGTAATTAAGTTTTGAATGAAAAAGTCTTGTAACAATACAAAATCGAAGCAAAATCACAACTCCTTTTCTTCTATAATTTTCACTTAAATGCATTCCTTTTAATTAAATAGGACATTATATGAATAGCTATCATAACAAATCCGATATACCAAATAAATTTCCAAAACGTAAAAGGAGAAGATTTTATAGCCAACACCATTAATAATAGAGAAAATGGAAAATTACGCGACCCCAAAAGCCTCCTTATAATAATATGGCAGTATAGTAAATAGAGATTCATTATTACCACGCCAGTTAATCCCATTGAAATATATTCTGACAATAAATAAAAACCAGCCATGGGGTAATAGGTTTCCCCTAGATTCTGGTAGATTAAATCTGACATATTTGAATCAGATCTCAAATTTATTAGAAACTTATCTGCAACATCGATTATTGGTAAAACTATTGGCATTATAAATGGCATCACAACAGACTGGACATTCATTGATATATCACTGCGGAGAACCTGTGATACTCCATATGGTCCCCAAAACCCCTCTCCAATTATACCTGCAGTAAATAAATCATTTACGCCAGCACCTTCTATACGAAAGAAATGTACTAATGATGAAAAAAATGCAAGCCCTAGTAAGACCAAAATGAAATGCCTTTTTTTAGTAATATGTCGCATCATGTATGGCACTAAAGCCAAAAAAAATGTCGTTCTCGAACCGTCTACAACAGCCAATACGACTGTCATAATCACTCTACTCATTAATCTATGTTGATTATTTGTACTGTCCACCCACATTCTAATCATCCATAATATACGTACAAATGCTGCAATTGATGCAAACACAGATAATCTATCTTCACTCCACGGGGCAATAATGAATATTGGCAAACTGCACAAAAATTGAATACTTAATGAAATATTAGAAAAACTTAACTTATCTATTAACCCTTTACACGGTTTTGCATGCTTTTCATATTGGTAGAATATTGTCAAAAATAACGCAAAAGACAGTGTAGAGTAAATGAGATTTAACTCTGCACCAAAAAATTCGAAATCTAAAATAGATACCAATCCCAATGGGACTGTACCGTAGAATATAAAAAATATTGAGTTTAGATATATAATATATCGACTATTTGTTTTTATCATTTAAATTTAATAGCAATAAATTGGAAATTTTTAACCACTCAGTGTTGGTGAATTTTTTCTATAGTTGATTAGTTATGATGATTCAGCAATCTATTATTTTAATAATTTGTAACTAACGATTTATATATTAATACATTAATTTAATTATATTGAAATAGCATTCTTAATTTTCAACAGGAAATTTATATAGCTAACATCGCTAGGATAGAATTCATGAGGAATAGGAGGGCGTAATAAATAGTCGCAGAATGAATCTATAGTTATGTCTAGATTACCACAAAATGACTCAATATCTCGGAAGATTTCCGCATAACTAGAGTATATTGGTGCGCTATATATTGCAATAGCTTCGTCTCTTGTTATTAAATTCGAATTTATTAATGAAGATAGGTGTCCGATCCTTTTGTCCGAATTAAATTTTATTGGCAATATTATTCTCTGATATATTTTTGTAATAAGCGATTCTTCGTGTTTTCGCACAGGCGCCTTATATCCAAATTTATTATACAATTCTTTTTCAGCAAGTAACTTATCATAATTCATATAGTCAAGTGCGGACACCCAATTTATCTTATAAATATTTCTAATAAATGCGATTTTTAAAGTTGACATCAGTGGATAATCATGTAATTTATTATTAGAAAATTTACTATAAATTGCTCTAATATGTTTTGCGTCATGTTTTGCATGTATTAGACCTGGTGGCATTGTATTCTCCGTTGCAGTATTAATACCTTGAAAAATTGGTAAACCGCTAAACTTTAAAGAATACTGATACAGTGTTGAAAATATCGCATGATCTGAACACAATTCAAAATCAACAACGTCGGCTGCCATAAAGGACTTCTGGAGACTACTAAATTCATTCCAATCAAGCACTCGCACATGCAGATCAAGGTTTAGATATTTTGTTAGATTAAATACATTTTCTGATGCAGATCTTGTATTCCAGCCGTTATCTACATGAATGCATATTGGCTTATAGCCTTTTTCCACCAGCTTCACTGCTAACCAAGAACTATCTACACCTCCACTAACTCCGATTACGCAATCATAATTACCATTTAAAGTTGGCTGAATAGGTAGATCTAGTCCACGAAGTTTCCTCTGTTTATGGATATACACAAGTGCACGATCACACTCTTGACAGCCATGCTCAGTACGCAGATTCTTACCACTTATCGGCGTAATACATCGGATACAGGTATTGGCAACAATACTATTTGTTTTCAATAGATTGTCAAATATTTCTGAGTACATAGCTATTTAGCAATTTTGATTTGTGTTGATGAGATAATGTTACAGCGCTAAATATGTAACATGCGTCGAAGCTTAAATCCTTCAACACTTGAATATCAGACACGCTAGAAATTCCACCACAATACCCGATATTAATTCCGTTGAGAAGATTAGCACAATTCTTTAATGCAATTATCGCATCATTCGAAAAATTAAAATTACCATTGTGCGTAACTGAATTAAATAAAATTTCGCCAAAGGAATTAGATATAATATCAGAATTTTTTCGTAAAAAATCTTCTAATTCGAATTGGTTTTTATGTTCCCAAATATTTCGAGTTGTATTGTAATAACAATCTAGAACTAGCACTGAAGACTGCTTACCAATGCAGTTCGCAATTTGTACTGCCAATTCAGGGGTCGAGAAGAACTGCGATTGTAGCCCAATCTTTTCGTAGCCATTTTCAATCAGATTTCTTGCATTATCAAGAGATTTGACACCTCCTGAATACATTAATGGAGATTTTGAACCACCAGCTATCCATTTTAAATACTTAATTTGCTTTTCATCTAAATTATTTTGCGAACTGAATACGCATAATTCATCAAAATTCATTGATGAAAATATTTCTATTGAATTTCTAGGATTTCCTAAATATAAATATGGCTTGAAATCACGCGTCAGTTGTGCCACATTCTCATTAAGAAATATTCCAGTATTTATTCTAATCATTTTTATCCCAAGTGACGCATTATAATTTCATGATTGAACTTCTTAGATTTTTCCGGATGAAATTGAACTCCCATCAAAGGACCATCGATAAAAAGAGCTAAAAACTCGTTTGTCTCAAGATCTATTGTGGCATACATATCAAATTTTGTTTCACTAGCCTTGATTCCATATGTATGACAAAAATATGCCGAACCCAGCGATAATGAATCACCGTACATTTTCAGTTTATGATGTCCAATATTTGTTTTCCCAATAGTCGAAATCATTTTTGCGCGACTTGGATAAATTGATTCATATTCATGCTGTGATTCTTCTGATCCACTAAAAAAGATTTGATAACCCGCACATATTCCTAAAGTTTGATAGTTCATTTCTTTGCGTATTCTTATCGCATTTATTGTTTTATTAACAAATCTGTTATCCCATAGTGAAGCCACACCTGCAATAATTAAGGGGTGTTCATTTTCCAGATTTTCAGAATATTCAACTTCGTATCCGAGCCATTTCATGTAGGATTCAACGCTGTCGATATTTCCTACCCCCAATTTACAAATATTTATTTTTTTCATGATATTGATTTCTTTTAATTTTTAGATACTTATAATGCTATATGGTTTATTTCTTACTTTACTTCAATTTTAATCACCATTTATCGAGAGTTATCTACTTTTTAGGCTTAAGTGAGCTTAATTCCGCAACAATATCGAAATCCATCCTGATTTTCTTCCTGAGAATTTCAAATAATACTAACGTTAATTTTGATATAAATATGCAATATATTCAACATGCTAATGCGCTCTCAACAAACCGCAAATAATTTATCTTCCAGTTTGGCTCCCATAAGTCACTAGCAGAAACAGTACTGTATCCGTTATTATGCAAATTCGACTCATTTAGAATTGACTCCAACTCATCCATCGTTGAAAACGACATGAAAGGAATTTCTGGGAATGCGAATCTTGATTTATCTGTCTCCCACAATAAAATCTTTTCAACCAAACCAACAGCTTCAAATAATCCAGTAGATAGCTCACTAATAACTACGCGAGATTTATTCAATGATTGATAAATATCTAAATTACCATCTAATTCCACACCATAAGGGAGTATTATTGATTTGATTTTTTCACGCTCAAAGGGGTGCGGACGAAAGACAACCGGCATTTTTTTACCATTCACCATCTCAAAAACTCTGCTAGCCAAATTAAGATATAAATCGGTTTCAATCCCGTCGCCAAGCACCAATATTTGATCTTTCTTATGTCGTTCTATATCTAACTTTTTTATTATCTCCGTCAAATGAGGATTTCCTATAGCAATTTTTTTGACAGGTATATTCGTTTGTTTTGACCACCAATTGCCATAAGTGAGAAGATAGTCAGGTAAGACTTCTCGGAATAAATCGGATTTTACTAAGGCATCAGCAACATTATAAGCATCATGCCCCTTTGTTATTGCACCGTGCTGATATTCGGCTACAGTCATACCATTTATTCGTGCAGCATGAATTATTGACACAGCGGAACCTCCAAAACAGGCATCTTCCTTTAGTAATAATTTAAATCCTTGCTTGGAAAACCAATTAGCGTAAGTTTCCGATTCATATGGAAGCACAGCCAACTTATGAGCCAATGCATTAGTTAAAGTCAAAATTTTATCATTTGCATATTTATAACCCAACTTGATTGATGCATTCTCTACAGCACGACGGATAACATAATGTGCAAGGTTTTTGTGTGTATTCCTAATGTAGATTTTTGAATAAATCTTGTTGAGTAGATTACGTGGAAGTTTGTGCAAGACAGGACCAAATGAATACTTATCAACCATATTTATTTTAGGCTTATCTTGATACACAAGAGTCTGCTTTGGCAATGCCTCTTTAAAATATCCCACTAATCGATCATATATCAATCCTTCTTGATTAAAGTTCCCTAATCCTGTGCTTTGTATGAGTATCTTTCTTTTGGAAGTGGCCTTTAAGGCCATGTTGTGAACTGCAGCGATTGTTGCATTTCTCGCTAACTCAACATAGTTAACATTCTGACCAAAAGAATTCAAAGGTACCGACTTGAAAAGCCAGTCGGACATGATCGTGCGAATTACATGAACTCGTATAAGCTGCCATATCGGCATTCCCGTGCTTGGACACGTGTATTCAATCAACTCTTTGTCGTTTTCAATTTGTAAAAGAGTGTCGAGGCTTTGACTTAACACTGGAGTGTTCATTGATGCAGCCTCGTGGGTAACAAAACTTTGAGCCAAGGCATAGGTAAACAGAGATTAGACAAGATCCAAGCCCCCAAAAATAAGCTTGCTTGACCAACCATGAAACCTATTGCTGCACCAATAACACCGTATGAATTGATTAAGAACCAGCTTAAAACCACCGTCATTATCCCAATACTAATCGTTAACGTCGATAACAAGCCTGTTCTTCTGCTGTAAAAAATATAATTAGTAACCATGTAGTACATTCCCATGAATGCATTGCCGAGCAGAATAAATAGAAGGGGAGAACCAGCACCTTGAAATTTAGACCCTACAATAAAAGGGAGGATATATGGAGCAATGTAGGCTCCTAAAGCTGCCAGCATACTTATAGTAACAAAGTATAAGTAGGTAAAAATCACAATCTGCTTTTTTACGTCATCATTAATATTGCTTAACCTCTCCATTAACCAAGGTGCGAATGCCTTATTGAAAGAGTCCGCAAGAATGCCCAGGATGAGACCAAGCTGAACAGCCACTGCGTAAATACCTGTGCTTGAAACGTCAAGAATGTTGTTCACCATAAACCGATCAGCCATACCTATCAACAATCCTCCGATCGCATGTGGAACAAGCGGCAGCCCGTAGTTAAGGGCATCTTTTGCGTAAGCGGGATTGATCGTACTAGCGAACCACCCTTCTCGAACTAGAAAATAGACGGCTATAGTTGCAATGCACATCCATGCCGCGACAACTCCACTCAATCGCCCCTCCCAGGATAAAGATAACACAACAACGAGAACAATCGATCCAATGGCATCTAACAAAGCATGCGTTATACGTAATACGCCGTACTGAATTGGTTTTTTTGAGGCCTGCCAGAGGGCCAAAAGAATTTGTACTAAAAACTGGAGAAAAGCAACGAAAACTGCTGCATATAACCATTGGTGTGGGATAGAGGTAATCTCAGCGATCTTGGCACCTGTAATAAACACCAAAGCAAGCATTATTCCTGCGGATAATACGAGTATGACTACCGCTGTTGATATATACGTTGGAATTTCGAAACTTGATCTATCAAAATACCTTACCGTAATTGCACCATGGACATTCAGCCCTACACCGACTGACATAAATGAGACTACTAGAGAGAACATAGCGATCACGCCGTAGGCTGCTGGGTCAAGAATACGAGTCATGACAGGAAGTAGTAGAAAAGGAACTCCCGCAACTGCGAAGTTGGACAAGGTATAAATTGCAGCATGACCGAAGAGGCGACTAGATATCACTGAAAGCACTCAAAGGTCATAACTGCAAAAAAGCCCTCAGCAAACCAATGCCAACTTCACCACTCTTTTCTGGGTGAAACTGGAAGCCGTAAACGTTATCCGAACGGATAACTGCCGTTATATCTTGGCCAAGATAATTATATGTAGCTACAAGATTTTCACTATGTTCTGGAGAAAAGAAATAAGAATGCACAAGATAAACCGATTGATTTTTGCTTAGTTCATTTAGAACGATATTCTTAGCCTCATATTTTCCCAATGTTGAAAGTTTCGCCCACCCAATAAAAGGAACTTTTCTGTGCTTTCCTTCGGAATATTCATTTGGAATAGGAATTACTCTCCCTGGTATCAAATTCAAGCCGATGTGCAATCCAAATTCCTCACTAGTGGTTGCAAGTAATTGCATTCCAAGACAGATGCCAAGGATTGGTTTTTTGTTTATTGCATGAGTTTTAATAGGCTCAATCAAGTCAAGCTTATTTAAGCAACGTATTCCATCCTCGAATGCTCCAACCCCTGGAAGTATTAACCGATCAGCACTAATAATATCATCAATAGATGACGAGATGCATACATTTGACGCGCCGCAATATTCCAGTGCTCGCTGCACGCTGAAAAGATTTCCTAGACCATAGTCAACAACAACAATTTTCTCTTGTTTCATACAGATCTCACTAGGAATCCTTGTTCAGTTGCGCATCGACGCAGATCTGGGATCGATGTCCGGACATAATGAAGTGCGTCAGCAAACGCTACTGCATCCGCACCTGCATTCACCACTTCTTTTAGATGTTCAAGTTGTCCATATCCTCCACTCGCAATGACTGGAACAGTCACTAATTTTGAAATTTCAACTATTAACTCAGTGTCAAATCCTTTTCTTGTTCCTTCTTGGTCAATGGAAGTTACAAGGATCTCACCTGCACCAAGTGACACTCCTCTAGCCGCCCACTCTAATGCGTCAAGTCCACTCTTTTCGCGACCACAATCGGTGTAGATCTCCCACTTACCCTTTCCAAGTCGCTTTGCCTCAATAGACAACACCATACACTGGGAACCATATTTTCTTGCAACCTCAGTGATAAGTTCAGGGCGACGAACTGCCGCTGTATTTATTGCAATTTTGTCCGCCCCAGCACGAAGTAAAATTCCGACGTCCTCAACATTCCGCACACCGCCACCAACAGTCATTGGCACAAAAACGTCGTTTGCTGTTCGTCTAACAATGTCGACTAAATTAGAACGCCCGTAAAGACTAGCGACAATATCCATGTAAATTATTTCATCGACGCCTTGGTCATAATATCGCTTCGCAAATTCCTGGGGCGAACCGATAACACGCAAGCCTTCCAGGTGCACCCCTTTAATGAGTTTCTCCCCTTTTACGTCAAGTCGTGCGATTAAGCGAATCGGTCTCTTAAGATTATTATTCATTATTTCTTTTTTACTTTATTCAGTTCAAGGATTGAATATTTTCCATCTTCAATCCTTGACCTAAAAATCGCGAAATCTTCTGCTGTATCAATGTCCAAGGATCGTTCCTTTGGCATGACATATCCGACGGTTTCCTTGCCTACTAATTTATTATTCGCTCGCAGCCAATCGATTCGAGCTATATAGATCGCACCGTTAAGGACATAGGTTGGAGGTAAGTCTTGCCGACGTGTAATCCTCTCCATTTCTGGAAGTAATCGTTGCAGTTTGTTATTACCATCTACGCGATACATCCAGAACGGAGATTGATCTGCCTCACAGACTGATACGCAGCTTGGAGCATCACTTTCAAGCATCAGCGCAAATGCATCGTCTATATCCGTTGCAGTGCGGAGCGGCGAGGTCGGTTGAAGTAAAATCACATAGTCGAATCCAGGCAAATGTTCTAACGCATGCAATACGACGTCAATAGATGTTGCCATATCGCTAGCGAGTTCGGTAGGCCGGCAAAATGGAACTTCACAACCGGCAGACCTAGCTGCAGCCATGATCTCATCATCATCACTGGACAGCACGACGCGGCAGACACACTCTGCCGAAATTGCCGCTTCCACAGTCCACGCCACTAAAGGCTTGCCGCCAGCAAACAACACATTCTTCCTGGGCAGACCTTTAGATCCACCCCTTGCAGTGATCAAAGCGACCGCGCTTTTGCCTACTAGACGCTTATTTTGGTTAGTTACGTCGTCAGATTGCATTAATCGCTTTCTAAAGCACTGAATTATTTATCTCTGGACCCTTCCCATATCGGCTTACGCAACACCCACTCACCGCCGACTTTTTTCCAAATATGATCGGACCGCCAGCTGTCAACCACATCCTGGACTTGCTCATCCGTAATTGAACAAAATTCTAAGAATTCCTTATAGTATTTTCTTGGAAACTCATGATCGTAGCGCTTAACTAGTGCGATACCTTCATCGCGATCAATTTTGCCATCGCGAATTTCATGAGCGGTATCTGAAGTGGTTCGACCGATACCAAATTTGATATACGACAAGTAATAGTGGAAACCGTCAATTTGATCATCTAAACTCGCATATTTTGAATAAGTCCCCTCTGACCGCTCTGTATTGGGTGTGAAACCTGTATGCTCACGGCAGTAGTAGTAGTTTTCTTGCGGATCCCAAAACTTGTAATAACCGAAAAAATGAATCTCAGTATTATTATTTTTTATTTCTTCAAATTTTGGTGACATAAAAGGGTAGAGATCGACTTCGGAAACACCATGCTCAGTCCAAAACTGTGGGGGCAGCCCGGAGAAATAGTGATCATCATGGTCCTCTATATCCCGAGTCGGTCTAAAAGCATTTTTCATATTTCCACCGTATTCAACCTCACCATTTTCACCATACATGATCAGTTGCACATTATGCTTTACTGCCATATGAAGCGGAAAATTTGTTTGACCATATATGAACGGCTGAAATGGGTCACCGAGATGGGTAAAAGCAAGATTTGTAAGTCTTCGGGTAACTTGAGGGTTGGGCGTCCCCAAAATATGATTAAATCCTGATGCAATAAATGCATCTAAATTTTGTCGTCCGAGTGTTGTTGCTTTTAGCGGCGCCCAAGTTACAGCAAGTGGATTCATGCCATATTTATATTTTAGCATGTGAGCTACAAAGCTCCCGTCCTTCCCGCCGCTGCAAGGCACGACCACATCGTATTCTCCGTTATTCTTTCTGTGCTTATTACATAGTTCGATTAACTCTGCCTCGCGCGTATTCCAGTCAACTTTCGAGCGTTTATATTCCGCATAATTACAGGCAGAACATACACCATGCTCATCAAAAGTAATGCGAGGTCTCTGATTTGAAATGGTGCATTTTTTGCAGAATGTGACCTCAGGTGGCAGATTGTATTGCTTTATCAAATCTCTTTTCATCAATTACTCACTTTCATTTGCGTAGTTGTTTCGAGCTAATGCCAAATCCGTTGGTCGGCCGATATCGAGCCATGGTTCATGCATCGGGTAGACAATCGTCCGCCCAGCGTTTTCCTTGACACGTTCAAAGAGTGTAGGCATATCACAGTGCTGCTTATACTCGAGGTGTTTGAGTACGTTTGGCTCAAGTACATATACCCCAGCATTTACATGACTACGATAAACAGGTTTTTCTTCAAACCCTTCGATTTCAATACCTTTAGTTCGCACTACCCCAAACTGATTTTGTATTTCATGCTGACGAACGGCCATGGTCGCACTGGCTTCATGACGATTGTGAAAATCCAGAAATTCGTTATAGTGAATATCCGTAAGTACATCACCATTCGTAACGATAAAGGGCAGCTCCGGGGACTCCGGTAGCAGGCTGAGACATCCAGCGGTACCAAGTGGCTCATCCTCTATTAAGTACTCGATGCGAACACCGTATTTACTGCCGTCACCAAAGTGCTCTTCGACCATGTGACCTAAATAGTGCAACGATATAGCAAAGTTTTGAAACCCGTCAGCTGTCGCCTTTTCTATGATGTGCTGCAGTATAGGCTTCCCACCTACTTCAAGCATTGGTTTAGGGCAGTTTTCTGTGTGGGGGCGTAGCCTAGTACCTTTACCACCGGCCATGATAAGCATCTTGTTTGCAATCGATTTTGGGGCAATGATTTTGTCCCATACGTGTAGACCGACTACCGTACCTTTTTGATCTACGATCGGCAATTGGTGAATCTTGTTGATCTGCATAAATTGCAAAACAAGTTCTCTACTTACCTCAGGTGGTACAACCAATGGATTTCGATGGATTACATCATCTATAACACTATCGAGTTTAAGCCCCTTCAAAAAAGCACGACGAATGTCGCCATCTGTCAGAGTGCCCGCTAGCCTATTTTTTTCTGAAACCGCAAGTACGATCTGCATGCTTGAAGTTTCAAGGCTATATATAGCTTGCTGAATTGTGGAGCCCAAGGGTAGTAATGCGGTTCGCCAGAACGGAGCTTCGCTTGTCGACGTCATAATTTAATCGCACCATGATTATTTTTGAAAATCGGCGAATTCAGGCACGAAGTGCTACACGGTCTAACGAGGCGTGACGTAATTCGTGAGGGAGATTGAAGCCGCGCGCAAGGAGTGTAAAAAGGTGATGCTGAACGGTTCTCAAACAGTTTTACAAAAAAATGACCCCCTGCAATCACCACGAATGCGATTTGCGAGCCCGCCGCGCCTATCGCATCTAGTGCGTCTTGCAAAATGGTTTTCGGTTTGATTAAACTAGATTGCTTGTATTTCATTGCTCGCTTCTCATGCTTGCATTTTTCCCTAGATTTCTTGTTGAATTCGTTTCAGCACGAACGATTTGCCGCACCGATAATGATGGCCTTAGGTTTGATGTTTTGTAATAGCGTGACCCCGGCACCGACTACGGCGCGTGAGCCGATGCGCAAGCCTTGGCACACCGTTGCGCCTGCGCCGATGAAGGCGCTGTCCTCTACCGTGACCCCGCCGCACAGCGTTGCGCCGGGCGCCACATGCACGTTGGCACCTACAAAACAGTCGTGGTCAACGCCGGCCCTCGTGTTAACGATGCTGTTCTCGCCGATTGTGCAGCCGGGCTGGATGACGACACCAGCCATCACCTGTACCCCGAAGCCTAGGACGACGCCGGGGGCGATCCAAGCAGACGGGTGTACGAGTGCCGGGAAGTCATATCCCCGGGTGCGCCAGCCGGCGTAGAGCCGTTCGCGCAAGTTGCTAGTCGCCAGCTGGCCGATGCCCAGCATGAGCGCGACGCGCTCCGGCGGTAGCCGGTCGAGAGCGCCATCGTCTCCCAGCACGTCTAGATCCTCCCAGCGGGTGATGCCTTCGGCGGCCAACGTTGGATCGCAGACCCCCAGGATCGACAGCCCTGCCGCGTGCCCAAGAGCTGCAAGCACCCGGGCGTGGCCGCCAGCACCGATCAGGACTAGGGGACGCGTAGTGGTGCTCATTGCGTGATGGGCTCCCCAGCAGCGTATGCCCGGATAGCGATGTCGCCGATCAGTCCCCACAGCCCAATTGCGGGAAGACCAACTCCGCCATTGCGAGCAGTCGTAAGGTTATCGCGCTTGAGAACCGAACCAGCAGATATATCGCAAGCAGCGACGACATGCTGACGCACCGCCTGGCGTGTATTCCATTCGCTCTGCTGGGGGTACTTGGCGCCATCGCCTAATGCCAGTTGGAAGTCACGTATTTGGCGGACCATCTCGGTCAGCTCCCGCGGTTCAAGCGAGGCGTTGTGGTCAGGGCCAGGCATGGCACGGTCCAGGGTGAAGTGCTTCTCGATGATGGTCGCACCACGCGCTACAGCGGCGATAGGAATCAAAATACCTTCGGTGTGATCAGAGTAACCTACCGGCAACCCGAATGCACGCAGCGTGTCCATCGCTCTAAGATTGCATTCCTGCATCGGCGTCGGGTACTGTGAGGTGCAGTGTAGCAAAGTGACGCGCCCCAAAAGGCTGCCACGCCATGCTGGATCGCTCCAACCGTGCCAGACGTCGGCGATGTTCGCGGGTTCGGTCTCGGCGTTGATGGCATGGGCGATCACCGCCAGGGCCTGCTCGACTTCAGACATCGTCGCCATGCCAGTGGACACTACCAGCGGTCGTCCCAGACGGGCGAATTGCCATAGCAGTGGGCCATTGGTCAGCTCGCCGGATGGCACCTTGTAAAAGGGCATGTCCAGCTCTTCCAGGAAAGCCAAGCTGCCAGCGTCAAATGCAGTTGACAAGAACTCAATGCCGCGTAAATTGGCTCGCTCGCGCAGTTCCCAATGCCAGTCACGCGGCATTTCAAGCTTGCGCAGCATCTCGAGCTGCGTCTCGGCGGCGTCGGTGGTGCGCTGCTGGTAGTTTGCTTTGGGCGCCGCGCGCGTCGCCAGCTTCTTCGCGTCGAAAGTCTGAAATTTCACCGCATCGGCACCGGCGTCCGCTGCACGGTCGACGAGCTCCCGGGCAAGCGCCAGTTCGCCATTATGGTTCACGCCGGCTTCGGCAATTATGTAAACGCTTTCTAATTTCATCGGACCTCCTTTAGCACCATGAACGCCTCGGCTGCGCGCAAACCGGCTTTGCTACCGCGCAACGCGGCTTGCGCGCGCACACATTCCTCGCTTCGGGGGAAGGGGAAAATCCCCATCTCTCCTGCGTACAGGTTCAGGATCTGCAACTTGCGCTCGAGTTGGTCGCCAATATCGATGAATAGGTTTGGCCGGAAGCCTGGATCGTCTGGACGCAGACCGTACTCGGTTTCAGACAGAGTTTCATATGCGTACACCCTTTTCACGCTCGGGTGGCGAAAGCTCTTACAGCAAGATACCGTAGCATCAAACACCGCTGCATGGTCGCTATGGGCATCGTTGCGGTAGGGTAGATAGACGGTATCCGGCAGTACGGTTTGGAAAGTCTTGCCGACCACGTCGACGAGATCACCCATTGGCAGCGTGTCTAGCCGCGTTGTAGGCAATTCCGAACGATGCACTCCCGCGAATCGATAGGTCGAGGCAACCATCTCGATCTCCATGTTTCGCGCAGCGATACGTTCTGCCGAGAAACCCTGAGCCAGAGTCATCGAGGTAACGATAAGCCAATGAACACTGTGGCCCTCATCAATGTGACGAAGCAGCGTGCCACCGCAGCCTAAGCTTTCGTCGTCCGGATGCGGCGCTACAACTAGGATAATGCTCAAAAATAATCTCCCTTAGCAGGAAGCGTGTCGAGTTCGTGGTCAATCAGGCGAACCGCCCCGCGTCCGGAGCGAACGATAATGTGGCGGCCTTCAACTAACAATACCTTGCCTGGTTCGGCATTCGGTGGAGCCTCTGCGATTTCGCTACATCTCCACACCTTAACCTCACGGCCCTGGTGCATGAAATGTGCCCCAGGGTAAGGGCGAGAAAGAGCCCTCACCAAATTGCGTATAGCACTCGACTCCATCCGCCAATCAATCCGGCCATCATCTACTGAGCGCTTCCGCCAGTAAGTGACGCGAGTTTCGTCTTGTGGCTGCGGTATGAGAGAGGCGTCATCCAAGCCTCGAACGATTGTCTCGATCTGGAGCGGCAGCAGTTCAAGTACCTTTGCATACAGTGATGCAGCATCGTCTTCTAAGTCGATACCGACCGGTAGCTGGCTTAGCAAGGGGCCACTGTCCGCACCTGAATCCATCAGAAAAAAAGTGGTGGATGTCTGCCTGAGTCCGAGCACTAGTGCCCACACCAGCGGATGACGACCGCGATTCGCGGGCAATGCCGCTGGATGGAAACCGACCACGCCACGCGGTGCGACGCGCAGTACCGAATCGCCGAGTAAACGTGACCACCCGACGCAGAAGATCAGATCGGGTTCGTGTGCTCGCAACCAGGCCGCCTGGGCTTCATCTCCGACGGTGTCCTCTACAAACATTAGCGGTATGCCTGATTCGGCGAGATCGCTAAGGTCGACATGGTCACTATTTATCCGATTCGAGCGCATTGTCATAATGCCAACTACCTCACATAGCGAGGCTGGCAGAGAGAGGAGTGTCTGTAGCGCGACGCGGCTCGAGGAAACGCATCCAATGAAAGCGATTCTCAACGTCATGTGAGGCCCACCAGGTTATGAAATTGCTTGATGAGCAAACCATCCAGTGGGTATTTACTCAAAATCTCTGCGATGCGCTTTCCCGCACCGGGTTCGCCGTACGGAGTGCAGCATTGCCGCGCTATGGCGCGATGATCGTCAGACAACGCTTGCTCGACCGCGAGGCGGATTTCAGTGGCGTCCTCATTGCAGTGAATTACAGACGGGGCGTATAGGCGACCTCGTTGGCGGTCTCCGATGTCAACAGTGGGTGTCCCGAGCGAGGGGGCCTCGATCAATCCGCTGGAAGAATTGCCAACAACCGCATCTACAATAGCCACAGCGCTCAAATAGCGGCGAGCACCAAGCGATTCAACTGCAAGTACTCGATCTCGGCGAGTTGCCGCAAACCGTTGGACCTCCCGGCGCAACGCTGCGTTACCCGGATCGGCGTTGACGCCGGTAATCACAATCGTGCCGTCGAAGCCATCGAGCACTTCAAGCAGCGTGCGAATCGCAGCACCCTGATCACCGGTCTGCAGAGTCACAGGATGATGGGTTACCAGGAAACTTGGCGAACGCAGCTCAATACCAAAATCGGCTTCCAGCGCTGCGCGTCCAATTCGTGACATCTGCGCGATGTTATCGAGTCCTGTTGCGCCGACGGTCCACACTCGCTCAGGAGTCTCGCCGAGCTGAATAACACGCAACCGAAAAGCTTCTGCAGCCACAAAGTGTAGGTGTGACATCTTGGTTATGGCGTGTCGAATAGCCTCGTCGATCAAGCCCTCCGTTGCTTCGCCACCATGCACATGGGCGATCGGGATCCGAGCGAGCATGGCGGCCTGCGCAGCGCCAAGCATTTCATAACGATCTCCGAGCAGCACCAGCAACTCGGGTTGCAACTCTTGGAAAGTGTGGCCAAAACCAGCCGTCGTCGCAGCTAGGGTCTCAGTGACGCCCACCACGCTATCGTCGTCGAGTGGCACAGGGACGCGTGCGGCGATGGGGACTCCGTCTTGCTCAATCTGTCGGACGGTCAAGCCGAAGCGCTTGCTAAGGTGCGAGCCGGTGACAACCAGCTGCAATTCGACATCTGTATTAGCGCGGAGTTGTCCCAGCAGAGAGGACAGTAGGCCGTACTCGGCACGAGTGGCTGTGACAACGCATATTTTACGACGGGTCATTCGTGCACTTTTTTGTGGAAGATTGCCGAGCTTGGTAGGTTGACAACACGCTCTTCCAGCCAATACGCATTGTCCAACGGCCCGCAAAGCGCACTGGTGTATGCCGGCAAACGGTTCATCAGCGTCCAGATGGGGCGGGTCATGACTCCGGCTTCGTTCGTCGCTTTCAGCAGCGCGTCGCGATAAGCCGGGGTCTCGCAGATGACGCCGTTAAGCCAGTAGTTAGACCGACAGTGCTCAGGCTCGACGATAGGCTTCAGATCAGAACCCTCGAAGAAGGCGATATAGCGCTCAGCCAGCGCGCGCTTGGAATCGAGGAAAGTTGACAACTGCTCCAGCTGTGCGCAACCCAGAGCCGCGTTCAGGTTGGGCATGCGGTAGTTGTATCCAACCTCGTCGTGCACGAACTCATAAGGATGCGGGATCTTGGCCGTAGTCGTTAGGTGCTTGGCACGCTTGCCGATTATCTCGTCGGTCAGCAGCATGCCGCCGCCTCCTGTTGTCATGATTTTGTTGCCGTTGAAGCTCAGAACGCCGATACGACCGAAATTACCTGTGTGGCGGCCCTTGTAATAGCTGCCCAGCGACTCGGCCGCGTCCTCAATAAGAATTAGGTGCCACCGCTCGCAAACGGCTATCAGCGCGTCGAGCTCAACTGGGTGGCCGAAGGTGTGCATCGGCAGGCATGCCCGGATACGCCGGTGCCCGTCGCGCGTGCGGCATTCACAGTGATCATCGATCAGCGCATGCTCTGATAACCAAGCTTCCAGCGCAGTAGGCGACAGACCCAGCGTATGACGATCCACATCCACGAAGATTGGCTCTGCGCTGCAGTATGCGATCGCATTGCAGGTGGCTACGAAGGTCAGCGACTGTGTCACAACCAAGTCACCCGGTTCCACACCAACCAACTTCATCGCGATATGCAGCGCAGCTGTTCCGTTCATCACCGCCACGGCACGCGGGCTGGTAGTGAACGCGGCCATGTCCTTTTCGAAACGGTCAACATAGGTGCCGACGCTGGAGACGAACGTCGAATCAATGGTGTCCAGCACTAGTTCGCGTTCACGGCCCCGAAACACCGGCGCATGCAGCGGGATGAACTCGTCGGTGCGGTACTGATCGCGGACGAAACGAATAAGAGAGTCAAACATGCCTGCGCTTCAGACGTTGTAGATGTCTGCCTTGTACTTCCGGAGATTGTCTGGATTGGTAAACCAATCGACCGTAGCTTGCAGGCCTGCCCGGATATCGAAGCTCGGCTTGAATCCGGTCATGCCCTGTATCTTGGTGTTGTCGCACCACAGGCGGAAGACCTCGGACTTCTCTGGTCGGATACGTTGCTCATCGGCAAGAAACTCGACGTCGCTTCCCATCAGCTCGCGTATCAGCGCCAAGGTATCGCCTACAGAGATCTCGTAATTAGAGCCAATATTAACCGTCTCCCCAATAGCGGCGTCGCAACGGGCCAGTTCGAGAAAACCACGACAGGTGTCCAGCACATAATTGAAGTCGCGCGTCGGCGAGACGTCACCAAGTTTGATCACCTTCTTGCCGCTGGCGATCTGAGTAATGATGGTCGGGATCACCGCGCGCGCAGACTGCCGTGGACCGTAGGTGTTGAAAGGACGCGCGATCGTAACCGGCAAGTTAAATGCACTGAAGAAGCTCATTGCCATCGCGTCAGCGCCAATCTTAGAGGCGCTATAGGGCGACTGCGGCTGCAGAGGGTGCTTCTCGTCAATTGGTACGTACTGGGCGGTGCCGTATACCTCGCTGGTCGAAGTGTGGATCACGCGCTTGACTCCGTTCTCCATAGCTGCTTGGCAGATATTAAGGGTGCCCTTAATATTGGTATCAACATAACTGTCGGGTGCAACGTAGGAGTAAGGGATAGCAATCAAAGCAGCCAGATGAAAAACGATGTCTACATCTTTGGTAATGTGCTTGCAGTAATGAGGGTCACGCACATCACCGTTCAAGACGTCAATCTGGTCCCGGCATTCAATATCTTCTAACCAGCCCCAGTAGTTGAAGGAGTTGTACTGCGATAGAGCCTTTACCTGATAGCCTTCGCCAGCGAGAAGCTCAGTCAAATGGGATCCGATAAAACCATCAGCACCGGTCACAAGCACAGATTTATTTGCCGTCATCACACGACCTTGCTGAAATATTCAGAAATTAACCCTGTCACCCTATCCATCTGCTCATCATCCAATTCGGGATAGATTGGCAGAGACAAAATTTCAGATTGATTCTTAAATGCATTAGGAAAATCGGCAGATTGATGATTGAATCTGCTGTAAGCAGGTAAAAATGGCAAGGCAATGGGGTAATTAATGACTGTTTGCACGCCGCTCTTATTCAAATAATTAGCCAAACCATCTCTCTCGCTAGATTTAATTACATACAGATGCCAAACATGCTCTCGAGCTTCAGCAATCGTCGGAATCTTGATCCCCGCCAAAGGGGAGAGTAGTTCTGAATATCTAGCAGCACGTTCCTGACGCTGCGCAGTCCACTTAACCAAATGTGGCAACTTCACCGACAAAATTGCTGCCTGAAGTCCGTCCAGCCTGCTGTTAATTCCCTCTACCTTGTGATCACCTTTTTTGAGCCCCCCATGACGCGCAAACGTTGCCATTTTTTCGGCCAACGCTTGGTCATTGGTTACAACTGCGCCTGCATCACCCATAGCCCCTAGGTTTTTTCCGGGGTAAAAAGAAAAAGAAGCTACATCACCAAATGTACCCACCAATTGACCTTTATACCGAGCAAGATGTGCTTGGGCGCAATCTTCCAGCACCCAAAGATTATGCTTCTTAGCAATAGACATAATTGCATCCATATCCGCCGGTTGGCCATAAAGATGCACAGGAATAACACCTACCGTGTTCGGTGTTATCTTTTCTTCAACGCTCTTTGGGTCAATAGTGAATGTGTCTTCGTCTGTATCGCAAAAAACAACCTTACCTCCAGCCTGAGTTATGGTTTCTGTGGTGGATATCCAAGAATGAGCGGGGGCCAGCACTTCGTCACCAGGTTTAACGCCTAAAGCTACCATCGCTATATATAAGGAGTCCGTTCCGTTTGCACAAGAGACGCAGTATTTGCTCTCCATCATGTCGGCAAACATCTGCTCAAACTTATCCACATACGGCCCGCGAACAAATAATGATTTTTGAATTACATCCCTAATTACGGAGTCAACTTCTTCTTTTATAGTTTGATATTGAGCGTAAAGATCAACAAAAGGGATTTGATTGTTCATAGTGTGGATTTCTAATTAGAAAGAGTCTTGATAAGCCTAGCTGGATTACCGACATAAACTCCAGGGACTTTTATGTCTTTAGTAACAACAGCGCCGGCGCCAATAACAACGTTGTTGCATACAGTAACCGGCAGAATGGTGGCATTACTTCCAATTGAAACGTTATCGCCGATTTTTGTTTCCTTCCAGAGCGACTTATCACCCATTGCCGGACCACAATTAGCGAAGGCATCATTAATAAACATAACACCATGACCGACAAAGCAGTCTTTTCCTATGTCAACCAATTCACAAATGAACGAGTGAGATTGAATCTTGGTGCGATCACCGATGTTTACGTCTTTTTGAATTTCAACAAAAGGCCCGACAAAAACGTTACTGCCAATAGTACATCCATAAAGGTTTACTGGATTGATCACTGTCACGGCATCGCCAAATTTAACGTTGACAATCCCAGCCTCTTTGATCTTGGGTTGATTCAAAATCAACCCCCGAGTTTGCAGTGCTTTGGCCGGAACCGCAAGTAGACTTCCTTGCCCGTTTCAATGGATTCATATATGGCATTGATGAGTTCAAGGCTTTTTCTTCCGACAAGGCCATCAACAAGATGTGGTCCATTGTTGCTTATACAGTCAACGACATATTCATAGTAGGCTTGATGCCCAAATCCGTATACACTATGTGGGTTGACAGAGTATTTTTCCATCACATCGTCATCACCAGGCATGACTTCTACGAAATTCCATGTCTTCATCTTGTTGACGGCAAAGCCAGCAATTTCCACCGTACCACCTTCCCCCAAAACTGATATCGACCCCTCCAGATCCTTCGGGCGTGTTGCCGTCGTGGCTTCAATAACCCCAAGTGCGCCGCTTCGGAATTTGAGTGTGACCACAGCAGTGTCTTCAGCTTCAATTTTCGCCAGTGCCGTTGTGCTCAGCGCGAACACACTTTCGACATCACCCATCATCCACTCCAGCAAGTCGACATGGTGGCTTGCCTGATTGGTCAAAACACCACCATCCATAGCCCATGTTCCGCGCCATGGCGCTTGATCGTAGTAATCCTGGGGACGACACCAGCGCACACGGACTGTACCAAGGACCAACTTCCCAAATCGCCCTTGTTCGAGCGCCTCTCGCAGCTTCACAACCGGCACATTGAATCGATTCTGCTTCACGACAAACAACTTGGCACCATTCTCATCACAAGCTTGAATCATCGCGTCAGCATCGTCGAGTGTTAACGCCATTGGTTTTTCTACTACGATATGTTTGCCATATCGTGCTAAGTCAACCACGCACTTGGCGTGATTTCCGCTTTCGGTCAGAACGACCACAACATCCACATTTTCGTTCTGCATCATCAGATGCATGTCTGTGTAATGTGGCACAGAAAATTGCTCTCCAATTTTCCTTGCTTTCTCTTCTACAAGATCACATGCTGCTGCTAACTTAGTCCCCTTGATCTGACCAAGACCGATGAGTTCCGAGTGACGTTTTGCAATTCGACCGCAGCCAACCAAGGCAAAATTCAACATTGTATTTTTTCCTTTGACTTAATAATTATTCCTAAAGCAGCACCAATGACGCTACGCTCGTTATGATCAATCACTACCAAACAGGTCTCTGGTATATACCTTGTCGGCTACATCTGTGAGCAGGTCAGTCTTGCGGTTGGCAATGATGACATCAGCCTCCTGCTTAAACGCTTGCAGGTCCTTGATGACTCTGGAGTTGTAAAACTCGTCTTCCTTGAGAGCCGGTTCGTAGACAATGACCTTGATCCCCTTTCCCTTGATGCGCTTCATAATTCCCTGAATGCTTGAAGCACGGAAATTGTCCGATCCTGCCTTCATGATCAGACGATAGACTCCTACCACCTTGGGTCGCATTGCAAGGATTTCCTCTGCAATGAAATCCTTGCGCGTAGTGTTGGACTCAACGATGGCCTTGATTAGATTCTGTGGAACTTCTTTGTAATTAGCCAGGAGTTGCTTTGTGTCTTTGGGCAAGCAGTAACCGCCGTAGCCGAAGCTGGGGTTGTTGTAGTGGTCGCCGATTCTCGGATCAAAGCAGACGCCATCGATAATCTGGCGAGTATCTAGCTCGTGACGGGAGGCGTAGGTATCCAACTCGTTGAAGTAGGCAACGCGCATAGCCAAATAGGTATTGGCAAAGAGCTTGACCGCCTCAGCTTCGGTGCAACCGGTAAACAGAGTAGGGATATCTTGCTTAACGGCGCCTTGCTTAAGCAGGTTGGCAAATTTCTCGGCACGGATAGACAGTTCTCCAACGACGATGCGTGATGGGTACAGGTTGTCGTAAAGCGCCCGTCCTTCACGCAGAAATTCCGGAGAAAAGATTAGGTTTTGCGTATTAAATGCCTCACGAGCACGAAGCGTGTAACCCACTGGAATTGTGGATTTTATGACCATAACCGAATGAGGGTTGATTGCCATGACATCCCGAATTACCTCTTCAATAGACTTTGTGTTGAAGTAGTTGGTCTCAGCGTCGTAATCAGTTGGGGTTGCTATAATGACAAAATCAGCTTTGGCGTAGGCATCCTCCTTTACAAGAGTTGCACGGAAATTCAATTGACGATTCTTCAGGAAGTCTTCGATTTCGACATCTTCAATTGGCGACTCCTTGTTATTAAGCATCGCCACTTTTTCAGGGACGATATCTAAACAAACTACTTCGTTGTGCTGAGCCAATAGAACCCCATTCGAAAGCCCTACGTAGCCAGTACCGGCAATGGCAATTTTCATTGCGTGAAACTTCTGAATTGATTAACCTGATCGTGCCCCACTTCCATCTTAAGCTCTTCAATCTCAACCTTCAGCGCTGCGTACTCTTCTATCTTATGATTTAGGAAGCGGCGGGTCAGTGCCGCTTTTTCAGCAATACCCTGAGGCGTTAGCAAGTAGACGTACCTGAATTTGTTCTTACTTTTCTTGAAGTTGCCCATCTTCACCGAGCCCTTGTCGATAAGGGCGTTGAGACAGTAGTTCAACCCACCGACGCTCATTCCGAGCATTTCTGCAAGTTCACGCTGAGTGAGATCCGGGTTTTCCTGCAAGATGCGCATAATCCGGAAATGTGTTTCATCTTGGAGCTTGGCTTGGCGACCGGTCATGGCTTTGACTTTTTATCGTTAGTCCATAAATGCTAAAAGTACTTTACGCACGCTACCGCAACGCAATGCCACGATAAGCATGCGCGCTTAAAGGTATAGCGAGGATATTGGCAGGTAGTCCACCTCTCAATAAACATAATAATCTTACCGCAAACCGTGCATCTGTTCGAATTTTGAACAAAATTATTCCTCAATTTATACTACTGATAGCTTCCATTTGTTGCTCTTGTCACCGCTGCTGTACCCCTTGGTTCATAGGGAGCCGCATCGAAACCAATCTAGTGCTCGATGCTTGATGACGGCGCTATGGTGAAGGTACCGCAAAGATATGATGCTGGTGCATTCTTATGAGTGCTATCAGTTCACGGCCCATAACTGGCAAGGGATTGCGAAAGGATCACAACTTACTCAGCAACATTAGCCGGGGTGGCAACTGCCATGAAAACGCGGTGACTGAAAGCTTCTTCTAACTGCTCAGGCGCGATGCGAAAACCAAGCACCGCTTGCAAGCCCCATGGATCTAACGGATGCCCCAAAAACGATGCTCTTTTTGAGACAAAACTTTGGACACACTTGCCTCCTTGTCTTTTCCTAACGAAGTCTAGACAGGGCAAAAAACTGCAATTAAAACAGCCAATAAAAAGCTTAGCAACCCACTGTCCGTTTTGCAGTCAACGCCACATTAAGACTTCCATCGCCAAGCAGCCTTGAGCATTGCCATCTGTGAGGTCCTTTGCGAATCTAATGAAGCCTTCCGCAAGGCGCGGCGTACAAATGCGATCAATACACCTAAGAATAATCCCCCAAAAGCAGACGCTAACACGATGATCGCGCGCTTAGGTTTTGACTTACGATCTGGCGCCACGGCCACATCGACTTGCTGAATAAGCGGGCCTTCTTTGGACTCATCGACTCTGGCAGACTCATACTGCGCAACCAACACACCAGCCATGGCTTCGCGGGCTTTGATGTCACGGTAAGACTTAACGGCTAGTTGCTCCATGGGAGATGATTTCCCGTCACCGCCAGAGCCTAGTTCAAGCTTTTTTAATTGCGAACGCAGGGCCGACAGTTCGCCAGCAAGGCGTTGCACGTCTGGATTTTGTGGCGTAGCAAAGTTGCTCATGGCAGCCAGTTGAACCTCTTTGGCGGCAATTTGTCCACGCATTTCCGCACCAGCTCTAACAGCAGATTCTGCAATCACAGCCGTTACTTGCATGCCTGATTTATCTTTGGCTGCACGGAAGCTGGCCTCAGCCTCGGCTAACTTGGTTTGGTTCTTGGCGATGGCTTGCTCAAAAAACACCCGGCGCTGCTGAGCGTCTGTAACAGCCAAACGACCCATTAAGTTACGCAACTCTTCAACATGTGCGTTTGCCAGCTTGGCGGCAAACTCTGGATCTTTGTCATCGGCCTCAATGTTGATGAGGCCTGATTTTTTATCGGAACTGATTTTGACTAAGCCTTTGAGAGCTTCACGAGTTTCTGACAAAGTTTTTTTCTGATACCGCTCTTGAAGGTCTAGCTTTTTGATAACTGCTCTTTGCAAAGTTTCGCTCCACATAAACGCTATGTACATTTCATCTGGACTTTTGACGCCCCCTGCTGCTCCCGCCAACCCAGCCAAAGCCCCCAAGCTAGCTAGCGCCGAAGCCGCACCGCTTTGTTGTTGTTGAGGCGGCATCATCACGGTCTTAGCGGTAAAAATGGGCGTCATGAGCAAACTCACCACGATGGCGAGCGCGGTGGTGATAGCGGGTATGGCAAAGAGGGTTGTCTTTTCCTCACCAAGTGCTATGGCTAGATCTAGCAAGCTGATTTCGTCTTCATCAACATCAGCTGCTGGAGGGGTTGAGGTTTGATCGTTCATGATTAGTAACCCAACTTAATAGCCCAACGCCTTGAGACCGGCAGCACCCAAGCCTAGCTGATAGAAGATTTGCGTGATGTCTTTGGCATTGCGAATGACAGCACTCCAGGTGGCTTCGCGGTCTAGCTTATCGGGCATGACGATGGAGTCGCCCGGCATGACCTTGACACTGTTGATCGAGCCAAACCAGCCGCTGTTTCTTGTCAACGCAGAACCATCAGCGCGAATCAGAATGACTGAATCGCGATCAGCACCAGAGCCAACACCTGCGGCGTTGAGATATTCTTGCACCGATTGGCCGGCTTTGTAGATCAGCGCTGATTCAGTGTTGACCGCGCCATACACATACACAAAATCTGGCCTGGCGGGAATGATGAAGCGGTCGCCGTTTTGCAAACGGATGTCTGGCAGTTTGTCGATGTAGTTGTACAACTGAGGCTCAAGGCCCAGCGCAATACGTCCTTCAGGCTTTAAGCTGCGAATACGCTCTAGCGCTTGGCGTTGCGCTTGTTGCGCGGCCAAAATGCGCGCTTGTGAAATGGCAGCATCAGAACTGGCACCCAAACTCTGACTAGCTTGCGCCAACTGGGCACTGCTTTCTGCTTCTAAGCGACGCACCAATTTGTCTAAATTATCCACTTGGCTTTTACGAACATCATCCCGATAGAAGGCGGAGCCAAACAAATAGGCGTCATGCGTTAAACCACCTGCGCGCTGCAACACGGTAGCCAGCGTGTC
>JACCDN010205813.1_pt1 | contig 28192 bp, 30 predicted proteins | sample 7441691 | NCBI WGS metagenome assembly JACCDN01 (sample SAMN15323439, study PRJNA562643) | freshwater metagenome | isolation source: river surface water | place: USA:Blue River Watershed | collected 2017-08-16 | reverse complement strand
TTAAGCTTAAGATCATGCAAGTGTGTGGATATTTGAACTCAAAATATGTTCCAATGGACTATTAAGAAGTTACACTTTTTTGATATAGAGGCAAAAAACTGTTCGGACTCTGTTTCTTTTACAAGTGATAGCATTGTCAAAATAGAACAGTCTCTTCCACGTAATTATTCGTGCGCAAAATGTTTAGATTTTGATGGTGCAGCTGTTCCTTTTGCATTTCCAGATCGAGCAGATTGGAATGCTTTCTATGATAAAGGGTTACGTTTTACACCAGCAGAAGTTGATCAAGTCTTTATCTTAAAAGCAAAGATATTAGAGCGCATGAGAAATAATACAATTCTGGCAAACGGAATTGCATTTTATTTCAACTTGTTTAAAGTTTTAAGCGATCAAGGTGTCACAGAGCTTGATGAAGATGGATTAAATTATTTATTAGCAACTTTTAGAAAAATGATTACACCTTCAGATTATAATCGATTATTGCGAGTGTATAAAAAAATTAGAAGATTAACTCTAAAGAGAGAGAAACAATCTTTAAAACTTATGATTGAAACTAAAGATGGGCAACCTTTAATTTTCACTGGTGGTGATATTCCGGCCCTTGATAGCTCGACTAGAGCAATGATTGATAAATATTTTAAGCATATTGTAATTCAACATCAGGCCATGATTAGTATTGAAGATCAAAAAATCAGCACGAACGTAATTGCAAATAAAGGCTTAAGCGCCAAGGATGTTAATCTTTTGGCCACATCATCAATTTCTAAAGTATCAGGGTTAGAGATCACTGGAAATTTTCCAGTGATTGGAGAGGTAAAGGCATCAATTAAGAAAGTTGAAATTGATCTGGATAGCTCAACGCCAGCCAAGGTGGGAATTGGGTTTAAAAAGTTTGTTGAAATACCTTTTACCTTTAATTTGGATTATTAGGGAAAACCTGCTATTGAGGTTTATTGGTAAACTTGATTAAAGAGGAATAATGAAAAAACAATTTAAATTAACTGATCCTAAAAAAGCTCCAGCTCGTCAGGTGGATTATGTAAAACATGAGATCAGTAAATATATTGCTCGTGAGCGTAGAAGAGATCTTGAAGAAGGATCAGATTTTTGGGATTTTGATTGCAGGCTAGGAGCGGATCTAAACAGTGCCACGAGTGTTCATGTTGCCGACATTAATAAAGGCATTGATAAGATTGTAAGCGATAGTGCTGAGAGTTTTTATATCGAAGTATTAAGAAAGCCAGGCTACCGCACGAAAAAATCAGAAAAAGCAAAATAAGAAAAGCCTCCATTTTAGAGGCTTTTCTTATTTAAAAATTTGAAATTGAATCAGCGAGATTTGGATAATCAACAAACGGGTTTCTTGATTTTTGAAGCTTTTCGATCTCGCTATTGCGAGATACTTCCGCATCATCAATAGGATCAAGTTTGTCCCATCTTCTTAAGAATTCTTCTTGTTTATCATCAATGGCCATTTTGTATTTAACGGCGAAATAAAAAAGTGCACGCGCCACATTTCCTTTGTGGTCTTGTGGTGGTTCAAAAAAATGGTCTCCACCTTGAGTAACCGAAGGCCCTGATTTTGAAGTTGTACAGCTTGGATCAACATGCTTATTTTCACTTACGTCAGCAAATGCGAAATTTCCTCTGGTCGAGTTTGCTCTGGAGTCTGTAGGGAATAAGTGATGGAGATCTGATTTTTGGATATCTTCTGGAAACTGAGATGTGAATTTTGATTGCGGCCATGTGTGCTCGCAATTTACTTTATTTTGATCAGGAACCGAGCCTGGGCCTACACCTGACGTAAAATCTTTTTTGCAGTAAGCATCATGAATGAAATATTGATTACCATTTTGCTGTAAGTGTAGTTGACCAAAAAGAGCTCTCTTCGCAGGATTATAGCCAATTGATTTATGAGTTTTGCTTAATAAAAGAAATAATTCAAGTCGAAGATCTTTGTCTTTTAACTCACCACTTTGAATTTTTTTGTTTAAACTTTCTGGGTAATATCCAGCAAAAGAAAAAGAGGAAATGAGAAGGGATGCGAAAATCAATAAACTTTTCATATCTCGTCCTAGGTTGAGGTAAATCAATTAGGACTTAGTGTCCTTAAGAAAAATGTTACCGAAGCATTATTAGAATGACTAATATTTTTTATAGGCCAGACATAATTTAACAGAATCCTAAAGAAATTTAATGAATTATTTTTTTGCTTTGAGTTGAAGAAGTCTTTGGCGTAAACCTTCTTCACGCCCTTCTTGAGTCGGTTGATAGAATTCAGGAGTATCAGCAGGTGAATATTGCTGAGATATATAGTGCCCGGGGAAAGCGTGTGGGTACTGGTATTTTATCGGATGAAATTTATTAGGATAATTTTTTAAGTGCTCAGGCACTTCAATCGTAGGTTTCGAACCAACATACTCCATAGCTTTATTGATGGCCAAATAGCTAGCATTACTTTTATAAGTTGAAGCGAGATATGTGGTTACTTGAGCTAGAATAATTCTTGATTCAGGCATTCCTATGCTGGCAACTGCAGAAAGCGCAGAAGTTGCAAGTGTTAGTGCGCTTGGGTCAGCGTTACCCACATCTTCAGATGCAAAAACCATTAATCTTCTAGCAATAAAAACTGGATCTTCACCGCCATCTAGCATGATTGCTAGATATAAAATAGCAGCGTTGGGATCAGAGCCACGCAATGACTTTATGAAAGCAGAAATTACATCATAATGTCGATTATCTCCTAAGTCATATTCGCGGGCCTTTTCTAAAATAAGTTCGCGTGCTTTTTCGATTGATAAATTTTCAGTCTTACTTAAAACTTCCAGAGAATTTAGAGCAACTCGCGCATCACCTCGACAATAATCTGGAATAAGTTCGAGATACTTAATATCCAAATTTAAATTTTCTTTAGTATTTGCGTGAACGAGAATGTTTTTTAATTGTAGAGTTGTTAGGGGTTTTAAATTGATGATTTGTAAGCGCGATAAAAGTGCCTTATTGAGACTGGTTCTAGGGTTCTCAGTAGTCGCTCCAATTAACGTAAATTCTCCTTCTTCAACGTAAGGAAGAAGGGCATCTTGTTGGGCCTTATTAAATCGGTGGATCTCATCAATAAAAATAATAATTTTATGATGAAATCGATCTCTCATCTCACTGGCCGATTGAATGACCTTCTTTAAATCAGCAATGCCACCTAAAACAGCATTAAATTTATAAAACTCAGATCCTGAGCTCATGGCCAAAAGTCTGGCGAGTGTGGTTTTTCCTGAGCCTGATGGCCCATAAAGGACAATGGAGCCAAAATCAGGGCGTTTTAAAATGGGATATTTTAAAAATAAGTCCTGGGCGCCTTCAAATTCGGTCAAAGTCATTGGGCGTAGACGATGGGCAAGCGGCGCCCCCTCTAGATGTCCATCGGATTTTTTGCTAGAATCATCCCCATGCGAAAAAGTGCCTGGCACTTTTTCAGGACTCTCATTTTGCGCAGTGTTGAATAAATCTTTTTGCTCGCTCATTAAACGCCGTGGGTAAAAATCGATTGACATTGAAGCATGAGCATCCTACTGTAATCAAACTTTTTTAGCGAGAATTTTCTCGATTTTAAGACCTTTAAGTTTAAAGGATAATGCCATGGAAAGAGGAGGTGAAAGGTTTATGTCAGCACACAATAATGATCCGTATTCTGCGATTTCTGTCAATATTGACGAGAGAGCAGGTGTTGAACGTTCTTTGAAGAAATTCAAAAGAATGTGTGAAGCTTTTGGAGTTATACGCGAGTATAGAAAACGCCAAGAGTACAAGAAACCTTCTGTAAAGCTTAAAGAAAAAACTCAAGCAGCAGAGAAAAGAAGAAAGAAAACAGCAATGAAGTACACGAGAACTTCAAAGATCTAATTTTCGCTTCTTTGTTTCAACTTAATAAGATGAATAAAAAGGCCCAGAGAATTCTGGGCCTTTTTTATTTACAGGATGTCATGTATGCCGACGATGGCAGGATGCCATAGAGTCGGCGATATTCAGGATGTAATGGATATTCAGGATGTAGTTTAATATTACTTTGGATACTTCTTCAATAATTGAATCATCAACGTCAGCGCTTTGGCATTTTTGTAATGCTTGCACCAATGAAGCAATGAACGATTGATAGGCCAGCCCCTAAATGTAGGCATTTCTTAAAAAGCAAAAAATCCTTAGCACTTTAGTAGCGCTACTATCAGCTTACTAAAAAGTCCCAATTAGAATTAGTAAAGGCCATTGAGCTAATTGATCATGAGTTTACAGAAAGGTCATTACGAGAAATGAAATCAGGAAAAAAACTTAATAAAGTAAGAATGGTTTCAGCCATAGCTGATGGAAGTTGGATAAGTTAAACAGTTTTTTCTTATTGGCAAAGTGCTGATTTGAGTAAGATGTCTGAGTGCAGAAGGCGAGTATTGTAAAATTAAAGGTTCGAGCTTTAGTCAATTAATTAAAATCATTTGTCTCCTGAGAATTTCTTTAAGATCAATTAAAGTAATTTAAATGATTAATCGAGAAGTAAATTAATTGAAGGTTAAGGGGAAAAAAATGTCACAGAATAAAGAAATGCTAGGTATTTTTGTCGCAGAAATTAATGAGATCTTACTTGAGCTTAAAGCCATTACAAGTGAGCAAATGAAAAAGAGAGTAATGGAAGGTGGCCCATTTGAAAAATATGGACAGGCCATTGATCGGATATATGGTACTGCGATGACTTTAGGATTTACCGAATTAGGAAAGTACACAAAAGCGATGAAAGATGTGACTTATATGTGCTCCCAATATAATCATGAAATCGGTCAGAAGAAAGTGTTGCGAATGATGATCGAATGTAATGAGATTTTAGAAAAAGTGCCTACCTGCATTTATCAAAATGAAGAGTTTAAAAAATATTCTCGTGCCTTCACTGTCGAAATGGCCAAGGCTGAGCGTTTAAGTAAATTCGAATTTCATGGGATATCTAGAAAAAGTTGTGCGTAAAAGCAAACATTGATAACAAAGTTAAATGTGAGTAAAAGATTTTTTTAATTCCTCAAAGATAATTTTCCCTGCACTTGATTTAAGTATTTCAGGAAAGCACACTAGCGCAAGGCGATCTTTATATGCTGGGGTGCCAGGCACTTTTTTGAAATCAAAACGCTGGGCCATCATAACCTGAGTAGGAAGAATACCATAACCTGCTCCTGACTCGACCAGATTCGCAATAAGCTCTAAGTTTGTAACTTCGATGCGCTCGCCGGGGGCCGTCTTCCATTTGGAAAGTATTGCTTGGGCCTGAATCATTTCGGGATTATAGATAAGTCTTTTCCGATAAATTTTTTTACCCTCAAAGACACAAACTTCATCTTCACCGATGAGTTTGGTAATAAGACCAGGAATAGGAAGTGGGTTCATAACGAGCCCAAAATCCAAAACCCCAGAGGCGACTTTCTTATTAATATCCATTGAAGTTCCATTCACAATTTGCAAATCAATATTAGAGGCAAATTGATTCATGGACTTTAAAAACTTCCCTAATAAAAACATTCCCACCGAAGGGTGACAACCAATTTTAAAAGAAAGGTTGATTGGAGTTCCTTTAATTTTAAAAAGTAATTTTAAGGCACTTTCCGCCTCAGGAAGAATCATTCTTCCTTGCGGAGTAAGCCTAATGCCATAACGGCCGCGCAGAAATAGTGGGGTACCTAATTCAGTTTCAAGCTTCTTAATCGCTAATGACAAAGAAGGTTGGGCCATCTCTAGTTTTTCAGAAGCTTCTGATAATGTTTTTGATTTTGCAACGGTAACGAAGTTTTCTAAGTCTTTGAATGTTACTGACATATTTGTATTTACCTATGTTAAATATTTATTACATATAATTTATAAATGAATTAATTTCGTTTATCAATCTCCTGGGAATCATTTTCAGGAGAAAAAAGATGGAAACTGTATTAAATTTTGAATTAAATAACAAAGACTTTATCATTGCTGAAGCTTTTGATGCTATCTTGGCGTTATCAAGTCAAGAATTTGTTGAAGGTGTTAAGTTTTCAGATATTCCTATTTTAAAAAGTTGCATTCAAAAAATTGATAAAAACGAATCTTTAGTGTTTTTACTTCCAGCATTTCCGGCAAAAAGTTCAAGTCCCAAGAAAACTTCAGGAATCCATCCGGATATGGGGGAAATATTAGCACTAAAGAACTTAAACGATATGTGCAAGCGCATCTCTAACGTCTACGGGCCAGGTGCAAAAGTTGTGATTTGTTCAGATGGCAGAGTTTTTAGTGATGTGGTTGCCGTACCAGACGAACATATTGATGAATACGGAGAATGGATAGAAGGAATTATTAAAGAGTTTAAGCTCTCATATCTTACGACATTCTCAATGGACAATATGTATCAAGAATTAAAAGGTGATGCTCTTCGCGAAAGACTTGTATGGAGATATGCAAAGTCACTTGAAGAAATTCGCTTTTTAGTGATTAATGATGACAATTACCGTGCACTTTTTAATGGTGTTCATCGCTTTATGGTGGAGGATCATGAAGCGCTAGAAATGAATGCACATCTTTCAAAAAATCAATTAAGCAAAAAAACGAAAGCATTAACTTATGAGCTTATACGAAGATCGGATGCATGGTCAGAACTTTTAACTGATCAATTTGGAGATGCACTAAGATTGTCGATTCATGCCTATCCCTTAGAACATCTAAAATTTGGAGTGAAGCTTATTCCATCGTCTGATAAATGGGCGACGCCATGGCATAACGTAGCAGTGAAGCATGGAGATAGTTTTACACTCATGCATAAATCAAAAGCAATAGAACTGGGTGCAGTCGAGAGAAAGTATGGAGGCAAGTATGCTTACTTTGAACTCTAGTCATTTTCACATCTCCAAAATTGGAAATGCGACAGATGCAGACCTTCTCGCGATTGCAGCTTCAATAAGTAATAGAGAAGGAGAATTAAAAGATAAAATTCTTCACTGGGATTTTGGTCCTATTATGAATATGCAATTCGATGAAAAAGCTTCGAACTATCTTTTTTCTAGTGAAGTAGTTCCTTTTCACTGGGATGGTGCCTTTTATAAAGTGCCACAATACTTACTTTTTTATTGCGTAGAAAGTAAAGGCCTCGGCGGAGAGACTCTTTTTACTAATACTGAATTGCTTTGGAATGATTTATCTGAAGCTGAAAAAAACGAATGTAAAAGTGTAAAGCTTCGTTATTCAACAGAAAAGAAGGCCCATTACGGTGGGGAGATTCATCTTTCACTCGTGCAAACTCATCCCGAAACGGGAAAGACGATTCTTCGTATGGCCGAAAAAGTAGAGACTGCACTTAATCCCGTGGCATTAAGTATTGAAAGTGAACAAGTGAAAAACACTGACGAGTTTTATAAAGAAATGTGCAGAAAGCTTTATGATCCCAAATATCTTTATGAACATCAGTGGAAGAAAGGTGATTTGCTTATTTGTGATAATTTCACTTATTTGCATGGAAGAAGAGCATTAAAGAACAATCTTCTGCGTTCATTTAAAAGAATTCAAATTTTGTAAGGAGTATTTATGTTAACAGCAAGCGGAAAATCATTTTTAGATTTTAAAAAGGAATCAAATATTCATTCATTTCCCAAAGATTTTTCTGATTATATTAAATCTTTTGGAGACACATATTTTTGGGAAAAAGGGAATTTTCATGTTGTTACTAAAGCGAGTGACGCCAGAATAGTTTTAACTTCATCTGAATTTAGCGCTGATCGCGGTGGCTTTTTCATTTCGAGGATGCCCGAGATGGATTTATCTTTAATCCAAGATTTTTTTGGTATTGTTAGTAAAATGATGGTGATGAGTGATGATGAGAATCATAATAACAGACGCAAAATTGCTGCTCGTGGATTTGAAGATCATATTATTGATCGCTTCGCCAAAACCGTCGAGAGCACGGTTAAAAAAATTGTAGCGAATGTAAAAAACAAAGAATCATTCGAGTTTGTAGAGGAGCTAAGTAAAGAGCTTCCTTCTACTGTTCTTGCGGATTTATTTGGACTCCCTGAAGCTGATCGTGCGGATTTTTTTCAAGCTGCAAATATCATGACGGGCTTTTTTGGGGGAGCCACCAGTTATTTAAACGCCGATGGTATTCGAGTAAATAATGCGGCCAAAAGTTTAAAAACATATTTCCAAAATCTCATTGTTGAAAGAAGAGAAGGAGATGGCCATGATTATGTATCGATTCTTCTTCGTGCCCAAACTCATACAGGTATGAGTGATGATGAACTGATTTCTCAATTGATCATGATGTTTGTGGCTGGTCAGGTAACGACGACAGATCAAATTAACAATATAATGTTTTTATTAGCAACAAATCCAAAGTTGCAAATTGAAATTAAAAATGATCCATCACTGCTTAGTAATGCACTTGAAGAATTAAAAAGAATTGATCCGGCCGTTACTTTTATTTTTCGAGTAGCGAGGGCCCATACCAAAATAGGTGTTCATACTATTGTTCCTGGAGATGTTATTTTTATTTCAAATCATGCCGTTAATCGCGATCTTCCCGAAGCATCTAAACCTGATGAAATAAATATCAGGCGTGAAGTAAGTCACTTTGCCTATGGACATGGATCTCATTATTGTTTGGGAGCAAAATTGGGAAGATTAGAGATAAAATTATTATTTGAAGAAATTTTAAGAGAGCTTCCTGTTTTAATATTAGATAAATCTAGAGAATCGAAAAGAGATCATTATTCACTTTCATTTTCAGGATTTGAATCCTTATATTTAAAGAAATGAATATGATTAAACTTTTAATTTTTGATTTAGATGGTACTCTCATTGATTCACGCGAAGATATTTCGAAGGCTTTTAATCAAACACTTTGGCAATATCGCATTCCTCCTTGCTCGCAAGAACAAATAGTCAATGCGATAGGATCTGGAGTTATGAATTATTTATCAGAGGTTTTAAGAGCGAATAACATTGAAGAAGTTGCATTAGCAAAAGAGAGTTATTTAAAAAATTACTCTCTTTGTTTTTTAGAAAAGACAAAATTGTTTTCGGGAGTTGAGAAAACATTAGAAAGACTGAAGTCGTACCCTAAGGTTATTTTAACAAATAAATCTGAACGTTTTCTAATACCTTTATTGCAACATCTTAAAATCGATCAATATTTCTTAAAAGTTTATGGATTAGAAGTATTTGCTAAACCAAAACCGAGCCCTGGTCCGATTAGAGAAATTGCTCGTGAGTTTAATGTGAATGTTTTAGATGTTGCGATTATCGGAGACACGCATATCGATATGATGGCCGGACTAGAAGCCAAAGCGCATACCATCGCGGCCATGTATGGATTTGGAAATAAGAAAAACCTTCTTGAACTTAAACCTCATTATATGATTGAATCTTTTCATGCTTTGCCAGATATTTTATTGAATTTATGATCGGAAATATTTTTTATAAGCACTTATTCTAAGCGAAAACATCGCGTGCAAACTAAGGTAAAGAACTTCATCAATTAAACTATTTTGAGAGGTGTACATAATATCATCAATGATCTCACATTCGTTCTCTGAGATTTTTCTCACTTTGTGTGTGTGTCGCCAGAACTTAAAGGGTTTTGGTAAAACTTTACCTTCATCGACAAAATAGCACTCACGATCATTTGCTCCATGTTCGGTAATTTTACTAACCCAACTTTGATGGATAAAAGGAAATGGGGTGAGTTGTAGATGAACCTCATCGCCAGTTTTGCAGCCATCAAAGCGTATGATTTCTAATTTTATTACCGGTGGTTTTAAGGCAAAAAAAAGCGCGCGATCAAAGCGAGCAAAGACTTCTTGATAATTTTTTGGAATACGAGTTTTTATAATGAGGCTCTTCATTCCTTGATTATAACTTAAGCAGCAATTAAAGAAAATGTAAGATCATCATTTTTAACTAAGCATTCGAAGTTGTCGAACCAATGTTCACTCTTTAATTCATAGATGATCTCAATTTGATTTGAAAGATCTTTATCTTTTAAAAAAGATTTCGGAAATAGGGCGATTGGAGAAGAGCTTAAAACAAAAGTAATTATTTTGTCTTTGGGAAGTTTTCCAGAGTAAGCAGCGGCCAAGCAAATGTAAGCTCCATATTCACTTGCTTCAATGCGAATTGTTGATTCCTTCGAAGACTCGATTGCATCAATGAGTTTGTTTTTATCTTTATTAAGATTAAAAGGAGATAGTTTTTGATACTGATTAATAAGTTTTCTTTTTTCACGAGAAAGTTCTTTTTTATCTTTGTCTGATAAGTTTAGGCATTCAAAATTGCTCATAAAGGTTTCAGTAAATTCAGGATTGAACAATGAGGTTTCAAATTTTAGAAGAGGCGCCTTTTTCTGTCTTTTCTTTGAGGAATTGCACGCTAAGATCACGCCGGTGAAAATACGGTTCGACATAGGGGCACTCCTTAAAAAATGGTTACCAAAACAGTATAAAAGTTATCGGGAAAAACCGTAAAAAGGTTTAGTAAAAAGCTTTAGGATAAGGGCTTTACAAAGACTTATCTCTTTGGATTTCTTGATTTCAATATGGGGTATGTGCCAATAAATGATGGCGTTTAAATCCTTTCCTGGGATTAAGGGCCCCTAGATTAGAGGGAGATTAAATAATTTTAATCATTGCATATATTCTTCATTTTTTTAGGAAAATACTTGAATTTGATGGTCCCAAGGTTTGGGAGTATGATCTACTCAAAAATAACTTATTTAAGATAGACGGAAATACTTATGAACAAGCAGAAAAAATTTGGAATTATTATTTTTGTTTTGGCTTTTTCTCTGGGCTTTTTAACATGTTGGGGATTAGAAAAAGTTACTAGACGAAATGGAGCAGGGAGTTTGGCTGAACGTGTGCCCGTTCATCCAAATGATTTATCTCAGCATGATCTAATGGGGGCCCTTCATAAAGATATGCTTGATCGCCTAGAAAAAGAAAGAGGAGGCGATGAAGATCTTCCCCCAGATTTCGCACTTATTGGCCCATCATCAAGAGATGGATTGAGTCCTTTTTATACGAGACGTGAAGATGATAAATTTGTTTATTATGATCTTTCCCTTAATTCTGAAAATGGGGTGAAAAAAGAACTTAATGTTAAGGTAAATAACGGTATGGTAGAAGTCACGGAAAAGTCGACTTCCGAGAACTCCGCATTTGAAAGCACGCGTGCATTTACTATAGAGCCTGGATTACAAAATGATCAGGCCCAGGTGTTGAATGAAAAAGATAAAGTAGTAATAAAAATTCCTAAAAAATAGAGATCGCAAATGAAAAAGATTCTTTTCACGGTATTATTTTCAATTAGTGTAGCTGCAAAATCGACTAGCTTTGAAGTTAATCAGGAACATTCGAAATTAGGATTTTCCATTCAATATATGATGATGACTAATGTTGATGGGGTCTTTAAAAAGTTTCAAGGTTACTTTGATGTTGAAGAAAATAAGATTAAAAACATTCAAATCTTAGTTAGTGCTAGATCGGTAGATAGTTCCGATCCTAAGCGCGATTTCCATTTAAAAAGCCATGAATTTCTTTATGCCGCTAAATATCCGATCATTACTTTTAAATCTAATCAGATAATCGAGATAAAAGAAAACGCTCACTTTAAAATTGCAGGTTTTGTGACACTTCGAGATGTTACGAAGCCAGTGGTCATCGAAGGTGTCTTTAAAGGAAGAATGCTTGATCCTTGGTCAAAGGAAAATCTTTTCTTTGAAGGTAAGACTCAAATTAATCGTAAAGATTTTGGAATTGTTTGGAATAGAGAATTGGACAATGGCGGCTATCTTGTTGGAGACTTGGTTAATATCGATTTTAAATTACAGGCCCAGCTCTTAGGTGACAAGACGCCATTTTCAACTCATATGGTCCCAACGACGAAAGGAATAATTGAACGCGACAAGTTTAAAAAGGGAAAGATTAAAAAACTTTCGACTGAAACGGGAAAGCCTATTAACGGAATCGAAAAGAAAGATTAAGCATCGGCGTAATTGAAGTGTAGCTAGTTGATTCAGTGGTCGAAACGTTATTGAGTTCTGATTTTGTAACAGAAAGATTGCGGTAGTTAATACTGCCGCCCATGTAAAAATTTTTGGTGATTTTTAATTCATATCCAAAGCCAACAAGATAGCTCCAGCCAGAAATATCACTTGAGGCTCCACTGCTTACTCTTGTACCTTTAGCATAAGGATTCCATGCCAAATGTACGAGTATTGTTTTTTCATCATTGAAGTACCAATTAATTCTAGGTCCCAGATCAAGTGTCGAAATTTTTGTTGAATTTGGAGTTTTGTATTCTTCAGTAACGCTACTGATATTCTGTCCAAAAAATAATTGCTCCTTTGATCCTATACCTGCACCTAAAAAAAAGTGATTAGTCATATCATTAAAAGCGAGATTCGTTTTATTTTCAGAATGACTAGAATAACCGGCTTGCCAGCTACTAATAAAAGAAGCATTGGCATTTGATAAAAAAACAAAAACAAAAATGACAATAGCAATTAGTAGTTTCATTGGTGCACTCCTACTAACTAGAATAGATGAATTTTTTAAAAAGGAGATAGGGATGAAACTGCCCAAGTCCGACCAAGAAGATCGAACTTGAGATTAACGAAAGGTTTCAGGTGATAGCAATTAAAATTAAATGAAGCGAACTACGCAGTAGTTTTTCTTACCCTTACGAAGAACAAGGCAAGTTTCAGATGCTAGAGAGTTTCTACCTACCTTATAGGTAATTTCTTCAAGGGGGAAATTATTTATATAGGCTCCTTTTTGCTCAACGGATCTTCTTGCCTCACTTTTTGAAGCATAGAGTGGAGTTTTACTTAGAAGATCTAAGATATCAATCCCAGTTTCTAGTTCAGCCTTTGGCATTTCGATTGAAGGAACATCACTAAAAATTCCCATCAAATCCTTATCTTTTAAATTTTCAATTTTTTCACCAAAGAAAAGTTTTGTTGCTTGTTCTGCAGACTTTAAACCTTCATCCCCATGAACGAATTTTACAACTTCAGTTGCCAGTGCTTTTTGGGCCAGTCGTAGATGTGGAGTTTCTTTAGTTGCGACTTCAAGCTTTTTAATTTCTTCCACACTCATAAAAGAATAGAAGTTGAGATATTTAATCACTGAAGCATCGTCAGAATTTAATAAAAATTGATACATTTGGTATGGTGAAGTCATATCTGGATCCAAATAGATCGCAGTTCCACCTTCTGATTTACCAAATTTTCTTCCTTGTGCATCTGTCACTAGTGGAATAACCACACCGTACACAGTTTTAGAAATCATTTTACGTGTGTAATCAATCCCGGCAGTAATATTTCCCCATTGATCACCGCCACCCATCTGTAGCGCAACATCGTACTTACTGGCCAAGTGATAAAAGTCGTAGGCCTGAATCATCTGATAAGTAAACTCCGTAAAAGAAATTCCAGATTCGGAATTAAGACGAGATTTTACTGAATCTTTGGCGAGCATCTCTGATAGACGAAACCTTTTTCCTACATCACGCAAAAACTCAATGAAATTAAATTTACCGATCCAGTCATTGTTATTCACCATTACTGCACCAGACGGTGAATTCGAAAAATCTAAATATTTCATCAATTGCTTTTTCTGTGCTTCAATATTTTCTAAAATGGTTTTTTCGTCTTGCAGGACACGCTCAGTACTTTTTCCCGAGGGATCTCCAATCATTCCCGTAGCACCACCCACTAAAACGTAAGGTTTGTGCCCTCGTAGCTGCAAACGTTTCATCAAAATAATTTGTAATAGATTTCCCATTTGAAGAGATTTTGCTGTCGGATCGTAACCAATATAAAAAGATAATTTTTTAGTATTTAAGTATTCTTTAATTTCAGGGTGAGAAGTTTCTTGAATAAGACCGCGGGCCTCTAACTCTTCAAATAATGGCATTGTGCTCATAATTTTCCTTATGCAAACATTCAATTGAGTGGATAGTTTACCTTGAAGAAAAACTTTAGAAAAGTCGCAATTTCATTTACTGAAAGTTAAAAGGAAAGTATTTTTATTCTATATGGAAAAGAATTTTGAAACTGATCAAAGAGAGCATCTTTTAATGCAAAAAACCTCCTATTGGACGTTGGGCATAGGTATTTTTCTCTTAATTTTAAAATTTTATGCTTATCGGCTTACTGGTTCTGTCACTGTTTACTCCGATGCGCTAGAAAGTATTGTGAACGTTGTTGCTGGAGCTATGACTATTTTTGTCATTTGGTATGCGACACAGCCGGCCGATGAGGGGCACCCTTACGGTCATGGAAAAATTGAGTCTATTGCTGCATCTTTTGAAGGAGGCTCAATTGCCTTTGCTGGTATTGTTATTGTCTTTGATTCTTTCACAAAAATTTTTCTTGAAAGAAATGAATTGCACGATATTGATCTAGGTGCTTTTTTGGTCTTTTTTGCAGGACTTGTTAATGGTGCTTATGGTCTTTTTGTTTTAAAACGCGGCAAAGAATTAAATTCTGAATCATTGAAGGCCACAGGGATGCATCTTATCTCGGATATGCTTACATCGGTAGGTGCACTACTTGGACTCCTACTTGTAAAAATAACGGGAATTTCTCTTATTGACCCAATTGTTGCAATTTTCTTTGGAATATATTTAAGCTACTCAGGGCTCAAGATTTTCAAAGGATCAATCGATATTTTAGTTGATGGTCAAGATAGGTCATTGCTTGAAAAGCTCGCGGCCCTTTTTGAAAAAAATTATAGGCCAGGAGTGATTCATATACATTTCACTCGAATCATTCGCTCGGGCAGGCACCATCATATTGATTGCCACATGGTTATTCCAGAATTTTGGTCAGTTAATGATGCACATGCCTTTAGTGATGAATTTGAAGCAGGAGTGCTTCGCGAGTACGATACTTCTGGAGAGTTTCATATTCATCTGGACCCATGTCGCCGCAAATATTGTGAAAGTTGTGAAATTGTAGAATGCTCAATTCGTACAACACCCTTAGTTGAACGCAAACCCTTTAACTATGATGAACTGATACTACCAACTGAAAGAGTCTAGACTTATTTTTTGGTATTAATTGCTTGTTCGTATTGCTTTAAAATATCCGGATCAATATCAGTTCTCTCAATTTTCTTAATACTTTTCATTGAGTTTTTCATCTCTTCACACGAGTGTGCGCCCCCATCAGAATCAATGGGCTTTGACCTTCTGCCTTCTTTAATCCAAGTGATCTCTCTATTGCAAAATTTGCATCTGGCCATATTTATTCATTCCCTTGTAGAATTCTAGGATCCATACTAGTCACCAAGCTATTTTATCAAGGGATTGTCATGCTGGATATTAAATTTATTAGAGAAAATACTGAACTTCTAAAAAAAACTTGCGAGCTTAAAAACATCAATTTGAATATTGATGAAATTCTTAGATTAGATAAGGAAATTGTAACGCTACGACAAGAAGAACAGGCACACTTAACTAGCAAAAATGCAATAACGGCAAAAATTCCAAAAGCTAATACAGAAGAGAGACCAAGTCTAATTGCAGAGTCTAAGGCTTATGATGAAAAGGTAAAAGCAGTTAAGCCAAAAATTGAAGAAGTTGAAAAAGAACTGACCACACTTCTCTATTTGGTACCACAAATTCCCTCACCAAAAGCACCAATTGGAAAAGATGATGGCGACAATGTTGAGGTCAAGAAATGGGGCGAGCTGCCTAAGTTCGATTTTTCTCCGCTTGATCACGTGCAGCTTTTAGAAAAAAATAATTGGGCAGATTTTGAAAAAATCGCCAAAGTTTCTGGCTCAAGGTCATATTCACTTCGAAATGAAATGGTACTTGTCGAATTAGCAATGCACAGAATGGCGATGGATAAATTAATGCAAAAAGGTTTCACCCTTGTTTCTGTTCCAGCATTCGCACGAGAAGAAGCACTTTATGGAACAGGACATTTTCCAAATGGTCGTGACCAAGCTTATTATATTCCAGAGCACAATATGTACTTAGCAGGAACTGCAGAAGTCCAAATCAACTCTCTTCATGCGGGAGAGATTTTAAAAGAGTCAGAACTTCCTATTTTATACGCGGGATATTCCCCGTGTTTTAGAAGTGAGGCAGGGTCTTATGGCCGTGATGTAAGAGGGCTTATTCGCGTTCACCAATTCATGAAGGTCGAACAGTATATTCTATGTAAAAGTGACCCGACTGAATCGGAAAAATGGCACCAAACACTTTTAGAAACATCAGAAGAAATCGTTCGCGACTTAGAGCTACCATATAGAGTCGTCGAATGTTGTACTGGTGATATGGGTGCAGGAAAAGTGAGAATGTTTGATGTTGAAGCCTGGGTTCCAAGTGAAGGGAAATATCGTGAGACGCATTCATGTTCTGCCTTGGGTGACTGGCAAGCAAGAAGAACAAATGTCCGCTATAGAGACAATGAAGGGAAAGTTCAGTACGTTTATACGCTAAACAATACCGCAATTGCATCACCTCGAATTTTAGTTCCATTCTTAGAAAATCATCAAACGAAAGATGGGAAAATTAGAATTCCCGCAAAGCTTCGTCCTTATTTAACCAATCAAGAATTTATCGGAAAATGATTATAGTGCAAACTCCAAGGGCGACCTTGGAGTTTTTCCTAAGATCCTTATCAGCATTTCATCAGATATATAAGTGGCATTTTGTTTAATAACATTTTCGATTGATGGCCTTTCTAATTGCAATTTCTCACTCATTTTTAAGTAATAATCTTTTTTGCTCATCGAAATCTGTGCAACCGCGTTTAATATTAGGGGAGGTTTTTCTTTTTCAATAATCGCAGTTATCAAAGAGATGAGATCATCTCTAAAAATAAGATGAACAAAATTTTCAGGATCTTTGATATTTTTTAAATGAAATATAGGGTGTCTTGTATCGCCAATAAGACCGCCGGGACGAATGATTGAAAGATTAGGAAAAGTATTTTTTAATTCATTTTCAATTTCAAATAAAAGTTTTCCATTAACACTCTCAGGCAATGGAGTGGCGTTTTCATTTACTTCCCCTTGCGATGCTGAATAAACACTAGCGCTACTAATAAAAATAATTTTTTGATTTTTGTTTGTGTGGTTTTGAAAAAAATTACTAATTAAAGGATTCGGTGGAGTGTTAAAAATTAAAATATCTGATTCATAAAATCTAGTTTCAGCATTTTCTAAATTAAAAACTAATGTTTCAATCACTTCGTGCTCGATTAGCGTTTTTGCCTTTTCACTTGTTGTCGTGCTTCCAAGGATTGTATGCCCTAGTGCCTTTAATTTTCTCGCAAGCGGCAGTCCAAGCCAGCCTAGTCCAATTATTGAAATGCTTTTGTTTTTTAAACTCATAAAAATATAGTACCATATATAAGATCGATCGATATAGAGGAGCCTCTTGTGAAATTTTTATTTTTCATCTGTACTTTATTTTGCTTAAACCAAGCTTTCGCTTTTGTTGATCCAAAAGTTGGAGGGACGGTATATCTGCTTCCGGAATTAAAAGGTAAGGTTATGAACCGTGAAGGTGTACTTATTGTTTATGCCATGAAGCCAGGAGATGATAAATCAAAAGCGGTAGCAGTTTTTAAATTCACGCGCCCCAATTTTCCGCAAGCTTTTGTGATTACCGCAAAAAATTTATTAAAAGAAAATTCGATGCTTATTGGCCCTCTTAAAATTTATGCAGAATATTTTCCTGTTGAAGGTGGTTCTATTTCTTTTAAAGGATCAGATCTCAAACACAAGGTGGTGGACTTAGGGGTAAAGGATTTAACGATCTATCTAGGCCTTAAATGAAATTTCATTTTCCACGTGGTGCGGATTGGATGACTCTCGAGGAAAGTGCTGATCGCAAGATGGATCAAATGCTTATAGATTTGATGCCAGTGCTTGAAGAGAGTTGTTCGGAAAACACTTTTTTCCCCAAGATCGATTCGTTTTATGAAGAAGCTTTAAGAATCGTTCCGAGAACTGGGCGCGCTGAATTTGACCGAATTACTTTATTAGTTATTGAAGCCTTTATGAGAAAAAAATTTCACGAAAATGCATTTTTCAAATACCAATCTTGGAAATTTGATTTGCACCGAAAAAATAAAAAAAATATTGAAATTGCTTTATTGCCAGTGGAGTTGCAAAAATTTATTCAAGAAAAAAAACCTTTTAGAGTAGAAGGGATTTTAGATTTTCATGTCAAAAAACAAAGTGATCGCTGGTTTAATCCGTATGTCGAAGAAGTCGGCACAAGACCCATCGAGATTTATGAAATGAAAATACTTTTCAAAGAACTCTCGCATAAAATTTTAAAAGGTGAGTTAATAACTAGCTTAAATCAAACGTGGAATCAGTTTTTAAATGATCTTAAAATTTCAGAGAATCAGTATATACAATCAGAAAATTTCATTTTTTCATCTAGAAAAATAAAAACTTTGAGTGGCGAAACTATAGAGTTTTTGCTTATCGTATGATTTTTTATTTTATTGGTGATCTTTATAAATCAGCAAATTTATCGTCATACTGAATGTTGTGATAAACTTTGTTCACGTCATCATCATTTTCTAACATGCTAACTAGTTTCATTACAGTTTTAAACGTATCAACATCAACTTCTTTGAAGTTAGTTGGAACTCTTTCAAGACCTGCTTCTTCCGCAGCAATTTTATTCTGTTCAAGCGCCTTTTGAACTTGCCCAAAATTTTCCATGGCAGCAGTTACCGTAAAAAAGCCATCTTCTAAAACGACATCGTCAGCACCAGCATCAATCATGAGAAGTGTGAAGTCGTCTTCATTTAGTTTTTCAGCTTTGACTTCAAATACTGCTTTGTGATCAAAAACAAATTGTAAGCAACCTGAAGTCCCAAGTGATCCCTGACACTTGTTAAAATAGCTTTTTACGTTACTTGCTGTTCTTGTTACATTGTTTGTTGATGCTTCAACGAAAATCGCAACACCATTTGGGCCATATCCTTCATAATTAATTTCAGAATATCCTTCATCATCACCGCCCATACCTTTTTTGATTGCACGATCGATATTGTCTTTAGGGACATTATATTTGCGGCATTTTTCTAATGTTACTTTTAGCATGAAGTTTGATTCGATAGCATCGCCACCACTCTTAACCGCTTTAGTTACCTCGCGAAGAAGTTTTGTATAAATCGCACCTTTTGCGCGATCCTGTTCACCTTTTTTTTCTTTGATGTTGTTCCACTTACGTCCCATGGAATTGGCCCCTTTGCATTTTGAAAATATGTTAGATCATTCTAGTAAAAACAAGGGTGTTTGTCATTTTAAACTTGGTTTTACTCACTGGATTATTTAATAAAACTTTAATTTTTATCATCTAATAAAGGCTTAGTGATTTCACTATAGGCCTAGATACTCATCGAACGTTGTTTCTTGATCAACAATTGCTCCGTCATCTTTGATGTCGATAATACGAGTGGCAACAGTTTGCACGAATTCGTGATCGTGACATGAGAAGATGATGTTTGAATCATATTTTTTTAAAGCTTCGTTTACAGACGTAATACTTTCAAGGTCTAAGTGGTTTGTTGGCCCATCCATTAAAAGAACGTTCGGTGCTTCTAACATCATTTTAGCTAGCATCATACGAACTTTTTCTCCACCAGATAAAACGTTGGTTTTTTTTAGTCCTTCTTCTCCTGTAAAAAGCATGCGCCCTAGAAAACCTCTAACAAAAGATTCATCTTTGTCTTCTGAATAATCGCGCAACCAATCAACCAATGTGTATCTTCCGTCACTAAAATAACTTGAGTTATCACTTGGGAAATATGATCGTTGCGTTGTTACTCCCCAAGTAATTTTTCCACTATCTGGTTCTTGAACCCCAGCTAGAATATCTAAGAGTGTCGATTGAGCAAGATCGTTTCCTAAAAGTACGATTTTATCACCTTTATTAACAGTGAAAGAAATGTTTTTAAATAAAACTTTCCCATCAATTGTTTTAGATAATTTTTCAACAGATAAAACTTCTTTTCCAATTTCGCGTTTTGCTTTGAAATGCACGTAAGGGTACTTCCTGCTTGATGGTTTAATATCTTCCAGAGTTATTTTTTCTAACATTTTTTGACGAGAAGTTGCCTGGCTAGATTTTGAAGCATTGGCACTAAAGCGTGCGATAAATTCTTTAAGATCTTTAATTTTTTCTTCGGTCTTTTTATTCTGGTTTGATTTTAGTGTCAGTGCTAATTGAGAAGACTGGTACCAGAAATCATAATTCCCAGTGAATAATTGAATTTTGCTAAAATCAATATCCGCCATATGCGTACACACTTTATTTAAAAAGTGTCTGTCGTGGGAAACAACAATAACTGTATTGGTGAAATCTAATAAAAAGTTTTCAAGCCATTTTATGGCCTTTAAGTCTAAGTGGTTAGTAGGCTCGTCTAGTAAGAGAATGTCTGGTTTACCAAATAATGCCTTAGCGAGAAGAACTTTTACTTTTTCAGCACCGGTTAGTTCCTGAAGTTTTTTATTTAAAAGATTTTCTTTGATTCCAAGACCAGAAAGCAGAACAGCAGCTTCAGATTCTGCTTCCCAGCCATTCATTTCCGCAAAAAGACTTTCAAGCTCAGCGGCTTTTACACCGTCTTCATCTGAAAAATCTTCTTTAGCGTAAATAGCATCTTTTTCTTTCATGACTTCCATGAGTTTTTGATTACCCATGATAACAACGTTAATGACTTCTACTTCATCGTATAAAAAGTGATCTTGTTTTAATACAGAAAGTCGTTGACCTGGAGTAATAAAAACTGTTCCAGAAGTTGTTTGAACTTCTCCGGCAAGTATTTTTACGAAGGTTGATTTTCCTGCACCGTTAGCACCAATAAGGCCATAACAGTTTCCTGGAGTGAATTTTATATTTACGTCTTCAAAGAGTTTTCTGGCACCAAATTGAAGTGAAACGTTATTACATGCAATCATTCATTCTTCCTTCTTATAAAAATTTCCTTCTTATATTCTAAAAGTGAGAATTTGTCAGGCAGATTTTGATACAATCTTAAGCTCTTGACGCATATCTCGGGTTATTTTTATAGGAATACTAACTAAACTTGAGTAAAAATGATTAATAAGTTTAAATAAAAAGCTTTGAGGTGAAGAATGCTTGAAAATTCCAGTCCAGAGTTCTTACCCCGCCACTCAAATGCGAGACTTGCGGTAGAGCGCGCCCGAGAAACGGTTCGCGAAAATAACGAGTACGTGGGTAATTTAAAGTTTGAGAGTGAGTTAATTAGCGAATTTGAGCTCGAAAGTGCCCTAAATGCGACAGAAGCGTTTGAGTTTGATGACGATGGTGATAGTGAGTTTGACCTTTCAAAAATTAGAACGAGTGATGGATTTAGCGATATTTTTAGGGAAATTTTGAACTTCTAGGGTAAAATAAAAGAAAATTAATTCAGGACCTTCATAATATGTCGAAAAAAAATAGAAAAGAAAAAAAGCATCATGGCCCTAGTAACGAAAACCTAAAATCTATACGAGCTGAAAAAATGAAACTAGGAAAAATTCAGCTATTCATTTTGTTTGCAATGATAATTGCAGCTTTAATTTTTGTCTTACCTAGAATTAATTCATAAATCATTAGTAAGTTAAGGATAATGTATGTATGTAGTGGGCCAGAGGTTCATGAGCGAGACTGAGCCAGAGCTTGGGCTTGGAATTATTGCTGAAGTTCAGGGGAAAACAGTTCAAATTCTTTTTCTTGCAAGCGGTGAAAAAAGAACTTACGGATCAAAAGGTGCACCACTTAAACGTGTTATTTTCACTGCAAATGATGAGATCACTTTGCGAGGTGGAGAGAAGTTTTTAGTTGTTTCAATTGGAGTAGTTGGCGATATTATTCACTACAAAGTTTATGATCCAAAACAAAATATAGAAATTGAAGTTGATGAACGTGAGCTTTCTGATGCCATTAGTTTTAATCGCCCAGAAGAAAGACTTTTTAATTCGGAGTCAGATATTTTAGATTTATTTAATCTAAGATTTAAAACTTATGATGTTTATCGCAATTGGAAAACTTCTTTTGCCAGAGGTTTTTTAGGTGCCAGAGTTAATCTGTTGGCCCACCAATTATTTGTAGCGAGTTCAGTTGCGAAACGTTCACATCCCAGAGTACTTTTGGCCGACGAAGTTGGGCTTGGGAAAACTATTGAAGCAGGACTAATTATCCACCAGATGCTAATTACTGAACGGATCGCGCGCGTTTTAATTTTGGTTCCAGACTCCTTGGTTTATCAGTGGTTTGTTGAGATGCTTAGAAAATTCAATTTAAGTTTTACGACGATCAATCAAGAAACACCGCTAGAAATGGGATCAAATCCTTTTACTGAAAATGAACTGATAATTCTTAATATTGGACTTTTAAAAGGTTCTGATATGGCAAGAAAGCTTATGGATGAAGCGAGTTTTGACTTAGTCGTTGTTGATGAAGCTCATTTAATAAAATGGTCACCAAAAGAAGTTTCTCCAGAGTACAAAATTGTGGAGAGCATATCTAGTCGAAGCCCTGGTTTACTTTTATTAACAGCAACACCAGAGCAACTTGGAATGGAAGGGCATTTTGCACGTTTAAAGCTTTTAGATCCAGATCGTTTTTTTGATTATGGAAAATTTTTAGAAGAAACTGAAAACTATGCCAGTGTTGCTGATGTGGCAAGAGCATTACTGGCAAAAAATGAAACCGAAAAAATTAATCGTTTATTAGACGAGCATGGAACTGGGCGAATTTTTTTTAGAAATACCCGTCAAAATATGATGAAAAATAATGCGCATTTTCCTAAGCGGGTTTTAAATCCATATCTTATCGATGAAAAGAAAATTTATCATTTAAGTATAAAAGATGATAGTTCTGATAGTGATCTTTTTGAGGCAAAGGCGGAATGGCTAGTACGTTTTGTGGAAAAATTTAAAAATGATAAGGTTCTTCTCATTTGTCGCTCGAAAACGAAAGTTATGATTCTAGAAAAACTTTTGCGTGAAAGTATTCCAGGTTTCGAAATTGGAGTTTTTCATTCAGATTTAAGTTTTGTTGCCCGTGATCGACAAGCAGCTTTTTTTGCAGATCCAGAAGGGGCAAATATTCTATTGTGTACCGAAATTGGATCAGAGGGGCGTAATTTTGAATTTGCGTCGCACTTAATTCTTTTTGATTTACCAATTATTCCAGAAATTTTAGAGCAAAGAATTGGGCGTCTCGATCGAATTGGTCAGAAACAAGATATTCAAATACATGTACCGTATGCAAAAGAGAGTTTTGAAGAGATTCTTTTTTCTTGGTATCAAGATGGATTAGATGCCTTTACTCATTCAGCAAAAGGTGCAGGTATTGTTTACCAAAGGCTGCAAACACTTTTGAAAGAATATTTAGAGAATCCGGAAAAATGCCTTAAGGCAAGACATGTATTAAATGACTTTATTCAGACCGTGAAAAAAGAATACTCGGAAGTCTCAAACGATTTAGAAAAAGGTCGTGACATTTTAATTGAATTAAACTCATTTAAAAAAAATGAAGCAGAAAGAATAGTAAAAGAAATTAAAAGTTTTGATCAAGAAAACGAATTGTCGATTTATATGTTTGATGTTTTTCATCATTTAGGTGTAGATGTGGAAGATCTAACGAATGATCAATACTTTATTAAACCAAGCGACAATATGTTTATTCCGCATTTCCCAGGCTTAACAAGCGATGGTATCAGAATTACTTTTGATCGCGATACGGCCAGACGTCGCGAGGATGTTGAGTTTTTAACTTGGGATCATCCGATGGTTGTCGGTGTTATGGAGCTTATTTTAAGCAACTCTTTTGGAAATATGACGGTGCTTACCCGCAAAACCAAATCGGCCAACAGTAAATCTTTTGTGGAATGCTTTTTTAGAATTAATACCGTTAGTGAAAAAAAATATGATGGGCAGTATTTTTTCCCAACCACAATTGTGCGAACATTGTTTGATAGCCAAGGTGAAAATTTTTCAGAGAAGTGGAGTAAGGCCGATATTGACGAAAAAATCATGGATGCACCACTTGAAATTAAAAAGAAAGCGGCATCTCTTCCGAAAGCCGCAATTCAAAAGATTTTAAAAACATCTCATGATTATGCTTTAAAAGATGCGCTTAGAATAAAAAACGAATACATCGAAAAAATGCTTGCGACTTTAAGTGCAGAGAGATTGCGTTTAATTCAATTAAAAGAGATTAATCCGGCAATTAAAGATAACGAGATTATGTTTTTAGAAGATCAAATGAGCGCGCTTAAAAAATCATTTTCAAGCGCCGATGTTACCCTAGATTCATTTAGGCTAATTTTATGAAAGTCCTCCAGTTTGTAGAATTTTTTTAAACTCATTTAACATTTCAAGAGAGTAGTTTCCTAACTCATCAATCATCATATCTTTTAAAGTTTGTTGACCTGTTGTTTTATTGGTAATTGTTCTTTTGTCGTAGTTATTTACCATTGATAAAATCTCTTCCGATTTTGAAAGCTTTTTCTTTTTATTTGGCCCCATTCCAGAAAGAACTTCTTCATGGTTAACAACTAATTCTAAAATTTGTTTATTAACGTAAGGGCGATCACTCAACATATCAATCGAATCTTTAGTGTGAATATAATAAACTCTTTTATCATCAGAGTTTAAAAGCTTTTTAGGTTTATTAAAAAGTTCAATATCTTTTTTATTCATTTTAGTTAAACCTATGTCATGAATTAAGGCAGCGGTTCCTAGGTCATCGAGTTCTTGTTCGGTTAGTCCTAAATTCTCACCTAGTTTGCAGGCAAGTGCACAAACATTAAGTGAATGTTTAATAATCTCATCATTTTTTTCAACTTTTTTACCGAAAATTTTCTTAAGAGCATCTGGGTTATTTTTAATAATTTGGCGTAAGCTTTTTGCTGCAGTTTCCGTCATTCTATATGCAGTTTCACTTTTTGGATCTTTTTGCATTCTTTCAACCGCCGAAGAACATGCGCCCTCAGCAACATTCACTTTTTCTTCCACACTTATTGTCGAACTATTTAGTGTTTCAGCTAAAAGATCATCTAAAAATTTTTGATAATTGACTTCATCTTCTTCTTTGATAAAAAATTTTGCAATTTGTTGTGCCTTTAATTTTTGGTATTTTTCTTCAGATAAAGTTTCACCTGTTTTTGCATAACAAAGATAGTGTTCTTTAAAAAAAATATAAAGATCAAAAGTTAAAAAACGTAAAGGCTTTACAGTTGAAATTCTAAGGGGTGTAAATTCCATGATAGATCCTATTGCATATGATAAATTTTTTTAAAATAAGTAATTTCCAAGAATTTTCGGCTCTATTTAAATTAATCTTAATGAGATTTTTTTTCTACAGGAAAAATTAGGCGAACAATTGTTCCTTGATCATTTTGCTCTTGCAAGGATTTCGGAGATTTAATTTCAATGCGGCCGTTGTACTGCCCAACATAATCTCGTATAAGATTTAACCCAAAACCTGAGCCAGTTTCTCTAGTGGTTCCCTGTGTTGAGGCAATCTTTTCAAACTGATTAAATTGATCAATAGCTTCCTGACTCATTCCAATTCCATAATCACGGAATTCAACAATAATTTCACAAGTTGTAGAAAAAGAATGTATTTTTATTAAGCCACCAATATTTGAAAACTTAATTGCATTAGATAACACGTTGTTAAAAACATTGTTGATTAAAACAGTTTTGTCGATTTCGAGTTTAAGATCTTTTTTTAAGTTGAGCTCGATACTTATATGTTTTTTTTGCAATTGTTCTTCGAATAAAAATATTGAGATATTAAGCGCATCTAAAATGAGAACAGAATCTTGAGTGGTAGGTCTTAGATTTAAGAGTTGTTCCTCGCGAACTTGGGCTAAGACTTTTCTCATGTTGTCAGTGGCGATAAGAATTTTGTCTAAACTTGGATTTTGATAGGTAAGCTCATCGCGAATAATAAGTTTTTTTGCGTTTCCATAAATTAAAGTAAGTGGATTTGCTAAATCATGGGTGAGTACTTTTAAAAGTCTTTCTAGTTTTTCTTTTTCCTGTGCTTTTTGCTTAATATGAGCTTTTTCTTTTTGCCACTCTAATTGACGAAGCGATACACCCAACGAAAGAGTCGACATTTCAAGTAAATTTGCGATTAAAAGAACATTCTGAGTAATAAAATTTCCTGGAATTAATCCCCATTTCATAAAAAACCAAGAAACGGCACCTATAAAAATAAAAGACCATGATAAAAGATAAATTGTTGCAAAAAGTTTGTTTTCATTAAAAACCAGCAAGCCTTGATAGATCATAAAAAAACAAGCAAAGATAACTGTGATGTCGATGATGTGCCCGGGATATGGGCAAATGTAATCATAAACTGGTGTCAGGCCAGTAACGAAAAATACTCCTGCAATGGCATAAATCACTCTTCTTATCCATACGACATGTAATGGCGGATTTTGCATATTCAGAAAACTTTTAGTGAAAATCAAGGCAGTGATGAGAAGAATCGAAGTGAAGCAGATAAGATGAATTGAGAACGTGGAAAAAGGTAAAGGTAGCCACTGATCGAGCTTTCCCTTCATTGTTAAAATAAAAAATAAAAATGATGAAACATAAAACAAATATGTTTTGTAAAAATCTTCTCGAGTGAAAATATAAGTGAGAAGATTGAAGAAAAATAAGGCAAGAATTCCACCAAAATAGAACCATATTGCCATATCTTGTTGTCCTGAAATCACTTCAGGATGCTTAGTTAAAAGAATTTCCCCTGAAATACTATGCCTTGTTCTTACTGCCCAATAAAAAACCCGATGTTCTTTTGGGGCAAGATTTATTTTGTAAATAGGAAGAGTTGACTTTTTAGCGTGGCGAAGTCCAGGCGTTGAGCTCCCAAGTTCTGCCTCAAGCCTGGCATCAGAGTTTAAAACAAAGATATTGCCAGTAAGAGGAGTATTAAAAACAATATAGCGCTCTTGATTACGAGCTGTAAGGTTTAAAACATCAAATTTTAACCAGCGTGTTTTTTTAGAATAAGTCCAGTTTAGGTGGTTTATTTCGACATTTCTAAAAGCGAGAATATCTTCGTCTGCAAGGTCTTCTTTTCCAATTTTTAAGCTTGGTGAACTCTCTGCGTAATAAAGCTCATCGGTAATGTTTCGGGTCTCGTCGTTTTCCCTAACGATTAGTGATGCCAAGACCTCCCCACTTCTGATAAAGTGGGTGGCAAAAATGATGCAAAGGAAAAGCCTGAAATAAAGAGACATATTTAACGCTAGCGCATTTCGAAATACATGACAATGAAATACATGACAATGAAAAACAAGACAAATGGAGATTCAACTCAATGATTAGTTTTAATAGTGTTACTAAAACTTACGGAGGCCAAATTTTATATCAAGATGCCTCATTTATCTTACGCCCCAATGACAAAATTGGATTAGTTGGCCCAAATGGTGCTGGTAAAACCACAGTATTCCGCATTTTGGCCAAAGAAGAAGGTTTTGACAGTGGAACTGTTACTGTTCCAGAGAAATTACGCGTGGCTTATTTCTCTCAGAAAATTGGAGAAATGAAAGGTAATAGTGCCCTTGAAGAAGTTATGAAAGGGAGTGCACGTGCGAGCATTTTGCAAAAAGAAATGAATCGTATTGAAAAAATTTTAGAAGATTCTGGAGTAAATCCTATCTCAGATGATGAAATGGAAAAAATCCTAATTGAGCTTGGGGACTGTCAAACTGAATTTGAAAAACTTGGCGGTTATGATTTAGAAGTTCGCGCGAAAGAAATTTTAACCGGCCTTGGAATTATGCCAGAGGATCATGGTCGAGACGTAAGTTATTTTTCAGGTGGCTGGAGGATGAGAATCGCACTGGCAAAAGTTTTGATTCAAAATCCCGATGCCGTTTTGCTGGACGAGCCCACCAATTACCTCGACCTAGAAAGTATTATATGGCTTGAGGAATGGCTGAAAAATTTTAAAGGTGCGGTTCTTATGACCAGTCACGATCGTGATTTTATGAACGGAATTGTGACGAATATTATCGAAGTTGCCAATCAAGCAATTACACAATATTCAGGGAACTATGACTACTATGAAAAAGAAAAAGAGATTAGAAAGCAGCAACAGATCGCTCAATTTGAGCGCCAGCAAGACATGCTAG
>JACCDN011232629.1_pt1 | contig 28212 bp, 29 predicted proteins | sample 7441691 | NCBI WGS metagenome assembly JACCDN01 (sample SAMN15323439, study PRJNA562643) | freshwater metagenome | isolation source: river surface water | place: USA:Blue River Watershed | collected 2017-08-16 | reverse complement strand
TGCGAGCAAACTCGGTGATGTCAGGAAGCTTTGCGTCGATGACCTCTGGCGGCAGGTGGGTCAAGGCGAGCAGAACGTAATCCTTGTTCGGGCCAGCACCGCGACCCTCGCGAACCTCGTTGGCCATTGCGCGCGCAACCATGTCACGAGGAGCCAGGTCCTTGATGGTTGGTGCGTAACGCTCCATGAAGCGCTCGCCGGATGCGTTGCGCAGGATTCCGCCCTCACCGCGAGCAGCCTCAGAAAGCAGGATGCCAGGCCGGCCAAACCGGTCGGGTGGAACTGGTAGAATTCCATGTCTTCTAGCGGAAGACCCTTGCGCCAGATGATGCCAACGCCGTCACCGGTCAGGGTGTGTGCGTTCGAGGTGGTCTTGAAGATCTTTCCGAAACCACCGGTGGCAAAGACGATTGACTTGCCCTGGAAGACGTGCAGGTCACCGGTAGCCAGTTCGTATGCGACAACGGCCGATGGGCGCTCTTCGCCGTCAACCTTGTTCATGACCAGGTCTAGAACGTAGAACTCGTTGAAGAACTCGATGCCTAGCTTGACGCAGTTTTGGTACAGGGTCTGCAGAATCATGTGGCCGGTGCGGTCAGCTGCGTAGCACGAGCGGCGAACCGGAGCCTTGCCATGGTCGCGGGTGTGACCACCGAAGCGGCGCTGGTCGATCTTGCCGTCCGGGGTTCGGTTGAATGGCAGACCCATGTTCTCGAGGTCGATAACCGCCTGCACCGATTCCTTAGCGAGGATCTCGGCGGCATCCTGGTCAACCAGGTAGTCGCCACCCTTGACGGTGTCGAAGGTGTGCCACTCCCAGCTGTCTTCCTCGACGTTGGCCAGCGCAGCGGCCATACCACCCTGGGCCGCACCGGTGTGCGAACGGGTTGGGAACAGCTTTGAGATGACAGCGGTCTTGGCGTGCGGGCCAGCTTCGATTGCGGCACGCATACCTGCGCCACCCGCGCCGACGATTACGACGTCGTACTCGTAGTGGTGCACCTTTGGTGATTCAGTAGTCACTTAGTAATTCCTCTTTATAGGTAATTCTTGGCCTTTAGGCAGGCTTGCAAATTTGTGGCAGGTAGTTGACCGCTTCAGGGTCGATGCATGGGTCGAAAGTGAAAATCACCAGAGTGCCCAAAACAATCAACGCGCCGCAGACCAGCCAGAGCGCCCAAACCAGGCCCTTGCGCAGACCTTCGCGCTCGGTGTAGTCGTTGACCAGGGTGCGCATGCCGTTGGTGCCGTGGATCATCGCCAAGACCAACATGGTGAAGTCCATCCACTGGACGGCTGGGCTAGCCCACTTGCCGGCCACGAATGCAAAGTCGATTCCGCTGATGCCGTCACCCATGACCAGGTTCGCGATCAGGTGGGTGAAGATCAGGGCGATCAGGATCGCGCCCGAGGCGCGCATGAATAGCCAGCCGTACTTTTCCCAGTTGGCGCGCTTGCGACTTCTTGGGCTCTTCGGAGTTTCGATTACTACAGACATTTCTTGAATCTCTCTCGCTTAGCTCAGGTGGAAGACGTGGCTGAGGTGACGGATTGCAAACGGAACGAATAGGCCGACAGCGATAACGATGACTGCCCACCAGAGTGCGTTCTGGTACTTAGCGCCTTTGCGCCAGAAGTCGATCAAAATTACGCGGATGCCGTTGAGCGCGTGGTAGAGGATTGCCGCCACGAGACCCAGCTCGGCGACGCCGATCAGCGGGGTCTTGTAGGTGCCGATTACGGCGTTGTATGCCTCAGCCGATACGCGAACCAGTGCAGTGTCGAGAACGTGAACGAGCAAAAAGAAAAAGATGGCAACGCCGGTGATGCGGTGGAGTACCCACGACCACATTCCTACCTTGCCGCGGTACAGAGTGCCTGCTGGTTTAGTTGGCACGAATTCCTCCTATTTATGGCTCTTCATCGAAGCGCAAAATCCCTTCTAGTCTAAGCCCGAAGCACCTGCTCTTATTTCCAGATAGCAGCGATTCGACTAGGGTTTTTAGCATCATGAGCACAGCACGCGACCCAATGGCACGCTTTCACAGCATCATCCCCGCAGGTGGAATCGGTAGCCGCCTCTGGCCACTGTCGCGAGCATCCGCTCCGAAGTTTTTGCACGACCTGACCGGCTCGGGTCAAACCCTGCTGCAGGACACCTGGGATCGACTCACCCCGCTCGCCGGCAAGGATCGCATCCTGGTTGTCACCGGCAAGGTGCACAAGGCTGCCGTGCTCGAGCAAATCGAAGATCTCTCGACCGAAAACCTGGTGCTCGAACTCAGCCCGAAGGATTCGACCGCGGCAATTGCGCTTGCCGCTGCGATTCTGCTCAAGCGCGAGCCGGACGTGATCATCGGCTCGTTTGCTGCCGACCACGTGATTGCCGAAGACGAGGCCTTTCGCGAGGTCGTTCGCGAGGCGGTAACCGTCGCCGCGACCGGCAAAATCGTGACCATCGGCATCGAACCAACCGAGCCTTCGGTGGGCTTCGGTTACATCAAGGCAGGCGATTCACTAGGGCTGCAGGATGCGCCGAACGCGCGCGACGTGGCTCGTTTCGTTGAGAAGCCCAACATCGCCAAGGCGCGCAAGTATGTCGAATCGGGCGATTACCTGTGGAACGCGGGCATGTTCATCGCGCCGGCCGCACTGCTGCTCGACCAACTCGCGAAGACCGAGCCCGAGCTGCACGCGGCGCTCACCAAGATCGCCGACGCCTGGGACACCGATGACCGCAAAGAGGTTCTAAACAAGATTTGGCCGAAGCTCAAAAAGGTTGCCATCGACTACTCGGTAGCCGAGCCTGCAGCGGCCGCCGGTCTGGTCGCCGTGGTGCCTGCAACTTTCTCGTGGCACGACGTCGGTGACTTCGCTGCCATCGCCGAGCTTCAGTCACAGGGGCGCCGCGGAAACCTCGCCGTGCTCGGCAACGCAAAGGTGCTCGCAGACTCATCCAGTGGAATCTTGGTATCGGACACCGATCGCCTTATCGCCCTCATCGGCGTCGAGGACATCATCGTTGTTGATACCCCGGATGCCCTCCTCGTAACCACTAAGGAGCACGCTCAGCGGGTCAAGAATCTGGTGGATGCGTTGCGCACCACCGGCCACGAAGACGTTTTGTAGCCTCTAGGGTCCGTTGTAAGCCCTTTCATGTAACGTCTGGGTTAAATTCTGGGCAAAAGGCCTTTTCGATGCTGAATGTTTACTTTCGCTGGTTAGGCTTTCTTGGAACCAAAGCAGATGAAATCCATCTGTTGTTTCAGGAGGAGACAAGTGAACACCAGTTCAGCATTCAAGGGCCTCGCAATGACTGCAGTAGCAGCATTGACCCTTGCAGGTTGTGCCGCAGCGCCGGCTGAGCCAACCGTAACCCCAGTCGACTACAAGGCCTGCATGGTTTCAGACTCAGGCGGCTTCGACGACGCATCATTCAACGAAGAGGCTTACAACGGCCTGAAGGAAGCCGAGGCTACCCTTGGTGTCCAGATCGCAACCGTTGAGTCACCAGAGGGCGCAACCCAGACCGACTACGACTCAGCCGTTGACTCGCTGGTCTCAGAGGGCTGCAACATGATCATCAACGTCGGTTTCGCGCTGGCGCTGACCACCCGTGAATCGGCAAAGGCTCACCCAGACGTGAACTTCGCTCTGATTGACTCGGCTCTTTCGAACGACGACTTCTCGCCGCTCAGCCTGCCAAACGTCAAGCCAATCCAGTACGACACCGCTGAGGCTGCGTTCCTCGCTGGTTACCTGGCTGCAGCAACCACCAAGACCGGCAAGGTTGCCACCTACGGTGGAATGCTGTTCCCATCAGTCACCATCTTCATGGACGGCTTCAAGCAGGGTGTTGCTCACTACAACGAGGTAAAGGGAACCAAGGTTGTTGTTCTCGGTGCCGAGGGTGCTGACAGCTCGAAGTGGGCCGCAACCGGTGACTTCAGCGACCAGGCCAAGGGCAAGACCCTGACCGAGCAGTTCTTCGCTCAGGGCGCTGACATCGTTCTGCCAGTAGCTGGTCCGGTAGGTATCGGCTCGGGTCAGGCAACTCTCGACAAGCCAGGCACCCTGGTTATCGGTGTTGACAGCGACTGGTACGGCATTGCAACCCACGCAGAGTACAAGGCCAACATCTTGACCTCGGTCGAGAAGAAGATGGCTAAGGCTGTGCTTGAGGTAATCAAGTCGGGCGTTGACGGTGCATTCACCGGTGGCGACGAGAACCAGTACGTTGGCACCCTGGCCAACGGTGGCGTTCAGATCTCGGCACAGCACGACGCTGTCTACCCAGACGGCATCGCAGCTGAGCTCGAGGCCCTGAAGGCTGACATCATCTCGGGCAAGGTTGTCGTTACCTCGCAGTACGACAAGTAAGCCAAACCCGCTCAAGCGGTAGGGTCGGGGGTCGCGCGCAAGTGCGGCCCCCGATTTCTTTATCGGGTTAGACTTCTTTTACCCATCGCAGGGCCCTGAAATGGGATGCGATTGACGAGTTAGAAAAGTGCGAGAGAGCAATGAAGCTTGAACTGCGTGGCATCACCAAGCGCTTCGGCAGCTTGGTGGCCAACGACAACGTGAACCTGGTCGCGGAGCCGGGCAAAATCCACTGCTTGCTTGGCGAAAACGGTGCCGGCAAATCCACTCTGATGAACGTGCTCTACGGGCTTTACCAGCCTGACGGCGGTCAAATCCTGCTCGATGACCAACCCGTCTCATTCGCGGGCCCAGGCGACGCCATGGCCGCCGGAATCGGCATGGTTCACCAGCACTTCATGCTGATCCCAGTTTTCACCGTTGCGGAAAACGTAGCCCTCGGTAATGAACCAACCGGAATCTTGGGAACCTTTAATCTTGCTCAGGCCAGAAAGCGCGTTGTGGAAATATCCAATCGCTTCGGCTTCAACGTCGATCCAGATGCGCTGGTTGAAGATCTGCCGGTGGGAGTGCAGCAGCGCGTCGAGATCATCAAAGCTCTTTCGCGCGATGCCAAGGTACTGGTACTAGATGAGCCAACTGCGGTGCTTACTCCGCAGGAAACCGATGAGCTAATGACCATCATGCGCCAGTTGGCGGCAGCTGGAACTTCGATCGTCTTTATTACCCACAAGCTTCGTGAGGTTAAGGAAGTTGCCGACAAGATAACCGTGATCCGCCTAGGCAAAGTTGTTGGTGACGCTTCACCTGAGGCATCGACCTCTGAGCTTGCCTCAATGATGGTCGGTCGCGAGGTTGACCTAACCGTCTCTAAGCGCAAAGCAACTTTGGGTGAAGATGTGCTTCGGGTTGAGAACATCTCGGTGCTCGATGACCGCAACCAGCGAGCAGTCAATGGTGTGAGTTTCAATGTTCAGCGCGGTGAGATTTTGGCCATCGCCGGTGTTCAGGGCAATGGTCAAACTGAACTCGCGGAAGCACTGCTTGGGTTGCGTCCAGTCATCAAGGGCAGCGGCGCGATCGCCATCAAAGACCAGTACTTGAAACCTCAAGCTTCAGTTCGAGAGGTTCTGGAATCCGGCGTTGGATTTATCCCAGAGGACCGTAAGAAAGATGGCTTGGTCTCGGAGTTCACCATCGCTGAAAACCTGATGTTGGATGCTTCATACAAATCGGTGTTTACCAAGGGACTCAACATCAATTTTGCAGCTCGTAAGAAGATTTCGCGCGAGCTAGTTGAGCGCTTTGACGTTCGCACCCCCTCTGCTGATCACTTGGCTGGCAAGCTATCCGGCGGTAATCAGCAGAAGGTCGTGGTGGCTAGAGAGCTTTACCGCAATGTAGATCTTTTGATTGCATCCCAGCCGACCAGAGGTGTTGACGTGGGTTCAATCGAGTTTATTCACGAGCAACTGGTTGCCGAGCGGGATGCTGGCAAGGCCGTGATTTTGATTTCAACAGAACTGGATGAGGTCTTGGCATTGGCCGATCGCATCGCGGTGATGTATCGCGGACAAATTGTTGGAATTGTTGGCCCAGAAACTTCACGAGAGCAGTTGGGCAAGATGATGGCGGGAGTCGCAGCATGAGCAGTCCAGAGGCGAGATTGAACCAGGCCGTCAAGGAGATTTTGGCCGGTGGCGTTACCCGCACCGTGCTGTCGGTAATTCTTGGTTTCGTGGTCGGAGCCATCTTCATGATTGGCTCAAACAAGGGGTTCTTGGAGGGGCTTAGCTACTTCTTCTCCAGGCCACAGGATTCTTTGAATGCGGCTTGGACCGTGGTCAGCGATGGTTACGGAGCATTATTCAAAGGTTCGATTTACAACGCCGAGGCGGAAGATATCGTCAAGGCCTTCAGACCCCTGACTGAAACACTTCGCCTTGGCGCACCGCTGATTGCAGCTGGACTGGGTATCGGTTTGGCTTTCCGAGTCGGGCTATTCAACATCGGTGGTACCGGTCAGTTGATTTTCGGAATGATCTTTGCAACCTGGGTTGCCACTCGCATCGAATTGCCATTCGTGCTGCACACCGTTGTAGCCCTTATCGCCGGAATCTTGGGAGCGGTGCTACTAGGTGCACTAGTTGGATTCCTCAAGGCTCGAACCGGTGCTCATGAGGTGATCTTGACGATCATGCTCAATTACATTGCGCTCTATTTCTTTACCTTCCTCATGCGCGATCCAATGCTGTTACAGGAGGAGCGCGCCACCGGAAACCCGAAGGCTGACCCGGCCGCGGTTACCGCTCAGTTCCCCAAGCTATTTGGCGATGAGTACTCGCTGCACTGGGGATTGGTGCTCGCGATTGCTGCGGTAATTGTTTACTGGTGGTTGATGGAGCGTTCCACAATCGGCTACCGACTTCGTATGGTTGGCTTCAACCCGGATGCCGCGAAGACCGCCGGCATCAACGTGAACCGCACCTACATTCTGGCCATGGCACTGTCCGCTGGATTCGTTGGTGTTGCAGCTTCTAACCAAGCGCTTGGCACCGCAATCGGTGTCACCCCAAGCTCACACGCCGGCATTGGTTTTGACGCGATTACGGTGGCACTGCTTGGTGGATCATCCGCCCCGGGTATCTTGCTGGCTGGATTGCTCTTCGGTGCCTTCAAGGCCGGAGCACCTGCCATGCAGGTGATTGGAGTCTCGCCTGAGGTGTTGGGAATTGTGCAGGGAGCGATCGTTTTGTTCATTGCAGCTCCACCGCTGATTAGAGCGATTTTTGGTCTACCTAAGCCGCAAACCACGAATGCGCTTGGTGCAATCCGAGATCGACTCTTTGGGAAAGGCGGTGCCAAATGAGTTGGCTAAAGCCGGTCGCTGGAATTAGCAGCGAAGAACGAGTTGGCTTCAAGAGCCCAGTCGTGATGGGTGCACTTGGCCTTGTGGTGCTGTATTTCTTCGGCATCGCTGGTCGCGCTGGTCAGACCATATTTGAACTAACTCGCAAAGAAGACGCGATTCAGCTTCCGCACATTGAAATCGGATCGCAACAGCTCGGTGTCATCTCAGGTGTTTTGATGCTGTTGGTGGCAGCCGCAGCGCTTTTGCTTTCGCTCAGAAATCAAAAGACGCCAATCTGGCTGGCTTCGATCTACGGCTTTGTCGGTGTGACGGCACTGCTTGGTTGGTTGGCAGCTGACAACACCGTGCCAGTGGTGTTTATTGCTGGCACCGCTTTGGTTTTGGCAGTCCCAATCATGCTCGGCGCGATGGCTGGTGTGATGAGCGAACGAAGTGGAATCACGAACATCGCCATCGAGGGTCAGCTCTTGACCGGTGCGTTCATGGCTGCGGTTGTTTCCAGCATCACCGACAATTTCGCGCTGGGTATCTTTGCCGCGATGTTTACCGCTTCGCTAATGAGCATGGTGCTGGCGGTATTTGCCATCAAGTTCTTGGCTCAGCAAATCATCGTTGGCGTGGTGCTGAATGTATTGGTGATTGGTATCACCAACTTCCTCTATCAGCAGTGGCTGACCGAGGATGGCGAGAACGTGAACTTCCCGGGCACCTTGGACATCATCAAGATTCCAATCTTGAGCGATATTCCAGTGCTTGGTCCGGTGCTCTTCGAAAATCGAATCACGGTGTTTGCAGCGCTACTGATTGTTCCGGCACTTTGGTTCGTGCTGTTTAAGACCAAGCTTGGCCTTCGTGCCAGGGCGGTCGGCGAGCACCCGCTAGCTGCCGACACGGTTGGCATCAATGTCAGCCGCACTCGCTTTTGGTGGGTGACTATTGGTGGCGCGATTGCAGGCCTCGGCGGTGCCGCGCTCACAGTTGGAAATGCCGGTGCCTTTGGTCGCGAGATGTCTGGCGGTTTTGGTTTTATTGCTTTGGCCGTTGTGATCCTCGGTCGCTGGCACCCAATATCGGCGGCGTTAGCGGCTTTGCTATTTGGCTTCTCAATCATTCTGCGCGTTTGGGCGAACCAGGTTAGCCCCGGTATCCCTACCGACTTCATCACGATGGTGCCTTATATCGTCACCATCATCGCGGTGGTTGGTTTCGTTGGTCAGTCCAGACCTCCGAAGTCACTCGCCATCCCATATGTGAAGGGGTAGTTGTGCAGATAGATTGGGCAGCTCTAAAGGCCGAGGCCACCAAAGCCATGAAGAAGGCTTATGCGCCATATTCAAACTTTCCGGTTGGGGCTGCAGCGCTTACCGATAAGGGCGAAATCATCTCCGGTTGCAACGTTGAGAATGCTTCCTACGGGGTTGGCCTGTGTGCCGAGTGCTCGCTAGTTAGTGAGCTCTACCGAACCGGTGGCGGTAGGTTAGTGGCTTTTTCCTGTGTCGATGGCGCGGGCAATACCCTGATGCCCTGCGGTCGTTGCCGACAGCTGCTTTATGAACACCATGCCCCTGGGATGTTGCTTGACACTGTCTCTGGCATAAAGACCATCTACGAAGTATTGCCTGATGCCTTCGGGCCTGAACACCTGGAGCACAAGTGAGCTTTTCCGCAGTCGAACTGATTATCAAAAAGCGTGAGCGACTCGAGCTAAGTACCGAAGAGATTCGCTGGCTGGTTGCCAACTACACATCAGGCGTGGTGGCAGATGAGCAAATGTCCGCGATGGCAATGGCGATATTGCTCAACGGCATGAATCGTCGCGAAATCAAAGACCTGACGCTTGCCATGATTGATTCCGGCGAGCGCTTGGAGTTCACCGGACTTCCGATGCCTACCGCAGATAAGCACTCGACTGGTGGTGTTGGTGACAAGATCACCCTGCCACTTGCTCCATTGGTTGCTTCTTACGGTGTTGCGGTTCCACAGTTGTCGGGACGCGGTCTTGGTCACACCGGTGGAACGCTAGACAAGCTTGAGGCAATCCCAGGCTGGCAGGCCAGTCTGTCTAACACCGAGCTGTATTCGCAGCTTGCCGAGGTTGGAGCGGTAATTTGCGCCGCTGGATCTGGTTTGGCTCCAGCTGATAGAAAGCTCTACTCGCTACGCGATGTGACCGGAACCGTTGAGGCTATTCCGCTAATTGCATCCTCGATCATGAGCAAGAAGATTGCCGAGGGCACGGCTGCATTGGTGCTCGACGTCAAGGTCGGATCTGGTGCATTCATGAAGACGCTAGATCGAGCCACTGAGTTGGCTCAGACCCTGGTTCAACTTGGTCAGGATGCCGGTGTGAATACTGCTGCCCTGCTAACCGACATGTCTACCCCATTAGGTCTAAAGATCGGTAACTCGCTCGAGGTTGAGGAATCTGTCGAGGTATTAGCAGGTGGCGGTCCTGCCGATGTTGTCGAACTGACTGTTGAGCTGGCCAAAGAAATGTTGGTTCAGGCTGGCGTCCACGGTGTTGACCCGAGTGAAAATCTTCGCAATGGCAAAGCCATGGACAAGTGGCGTCAGATGATTGCGGCTCAGGGTGGTAACCCAGATGCCGAGCTGCCAAAGGCAAAGCACTCTCACCAAATCCTCGCTACCGAATCTGGCTTTGTGTCTCGTCTGGATGCCCTCGATGTTGGAGTTGCATCCTGGAGATTGGGAGCTGGTCGCGAGCGTAAAGAGGATGCAGTTCAATTTGGTGCCGGCATCGAACTCAAGGTGCAAATCGGCAGCCACATCGAAGCTGGCCAGCCACTTATGACCCTGTTTACCGATACCGAAGAGAAGTTTGAGCGGGCAATTGAACTTGCCAGCGCAGCGGTTGAGATTTCAGCCTTGCCGGTTGCTGAGCGTAAGCTCATCCTCGGCAGAATCAGTTAGGAAACAAGTGGACATCAAATCCCTACCAAAAATCTCACTTCACGATCACCTGGATGGTGGGCTGAGACCTCAGACCATCATTGAGCTTGCAGCCAAGATTGGTCACGAGCTTCCGGCTGACAACGCTCATGATTTGGGTCGCTGGTTTGCCGAGTCTGCCAACTCTGGTTCGCTAGTTCGCTACCTAGAGACTTTTGACCACACCGTTGCCGTGATGCAGACCCGAGAGGGATTGGAGCGAGTCGCCTACGAGGCGGTAATCGACCTTGCGGAACAGAACGTGATCTACGCCGAGCTGCGCTGGGCTCCCGAACAGCACCTTGCCAAGGGGCTCACTCTCGATGAGACGGTTGAGGCGGTTCAAGACGGTCTCGAGCGCGGCATGGCTGAGGTTGAAGAACGCGGTGGATTTATCCGCACCGGTCAGCTGGTAACCGCTATGCGTCACGCTAATCGCGGCATGGAGATTGCTGAGTTGGCAGTTCGTCACCGTAATGCCGGGGTGGTTGGTTTTGACATTGCAGGTGCCGAGAAGGGCTTTTTGCCTAACCTCCACAAGGCGGCTTTTGACTATCTAGCCGCCGAGCTATTCCCATGCACCGTTCACGCCGGAGAGGCAGATGGCGTTGAGTCGATTCGCGATGCGATTGTCTCCGGTCGCGCCCTGCGCCTAGGTCACGGTGTCAGATTGGTTGAAGACATCATGTTCTCCAGGACCGAAGGTGACACCGATTTGGTGGTGCTTGGTCCGGTTGCGCAGTGGGTCCACGATCGGGGCATTGCGCTGGAGACTTCTCCGTCTTCAAACCTGCAGACCGGCGCATTCGAGATGCTCGGTGACACCATGGCAGACCACCCATTCGACATCCTTTACGAATTGGGCTTCAAGGTGACGGTCAATACCGACAACCGTCTGATGAGCGATACCAATCTGACTAAGGAGCTAGAGATCTTGGTCGACACATTTGGTTACTCGCTAGAAGATCTAGAGCAGTTCCAGCTCAATGCGGCCGAGGCTGCCTTCCAGGGCTTGCCAGAGCGCGAAGAGTTGATGGACATGATCGAGATGGGTTTCGCTCAGGCCCGCTAGTGCTAGCTCAAGCGTTCGGCCCAAACTCAATCTCTCACCACTTTGAAGTCGTGGACTGGGAGGGGGCAATAACTGCCGCGATCTCCCTGCTTGAGGCAGACCAAAAAGTTACCACCGGTTATTTGACTCGGGTTTTGCAAGCCAATCAAAAACACGGTCCCTACTTCGTGGTTGCTCCGGGCATTGCCATCGCACACGCCTCCCCGGGTGAAGACGTATTGGAAACTGGACTGGCGTTACTGCGGCTTCAGACTCCGGTTGTATCGGGTTCCAACAACGATCCGGTGCAGTTGGTGTTCGCACTATCCGCCCTCGATGCGACAAGTCACATCGCGCTTCTGGGTCGCTTCGCTGAGGTTATGAGCAGCCCGGGAAATGTGAATACTCTGTTAAATGAGCCCAATCTTGCGGTGGTTCGCAATTTATTGACTGCCTAGTTGGTTAGATAGCTCTGTGAAGATTTACGCTGTTTGTGGTGCCGGAATTGGCACCTCGGTTCTACTAAAGTCCAACGCCGACCGAGTATTGGCTAGCTTGGGCATTGAGGCGGATGTGCAGGCAGTTTCCATTTCCGATGCGATGGCAAGTGAGTCATTGGCCCAAGTCGTGCTCATTACACCAGAGCTGCGTGAGCAGATTCAGGGAATTCGCTCCGAAGTGATTCCAATTGACAACATCTTCAATCTCGAAGAGCTAACTCAAAAACTCTCCGCCGCGCTCAGCTAGTGTTTTGCCATGGCTAATCCTGGCGGCACTGAGCGCACCAAGCTCAATCGAATTTCATACAAGGCTTCTCACGAGGTATCGGACCTCTACTCCATCCTGGACAACAATCTCGTTGCCCACGTTGGGTTGGTTCAGGATGGCAGGCCACTTGTAATTCCGATGGCCTATGGCCGAATCGATGACATCATCTACCTACACGGATCATCCGGCTCCAGATTGATGCGGCTGTTGGCAAATCAGTCCGATGTTTGCGTATCCATCACCGAACTGACGGCACTGAAGGTGGCACGTTCAACTTTCAATTCCGGCATGCACTATCGCTCGGTGGTGATTTTTGGAAAAGCCACTTTGATTGCCGACGACAAAAAAGACGAAGCGCTAAACGCGCTAAGCAACGCCATGATTCCGGGGCGAGTAGCCGAGGTTCGAGCCAGCACTAAAAAAGAACTGGCCGCCACCATCATCGTCTCGCTACCGCTGGATGAGTGCTCGGTGAAAATCTCGGTGAACGAGGTTGATGACGATGAGCAGGATCTCAACAAGGGCACCTGGGCGGGAATAGTGCCGTTTATTAACACCATCGGTGAGCCAATCCCAGCCGATGAAGAGGCGGCCGGGCTTGAAGTCCCAGCGTCAGTTCGAAACCTAACTAAGCAGTCTTGAGTAACTGCTGCGCCCAAGTCTTTAGGGTTGCAAGTTTCTGCTGCGCTGCCCCCTCAGAATCGGCAGTTACCTGCAGGTAGCACTTTAGTTTTGGCTCGGTGCCTGAGGGTCTAATGATCACTCGATATGAAGATGTGGTGAATATCACACCTTCGGTGGCCGGGAGATTTACCCCCAATTCCAAGTTTTCAAACTCGGCGCTTTCGCCCAAAATCTCCTGCACTGGATTGCTCTTCACATCATTCATAATCTGGCTGATTATCGAAAGATCGGTTACTCGAATCGAGACTTGGCCGGTTGCAAGGTGACCATAACGCTTAGCCAAACCTCGAAGTAGATCAATCAGATCCATGCCCTCTGCCTTGAGGGTGGAAGCCAGTTCAGCGATTGCAAGCGCGGCCGAGATGCCATCTTTGTCTGGAGTTGCACTTGGGTCGATGCAGTATCCCAAGGCTTCCTCATAGCCGTAACTAAGATCAGGGACCTTAGATATCCACTTGAAGCCAGTTAGGGTCTGCTGATACTTCAGGCCATGGAAGGCGGCTACCTTGGCCAAGCTGGCCGACACGATTGAGTTCGCAAGTGTGCCACTTTGCCTGCCAGAGGCAATCATTTCTGCCAGCAGCAATCCGACCTGATCGCCGGTGAGCATCTGGTAGTCGTTGCCTTTTCTGACGCCAACCGCAAGCCGATCGGCATCAGGGTCGTTAGCGATGATCAAGTCTGAGCGGTTGGCTCTGGCGTGCTCAAAGCTAAGGTCCATCGCACCGGGTTCTTCCGGGTTGGGGAAAGAAACGGTTGGGAACTGTCCGTCTGGTTCTTGCTGCATGGCAACCGAGCTAAAAACAAAACCGGTGCGGTCAAAGACCGCCTTCATGACTCGATAGCCAACCCCGTGCATCGCGGTGTAGGTGATTTTCAGGTTCTTGCGCCCGGTGGTATCGCGACCAACCAAAGATGCCGCTCTTGCAACGTATGCGTCAATATCGGCTTGGCCAAGTGATTCGATGTTTTGGGATTTTGGAATCTCAGCAAACTTGATGGATTTCGCTAGCTCATCGATCAATTGAGCAATTTGTTTGTCCTGCGGGGATATCAACTGCGAGCAGCCGTTTTTTCCACCGAGGTAAACCTTGTAGCCGTTATCGCGCGGCGGGTTATGGCTTGCCGTCACAATCACGGTGGCACTTGCAAGAAATCTTTTCCCTGTGAAAGCAGCAACCGGGGTGGGAACCGCAGAATCAAAAAGTCGAGTTTTAATTCCCGCCGCCGCAAAAATCTCGGCTGAGTCTTTGGCAAAGATATCGGAGTTCACTCTGCCGTCGTAACCAATGACTGCCGAGAGCTCACCATTTTTGTCTAGGTAATCAGTTTTATTGGAATTCAAAAATCTGGCGATTGCGAGAGCAGCCTGGGCAACTACAACTCGGTTCATGCGATTGGGTCCGGCACCCAATTCGCCACGAAGCCCTGCGGTTCCAAACTGCAATCGATTTTCAAATCGAGACCGGAGCTCTGGATGATTGTCGCCATCGATCAGTTGCTCTAGTTCAAGCCGAGTCAATGGATCGGGATCTTGATTCAGCCAATCCCGCGCGCTGGCAATCAGATCCATTTAGAGCTTCGCCACAATCTCGGCAAGTAACTTTCCGATTCGAGCCTCGGCATTACGACCTGCCTCCAGGACCTCAGCGTGCGAGAGCGGGGTGGTCTGGATGCCGGCGGCAAGGTTAGTGATTAGCGACATGCCTAGAATCTCCATGCCGGCTTGACGGGCCGCGATGGCCTCAAGCGCTGTCGACATTCCAACGATGTGACCGCCCATAATCTTGGCCATCTGCACCTCGGCCGGGGTCTCGTAGTGTGGGCCGCGGAATTGGACGTAGACACCTTCATCTAGGTTGGGATCAACGGTTCGGGCAAGGTCGCGAAGACGCTTTGAGTAGAGATCGGTTAGATCAATAAAAGTGGCACCTTCCAGAGGGCTAGATGCGGTGAGGTTGATGTGGTCAGAAATCAGCACCGCAGCCCCTCCTGCCCACTCCGGCTTGATGCCACCGGCGCCGTTGGTAAGAATCATGGTTTTGGCACCGGTTGCGGCTGCAGTTCGAACCGAGTGCACCACCGATCTCACGCCATGGTTTTCGTAGAAGTGGGTGCGAGCACCGATTACCAGCGCGTGCTTGCCATTTGGTAGCCGAATCGAGCGGATGGTTCCAACGTGCCCAACCACTGCTGGCTTCGAGAATCCGATGATTTCACTACCAGGAATTTCGCTTACCGTCTCACCAATCAGGTCGGCGGCTTTTGCCCAGCCTGAACCCAGTGTTAGCGCGATGTCGTGCTGTGAGATTCCAGAGATTTTGGCGATTTGATCGGCAGCCTGCTGGGCGATTTCGAAGGGGTTAGCACCCTCGGCGTTGAGTGGATTGACCATAAAAATCAGTCTAACTAACCCCGTAACCCAGATTGGTAGGCCAGAATGAAGCCGTGACAATTTCATCGTCGAATCAACATCGCATCGTAATCATTGGTGGTGGCCCTGGTGGCTACGAGGCAGCCAGAGCTGGTCGCCAGCTAGGCGCCGAGGTAATCCTGATTGAGGACAATGGCATTGGAGGCAACGCGGTGCTAACCGATGTGGTGCCATCCAAGACCCTGATTGCAACGGCAGAAGCCGCGCAGCGTGTGGCTCAGGCGCAGAGCCTGGGAGTCACCTTCTCCATCGACCAGGTCGCAGTGCAACCAAAGGTTGAGATTGATTTAGAGGCTGTCAACAAGCGACTATTGGCTTTGGCAAAGAGCCAATCCGAAGACATGTTGCTTTCGCTAAAAAACGAGGGAGTTCGTGTCATCTCGGGTCGCGGTCGACTCGATGGCAACCACCACGTAATCGTTGAACCGACTGTCGGTGGCGAGGCTGAGCGCATCGAAGCCAAGACCATCATCGTGGCGGTTGGTGCTCACCCAAGAGAAGTTCCGGGTTCCAAGCCAGACGGTGATCGAATTTTCACCTGGAAGCAGCTCTACAACCTAAAGTCCCTCCCTGAGCACATGATCGTGGTCGGTTCCGGTGTTACCGGTGCTGAGTTTGCCAGCGCTTATTTGCAATTGGGCAGCAAGGTCACCTTGATTTCTAGCCGCGACAAAGTGCTGCCTGGAAACGATGCCGATGCCGCTGACTTGATTGAAGACGTATTCCGTCGCGGTGGCATGCAGATTTTGAACAAGTCCCGTGCCGTTGAGGTCGTGAATACCGGTAGTGGAGTTCGCGTTAGCTTGGAAGGCGGCCAGATTGTTGAGGGTAGCCACTGCCTGATGGCGGTAGGTGCCATTCCAAACACCGAGGGTCTTGGTCTTGAAGAAGCTGGGGTCAAGCTAACCGAGTCTGGCCATGTGATTGCCAATAAGGTTGCGAGAACATCAAGGGCCAACGTCTACGCGGTCGGCGACTGCTCAACAGCCATGCCACTAGCCTCGGTTAGTGCCATGCAGGGTCGAACTGCCGTCTATCACACCATGGGCGATGTGGCGGCTCCGACCAGAATGCGCAATGTGGCATCAAACGTCTTCACCTCTCCAGAGATTGCCTCGGTGGGCTGGTCGCAAGCAGATATCGAGCAGGGCCTGGTGCGTGGTGAGATTCAGAAGGTAATGCTCGACACCAATCCGCGAGCCAAGATGTCCGGAATTCGCGAAGGTTTTATCAAGCTCTTTGCGTCAATTGGTTCCGGAACGGTTATCGGTGGTGTCGTGGTTGCCCCAAGGGCATCTGACTTGATCTATCCAATTGCGGTGGCGATTGAGAATCGACTCACGGTTGATGAGTTGGCTAGAACCTATACGGTCTATCCATCGCTATCCGGTTCGATCGCCGAGGCTGCCTCGGCATTGCACCAGCCAATCGACTAGTCGACGATATCCAAGATCCTGGTACCGGCTGAAATAGTGGTACCGACACTTACGCCAATTGAGCTGATGGTTCCTGAGCGGTGAGCGGTAAGCGGCTGCTCCATCTTCATAGCCTCTAGGACTACTACCAGGTCACCGGCTTCAACGTGGTCACCCTCATTAGCTGCCAGCTTCACAACGGTTGACTGCATCGGAGCCAGCAGGCTATTTCCCTTTGCGCCGGTGTGAGAAGAGCTTCCAGAGCTCTTGGCGCGCTTCGGTGCGTGTCCGGCTGCCGATCCAATCTCGCCAACTAGCAAGCGCTTTGGCACGCTGACCTCAAGGCGCTTACCAGCAACTTCAACCACAATGTCGTGACGTGGTTCAGCTTCCGGTAGGTCTTCAGCCTGACCAGACCAAGGCTCGATGTTGTTGTCCCACTCGGTTTCGATCCAGCGGGTGTAGACCCCAAACTTGCCGCCTTCAGCGGTGAAAGCGGGGTCGTTCACAATGGCGCGGTGGAAAGGCAACACGGTTGGAAGTCCGTGAACCTGCATCTCCTCTAGCGCTCTTCTTGAGCGCTGCAGTGCTTCGGCACGGGTGCTGCCAGTGACAATCAACTTGGCAACCATCGAGTCAAAGTTTCCAGAAACTACATCTCCGGAAACCACACCAGCATCTACTCGAACTCCTGGACCACTAGGTGCGATGAACTGGTGAATAGCTCCCGGGGCAGGCAAGAAACCACGGCCTGGGTCTTCACCGTTGATGCGGAACTCAAAGCTGTGACCGGAAACCTTTGGATCTGGGTAATCCAGCACGCCGCCCTCCGCGATGCGGAACTGCTCGCGCACTAGATCAAGACCGGTTACCTCTTCGGAGACCGGGTGCTCAACCTGTAGGCGAGTGTTGACCTCTAGGAATGAGATGGTGCCGTCTTGGGCAACCAAGAATTCACAGGTTCCAGCTCCCTCATAGCCAACTGCCTTCAGGATTGCCTTCGAGGACTCGTAGAGCCTAGCCTCCTGCTCGGGGGTCAAGAACGGCGCTGGAGCTTCTTCGACAAGCTTTTGGTGGCGACGCTGCAGCGAGCAGTCGCGGGTGGAAACCACAACCACGTTTCCGTGCTGATCAGCAAGACACTGGGTCTCAACGTGACGAGGCTTGTCTAGGTATTTTTCAATAAAGCACTCACCCCGACCAAACGCCGCAATTGCCTCACGGGTGGCAGATTCGAAAAGCTCTTGAATTTCAGCGGCATCGCGGACGATCTTGATACCTCGACCACCGCCACCGTAAGCAGCTTTGATGGCAACCGGTAGGCCGTGAACTGCAACAAAGTCTTCAACTTCTTTGACGGTCTCAACCGGGTTGATTGTTCCAGGGGCCAATGGTGCACCGACCGATTCGGCAACTTTTCTTGCAGAAACCTTGTCACCGAGTTGCTCAATGGAAGCAGGCTTTGGTCCAATCCAAATCAGTCCAGCATCGATTACCGCCTGAGCAAAGGAAGCATTCTCAGACAAAAAGCCGTAGCCGGGGTGAACTGCATTCGCTCCCGAGCGCTTGGCAACGGCGATCAACTTGTCGGAAACCAGATAAGTTTCGGCAGCGGTCTCGCCATTTAGGGCATAGGCCTCATCGGCCAGCTTTACGTGCTGGGCGTGACGATCACCATTGGCATAGACCGCAACGGTGAGGATTCCAGCGTCCTTGGCTGCTCGAATAATACGAACTGCGATCTCGCCTCGGTTGGCGATAAGTAACTTGGTAATTCGGCGCTGGGTCATAATCCAAAAGCTTATTGCCCTCCAGGGCAGGAAATTTATAAGTAAACGACAAAAAACTCGCTGTTTCGTTGCGGTTATCTCCATAGCGATTGATAGTCGTGACCCAGGTCGGTCACCAACTCCCGAAGCGCTACCAGCGAGAGTCCCACCACGGTGTGATAGTCGCCATCGATGCGCTCGATGAAAGCACCACCGATGCCATCAATGGTGAACGCTCCGGCCACCTGCAATGGTTCACCGGTGGCAACGTATTTGTGAATCTGATCATCGCTGAGGTTTGCAAAGGAGACCGAGGTTTGCGTTACCTTGCCTGAAGCTTTTCCGGTGTTGCCATCGATTAGCCAGTGTCCGGAGCAAAGCAGTCCGGTCTGACCGCGCATTTTTTGCCAGCGGGCAATTGCCACCTCTGGGTGGTGTGGCTTGCCTAGCATCTCGCCGTCAAATAACAATGCCGAATCGCAACCCAGCACCAATCCATCAAACTTCACCGCTTCGGCCTTGGCTCTAGCCAAAAGCAAGGTCATCTCCTGGATGTTGGTCGGCTTTTGCTCGGCTACCAAAGCGTCTTCGTCAACTCCTGGAGATCGGGTTTCAAAAACGATTCCGGCATCGGTCAACAATCGCTTCCTAGCGGGCGATGTTGAGGCAAGCAGCAATTTGGTCACGGAAGACAGGTTAGCTGTGGAACACTGTGGGAGTGAATCTTCGAGTCAAAATTGAAAAAGTTGCCCACGGCGGAGTTTTTGTTGCCCGCCATGAGGGTCGTGTCATCTTTGTTTCCGGTGCTATCGATGGCGAAGTGGTTGATGTCGAAGTCACCGAGGACGCCGGGAAATTCCTCCGCGCAACCGTCACCAATGTGGTTGAAGCTTCCGAGCACCGTCAACCGCACTTTTGGAAGGCTGCCCGCGAGGGTGCCGGCGGCGCAGAATTTGGTCACATCTCGCTCGCGCATCAGCGCGAGCTGAAATCGCAGGTGTTGGCTGAGGCTTTGCAGCGTATGGCTGGAATCGATTTGGAGACTCAGGTGGAAGCCTGCCCGCAGGAAACTGACGGACTTCATTACCGCACCCGTGTGCAGCTGAATGTCGATGCCTCGGGCACAGCCGGTCCCATGCGACCAAGAAGCAATGAGGCGGTTTTTAGCCCAACTCTGCCTTTGGCGGTTACCGAAATCGAAGAGCTGGGTTTGCAGCTAAAAAACTGGAACGGCGTTAAGAAGATCTCGATCGCCGCCAGCTCAACCGGTGACCTGCAGTGGTTGGTCGATGACAAGGTAAATGGCTCGGAGCGTTTAGTTGAGCGAGCTGCCGGACGCACGTTCCGACTAAGTTCCGGGGCTTTTTGGCAGGTCCACAAAGATGCTGCCAATTTGCTCACTAAGGCAGTTTTTGAGGCTGCCGAGTTGCTGGAATTCGATGCTGCAAAACCCGCTTTGGATCTTTATGCCGGAGCTGGCCTATTCGCAGCGACAATGGCCGCAAAGTACAACTCAACCAGCTTCACTGCGGTTGAGAACAATAAGCAGGCGGTGGCTGATGGCAGCAAGTCGGCGATTGACCTAAGCAATCTAAAGTTTGAAAAGTCAGACGTACTGCAGTTCCTGAGGGCAGCAAGCGCAAAGCCTGGAAGCTTTGACACCGTGGTGCTAGACCCGCCACGTTCCGGAGCCGCTGGCAAAGTGATCGAACAGCTCGTCAAACTGCAACCGAGAAACATTATTTATGTGGCCTGTGATCCAGTGGCGCTGGCAAGAGACCTAGGTTCACTGTCAAAAGCCGGTTACCAACTTAGGGGACTGAAATCATTCGACATCTTCCCCCACACACACCACTTTGAGGCAGTTGCAGCTCTGACTCTTGGTTAACCTAGAGCGGGGTGTAAATGGTAAAAGTAGCAATTGTTGATGACCACGAGGCGGTCCGCCTCGGGTTCGCTGGCACCTGCCAGCAGCACGGTTTTGATCTCGTCGGTTCCGCCGCAACCGTCGATGAGCTACTCGGCCAGATCGAAAACAAAGACTGTGCAGTGGTGGTCGCTGACCTCTCGCTGGCCGATGGCTCCCTGGTGCAGGACAACATCGAGCGGCTCGTAAACTCAGGCCCAGCAGTTTTGATCTACAGCATTGCCGACAAGCCACCTTTGATGCGCTCGGCGCTTAGGGCCGGAGCAACCGCAATCGTTTCAAAATCCAAGCCAATGGCCACCTTGGTTGAAGCCATCTCACTCGCTGCTCAGGGCATCATTATCAACAACGCCGAAACCAGTGCACTGATTGATGCCGACCACCCCTTCAAAGAGGTAAAGCTTTCAGATCGAGAACGCGAGGTGCTCTCGCTATATGCCTCAGGCATGAGCTTGAAGCAGGTTGCCTTCCAACTTCAGATCAAACCCTCCAGTGCGAAAGAGCACATCGATCGGGTTCGAATTAAGTACGCCAAGCTTGGGCGCGAAGCTGCCACCAAGGTAGACCTGTTCCGCCGTGCGGTAGAGGACGGCATTTTGCAGGGAGAGTTGCTTTAGGTGTCACAACCAAAGCTAGCCTCTTCCGCCAGCATGCGACTGGAAACCATGTTCAGTCGAATTTACTCATCGGTTTTAGTTGTGCTGCAAATCGAAGTTGCCGCCAATGCCGGATTCCAATCTCCCTACCTCATAACGGCAAACTGGGTCGTCCTGATTGCAGCGACGATTCCAATTCTCGGTATGGCAACCAGCGCTTGGCGTCGCGGCAATCTGGGGTTCTGGCCATATCTGCATGGTCTTGCAGTGTTGCTTGTGATGCTCACGTGGCCTTGGCTTGTTGCCGACCCGAGTGCTCTGCCGATCGATTTTCAAGCTTGGATCTGGTGGCTGGTTGGAACTGCCACCATTTCAATGGGTGTGGTCAACCCACGTTGGGTTGGTTGGGTTTACCTCGTTGTTGCGTCAACAAGTTGGTATCTCCTCGATACCTCCGTGTATGGCGGATCCGGTCCGTGGGACACCGCATTGCAAGATTCAATTTATGTCTTGCTGCTAGGTGGTGCCGTTTCTTCCCTGGTGCGGCTAACTCGAGATGGAGCCAAACGTGCGGACGAAGCCAACTCGGTTGCGATTGCCAATGCTGTCGAGCGGTCTCAAATTGACGCGATTGAGCGAGAGCGCCAGCGCATCGACGCTCTGGTCCACGATCGCGTGCTCAACACACTTTTGGTTGCGGCTAAGGCAACCACGCAAGCAGAACAAAGAGCTGCCGCCCTGGCCGCTACTGAGGCGATAGCAACCCTTGAATCAGCTGCATCCGATCAGGAAGGTGCTGCTGGTGTCACAGCCCTAGGTCTCTATCGTTCGCTGAGGAAAAGTGCGCTGCGTTCCTCACCCCAGATCGAGGTTGAAATCCTCTCCGCAGGCCTAGAAGAGATTCCGGCTGAGGTTGCGCAATCGATAGCCGAGGCAACCCTGCAGGCAATCGATAACGCCCTCAGGCACTCTGGTGCGTCAAAGATTCGAGTGCTGCTAGGGCAGGTTGATGCGCCCGGCATTTTGGTGCGGGTAATCGACGACGGCCAGGGTTTAAATTTGGAGCGGCTGCCCAAGGATCGCTTAGGGATTCGCAATTCCATTCAAGCGCGAATGCGATCGGTTGAAGGAAGTGCGGAGATTGTCAGCGAACCAGGGGCTGGGACCACAGTGGTTTTGGGGTGGTCTAGGTGATCAAACTTTCCCGCACCGCGATAACCATCTTTACCTTGGCCTTTGGCCTATACCACGCCGTCCTCGCGTTGCTGAATCTTGATCATTTTCGAGTGCCGGAACTCGCCGCCGTGGCAATCGCCCTCTACCTAACTGCGCTAGTTCTCTCGCTGGCAGATCGACCAGGTTTAGCGCTGAAAGCGCCAAAGGCAGCCTTTAGCTTGATCGCGGCGATGCTGATATCTTTATTGATGGCTGGATCCATTTCAGCAGATCACTCCGATGGTCACGCAACCTGGCATGTTGCAGGAATCGCAACCCTGATGGCGATCATCGCGCTGCGGCAACACAAGGTTATGGCCTGGTTCGGCGTAATCATCATGATCCTGGAGGTGTTGCTCTGGGGAGGGCTTCAGCAGTTGTTCAATGCCGGGATTTTTGGCGCCTTGATGCTGGTGGCCGCAGCACACGCAGCTTCTGTGACCCTGAGCTCGACATCCAAGGCCGCAGCGGAATTTCGAGAGCAAGCATCCGCTACCGCCGCCGCGACCGCAGCCAAGTCAGCAGCTCGAGCCGAACGTCAAAGCAGGGTAGACAGGGCGCTAGATGCAGCATTGCCACTGCTAAATCAAATTGAGAGTCTTGACGGGGCACTAGACGAATCGCAAAAAAGACAGGCAATCGAATTGGAGGCCATGCTGCGCGATCAGATTCGTGGTCGTAACTTCGATCTACCCGAGCTCTTGGACGCGGTGGCTAAAGCCCGAGCTAGGGGTGTTGAGGTCCAGGTATTGGATGATGGCGGCCTGGAGCAGCTGACCGACAGTCAAAGAGAGTTCCTACTCAGGGAGGTCGCAGCTCATGTGGCAAAGGTCAATTCTGGAAAACTGGTCTTGCGATCAGTCGCCGGGGAAAAGTGGACTGTTTCCATAACGGCATTGCAAGCCGGAGCCGAAGTTCCAGATCTGTTCATTCGGCTCTAAAAAAATGATGGGCGGATCAAAGATCCCGCCCATTCACTTCCCCTGTGCTCTGCACAATCCCTGAGCACCCTTTGTTGCCAAAACAGAGACGGTTTTATTTCAGCGAATCCAAAACATTCCTGCGGCGGAAGTAACTGGAATGTTACTAACCACTTTGGGGGACAACTTAGAGTCCGGGCCTGGAAGATGAGTGCCAGTTGGTGGAGAGGTCTCCGCGCAAAATTGCTTGGTTGCGGTGCCAAGATGAACCCGGTTTCCTAAGCGCAATCCGGCCTAGGCGTCTGGATTCCACGATGGCTGCAGTAACAACCGCGAGCGCCGCCGCCTGATCTTCGGCGTCGCCGCCTTTGACCTGCAGCTGCTGCTGGATTTCTTCTTCGGAATACTGTTTCATTAGAGCGGAATGTTTCCGTGCTTCTTAGGTGGCAAGCTGGCACGTTTGGTCTTGAGCGCTCTTAGTGAGCGAATAACCGCGGTGCGAGTTGCGGCGGGCTCGATGATGCCATCCAGCTCACCACGCTCTGCTGCCAGGAACGGACTAGCCACGTTGTAGGTGTATTCCTTGGCGAGCTGGTCGCGCACCTTGGCGATATCCATACCCTTTTCCTCGGCCTCACGAATCTTGTCGCGGAACAAAATGTTTACCGCACCCTGACCGCCCATCACAGCAATCTCGGCGGTTGGCCAGGCCAGGTTGATATCCGCTCCAAGTTGTTTCGAGCCCATCACGATGTATGCACCACCGTATGCCTTGCGGGTAATTACGGTGACCAGCGGCACGGTCGCCTCGGCGTAGGCGTAGAGCAACTTGGCACCGCGACGGATCACTCCGGCCCACTCCTGATCGGTGCCAGGCAGATAACCAGGAACATCCACCAAGGTCAAGATTGGAATCGAGAAGGCATCGCAGAAGCGCACAAATCGGGCAGCCTTCTCACCGGCATCGATGTTCAGCGTTCCAGCCATCTGCTGCGGTTGGTTGGCCACGATTCCGACGCTGGAGCCGTCAACACGAGCAAAGCCAATCAAGATATTCGGGGCAAACAGCGGCTGCACCTCCAAGAATTCACCTTCGTCAACCAGCGCTTCGATGATGGTGTGCATGTCGTAAGGCTGGTTAGGGGAGTCCGGAATGATGGTGTTTAGCTTTAGGTCTGCTTCAGTGATCTCGAGCTCTGTTTCGGACTGGTAGGTCACAGTCTCGGAAAGATTGTTCTCCGGTAAAAAGCCAACCAGTGACTTCACATAGTCGATGGCATCTGCCTCATCGTCCGCCAGGTAGTGAGCCACACCCGAGGTCTCATTGTGAGCGCGAGCACCACCAAGCTCCTCCATCCCGACATCTTCGCCGGTGACGGTCTTGATTACATCTGGGCCGGTGACGAACATGTTCGATGTCTTGTCGACCATAATCACAAAGTCAGTCAGAGCTGGGGAGTAAACCGCTCCACCGGCAGCCGGCCCCATGATGATTGAAATCTGCGGGATTACACCGGATGCCATTGTGTTGAGCTTGAAGATCTCGCCGTATTTACCAAGGGCGATAACGCCTTCTTGAATTCGAGCACCACCGGAATCAAGCATGCCAATCAGTGGCACACCAGTCTTGATGGCGAGCTCCATGATCTTGATGATCTTGTTTCCCGCGGTCTCACCTAGGGAACCACCGAAGATAGTGAAGTCTTGAGAGTAAACCGCAACCTGACGACCGTGGATGGTGCCAACACCGGTTACTACCGAGTCACCATATGGGCGCTTGGCATCCATGCCAAATGCGGTGGAGCGGTGACGAACATACTCGTCAACCTCAACAAAGCTACCCGGGTCCAAAAGCATCTCGATGCGCTCACGAGCGGTGTTCTTGCCCTTGGCGTGCTGTTTTTCTTTGGCATTTTCTCCAGCACTGACCACGGCCTCGTGGTAACGAGCCTTGAGGTCGGCTAGTTTGCCAGCGGTGGTGGAAAGGTCAGGGGTGTTGGACACAGAATCTCCTTAGATGCTTGCCTACTTTATCCAGCTTCTAGGCAGTACAACTTGAACAATACCTACAAGCAAATTCTAAATTCATCGTAGATACCTACAATTTTGCCGATTGCGATACGGTTTTGGTGTGTCCCTCACTCAAACTGCCGCACTAGTAAACGAGCTAATCTCGCTGGACTCGATTGATTCCACCAATCTTGAACTTGCGCGCCGGCTGCAAAGCGGCACTCTGGCCAATTTCTCGCTCGTGGTGGCTCGAGAGCAAACCGCCGGCATGGGAAGACTTGGCCGCACATGGGTTTCGGAGCCAAACACCAGCATCTCGGCATCGCTGTATTTGAAGTCCAGCCACACCAAAGAGCTCGGCTGGGCAACGCTAATCATGGCAACCGCTATTCGATCTGCCGTCGCCGAGCTAGTCGGCGATGAAGTGTTGGTGAAGTGGCCTAACGATGTTTTGGTGGCTGGAAAAAAAATCAGCGGAATTTTGGCCCAGATTCAGCCCGATCAATCTCTGATTTTGGGATTTGGAATCAACCTAAAGACCCAGTCCGGTGCCCCGGAAACTGCTACCGCTCTCGATTTACTCGGGGTCGATGCAGATTTCGACACTGTGCTGTCAATGGTGGTGCGGAACTTCCGAATTCGCTGGGCGATTTTTGAGCAGCACCCCGCAACCGCAATTCAGAAGGCTCGCGGGGAATTGGTAGAGCACTCTGCCACATTGGGTAAATCGGTTCGGGCCGAGCTTCCAGGTGGCGGGGAGGTCTATGGCATCGCAAAAGACATCGATACCGAGGGCAGATTGGTGATCCATACCCCCGAACCGGTCGTGGTGTCGGCCGCCGACGTCTGGCATCTGCGAAACTAGAGCTAGAAAAAGAGGTGAGCATGCCAGTAGTTGGAGTAATCGGTGCTGGTCAGCTTGCCCGAATGATGCAGCCGGCTGCCATAGCGCTGGGAATCGGTATCAAAGTTTTTGGTGAGGCGGAGGGCTCTTCTGCCCACCAGGCGGTCACCAAAGTCGGTGATTACAACGACTTCGAGCAATTGTTGGAATTTGCTAAGACCGTCGATGTGATTACCTTCGACCACGAGCACGTGCCGACCGCCGTTTTAGAGCGGTTAGTCGCCGAAGGCTATTCGGTTCGACCGGGACCCAATGCCCTAAAGCACGCTCAAAACAAGCTCACTATGCGGCGAAAGCTAACCGAGCTTGGTTTACCGCAGCCGATCTGGCAGGCTGCCAAGACCGAGGCTGAGGTTGCCCAGTTCCTTGAGTCACACGGGCCCAAGATTGTGGTGAAAACCCCTATCGGCGGCTATGACGGTAAGGGTGTGCGGGTGATTGCAGCCGTCTCCGAGGTGAGTGACTGGCTTTCTAACATCGATGCCTTCGGTGGTGAATTACTGCTCGAGGAAAAGGTTGAGTTTTCCGGCGAATTGGCGCAGCTATCTGCCCGCAGACCAAGCGGTGAATTCCGTGCTTGGCCTCTGGTTTCGACTTTTCAACAGGCTGGGGTCTGCTCCGAAGTTGTAGCGCCGGCACCTAAAACCTCAAGGCACAGTGAGGCTGAGCAGATCGCTCGCACTGTTGCCGAAGGTCTTGGGGTTTCCGGCGTGATGGCGGTTGAACTGTTTGAACTTCCAAGTGGTGAGATTTTGGTAAATGAGTTGGCGATGAGACCTCACAACTCTGGTCACTTTTCCATCGATGCCTCAATCACATCGCAGTTCGAACAGCACCTGCGGGCAGTGCTGGATCTGCCACTTGGTGACACCTCGAGCACGTCAAGCTATGCCGTGATGATCAACCTGCTCGGAGTGGATTCCGAAAATGACTTCGTGAGGCACTACCCGATTGCGATGGATAAGTTTCCCCAGGTGAAATTCCACCTTTATAAAAAAGCTCCACGCCAAGGTCGAAAGATGGGTCACCTGACGTTGCAGGGTGAAAACCTAAACGAACTTTTGGCAGCTGGAAAAGCCTGCCGAGAATTGCTTTACAACCGCTAAATTGACCCTGGGAGGTTGCAATGAAGACTGTCGCAATAGTCATGGGCTCTGACTCCGACTGGAGAGTGCTGCAGGACGCCGCAACCACGCTCAAGGAGTTTGGCATTGAGCACGAGGTTGAGGTGCTCAGCGCTCACCGCACCCCGGAGCGAATGATTGAGTGGGGCAAATCCGCAGCTGACCGTGGCATAAAGGTCGTGATCGCAGGTGCCGGCGGCGCTGCCCATCTGCCAGGCATGCTGGCATCTGTGACGTCACTTCCGGTTATCGGAGTCCCAGTCGCGCTTGGAAAATTGGATGGCATGGACTCTTTGCTCTCCATTGTTCAGATGCCTGCCGGAGTTCCGGTTGCAACTGTTTCGATTGACGGTGCGAAGAATGCAGCGCTTTTGGCAATCCGCATTCTCGGCTCACACGACTCAGACCTCAGGGGTCAACTGGATGCCCATCGGGCCGATCTCGCTAGCACGGTTGAGGTCAAGAACAACAACCTCAAAAACAGCCTCTAAGGCCAGCAATTTAGCCAAAACCGCTTGTTGCTCAGGGTTTTCTAAGCCAAGCAACTTAGGGTTGGAGTCGGTTGGAGGTCAGGCATGCGCACTTTTGTAAAAACTTTGGCAGTTTCGACGCTGCTTCTGACCCTTTCCGGTTGCAGCGTTTTCTACCCAAACTGGGGAGCAACCTCATTGCCTGAGCCGGTAACTGAGTCTGAGACCGTAGCTCCGGAAGAGACGACGGCTCAGGAAACTCCAACCGAAACCGCAACCGCGGAAGAAACCACTACTGCCGAGGCAACCAAAGAACCAGTGGTTCGCAAGGAAGTAACAGTAGAAATCATCATGGCAGTGGCAGATCCGGCCGCCGGAGTCTTTACCGTGGTGGCTCAGATTCCGAATCTGACCGAGACCGGCGGCAAGTGCATTTTCAAATACTTAGGTAACGGCGTTTCCAAAACCAAAGAAGTAAAAGCTGAACCTAGCAGCGAATACACCCAGTGTTTCCCGATCGAATTCCCATTGAAGGACCTGCCTTCTGGCAACGGGGTGGTGACCGTTAGCTATGAATCCGAGGGACACTTTGGGACTTCCGCCCCTTCCTCGGTGGTGATTGGCTAATGAAACGCCTGCTCGGATTTTTCTCCGCAATTGCGCTAATTGCTGCCGGCCTAACTGTTCAACCAGCCGCACAAACTCCGGCTGTTGCAGCACCTCC
>JACCDN010598529.1_pt1 | contig 28218 bp, 20 predicted proteins | sample 7441691 | NCBI WGS metagenome assembly JACCDN01 (sample SAMN15323439, study PRJNA562643) | freshwater metagenome | isolation source: river surface water | place: USA:Blue River Watershed | collected 2017-08-16 | reverse complement strand
GGTGAATAAACAGGGCTTTGATCTTAACGGTGCTCAGGGTATTGATTTTTTCTCTTTTTCATCCCCCGCCGTGGTGGCGAACCATTTTAATACTGGTACGGCGGCACTGAGTGTGGCATACAACAACACCTCTGCGGTCCAGGCCAGTGATTATGAATTGCGTATCACTCAACTGGCTGACAGTACTGTATGGCCAAATCTTCTTACCGAATGGCAGGTGACTCGTCTTGCCGATAACCAGGTTGTTCTGTCTAATGCCTCTGGCTTCCCCCTGACTGTGGATGGTTTAACCATTACGGTTACTAACGGCGCCTCTGGAAAGCTGGGTGATCGGTTTATTGTGAAAACGGTCAGTGATGTGCCGGCCAGCATTGCGCTAACGATGCAGGATTCGGATAACATCGCCGCTGCTGCTGCATCAACGGCATCACCAACAACGAGCGCAGGCATTGGTGATAACCGTAACGCCCAGCAGTTTTTAAATTTGCAGACGAATCGTGCTCTGGTGGAGACAAGCATGACTATGATGGATGCCTATGCCAGTCTGGTGGCCGATGTGGGTAGCCAGACCAGCATCGCTAAAATCAATGCGGGTGCTCAGGCCAATATTGTGGGTCAGTTGTATGCTGAACAGCAGACACTCTCTGGTGTGAATCTTGATGAAGAATATGTCAATCTGCAGCAGTTACAACAATATTATCTGGCTAATACCAAGGTGATCCAGACGGCATCAGCGATGTTCGATGCTTTGTTTAGTATGACAAGGTAACAGATTCTGATGAGAGTAGATCTCTTGCGAATTGCGCAACAGGCCTGTTAACCCACTGTGAATTAAGGAACTTACCATGCTGCGTGTCAGTACTAATATGATTTATCAGCAAAGTATGCAACAGATGCATCATGGACAGTCAGAAATGATGCGTTACAGTGATCAGCTTTCCACTGGTTATCGTGTGGTTAAGCCTTCTGATGATGCTATGGCGGCTTCCCTGTCTGTCATGGTATCTCAGGGGGAAGTGGAAAATGTCCAGTATAAGGTTGCTCGCGCATTTGCTGGTGCCGCAATGTCGCTGGAAGACAGCGTATTAAACAGTGTGACTACCACGATTCAAAACATAAAAACCAACGTGATTTATGGGGGTGACGGGGCACTGAATGATAATGATCGCGTGATTCTGGCCGGGGAATTACAGGGGTTGAAAGATCAGTTGTTCGCTCTGGCAAATACCATGGATAGCTTGGGCAGGTATGTTTTTGCCGGATATCTTAATAATAAAGCACCTTTTGTCATGGATCCCGCCACCAAAGTAGTCACTTATGCAGGCGGAACGCTGCCAGTTACGCAGCAGGTGGAATACGTCTATACCAACCGCCAGATGATTATCAATCATACCGGTGACACGGTATTTGGACCTAATGGCGCAAATGTTTTCGATAGCATTGATACGGCACTTAAAGCACTCAATACCCCAATAGAAGGCGCCACTCAGAGTGTCAGGGATGGGGTAATGGCACAACTGGATCAGGCCCATCGTGGCTACATCAACGCACTGACCAAGATAGCCGCGGTACGCGCCCAGTTGGGAAATCAGTTAAAGGAATTGGACGATCTAAACGCCCTTGGTGCGGCAAGAACATTGAATAATGTTGGCCAGATCAGCGAATTGATTGATACGGATTTTTATGACGCAACCTCCAATTTACACAAACAAAAGACGGCATTACAGGCTTCTATGGATGTTTTTAAGGTGATGCAAAGTATGTCGTTATTTGCAAGAAATCATTGATTTTATATTAATCTGTGCCTCTATTTCCGGGGATTTCAGGCTGTTTTGGTGTACTTCAACCGGGTACACTTTTTGGGTGTGTCATCTTTTTCTCCAAAAATCTCAAGATGACATACCGTTTTTTTATTCTTCTCACAAGCAGAGTATAAATATTCAAAAGTGTTATTGTTTTTGAACTGCCTGTAGAATCCAAACCCGGCCATAATGATTAAAGAAGCCTGCTATCTGCTCAGCTTCATGGCCTGTCCCTTGATAAATATCCAGATGATGCCCTGTGATGGCACTGCCAACATCCAATACTATCATTAAATATGTTTTATGCTGTCCGGTAAATTTTCCTTGATTGTCCAGCAATGGCACTTCCGCCAATAATGTTGTACCGGCAGGGAGTAGCAGAGGATCAGCAGCAGCGGAGGTTCTGGTGATCAGAGGGACATTACTCGCACCGGTCACAGGCCCCACGCCAGCAGGTTGGAAAAAAATGAAGGAAGGATTTTGCTCAAGCAATTCCCTGATCTGCGCGTCGCTATGATTATCCGCCCAGTTGCGAATGGCCTGCAGCGACATCTCTTTCCGCGCTACTTCACCTTTTTCGATTAATACCTTACCGATACTACGATAAGTATGGCCATTCCTGCCCGCATAAGCCAAAAACGTCGGGGAATGACTATCTTCAAAATCAACATAGCCGCTGCCCTGGATTTCCATGATGAAATTATCCAGTAATGACCGGGTCCAGGCGATAATTAAATGCGGTTCATTCAGTGCACCGGCGTAAATGGCTGCCCGATCGGGCAGCGGGTATTTTTTGTCTGGCATGGAATACAATGGATAGCGGAATTCACCTTGTGGGGTATGACGGGCTGGAATAACGGGTGTATGGTAACCCGTAAATTGTACATTACCAAAATTATCCACGCCCTTCATTTGCCGGGAAGTTAAATCAAACCGGCTGAGCTGATGGATATTAGCGCCGGCCAGCAGCCAGTTTTGTACTGCATTGAACGTGTTGTGGTAACGCTGGTATAAATGGGGTGACGTTCGGGCGATTTGGTGTATCTGTACGATATAGTCATTAATATTCAGCGGACTGGTGATGGTGCAGGGTTTATCCATCTGCTCCAGCTCATCTGAAGGCCAGCACTGATATTGTTGTCCGCGGTAAGTTTCCCTGAACTGACAACCGGGTAGCAGTATGGCAACGATGAATAATCCGGTAGACAGGGACTTATTCCAGCCATGATTGATCATGTTTACCTTACCTGGTTATTGAGTAAACGCAACGATAACAAACTGCGGTTAAGAAGGGAATCATGGCAGATGGCAGTAAGTCATTGTGCTGCAGGTCAAAATGAAATGGTTTGCATGATAAAATTGAGCGTCTGCGGAATATTCAATTTAATTAATTGCTAAAAAGACTTGCAACAAATTTTATCCAGAGTATAGTGCGCTCATTCAAACGCGGGGTGGAGCAGCTTGGTAGCTCGTCGGGCTCATAACCCGAAGGCCGTCGGTTCAAATCCGGCCCCCGCAACCATACTTTAATAACGATAAAAACACCGAATTTTACATCGGTGTTTTTTCGTGTCTATTTGTTATGTTTTCGGGGCGATATTTAAGGATGCAGTTTTTAACTGAACCTCACGGCAGTGAAGGATAACCTGTTTTGCATCCCCCGTCTGTCAGGCATTGTCCTGTTGTTATTATGCATGTTCTGTATCGATCCCGGATAGCTTGAATGGATGATAATATTATTCGTCTTCATGAAGTCACTGGTCAAAAAATAATGGTATGGGTTACGGTTTCATACAGAAGGTAGCCGTATGAAGTGAGGATAGGATGAAAGATCAAGTGCAGTGCCAGACGCTTAAACGAGGGTTAAAAAACCGCCATATTCAGCTTATTGCTCTGGGTGGTGCCATGGGGACAGGATTGTTCCTTGGAGTAGCACAAACGATTCAGCTTGCTGGTCCGGCTGTTTTGCTGGGATATGGTCTTGCAGGTTTTATTGCGTTTTTAATCATGCGTCAGTTGGCAGAAATGGTGGTTGAAGAGCCAGTGGCCGGTTCTTTTAGTCATTTCTCTTATAAATACTGGGGGATTTTTGCAGGATTTCTTTCCGGCTGGAATTATTGGTTCATGTTTATTGTCGTGGGTATGGCTGAGTTGACGGCTATTGGAATTTATGTCCAGTACTGGTGGCCAGAAATTCCAACTTGGGTTTCAGCTGCATTATTTTTTGTTCTAATTAATGCTATCAATCTGGTGAATATTCGTTTTTATGGTGAATCTGAATTTTGGTTGGCCATGATTAAAGTGATTGCTGTTGTTGGCATGATTCTATTTGGAACTTGGTTATTGGTATCCGGGACAGGTGGGCCACAAGCGTCTGTCACGAATCTGTGGTCCCAGGGTGGTTTTATGCCTAATGGCATGATCGGTCTGGTCATGGCGATGACTGGAATTATGTTTTCTTTTGGGGGTCTTGAACTGATTGGCATCACAGCAGCAGAGGCTGAAAATCCCAGAAAAAGTATTCCAAAAGCTACAAATCAGGCTATCTGGCGTATTTTGATCTTTTATATTGCTTCTCTGGCGGTGTTATTATCTCTTTACCCTTGGCATCAGGTTATTGAAGGTAAAAGCCCTTTTGTTATGGTTTTTGATGCCATGAACAGTACTATAGTGGCGACTGTTCTTAATATTGTGGTTCTTACTGCAGCGTTATCGGTTTATAACAGTGGAGTTTATTGTACTAGCCGGATGTTACTGAGTCTGGCGCAGCAAGGTAATGCACCCGAAAGGCTCGTTAAGGTGAATCGTCATGGTGTTCCTGTCGCCTCCCTCATGCTTTCAGCACTGTTGACTTCTGTAGCAGTATTGGTCAACTACCTTATTCCTGTTAGAGCACTTGAGTTATTAATGGCATTAGTTGTCTCTTCGTTAATGATTAACTGGATCATGATTTGTTTATCACATCTAAAATTTAGAGTGGCAAAAAATAATGAAGGGCAAGTGCTGCAATTTAAGGCGTTGTGGTATCCATGGGGTAATTATTTATGTTTGTTTTTTTTAGCCATTATATTGGGCATTATGTTTTTCACAGAAGCGATTCGTATTTCAGTATTGCTGATTCCTATCTGGATAGGCTTTTTGTGGTGTGCTTATGTAGTAAAACAAAAATTTAAATAATTTAAAAATTAAATAGTAGTTATAGTGTTATCATTTATTTTGATGACAATTCACCGGTTGGACTCATAATATAATGAGTTCAACATGTTGAAACCAGAATATAACTTTTTTATTAATAATATTATTGCGTGATGAAAAACTAAATTTCAGTACAAGATTTGTCATATTTTGTGATGGTTAAAATAGACTTTTAACTTTGTTTTGTATCACGTATAGGGTATAAAGGGGTGGCCTTGGTATCTTGATAGACGGGCGTATAATTAGAATATTTGTTTTTATATCAATAAAATAAATATAAAAAATTGTAAGTCGCCTGTTATATTTTTTGTTGGAGAGTTTTATTTGATTAGCGTTCTTCTCGTTGATGACCATGAACTGGTGCGAGCAGGAATACGACTCATTCTTGACGATACCAAAGGTATCAAGGTGGTGGGTGAAGCACAGTGTGGCGAAGATGCCGTAAAATGGTGCCGTCATAACGAGGCAGATATCGTTTTAATGGATATGAATATGCCTGGTGTTGGGGGACTTGAGGCAACACGCAGGATTGTGCGTTTTTCTCCTGATATTAAAGTGATTATGTTAACCATCTATACGGAAAACCCTTTACCTGTCAAAGTGATGCAGGCAGGTGCTAGTGGTTATCTCAGTAAAGGTAGCGCTCCACAAGATGTTATTAATGCCATTCGCACAGTTTACGCAGGGCAGCGTTATATAGCGTCAGATATTGCGCAACAAATGGCATTAAGTCAGCTGCAGCCACAGGCAGAAACGCCGTTCAGTTGTCTTTCAGAGCGTGAATTACAAATCATGTTGATGATCACAAATGGTAAAAAAGTTAATGAGATTTCAGAACAACTCAATCTTAGCTCCAAGACGGTTAATAGCTACCGCTATCGCATGTTCAGTAAACTCAATATTAATGGTGATGTTGAATTAACGCATTTGGCGATTCGATACAGGTTGTTTAATGCAAATACCTGGTCAGGCAGTGACTAGTTGTTTTGATGCTAAATCGTTTTTAAGAACAGTGACCAGCCAACCTGGTGTTTACTGTATGTATGATATTTCGGGGACTGTTATTTATGTTGGTAAGGCTCGTGATCTCAAAAAACGCCTTGCCAGTTATTTTCGTACCAATATCAAGCATCGCAAAACCGAAGCGTTAGTTGGCAGCATCGATCAGATAGAGGTGACCGTCACCCATACTGAGACCGAGGCACTGTTGCTTGAACACAATTATATTAAGCTTTACCAACCGCGCTATAACGTTCTGTTAAGGGATGATAAATCCTATCCTTTTATTTTCCTGAGCTCAGAGACTCACCCGCGTGTTGTCCTTCATCGTGGTGCCAGGCATGAAAAAGGGGAATATTTTGGTCCTTTTCCGAATGCACATGCAGTGCGCGAAACTTTGGCATTATTGCAAAAATTATTTCCTGTGCGCCAGTGTGAAAATACGGTTTATCACAATCGTTCTCGGCCTTGTCTCCAATATCAGATTGATCGCTGTCTGGGACCTTGTTGTCCTGATCTGGTCAGTGACGAAGAATACCAGCGCCAGGTGGATTATGTGCGATTATTCCTGTCAGGAAAAAATCAGCAGGTACTAACACAATTGGTCAGTCAAATGGAGGAAAAAAGTCGATTATTATATTTTGAGGGGGCTGCACGTATCCGCGATCAAATCCAGGCCATCAGGAAAATTACGGAGAAGCAGTTTGTGTCCGGTGATACTGAAGATCTGGATGTGATCGGAATAGCATTTTCTGCCGGTCTGGCGTGTATCCATGTTTTATTTATCCGTTATGGGAAAGTGTTGGGTAGCCGTAGTTATTTCCCCATGATTCCAGATGGCACTGAAAAGCAGGAGGTGGTGCAGGCATTTATTGGCCAGTTTTACTTGCAGGGAAATCAGATGCGTACTTTACCAGGGGAAATTTTGCTAGATTGTCATCTGGCTGAAAAAGAATTGCTCTCGATATCCTTAACAGATAAGGCAGCACGTAAAATTCAGATCCAGTGTAAACCACGGGGAGATCGTGCACGTTATTTAAAACTGGCCAAAACCAATGCAACCACGGCACTGGCAACAAAATTATCACAGCAATCGACTATCCATCAGCGTTTTAAAGCGCTTGCAAAATTGCTCGACTTGGCTGAAATTAAGCGCATGGAATGTTTTGATATCAGTCATACCATGGGTGAGCAAACAGTGGCTTCTTGTGTTGTGTTTGATGCTAACGGTCCGGTGACATCGCAATACCGGCGTTATAATATCAGTGGCATAACACCAGGTGATGATTATGCTGCTATGTTACAGGTATTAAAGCGTCGTTATGGAAAAGTACAAGATGAAAATAAAACTCCCGATGTTGTTTTTATTGATGGCGGTAAAGGACAATTAAAACAAGCAATAAAGGTGTTTGCTTCATTGCATATTCAGTGGGACAGGAAGAAACCCAAACTGGTTGGTATTGCCAAGGGGAGCGATCGTCAGGCAGGTTTAGAAACACTGTTTTTGTCTGCAGAGGGAAAAGGTATCGCGTTGTTATCAGATTCTCCTGCATTGCATTTAATACAGTATATACGTGATAACGCACATCAGCATGCAGTAACAGGCCACAGGCAACGTAGAGCCAAATTTAAAAATACCAGTATATTAGAATTGATTCAGGGAGTTGGCCCAAAACGTCGCCAAATGTTATTAAAATACATGGGCGGGTTGCAGCCCTTACTGAATGCAAGTGTTGAAGAAATTGTTAAAGTACCGGGTATTTCACAGGCGCTGGCAGTGAAAATTTATCATGCATTGAAACACTGAAGTGAATGTTGCACCGTGTTGGTAGCATCTATAATCCACATCAGCCAAACAGTTATTGTAATATTATGCATTTAAACATTCCTACTTGGCTTACTCTGTTTCGTATTGCGCTTATCCCATTTTTTGTTCTGGCATTTTATCTGCCGTTCACGTGGGCTCCAACATTATGTGCTTTTATCTTTGTGCTCGCTGCCATGACGGATTGGTTCGATGGTTTTTTGGCCCGCCGCTGGAAGCAGACAACACGTTTTGGTGCTTTTCTTGATCCCGTCGCTGATAAAATAATGGTAGCTATAGCATTAGTATTGGTTGCTGAGCACTATTATGTATGGTGGGTAACATTACCGGTTGCTACCATGATTGCCCGTGAAATCATCATATCTTCACTGCGTGAATGGATGGCTGAAATTGGAAAACACAATAGTCTTGCTGTTTCCTTGATAGGTAAAATAAAAACGACCGCTCAGATGGTATCGTTAATTGGACTGTTATGGCGGCCCTTTCCTGCTGTGGAGTTAGCTAGCATGATTCTTTTATATGTTGCTATGTTATTGACGTTTTGGTCAATGTTTCAGCATTTACATCGGGTATGGGGTGCTTTTGTTGATCCTTGATGCCGGAAAAAGCAGCAACTGATGATATTACTTGATAATTTTATTGACTCAGTGCGTCAGGTCAGTAGAATGCACAGCATCGTGTGGCAGCGTTATCTTGTTAAATAAGACTGCAGAAAAACAGCAGTCCTGTACTGCGGGAATAGCTCAGTTGGTAGAGCACGACCTTGCCAAGGTCGGGGTCGCGAGTTCGAGTCTCGTTTCCCGCTCCAGTCATACTTATTACAATTCCTACAAATCATAGCATAGAGGTCCGAAAGGAAATAAGGCGCGTTGGCAGAGTGGCCATGCTGCGGATTGCAAATCCGCCTACCTCGGTTCGACTCCGGGACGCGCCTCCATTTTCTAACGTGCCCGGGTGGTGGAATCGGTAGACACAAGGGATTTAAAATCCCTCGGCTTATTGGCTGTGCGGGTTCAAGTCCCGCCCCGGGTACCACAGGTACATTTTAGTAATAGGGTGAAACCATTGGTAGTATTGTTTCGTCGTTTTTTCTGTATTAGCAATCCCGTAGATTGGGTCAGATTCAGGTGCTGAATCGTACTACGGAGCATAGTCAGATACTTTCCTCATCTCACAGGTGAATTCCTCCCTTTAGTTCTTTGCATGATACCGTTAACAAAGTTATTTTTGAGATAAACTGACATTTCAAGTCTGAGTGAAGACAATGAAATACAGATATTACCCTATCCAGACATCAGGACTTTATCAGAGACATTCAGCCCCCTATTATCAGGCATTATAAACGCCCGGGATGGTCTTTAAGGTATCAGTCGTTATCAGTTTTTTTCTGTGGTGTCATACCTGCTAAGAGCGGGCATATCTTGGCGTGACTTATCTCCTTTTTACGGTAACTGGCACACGATTTACGCGTGCTTTAGCTTTTAGGGGATTATCTCAGGAGCGCCTGCCTGTCTGCAGGGCAGTGTCAGAGAATATCAGAGGACGAATGTTTTAAAATGAGATGATGACGATCAGATCTATTAAAAATAATTAAAGTTTTTCAGCATTTTACCGAAAAGTTACCTGTCAAACTTAAATATTTTTATTATTGAAATGCTAAGGAAGTTGCATGAATACTAAGTGTGTCTCTTCATCATATCCTACGATAATAGTGGATCTCTATATTACTGACTGTCATGCACAGAGGAAACATAAAATTACACAACCCATGCAATCTCAATGGGTAAATAGTATTGGAGTCAATGCAGCAAAACTAAGTGACGATCAGGAAAAATCACTGATGCACCTATGGGTAAGTAAAATGTCCTTTCGTACAAGGAGTCTTTATAATAGGCAGGATGCCGGCCGCATAATAGAAGAAATCCGCAAAGGTAATTTGATCGTAGATAAAAAGACAATGGATCGAATGATGCATGGGTTGGAGGATGCAGCAAAAAAAATCATCACTCAGAAGGTGGCTGATGGTGTTATGAACAGCAAGGTCATTAATAAGATCACGCGCGTGTTAACGGAGGCAGTGAGTGTATTGTCTCAGAAAAATGAGTTAAATCAATCTACGCTGGATATCTGGGTTTAAAGGTTAAATTATTTATCTGGGCTAATCGTTTGTTTTTCTTTACCAGATCATAAATATAATCAATTGGTTATGTTGTATTATGACTCTGTCATTAATACGACCTAACCTAACCTAACCTAACCTAACCTAACCTAACCTAACCTAACTGCAGCTATACTTTCTCAATGGAAGCTTGGGTTGCAGTATTAGCTGCCACACAGTGGTTGTACCAGAGCGGTACAGAGTCGCTAGAGTCTTAACAGTTATAGCAACCTGATATGCAGGATTGTCAGTTCAAGTACACTGGTACTGTAGGGTAGTCTATCGTTCACTGCAGAAAGGTCTCATTATAAAAAATAATTTGAGGATGTCTTAAATGAAATTATTCGGGTATTTGATGACTATCACCGTGATATTTTTTGCTTTTATTCAAAATATCATGGCAAATGATAAAGGCGGCATGCCTGTGAATCATGCTCAGTACACAAATAGAATGTTGTTGCCAGATATGACAGTAGCCGCCTGCCCTGATAATCCTCGGTCGCTCATACAAATCACCGGAAACCTTTACAGACATACAACTGGAGCGGGCTTAGCGGTGCATAGTGGTTTTGTACTTATTACTACGGAAGGTGCTTTGGTAGTCGATCCCGCGATGACTTGTACGGCCACTTGGTTGCGTAATGAAATAAAAAATCGCTTCAATGTTTCTGTGAAGTACGTAGTCTATACACATGCTCATGCTGATCATATTAGCGGCGCTCAGGTTTTTCAAAATGAGGGTGCCATAGTTGTTGCAAACGAACGCGCTCTGGAGCCTATCATTGGTGAAAAGATTCCCACGGCAATTCCAAATCTCATATTTGATAAGGACATGGAGATCACTTTAGGTGGAGAGAGCGTGTTGCTTCATCGAGTTGCACCCAGCCATTCAAACAGTATGACTATGATCTTGTTTCCAAAATACAAGGCACTGCAGTGTACAGATGTTTGTGAGAGCGCTTCAATGCCTTATAACGACTTTCTTGATTTTTACTATGATGGTTGGATAGAAACCCTCAACTGGGTTTTAGATCAAGATATTGATATTATTGATGTTGGACATTACACACCAGCCAAACTATCAGATCAGCGTGCTTTGCGTAATTATATGGTTGATTTACATCAACAGGTCTTGGATCTGGTGCGGCAAGGCCAGTCATGGGACCAACTTTACCGTAATGTTCGATTTAATGAAGACGTTAAAAAATGGATTGGCTATGATCAGATGCATTTATTAAATGTTCTTGGTATGTACCGCTGGGTATCTAACCATCGCAGGGGCGAGTGGTAAATTCGCGGCGGAAAAGCCCAGACAGTGATATGGACTGGTGCTATACCACTGTTAAACATTACCACTACATGCATCCACTCCGGGTAGCTTTGGCCCGATGGTTGAAAGTATGGGTTCCCAAGGCGCTATGTTGGTATGAATCACTGTAATATTGCATAAGAGTCGCTAAACTTGGTGCTTCTGAATCCTCTCTCTATTTGATGTGTGAGAAATATCTTATAGTTACTGTGAGATATCTCTCTTATTGCGCTGCTAATAATTCATCAAAATTAATTTATTTATAATACAATCATATTGTTAATTTTTCTTATTTTTATAAGATGAAGTAATGCTTGGTTGCAGGACACCTTGTTTGCTTAACTGGGTTAGGTGATCATATAACGTATATTCAGAGTTGTGGATCATCAGGATTATCTCAATAAGGAAATATCTTAACGAGGTCTGGTTAATGACCAAACTGACTTTAGGAGCGGTCTGTTAAGATTGTGATTTATGGAATCAGGCAGGATCAGGATAAGCGAGTTTCAGAAAAAAAGGGCATTCTCAGGTAAGAAACAGTAAGTTTCAAGACGAAGATTAAGAAGGCGGCTTCAGGATCGAGATTGGTACGTTTTGATTAGGGCTAATGGCCAAGCGATGCCAGGGGAGCTAAAGATAAACTTGCACACTGGATAGTGCAGGATATAACGCAAGGGAATGCAACCAAACAGGGAGAATATAGTCAGTTAGTCAGTATTATTCAGAGCCTACAGTTTTTCAATCGGATTTAGATGTGGTGAATAAGGTGACGGAACAGCAGCCAGCGCTTGGCCAGCGCCAGTACGCTGCGTTTTGTGAAGCGCGGTATTATCGGGTACCAGTACAGTTTCAGGAGAGAGTACAGGCAGTCATTTCTGTTCCAACCAGCTTTTAAAAACTTGCGACAATGACCTAGCTGAAAAGCCAGGGAGAAAGTCAACTGACATTTAGCTAGCCTTTAGCAGGTTGGTGGGTTTTGTCCTGCTACCATCGAGATATCCGAGCATAAGGTTACCAAGCCAGCGTTCCGGTACCTTATTTTAACATCCTGATAAGGTGGCGTTCTTTTACGCGCAATACTCAGTAGTTTTAGAATGAAGATCAGATCATGTTAACACGACTTTAAACTACCAGGTTTCTCTATTTAGTCGCCGGAGCGACTCTTCCCACCTTGGATTTCTGGTTATTTTTTGGGGCCGGGCACGCAAATTTTATGGTCAGCAGGCTCAGTAACTCAAGTATAAAAATAGTGCTGCGGGGGCTATTGAATAATCCGGGCGTTTCCTGTTGACTTCTTTTCATCCTGACGTACTCCAGAATGCGTTTTTTATAGATCATGATCCTGGCTCATCAGCTTATTATATATATGTAGCATTATTTTTGTGGATAGCGAACCAGGGATGCGACTAATGCCTCTCCTCCTTTTTTGGCCTGAATTCTTCCTTCGGAGGTATTGGTTGAATATTTGGCAAAAATGGTAATAAACAAATGATATAGTCAAATTGAGAACCTACAAGAGAATAGAATCTTATTAATTAAAGTGATAGAAAGCATTTTTTTGAGTAGCGAAGCTGAGGCATGAGCGGGACAGGTTATTTTTTTATACAAATAATCACAGTTTCACCTGCAATAATATTACCGGGTTGCTTAATTTTAAGCAGTTCCTTGATTTCGTCCATATTGGAAACAACCACTGGGGTTAACACAGATTTAGCCCTTTCTTCTAATAGGGCCAGATCGAACTCCATAATAACATCGCCTTTTTTAACAACTTGGCCTTCCTTAGCAATGCGCCTGAAACCTTCTCCTTTCAATTCAACAGTATCAACACCAAAGTGAATGAATAGTTTGACACCACCATCGGATTCAATGGAAAACGCATGGTTAGTTTCAAAAATCTTGCTGATGGTGCCATCAAATGGAGCAATCATAGTATTGCCGGAAGGTTTTATGGCAATACCATCACCCACTATCTTTTCGGCAAAAACAACATCCGGTACATCTTCAATGTTGACAATTGTGCCAGACAGAGGTGCAACTATTTCAATAGTATTGTTTTCTTGCTTATCATCTAAAACCAACGACTTAAGTTTGTCAAACAATCCCATAATCTTCTCCTGCTTCAAAATACAGATAACATCGTGTGTCACCACCAGTTAACAAAGCGCTTTTTCTTCAACAAACGTATCAATCAGATCCATCAACTGTTGTGCTGTTGGTTGTTTTAATGCCTGCTGTGCCAACATTTTTACATCTTCGTACTTAATATTGCGAATAATTTTTTTAATGCGTGGGATAGAAACTGCGCTCATGCTAAATTCATCCAGTCCCATTCCTAACAGCAACAATGTGGCACGTTCATCACCTGCAAGCTCACCACACATACCAGTCCACTTACCTTCTGCATGTGAGGCATCAATGACCTGTTTAATCAGAGTGAGCACCGAAGGAGACATGGGATTATAGAGATGGGAAATTAATTCATTACCACGATCGACTGCCAACGTATATTGAGTGAGATCATTAGTTCCAATACTAAAAAAATCAACCTCTTTGGCTAAGTGGTGTGCAATAGCAACCGCTGCAGGGGTTTCAATCATGACACCAATTTCAATGGCTTCATCAAAGGCTTTGTTTTCTTTTTTCAGCTGTGCTTTCAGTAATTCTAGCTCTGCTTTTAATGCACGTACTTCTTCGACAGAAATGATCATGGGAAACATGATACGTAATTTGCCAAAGGCTGATGCTCGTAAGATAGCACGGAGTTGTGCATGCAGCATTTCTTTACGATCCAGGCAAATACGAATGGCCCGCCACCCGAGAAAAGGATTATCTTCTTTTGGTAGGTTCATATAAGGCAAATCTTTATCGCCACCAATATCCATGGTACGGACAATGACAGGTAATGAGTTCATGGCTTGTGCCACCGTTTTATAAGCCATAAATTGCTCATCTTCTGTTGGCAGTGTATCACGATCCATAAACAAAAATTCCGTACGATAAAGACCCACACCTTCAGAACCATTACGCTCAGCGCTGGCGACATCGCGCACAGTACCAATATTGGCACTGACTTCAACCTGATGCCCATCCAGGGTAATGGCAGGCAGATCTTTTAATTTAGCCAAATCATTTTTTTCATTGATATATCCTGCCTGTATTCCCTGAAGTTCATTGATAATGGTGGCGGAGGGATTGATATAGATCTGATTGTTAACGGCGTCCAGAATCAGATAATCACCGTTTTTTACTTTACTGGTCGCATTCGTGCTACCTACAACAGCAGGAAGCTCAAGAGAACGTGCCATAATTGAAGTATGAGAAGTACGACCACCAAGATCAGTGATGAAACCTAACACTTTGTCTAAATTCAGCTGCGCAGTTTCAGACGGGGTCAAATCCGCTGCAACCAGAATAACCTCATCTTCAATCGAACCTAAATCGACAATGGGCATGCCAAGGATATTTTTTAATAGACGTTTACCGATATCACGCACATCCGTTGCACGTTCTTTCAGGTATGTGTCATCCAGTTCTTCCAGTGTCTTCACTTGAGATTCAATCACAGTGAAAACAGCTAAATCCGCCGTTATATGTTCATCTTTAATCAGGGTGATGATTTCCTGTTCGAGCTCTTCGTCTTCAAGTAGCATTATATGGCCTGAGAAGATAGCGGCTTTCTCTTCCCCCATGCTCTTACTTGCTCTTGCTTTGATTAGTTCTAACTGTTCGGAAGCTTTAGCACGGCCTGTTTTGAAGCGATTAATTTCCTGCGCTATCTGGTCTGTTAAAATTTTTTTACGATTGATAATAATCTCAGTGTCTTTCAGTAACAGGGCCTTACCAAAAGCAATACCTGGAGATGCTAATATGCCTGAAATCATAATCCTACTTTACTCCTGACTGGAATTGGTGAAAAATTCCTGGCTTTTTTACTCAAGTTCCGCCATGAGTTTTTGTAAATGCTCAACAGCCTGCTGCTCATCTTCACCTTCAGCAGTAATAGTGACCATGGTACCTTTAGCCAGACCTAGTGTTTGTAGTTTGAATAAACTCTTGGCATTGGCGGACTTACCATTTGAAGTAATGGTAATGTTACAGGCAAAACTTTTAGCTTCTTTTACAAACTGAGCGGCAGGACGAGTATGCAAGCCATTGAGTGCAGTAATAGTAACATCTTGTTGGAACATAATATCTCCCCAAAAATTGTGATAGAATAAAGTTTAGTGCAATTAACTGCTTTTAGCCCATTTTAACTACTTCAACTCCAAAAATCGGGCATAAAGCATGCCAATTTTACCAAGACAATAATACATTACCGTCATGGTATATTAGTTGTATTCTTGATGCATTAGTAGTCTATCTAATTCAATACGTTGTGCCATAACTTCATCCAGATAACGTTTTCAGCTATCCTGGTCATGGGCTTTGTTTATCACTCACATGAAAGCGATAACGATCAACCCAAATGGCCGTCGCACCACAGACAGCAACAGGCATAATCAGCAGATTGATAACAGGGATCAGAGTTAGCACACTGATGGTAGTACCGAATGCTAAATTGTGAACCCTGTCTTGCTGTAGCACAGTAAGCATGTGCCGAAAACTGATTTTATGGTTATCAAAAGGGTAATCATTATACTGAACTGACAGCATCCAAGCACTGAACAGAAACCATAACATCGGAGCAAATAATTGCCCAATACCAGGTATTGCAAAAAACAATAGCAATAAAACAGCGCGGGGTAAGCAATACGTCAGTTTTTGCCACTCACGTTTCATCGTGTGGGGTAAACTGAACAATATGCTCTTGACGTTGTAGTCAGGCGATTTCTTTACCAAAAGGCTCGCTTCCACCTGTTCAGCCAGCAAACTATTTAAAGGGGCTGCGATGAAACCTGCAAGAGTACTAAACAGATAACTACAGACCAATAATACAGAAATAACAGCCACAGGCCAAATCAAGCCGCTCAGCCAATGAAGCCAAGTGGGTAGATCCTTTATCCATTGTGGAATCCACTGAGAGATGCTGAGCAAAAACCACCCACATACCGCGCTCATTAGCAGGATATTAATCAGAAATGGCAAAATAACAAAGCGTTTAATACCGGGACGAAAACTTAACTGTAATCCTTTAAAGAGATAATAAATTCCACTGACCTTTTTTTTGTTCTTTTCCAAAGTGATATCTCATTTATGCTCTATGATACAAAAACAACAATATCACACCGACATGACTTTTCATCAATTAGTAGCTTGCTTGTATAAAAAAAGACAAAATAATCGATATCATTATTTTTTTTGCTATAAAATTGAGCGTAAGCTTGCACTTGTGTTCACAGGCAAATACAGTTAGAGAATAAAGATCGGCCGTGGTGGCAGTATATATTGGAACAACAGAGATAATAATGATGCAAAATTTGCGTCTGGTATTAATTGTTGTTGGCGCAATCGCTATAATAGCGCTTTTATGGCATGGTTTGTGGGTAAGCCGCAAGGAGCGATCTGCCTTTTTTGGCGATCGTTCGGTTAAACGACACAAACAGGAACCTGTGGATGCGCCAGAAGATCCTGATGAAGGCGTCGGTGAGATACGCGTCATTGCTCACCAGAAGGAAAAACCTTCTCTGAACACACACCAGCAGGGTGTCAACACCATTCACGCAAAATCTTACCTTTCTGCCAGGCAACCTGCTTACCGCAAACGACCTGTATCTGAGCATAAAACGTCGTCTTTAGAAAAAAAAACATTTGAACAGCTCTCATCTACCATTCGTCGGGATGCTTTAATTGATCCGGTGCCAGTATTTCTGTCAGAAGAATGGGTAGGTGAACCACATCCTGGTGGATCGTCACGTCATGATGCTGCTCATTCCCGTCAATCACCTGTGATTACTGGCGTGCGTCGGGATGTTTCTATTGATTCTGTTCCACCATTTTTGTCAGAGGAATGGGTGGGTGAACCGCGTCCTATGGGATCACCACGTCATGATATTGCCCAGCAGCACCAACCCTCGGTGACAACTTTTGCATCTGAAACAAACAAACATGAGATCCGCAATGATAAGGTCCTGATACTGCACGTTGCAGCGCATCAGGGCACGGTTATAGCAGGTAAACTACTGTTACAATGTCTTGTCCAGACGGGCTTTCGGTTTGGTGATATGGGGATATTCCATCGTCATCTTAATCCTGAGAGTAAAAGTCCGGTGCTATTCAGCCTGGCTAACATGATCAAACCCGGCTCGTTTCACCCTGAAACCATGTCTAATTTTTCAACGCCCGGTGTCTCTATTTTTATGATGGTACCCTCTTACGGCGATAGCAATCAAAATTTTAAACTGATGTTACAGACTGCCCAACATCTTGCTGATGATCTTGGTGCCGTAGTACTTGATGATGAACGCCGTCTGATGACCCCTCAGAAACTGGAAATTTATAAAACGCGTATCCGTGAGATAGTCTATTTTGGTACCTGATAGCGCACAGATTCCCCTATACTGACCGATTTGCGTGACCAGCCCCACACACTGTAGATGGTTTGACGCTTAGTGGTATACCTCCTAGTATTAAAATGAATGTATCAAGCTTACTTGTGTCTGACTGGCTTTTTAAGAACATTTTAATTAAGGTGGAAGAGACGATGTCACTAGTGAATGTTCATAATGAATGGGATCCCGTAGAAGAAATTATTGTCGGTACTTCTCAGTATGCCAACTTGCCAGGTTGTGGTGATAAAATATTTGAATTAACACTGGACTCGGAGGCCAGCCAATACGATACGACATATCCGATGGTTTTTTCTAAAAAAATCATTGAAGAGACACAAGCCGATATCAGCGTGTTTATAGAAGAATTAAAAAAATTAAATATAAAAATTAGAAGACCTAATGCCATTGATGCTAAAAATAAAATTAGAACTCTGGACTGGGAGACCGAACATTATTATTGTTATTGTCCCAGAGACTTACTGCTTGCGATTGGTGATTTAATTATTGAATGTCCAAGCGGTTTTCGATCACGATATTTTGAAACATTTTCCTATCAGGATATCTTGTTAGATTATATGAAAAGTGGATCAAGATGGATTTCTGCTCCCAAACCCAGATTACTGGATTCAACATATGATTATACTGTTACCCGGCAGTCAATTTTAAAAAACCATGAGCCTATTTTTGATGCAGCAAATATACTCAGGGCGGGGAAAGACATTTTTTATCTGGTATCAGATTCAGGTAACGAGTTAGGACTACAGTGGTTACAGAATGTATTAGGTAATAATTATACAGTTCATCCCTGCAGAAATATTTACTCATCCGTACATGTTGATACCACGCTTTGTTTTTTAAGACCGGGGTTAATCATGGTGAATCCTGGATTAAACCAAGATTATTTACCCGATGTGTTAAAAAAATGGGATGTTATTTCATGTCCAGAAATGGTGGAAGTTAACTACTCTACTGTACGTCCTATGGCTTCGGTTTGGTTGGGAATGAATATATTAATGTTATCCCCAAATTTGGCCGTCGTGGATAAACACCAATTACCTTTAATAAAATTATTGGAAAAAAATAATATCTCTGTGCTTCCCGTATTATTAAGGCACGGTAGAATATTAGGAGGTGGTCCTCATTGCATAACATTAGATGTCCGAAGAACAGGATCATTAGAAAACTATTTTTAATAGTAAATACAGCCATCATTTATTAAACTAACTCATCAATAAAATTTGATACTAAAATTATCGCCTTACCCATTAACAATGGTAGCATTATTATGTTACAGCTAAAAAATCACTCTCTTGCTGTTAATTATGAATGGGGAAGCTTGAAAGAAGCCATTGTGGGGATATCTCCACGTGAAAGTATTGTCATCGAAAAATATTATCCAGGCTTTTCTTGGGCTAATAAAATATTAACTGACCTTTCTAAAAAACACAGTGGAAAAAGATTACTTGATATTGATGCACAGCTGGCAATTAATATTGAAAAACAAGTCGATCTTTTTGCAAAATTTCTCGAAGATGCGGGAATTATTATACATAGAAATAATAATTTAATTACTCCTGAGGAACAAACCTATCTTAATCCAGAAGCTCAGGGTACCCTGCCTTATGTGAGGGATCCCATCATAGTGATCAATAACACTGTTATAGAATCCTCAGTAAAAATGATATTTAGACGGCGTGAAAGATATGCGCTGCGTCCTTTATTACAGACCATGCTACCCGGCTATTCTTGTCAATGGGTAGCAGTGCCTCCTGCACATCCTGTTATGGACGAAAAGGATACGCAAAGCCTGTTCTTGGAAGGGGGGGATATACTGCTCAATGGTTCTGAAATTTATGTTGGTGTATCCGGGCAGGCTTCAAATGAAAAAGGTGCCGCATGGTTACAGCAATTTCTTGGTTCACATTATCATGTTCATGTTATTCATTTGGCTAAAAATTTTTTGCACCTGGATTGCGCCATGTCACTTATCCGTCCGGATCTGGGTCTCATTTGCCGTGATGCCATAACAGGAAAGCTACCTGAATCAATGAATGAATTTGAATTTATCGAAATATCAACACAGGAAGCAGAAAATCTGGCAGCAAATATTTGTATTTTAGATAAAAATACGGTCATCCTCGATACGCATAATATACGTATTGCTAAAGAATTACGTAAAAGAAAATTGGAAGTAATCCCGTTACCTTGCGATGGGCCGGTGGTTTTTGGTGGTGGATTTAGATGTCTGCACCATCCCTTAGTCCGGCTGGATTAAGGATTGTCTGCTGGATAGCAGACCTCCGTTAAGGCTAAAATTAAAATAAATTTTTTACCCTTCTAAGGATGGTATGGAAATAATACTCCAGAAGATGCATCAACTCAGGGCATTGCTACGTCATCATGCCCATCGATATCATACCCTTGATGCGCCCGAGATCACGGATGCACACTATGATCAGATGATGCTTGAATTACGCCAGCTGGAAGCCAGTTATCCTGACCTTATTGCTGCCGATTCGCCCACTGAACGCGTGGGTGCTGCCCCCCTTAATGCCTTTGAACCGGTTTGGCACGATGTTCCTATGCTTTCCCTGGACAATGTCTTTGATGAAACGGGTTATCAGATGTTCAGCCAAAGGATTCAGGATCGCTTAAAAAGTGCCTCGCCATTGACCTGTTGTTGTGAGCTGAAACTGGATGGTCTGGCGGTCAGTCTGTTGTATGAACAGGGTGAACTGGTCCGTGCAGCAACCCGTGGTGATGGTTTCACTGGAGAAAATATTACCGCCAATGTGCGCACCATTGATACCATTCCACGGCGTCTTGCGGGAAACTCCTTCCCGGCACGTATTGAGGTGCGCGGTGAAGTTTTCATGTCACATCAGGGTTTTGAACGTTTAAATGCCGAGGCGCGCCGTAGGGGTAGCAGAATATTTGCTAATCCACGCAATGCGGCGGCGGGTTCAGTACGTCAGCTTGATCCGCGCATTACAGCGCAGCGTCCGTTATCCTTTTCTTGTTACGGTGTTGGCGGATTGCAGGGAGATTTGCCCAACAGCCACATACAGCGATTGATGCAATTCCAGGCTTGGGGCCTGCCGGTACAAAATCATATCAGGTTATGTCGCAGTAATGATGAAGTATTGGCTTTTTATCATCGTGTTGGGCAGGACAGGGCCGCACTGGGGTTTGATATTGACGGTATTGTTATTAAAATAGATGACATTCCATTACAGGAAAAGCTGGGTTTTCTGGCCCATTCTCCACGCTGGGCGACGGCATTTAAGTTTCCGGCGCAGGAGCAGATAACACAGGTTAATGCCATCGAGTTTCAGACCGGACGCACAGGGGCCATTACACCGGTTGCCCGTCTAAAACCCGTTCAAATAGCCGGTGTTATGGTCAGTAATGCCAGCTTATATAATTTTGATGAAATAGCCCGGTTGGGGATAAAAGCAGGGGACAGCGTGATCGTCCGTCGTGCGGGGGATGTTATCCCACAGATCGTTGCCGTCGTGCCGGGCTCGGGGCAACAGGATGCTGAGGCAGTTATTTTACCTACGTGCTGTCCGGTCTGCGGCTCTGCCATTGAACGACTGCCAGAAGAGGCGATTGCCCGCTGCACAGGAGGTCTCATCTGCCGGGCACAACGCAGGGAGGCATTAAAGCATTTTGTTTCCCGCAAGGCGATGGATATTAATGGACTGGGTGACAAACTGATTACACAGTTGATTGAAAAAAATATGGTTGCAACGCCTGCTGATTTGTTTCGCCTGACTGAAGAGCAACTTGTCGGACTCGATCGCATGGGCCCCAAAGCAGCCAGGAATCTTGTCCAGGCTCTGGAAAAAGCCAAAAAGACCACCCTGGCCCGTTTTCTGTATGCTTTGGGGATCCCTCATATTGGGGAGACCACCGCAGCGCGTCTGGCCGCACATTTTCGTTCGCTGGAAAATTTGTGCGCGGCAGATATTGAGGCACTGCAACAGGTTCAGGATGTTGGCATCGTTGTGGCAAAACATCTGTTGCACTTTTTACATGAAGCGCATAACCATCAGATTATTGAGACCCTGATTTCACCTGAAATTAACCTGCACTGGCCGATGCCAGCAATCACTACGTCGTCGACAGACAGCCCATTTTCTGGCAAAACGGTGGTACTGACCGGCTCCCTGAGTACGCTTGCGCGCGATCAGGTGAAGGATCTGTTGGTTGCGGCAGGGGCAAAAGTCAATGGCACAGTGTCGAAAAAAACGGATATGGTGATTGCCGGGGATGCTGCAGGTAACAAATTGATTAAGGCACAAGCACTGGGGATCCGGGTGATTAATGAACAACAACTATTGCGTTTACTTCATCAGCCAGAATGAACTTACACCTGTCCGGTGCACTTACAGGCCTGACTAAGAAGAGCCCGAAGGATATCGGGCTGTCATGGTGTTTAAGAAGTACAGTGAATAAACCTAATGAATAAAAGTGACATTATCGCCAAAACCCTGATGACGGTGCTGCTCATAATAAGATTTCATGGGAGTCAAATCTTGCCCAGGGCGGCTTACCTGGCTCTTTGCTAACTTCTCAGGATCCGGTTCAACCAGCGGATTCCAGCCAATTTTTACCCCCAAGGCCTGCGCTTCCAGAAACTCATTGTGAGCCACCTGACCCCCACCATACAGATAAAAATCACCCTGGTGCTGAGCGGCCACATACACCATATAAGAGCATCCGGCTGAATCTTTAACTTCCCAGCTATCTTTAGGACCAGAAACGTAGACGATATTTTCTTTGGTACAATAGGGCGAGATATCATTGGATCCGCTAGCCTTATCAGAAACAAGGCCCATAGTCTCAAGGCCATATCTCTCTTTTGCCAGTCGGTAAACATCACCGATGCCATTTGATGTCACCCCTGCCACCACCATAAGATTATGTGCACCATGCTTCACAATAGCCTGCTGCAATACCCGGTCAAGCCATTGCTCCAGCGCAGCGGGGTCAGCATATTCCAGCCCGGAAAAACCACCAAATACCAGCGGATGTCTGCCTGCCAGGATAGTATCCAGCTGATTTTTGATGGCATCCGTATTAGTAGTATCAGGGAGTGTTGACGTTACGGTACTGACAGACGATGGAGCAGAAACATTAACAGATGAAAACATAAGGTCACCCTTTAATTCTGTTGGAGTTAAAGTGATTTTTGGGTTTGGTTGGTTTTTTTTCAGAAAGGACATGAAACAGACTCACCCGCAACAACAGAAACAAGCTGAGGCGAAGGATACTGGCAAATGCATGTAAAAAAACAGGGTAACATGCAGGCCATGTGGCGTTCTGGTGGAGCTAAGCGGGATCGAACCGCTGACCTCTTGCATGCCATGCAAGCGCTCTCCCGGCTGAGCTATAGCCCCAATTTTCTTAAACAACGCCCGGTCCGGGGCGGATGATATGAAACCCGTCAAATACTGTCAACGGTTAAATCCATTTTTTAAACTGGGCGTTGAAAAAAACAGCGTACCTGGCCCGCCTGTTTTATTGTTCTGATTCACCCTGGGCCATCCATGCCAGCGCTTTATCAATACGTGCCAGGGTGCGCCCCTGACCAAGCGCATGTACGGTGACATCCATACCTGGAGATTGACTGCCACCGGTAATGGCAACACGCAGTGGCATACCCACTTTCCCCATGCCGATCCCCAAGGTATCAGCGGTATTTTGAATGGCCTGGTGCACTTGCGCCACGGTCCAGTCACTGATGTGTGCCAGTTGGACACGGACGCTTTCCAGGGGCTCACGTGCTGGTAGGGACAAATATTTTTTTGCTGCCTGGTCATCAAACTGCTCAGGTTCTTCATAAAAATAGCGACAGGTGCTGGCCATTTCTTTCAGTGTCTTACAGCGATCGCTCAGCAATTTGACCACGTCAACCAACGATGGGCCCTGACGAGTGTCCATGCCTTGCTGGCGGATGTGCCAGTCCAGATAGACGGCCACCTGCTCTGCCGGCAGGTGTTTGATGTAATGATGGTTAAGCCAGAGCAATTTTTCATTATTAAAGGCACTGGCAGATTTACTGAGAGAATCCAGAGTAAACCATGCTTTCATGTCATCAACGGAGAAGATCTCACGATCGCCATGGGACCAACCCAGGCGCACCAGGTAGTTCAGTAATGCTTCAGGCAGGTAGCCATCATCCCGATACTGCATGACGCTGACGGCGTCATAACGTTTTGACAGTTTTTTGCCATCACCATCCAGAATCATGGACACATGCGCATACTCCGGCACGGGAGCGCCCAATGCTCTGAAAATGTTAATCTGACGGGGCGTGTTATTAATATGATCTTCTCCCCGAATCACATGGGTAATAGCCATATCCCAGTCATCCACCACCACGCAGAAATTATAGGTGGGTGATCCATCGGTACGACGGATAATGACGTCATCCAATTGCTGGTTACTGAACTCAATGGGGCCACGAATTTTATCATTAAACACCACCGACCCTTCTGTGGGATTACGAAAACGCACAACAAAAGGCTCAGTGCTATCATGTCCGTCCTGACTATCACGGCAATGGCCGTCATAACGGGGTTTGTCGCCTTTTGCCAGCTGTGCCTCGCGTACTTGATCCAGACGTTGCCGGGTACACCAACATTTATAGGCGCTGCCACTGGTTAGCATCTGATCAATCACCGCTTGATAACGTTCAAAACGTTTGCTCTGAAAATAGGGGCCTTGATCCCAGTCAAGATTCAGCCAGTTCATGGAATCCATAATGGCGTCGATGGCCTGTGGTGTTGAGCGTTCCCTGTCTGTATCTTCGATACGTAACAGAAATTCCCCCCCGCAATGACGGGCAAATAACCAGCAATAAAGTGCAGTACGTGCACCTCCAACGTGCAGATAACCGGTTGGGCTGGGTGCAAAACGGGTTTTGACTTTCATCAGCAAGTGCCTTTTATTAAGTGAACGTACAGTGCAGGAAAAAAAGAGGACTGTGCGCTGGTAAAAAACGGGAGCCCTATTCTATCTGATTCTTAATAATCCTGTTTCAGGATCTTACGGATATCCCGTTTTAATTGCTGCGGGCCTGACCTGTTTAAATTTAGCGCAACCGGGGCGTTTTATTATAAAAACCGTTGACTCACTGCCAGCTATCTCTATAATGCCACCCCAGCAGCGCGGGCGATTAGCTCAGTTGGTAGAGCATCTCCTTTACACGGAGGGGGTCATCAGTTCGAATCTGGTATCGCCCACCATCGCGCACGGAATCCGCTATTTTCGGCACTGATCAGTCAGCAAGCTGGTTGAGGTGCTATTATAAAGATGGAACCTTGTTTTAGTTCAGAAACCTTGCGTTATTCCCTTTCAGGGCCGTTAGCTCAGTCGGTAGAGCAGTTGACTTTTAATCAATTGGTCGCAGGTTCGAATCCCGCACGGCCCACCAGTGTTTACCTGTTTTTTTATCTATTACCATTCCCGCTTTGGCCTCTGTGGTGCAGTCGTGCTGCCCGATGTTCATGATGTTTCTTTCCCTGGCCTCATATCACCGAATTTTAATCCATTCACTCACTGCTGTTTAAAAACAGCGTTGCTGTGGTGGCATATGCTGATATGTCGTTTTTGCCGTTCTTTCCACAGGCGGATTGATTGCTGTTGCTAATGAATATGGCTTATTTTTGATATCGCTTTTTACTACGGTCAACCATAATTCAGTGCAACAAAATAACCCCCTTGATGATCTGAACATGCGGTGGTTATTAACTTAACCTGCGAGGATAGGATTATGCCTACACCAATAATCTCAAAAACAAGTACCGCTGCTTCACTTGATCAAGTTACATCAAAAACGGCAAAAGAAACTAAGAGCCCATTGCAAGGAAACGTAACGATTCACAATACTGACGGTGACAGTAGTATCCATGGCAATACAAAACACAACACTGAACATCAGTTAAATGAGCGTAAAGTAGCGATTCTACAAGAAGCCGCGGAAGCTATTTTAAAAAAATATGACGCAAAGCATTCCCGTGATTCTAAAGCTAATAAATTAGCTAACCAGGAGATAAGGAAATTTAAGGATATAAAGGATCCGGAAAAATTACTTTCTGCACTGAATCAGGCACTTATGGCAGTTAACTCCGGGAAGAGCACTATTAAAGATGCCTTTCAGGAAGCCATGCAGAATACAGCATTGGGTCAATATTATAAGCTGGAGGGGCATAAAGGTCATTATCAATTAACGATAAATCAAGATGGATGCCATGGTTTGGAATTGGAACAAAAGATAAATAAAAAAGCACAACAAGAATTGGGTAGTCAGGTTACACACGTTACCCAGGAGCAGGAGCCGAAGTCTTGGGACGGGAAGGAAAGAAGGCGGTTACAGCAAGATTTTGTGGGTAAGGACCAAAGAAGAGAAGTTGATAATAAAATCAATGGTAGCGCATCGGGTATTCATTCTGCCAATACCAATCCTTTTGGGGATCCTGACGCGGATGCCCTTGCCAATACCAATCCTTTTGGGGATCCTGACAATCCAGTTGATCAAACGGATACGGATAATCCTTACAAAACACCACAAGCCGCTACTGCTACAAATATTACTCAGAATCTGGAAATCAGCGAAGAAGACAGTAATGAGCTACTGCGTTTGCTTACCGATTATTGTAACGCTAAAACGTCTCACAAGAGTAAGCTTGCCAATGATTTAATTAAACGGAGTTATCTTGCTGAACAATTTGAAATAAAAGCAGAAACTCGATATGGCACAGAAGCCTATGGTGTGGTCTACAAGGAAGGAAAACGTCCTACCACCAATGCACAATTAGAAAGGATCATTCATGAATTTAAAGAAACCAGCCATGATACAGAAAAGTCACCCTTATTGCGTCAGATGAATGAGCTCTACCGACGTACCTTTACCAATACGCGAACCGCTGTACAGATAACCGAACAAAAAACACAGGATATGGATGCGCTCATTGAAAAGGCGATACAGCCTCGTCATGTCTTAAATAGGCATACTGTTTTCCATAAAAAATATGATGCAGCAAAGTTGGAATTTAAGCGAGGCGTACTTAATGATGCTCTCTCCGATCCGAGAGAATTTGATATAGCCATGGTCAAAGAGCATGCTAAACCATTTAGAGATTTGTTGTTACGTACGGATAATTTTTTCCGCAAAGATAAAGTCACAACTGAAATATCAAACAACCAATATATGGATATCCTGAATCCACACAAAAAAATCAGGGCCTTGTTCAAGGAGGCCAGTTCAACAGCAAGTGAGAACTTCGCTAGCAGCGTGCAGAATATTGTCGAAAAACACAAACAAATACTTCAAAATGTAATCGAAGAACTTGATTCACCGGAGAATGTTGCCAAGATACTGTCTGACAAAGATCAGGTCGCAAGAGACCAGGCAATAAAGTTCACTAAGGAAGTAACGGATAAGGATAAATTTAAAAGTAGCACAGTGCAAAAAAAGCAGCGTGATGCCGCATATCTGGAAATTAGCCGGGAAGGTTACTGTGATGATTTGCTGGAAGCAGCCCGCGCAGGTAATGAGGCATTTTCCGCTAACCTGAAGCAGGCTTATGAAAATTTTAACATCGATGAAGCGATCAAAGATGCTAAAGAAGGGAAAACTAATACTGCTCAGGTTATAAAAAACTGGTCAAGTACGTTAACGGAGATTGTAACACGACAGATAGACTATGATCGCAAACAGCGGTCCATGATCGAACAGGCAATGAAGGGTGCGAAAATACCCGAAGAAATCCGGGAAAAAATACTGGCAGACCTTAAGATAATGCAACAAAACAACCATGCCATAATCCGTGCTGCAGATGATGCAGCATTTCGTAAGATCGCTAAGGCAAATATTATTAGCACCGATTTTAGTGCTGGGCTTAAGGAGGCTATGGATAAAACCACTTGGCAGGATAGTATTCCAAAATGGCTCAGAGGAGTTCTTCCTATGGAGCGCCGTAAAGTCGCCGCAGGAAACAGAGATACTGTTTTCACAGAAAAATACCTTAATGTAGTCAGCACGTTAACTCAGTTGCACAAAGAACATACTTTGGCGATAGATAAAGCAATATTCGCAGTGGATCCTGCTAGCGCACACTATAAAACTGAGCAAGCAATGGAAGCGCATGCTAATGAAGTGGCGGCTGCATTCAGGGCGACGCTGCCCACCGATAAGCAAATACTGGATATAGCTCGTCAGCACCTTCCGCGCAAACCCGGAATTGGGACTATGCTACAAAAACTAATGACTAACCCGATCACAGCGACCTGCGCCGGTATTGCCGTAGTTACAACGACCCTTTCCATTCTTTCTGTCACAGCGCTGCCTTTTTTAATGCCTGCTCTCCCTTTTTTAGCCGGTATCGCGGTCCTTGCTGGGGCAGTAATGGGCGTCAGTACGCTTTGGC
>JACCDN010287865.1_pt1 | contig 28235 bp, 30 predicted proteins | sample 7441691 | NCBI WGS metagenome assembly JACCDN01 (sample SAMN15323439, study PRJNA562643) | freshwater metagenome | isolation source: river surface water | place: USA:Blue River Watershed | collected 2017-08-16 | reverse complement strand
TTCAAGCTCCAGAACGACCCATTCGTTGGTCAATTGACCTTCTTCCGTGTGTACTCTGGTTTCGTTGATGCTGGTACGTACTTGTACAACTCAACAACTGGTAAAAAGGAGCGCCTTGGCCGTATTGTTCGCCTCCAGGCTAATAAGCGCGAAGAAGTTCAGCGTGTATATGCCGGTGAAATCGCTGCTGCTGTAGGTTTGAAGGAAGCTCGTACATCTCACACGTTCTGTGACGAAGCTAATCCAGTTATTCTCGAAGCTATTAAGTTCGCAGAACCAGTGGTTTCTCTCCGTGTCGAAGCTAAAACGAAGGCTGACCAGGAAAAGATGGGTTCTGCCCTCCGTAAATTGGCCGACGAAGATCCAACATTCCGTATTTCAAGCAACACAGAAACAAACGAAACTATTATTTCTGGTATGGGTGAGCTTCACCTCGAAATCATGATTGACCGTATGAAGCGTGAATTCGGCGTAGAAGCTAACGTTGGTAAGCCTCAGGTGGCATATCGCGAAACAATCCTCAACTCTGCAGAGGCTGAACACAAGTATATTAAGCAGACAGGTGGTAAGGGTCAGTACGGTCACGTTAAATTGACCATTCGTCCTATGGAGAAGCTTGAAGAAGGCGCAAAGATTCCTAAGAATGTGAGCCGTTACGATGACTTTGAATTCGTAAACTCTATTAAGGGTGGTGTTATTCCAAACGAATTCATCCCAGCTGTAGAAAAGGGTGTTCACGAGGCTATGTACCGCGGTATTGTCGCTGGTTACAAGATGGTGAACGTGTCATGTGAGCTTACATTCGGTTCATATCACGACGTTGACTCATCTGAAATCGCCTACAAGATTGCTGCATCTCAGGCCTTCCAGGAAGCTGCAAAGCGTGCAAAGCCTGTTATTCTTGAGCCTATTATGAAGGTTGAAGTAGTGTTCCCAGAAAAGTTCGTGGGCGACATCACTGGTAGCCTTTCAGCAAAGCGTGGCCAGATCGACGTTATGGAAGAACGCGGTATGCTCCGTGTGGTGCGCGCAATGGTGCCACTTTCTGAAATGTTCGGTTATACAACTCAGCTCCGCTCAATGACAGAAGGTCGCGGTAATGCCTCAATGGAATTCGACCACTACGACGTTGTGCCTACTCACGTAGAAAAGGCAATTGTTGAAGCTCGCAAGTAATTCGCACGGCATGTGCCGGTTTGGGGATAACTCCACTTGCAGCGTAAGAGGGTAGAGGTACAATAAAATCAATAAACTAACGAAGGGGAACTTAACCACAGTTCTCCTTTGTTGTGTTTTGGGGTGGTGGTACAATTTACGCATTAGTATTTGGAAATGGAAAGTAATTTAAAAACAATGAAATATTTCGTAAGAGCAGCACTCGTGGCTGCATTGATCGTGGCTGGCACAACCAGTCATGCTCAAGCGCAGGCTTTGCAATCTGCAGCATTCGACAATGAAATCACTGCAGCAGATGTAACGTGTTACACATTTAATTCAAACCTCACCATTGGTAGTCAGGGTGGCGACGTGATGGCTCTCCAAATCTATCTCGCGCAAAAGGGTTTTCTTGTACTCCCAGCTGGTCAAACTCCAAACATCAACTCATACTTCGGCCGTCTTACTAAGGCTGCAGTAGCAAAGTATCAATCATCTGTAGGTATTAGCTCTTCTGGTTACGTAGGTCCTCTTACTCGTGGCAGTATTAATACTGAATTTGCTTGTTCAGAAGGTGGTACAACAAGTAACGACTCTGGTTCAAACAGTGGCTCACAGTCGAGTGAAGAAGCACAGGTTGTGGCATATACCAATGGTCGTGAACGTAGCGCTGCTATGGTTGTCGGCAAGCCAGCAATTACGTTGGAACGTGGTATTAACAATGAAGAAACAAATCTCGTAGCGCGATTTGAGATCCTTGTTGCAGCTTCAAAAAATTCCCCAGTAACATTTATCGGTAATTCAAATATTATTAACTTTGAGACCAAGGCAGGTGACGGTGGTCAAGTTAGATCACTCAAAACACAGTTCTATTCTGCGAAAAATGTCACTGCTACAAAGAATGACTATGGGTATCCATTATACGTTGTTGCGCCAAACACAGTTGGACGAATTACGCTTATTGCCCGTGTAAATGCAAAGGAACTCTTTGCTGGTCAGTATCGTGCACACATAGCAAGTGTTATCTATACTCAAAGCAACGGCGAACAAATGGATGAGCTTCCAGTTGTAAACGCAGGAAACAAATATACAGAACAGGTTCGCGTAATAGGTGAAGTTTCTCCGTATATTTCGAGTGTCTCGGCGAATGCAAATCTTGGTTCGGTTATCGTTAACGGAACCCGCTTTAACACGAATGGTACAAACAAAATTACGGTGTACGCCAACGGTTCAGCTGCAAAGACATTCGTTCAGCGCACTGAAAGTGGTTCCCAGCTTACATTCCCCGTTACATACCTCCCTTCTTCACTCGGCGGTCAGTACACGTTGACAGTTACAAACTCATCACTCGGCGAGGTTGCTGGCTTGAGTAATGCTATCGGATTTAGCTATGTAGATACTGTGAGTAGCTCTGGCGGTAATTCAGGTAATATGTCTGACTACGTAGCTCGTATTGATTCAATCAGTCCATCTCCAGCGCCACTCGGTTCTAAGATTAAAATAAAGGGTGCTAATTTTGGTGGCTTTGAGGCAGATTATATTGCAACACTAAAGCGTGTATCTGACGGTACATCTTATTCGATTCGAGATGATGAACGTACAAAAGAGGGTCGAACAAACAATGGTGAAATGATCATTACCCTCAAGGAGCCATGTAAGTACGGCCAGAAAACTTATGCAGATTATTCAGGTATTGAGTATATTTGTAAGCTTCCTCCAATGACACCTGGCGAGTACATTGTTACCGTACAAACATACGGTGATCAGACTCGAAGTAACGAGTACAAGCTTGTTGTTACAAATCCTACCGGCGCAGCAGTAGTCGCTCCATCAGGTATCACTGCTGAAGCTCACATCGTAGATGTCGGCTCAAACTACGTTGGATACTGGGGTGTATGGCAGGCAGGCACAGGTAATGCAAATAAAACTGCAGACGACTGGCACTGGGCAGCTCGCGTCACATCTCCAAAGGCTGCAGTTGTGAAGTCTGTAACTATCACAAACGGCTATGGTGAAGGTTGGTCAACATCAGACACCGCAAAGATCAATGGAGTTCTCACGTATCCTTTGAAGTTTAAGACAGCTACTCAGGAAAATTCAGGCCCGAACAAAACACTTACCCTTAACGAAGGTTCAACCATTGTAAACTTCTGGGGTCAGGTAGAATCAAGACAGTATTCTGGTGGAACAATTACTCTTACCATGGAGGATGGTTCAACCATTTCTGCCACTATTCCAGCATCGTCATTGATGCAAGGTTCTACAAGTTCAACTCAGCCACAAGTAAACACTCAGCAGTCACCATCATCAATTGCTCCTCAGGTGGCAGTTGCTCCTGCTCAGGACTCAGTAGAAGCTCATGTAGTAGACGCTGGTTCTGACTACGTAGGTATTTGGGGTACCTGGAAGCCTGGCCGTGGCAATACTAACCCAACCAATAAAGACTGGCACTGGGCAGCTCGCCTCACTACAGGTGCAGCAAAGACGATTCAGTCAGTTACAGTTACCAATGGTACTGAGAGCTGGTCAACGTCAGATATTCAAGTAGGTAGCACACCTTCATACCCACTCAAGTACATGAGTGCATTTAAGACCAATTCGGCCGTAAATGATCGCTTCGACGTTCAGGCTGGCTCAACAGTCTTCAATTTGTGGGGTCAAATTGAAACGGGTGTATACGCCGGAGGTACTATTCGAGTTGTTTTCACTGACGGCTCATCAGTTGCCGCTCAGATTCCAGCATCACCGATTAAGCCAGCTGTAGAGACTGTTACAAGTGCAACAGTTACAAACTCAACCATTACAGAAGGTATCGTGAGCTCGAGTGTTACAAGTGGTCTCCCAGGCTCTTCAGTTACACTTAAGCTTGCTGGTGTAAAGACACCTGTTACAGCGAACGACATCAACATTGGTCCATATGCTGCGCAGAATCTTGTCTTCAACGCAACTACCAACGAGGTTACCTTCACTATTCCATGGGATATGGTCGTTGGTTCATATGACCTTGTCTGGTTTGGTCCAACGTCTTCATACGTCATTAAGTTTAACGTGTTGAATAAATCAACCTTCAACTTCGACGCTTCAGACCTCGTGGGCTCAGTAATCAGCGTTCTCAAGACACTTTTCTAGCTCAAAAAGTCGGTTCGTCGGTACTGGGACGATAGTCTCATAAAAGTTTTAACGGGTACTCCACATAAAAGGGGAGTACCCGTTTGACTTATAAAACAAAGGCTGCTAATATTCTGGCTATTGCTGCGTTTTTATATTTGTCGTTTTAGCGGCAAAAAACGCGGAGGAAATTATTAATTAGTTAATTATTACTACTATTTTTGAGCAAGTTCTCGCGCGTTCAAAAATGTGAGTATATAAAATAATATGGCAGGAACATTTGAACGAAAGAAGCCACACGTAAACGTAGGTACCATTGGCCACGTTGACCACGGCAAGACAACTTTGACCACCGCTATCCTCGCAACACAGGCTCGCGACGGTCTTGCAACATTGAAGGCTTACTCAGACATCGCTAAGGGTGGTACAGTTCGTGACGACTCTAAGATCGTTACTATCTCCCTTGCACACGTAGAATACGAGTCAGATGCTCGTCACTACGCTCACATCGACGCCCCAGGCCACGCTGACTACATTAAGAACATGATCACCGGTGCCGCTCAAATGGACGGTGCTATCCTCGTAGTATCAGCTACTGACGGTGTTATGCCTCAGACTCGTGAACACATCCTCCTCGCAAAGCAGGTTGGTGTGCCTCGAATTGTCGTTTTCTTGAACAAGTGTGACTTGGTTGAAGCTGACATGCTCGACCTCGTCGAAGCTGAAGTTCGTGAACTTTTGACAAAGAACGGTTTCGATGGCGACAATGCTCCTGTTATTCGTGGTTCAGCCCTCAAGGCTCTTGAAGCAAAGGACAATACTGACGAATGGGCAAAGAAGGTTAAGGACCTCATGACAGCTCTCGACAGCTACATCCCAATGCCACAGCGTGAGACAGACAAGCCATTCCTCATGCCAGTAGAAGACATCTTCTCAATTGAAGGTCGTGGTACTGTGGTTACAGGTCGTATCGAACGTGGTGAAATCAAGATCAACGAAGAAATCGAAATCGTTGGTTTGAAGCCAACTATGAAGACTGTTGTTACTGGTATTGAAATGTTCAATAAGCAGCTCCAGTCAGGTATTGCTGGTGACAACGCAGGTCTCCTCCTCCGCGGTACTCGTAAGGAAGATGTACACCGAGGTCAGGTTCTTGCTAAGACAGGTTCAGTTACTCCTCACACAGACTTCGAAGCTGAAATTTACGTTCTCAAAAAGGAAGAAGGTGGCCGTCACACTCCATTCTTTACAGGTTACAAGCCACAGTTCTACATCCGTACAACTGACGTAACTGGTGAAGTAACTCTCCCAGCAGGCGTAGAAATGGTTATGCCAGGCGACACCGTTAAGTTCATCGTGAAGCTCGTAGCTCCAGTTGCACTCGACGAAAAGCAGCGCTTCGCTGTTCGTGAAGGTGGTAAGACCGTAGGTGCAGGTGTGGTCACAAAAATTACTAAGTAAAGTACGAGCGCCCCTCAAAAGGCGCTTTTACTTGCAAAAATGTGGGTTTCGGTATAGAGTAGTCTAACTTCAAAAAACGAGCCCAAAACCTCGCAAGAGACATGACAGTAAAAGAAACAACAAAACCAAAAACAAAGGCAAAGACCTTAGGGAAGGAAGAGATTCTTCACCGTCTTCGAATCCGTGTTCGTGCATACGAATACAAGATTCTCGACGCTTCTGTGAAGCAGATCATGGACACAGCGCTTCGTTATGACGCTAAAATCCTCGGTCCGATTCCACTTCCTACTGAAATCAAGAAGTACACCGTTAATCGCTCATCTTTCGTCTATAAAAACGCGCGAGAACAGTTTGAGATGAGAGTTCACAAGCGATTGATCGACATCATTAACCCAAATGCAAAGGTTATTGAGGCCCTTACAAACCTCAGTCTTCCTTCAGGTGTCAACATCGACGTAAAGATGATATAGCCGTACGGTCGCATAACCGATCAAACAGAAAACCATGAAATTTATACTTGGAAAAAAACTGAATATGACACAGGTCTTCGACGACAAGGGTGTAGTACATCCGGTTACTGTCGTGCAAGCTGGCCCTGTTGTAGTAACTCAGATCCGCACAAAAGAAAAAGACGGTTATGCTGCTTTGCAAGTTGGCTATGGCTCACGCAATGCGAAGAACCTCTCTAAGGCAGTAAAGGGTCACGTTAAGGAATTGGGTAACTTCGAAGTTATTCAGGAATTCCGCAGCGCTGACGATGCAGCTCCAGCTGCAGCAGTAGGCGACAAAATCGACGTATCATCTTTCAAGGAAGGTGACGAAGTTGTTGTTTCAGGCATCAGCAAGGGTAAAGGCTTCCAGGGTGGCGTGAAGCGCTATGGCTTTGCCGGCGGTCCTCGTACTCACGGTCAGAAGCACTCAGAACGTGAACCAGGTGCTATTGGTGGTGGCGGTGGTCGCGCAGGTGGTCGTGTTGCGAAGGGCATTCGCATGGCAGGCCGTATGGGTGGCGATCGCATCACTGTAAAAGGTCTCACTGTAGTTCAGGTGCAGGCAGAAGCAAACCTTATCCTCATTAAGGGTGCTATTCCAGGTCACCGAGGTACATTGGTCGAAATCATCTCAAAGTAATACCAATACAATGGCAAACGCAACAAAAACAACAAAGAAAGAGAAGGTAGTAAAGAGCGCTCCAGCAGCTGCATTGGAAGCGTCGGTATTTACTCAGGATGGTAAGTCAAAGGGCTCAGTCGCACTCCCAGCAGACATTTTTGGTCTTCCTTGGAATGCTGACCTCGTTCACCAGGTTATTACCTCAATGCTTTCAAGCATTCGTCGTGGAACAGCGCACACAAAGACACGTGGCGAAGTTCGCGGTGGTGGTAAGAAGCCATGGCAGCAGAAGGGTACAGGTCGCGCTCGTCACGGCTCTATCCGTTCTCCATTGTGGCCAGGTGGTGGTATTACACACGGTCCTCGCAACGACAAAAACTATACCCGCACTGTTACGAAGGGTATGAAGGCTAAGGCATTGTTCACCATTCTTTCTAAGAAAATGCGTGACGGTGAAGTTCTCTTTGTAGACGCTCTTGCTCCTAAGGAAGCAAAGACAAAAGAAGCAAAGAAGCTCATTGGTCAGCTTGGTACTATTAAGGGCTTTGAAATGTTGGCGCTCCGCCGCAACAATGCAGCGTACATCGCTCTTCCTGAAAAGACTGCTGCTGTAAAGCGTAGCTTTGCAAACTTCAGCAACATGGAAGTTGACGAAGTTCGTAACATTAACCCGGTCGACCTTATGAAGTTTAAGTATGTGGTAATTGCTCAGCCTGAAGAGTCAATCAAATTCCTTCAGTCAAAAGTAGCATAATAATTATATGGCTAAGAACGATATTCAAATTCAGGACAAGACAGCTGCTATCATTCACCCACGTGTGACTGAAAAGGCTGCGCTTATGGCTGAAAAGGGAATTTACACTTTCATGGTTCGCAAGGGTGCAACCTCAGGTGACATTGCTCACGCAGTTAATCTTCTCTACAAGGTAACTCCTCTCGACGTTCGCGTTGTGAAGATTCCATCAAAGACCAAGTTCTCACGTGGCAAGTTTGGTGTTAAGAAGGGTGGCGTAAAGGCGTATGTACAGCTCAAGAAGGGCGACAGCATAGATTTCGCATAATTCAAATACCATGAAACATTACGGACCATTTACTAAATCACGTCGTCACATGACCACCGTTTCATACGGTGACCATCTTACGACAGACACACCTCACAAGGCGCTCACCGTTGGTTTTCAGCGTGCTGTAGGTCGCAACAATCGCGGTCGCCTCACAACTCGTCACAAGGGCGGTGGTCACAAGCGCGCATATCGCCTTGTCGATTTCCTTTACACAAAGAAGGACGTTCCAGCTAAGGTTTTGAGTGTTGAATACGACCCAAACCGCACAGGTTTCATTGGCCTTATTTGTTACCGCGACGGTGAAAAGAGCTATGTTCTCCTTCCTAAGGAAGTTACTGTTGGTAGCGAAATCATCACTTCAGAAAAGGCAGATCTCAAGGTTGGTAATCGTCTCATGCTCAAGAATGTGCCAGTAGGTACTTTTGTATACAACGTAGAAGTTCACGCAGGTGGCGGCGCTAAAATCGCTCGCTCAGCAGGTATCTACGCAGAAGTTATTGCGAACGACTCAGGTTACGTTCACCTCAAGATGCCATCAAGCGAAGTTCGTAAGGTTCAGGAAATCTCATGGGCTTCTATTGGTCAGGTTTCAAACGATGAAAATCACTTGGTAAACCTTGGTAAGGCAGGTCGCTCACGATGGTTGGGTATTCGCCCAACAGTCCGTGGTTCTGCTCAGAACCCAGTAGACCACCCATATGGTGGTGGTGAAGGTCGCCAGGGCCGTGGTTTGCGCCGCGCCAAGTCTCGTTGGGGTAAGCCAACAGGTAAGGGTCAAAAGACTCGTACTCCAAAGAAGTACTCAAACAAATTCATTGTATCTCGTCGAAAGGTGGGTAAAAGCCGAGAAACAATCTAAATCTAATCAGATAAAATAAAAAAGTCGATGTTTTACATCGAGCTTTTTTATTTTATCTGAACAAACATCGACTTTTTTATGTATGAAAAGAGGCAACAGAAGGGTGCTCCGTAACAAATTTGCGAGGCCGGTGCGCGGCGCGGTATAATGCAGTCATGAAAAAAGGATTTTCCACACTTACCAGCATTATCATATTGGCAGTTGTTATTACGTTAGCGGTTTATTTGCTCAGCACGGTTAAAACAAAGGCACCTACGGTAAATGACCAAGTTGTTACTGGACAGGCCACAAGCACCCCGAAACGCCCGTTTAAGCTCGAGCCAAGCGTGTCACCGGCTCGCACACAGGTCAAAAAGTACGCAAATTCGACCCATTTATTTGAATTCCAGTATCCAGGCGACTGGGCAGAGACCGGCCTTGTCTCTTTTGGCACATACAGTGGCGCAATTGCATTCACACGCGAAGATCAGATCGAAACACTCAAAACAGTAGAGCGTACGAGTGAATCGTTGAACGACGCTATCCGTGATCGTGTAATTTATTTCCGCATCGTAGACAGCACTTCAATCAATCAAGTTATTGAGCAGCTCTATGGCTCAGGTGTGGTGGTAAACAATGCGTCAATCAGCGGCAAAAATATTGCTCACGTGATGCGCACAAAGGAGAGTGATCCTACGAACTGGTCTGGTGGCTCAACAGAAGCCTATATTTTCCGCAACACGCTAGGTGAGGCTGTGGTTATTGAGGCGAATTACGTTACCGAAGCTGTTCCTCAGGACAGCGAATTGCGCAAAATGCTCGACAGTGTTCTCAAAACACTTAAGCTGAAATAAGAGAAAAAACTCGCCGAAAAGGCGAGTTTTACGTTAGGTGTTGACATTATTATTGGAATTGCTACTATAGTTACCCGTGGCTCTTATGGGAGCTTTATTTAATATATGACACGATCTGCAAAAAAAGGACCATACGTATCTGACAATCTTATTAAGAAGATTTCAGGCAAAAGACCAGAGCAAGCTGGCCTTATTAAGACGTGGGAACGCGACAGTGTCATTTCTCCGGAAATGGTAGGTTTCAAGTTTGGCGTCTACAACGGTAAAGAACACCTCGAGGTGCTCGCTACTGAAGATATGGTTGGTCACCGCCTCGGCGAGTTTTCTCCAACACGTAAATTCGTGAAGCACGGTGGTAAGATGCAAAAGGAACTCGAAATCAAGAAGAAGGAATCTGAAATCGCAGCAGCCCAGGCAGCTAAAGCCGTAGTAGCAGATAAGAAGTAAACATATGATTACCGCTTCACTTAACGATTATCGACAGTCTCCTCGAAAGGTTCGCCTCGTAGCAAACCTTATTAAGGGCAAGACAGCAGACCAGGCAGTTACGCTTCTTACGTTCACCGTTAAGGTGGCAGCAGGTCCATTGAAGAATCTTCTTCTCTCAGCTCTTGCAAACGCAAAGCATAATTTTAATATTGACGGTACCAACTTGTACGTCAAAGAATTGCTCGTAAACCCAGGTGTGGTTTTGAAGCGCAGCATGCCTCGCGCTCGTGGTAGTGCTTACCCAATCCGTAAGCGCACAAGCCATGTGCACCTTACCTTGGCCGTTCGTGAACCAAAGGCAGCAAAAGCAAACAAGGCGACAAAAACTAAAACAGTAAAAGAAACGAAATAATATGTCACACGTAGTCCACCCATACGCACATCGCCTCGGCATCATCAGAGATTGGAAATCTCGCTGGTTTGGTGCAAGTCCAAAAAAGTATCGCGACTTCCTTAAGAGCGACTTGGTTCTACGTGAACATTTGGAAAAGAAACTCCGCGGCATGTACGTTGGCCTCATCGAAATGGAGCGCAGCGAAAAGTCATGGCGCATTATCATCAACACTTCTCGCCCAGGTCTCGTTATTGGTAAGAATGGGGAAGGTGCTGCAAAGATTCGTGAAGACATTATGAAGCTTATCCGCCGTGAAAAGCTTCCAAATCCTCCAGAACTCAAGATCGACATTCAGGAAATTCGCGTACCAGAAATGAGTGCTGCTATCGTAGCGCAAATGGTTGCGGATGGTCTCGAAAAGCGTCTTCCTTTCCGTCGTGTTTTGAAACAAACCGTAGAAAAGGTAGCTGCTGTTCGTGGAGTTCAGGGTGTAAAGATTTACGCTACTGGCCGTTTGGGTGGTGCTGACATGGCTCGCTCAGAAGAAATCAAGAAGGGTCGTATTCCACTTCAGACATTGCGTGCTGACATCGACTTTTACCGTGAAAAGGCTCACATGAGCTACGGCGACATCGGTATCAAGGTGTGGATCTACCGCGGCGAAATTTTCCAGGACAAGGCTGCAGCTTCTACACAGAAGCCAGCTCAGGCACAGCAGAAAAACGAACGTAATTAATATCTAATACCATGCTTTACCCTAAGAAAGTAAAATTCAGAAAGTGGCACAAAATGCGTCGTAACCCAAAGCGAGCTTTTGTCGACACTCGTGGCACCTACTTGGCTTTCGGTTCTTTCGGCTTGAAGGCGATTGTTCCAGCTCGTGTTACATCAAACCAGATCGAATCTGCTCGAAAGGTGATCTCTCGCTATGCAGGTAAGGGTGGTAAGGTATGGATCCGCATCTTCCCAGACATGCCAGTTACTCAGAAGGCAGCAGAAGTTCCGATGGGTAGTGGTAAGGGTGACCTCCAGGGTTACTGTGCTCAGGTAAAGGCGGGCCGCATGCTTTTCGAAATCGACGGCATCGAAGAAGCTCAGGCTCGCGAAGCGCTTCGTAAGGCAGGCACAAAGCTTCCTTTGAAGGTTAAGATTGTTTCACGCGTATAAATTTTATGAAGAAAGATATTTCAACACAATCAGCTCCTGAACTTGCAAAGCTCCTCTCAGAGAAGCGTGCTGCATTGCGTCAGTTCCGTTTCGACATTAACGGCAGCAAGCTTAAGAACGTGAAGCTCGGCAAAACACTCCGCAAGGACATTGCTCGCATCCTCACTGCTTTTACTGCACAGCGTAACGCTAACGCAAAGTAATTTATATGAAAACAAACGCACAAACAGTCGAAAAAGCAGCAGTAACATCACAGCCAAAGCAGTTTTCTGGTAAGGTTGTGTCTGTAAAGATGAAGGACACTGTTGTTGTTGAAATTAACAACTATGTAAAGCTTCCTAAGTACGAAAAGTTCGTTCAGCGCACAAAGCGTTACAAGGCGCACGACGAAGGTAACACAAAGAAGCTCGGCGAAACCGTCACTATCGGGGAAACTCGTCCACTCTCTCGCGACAAGCACTTCCGAGTGATATAAGTTAAAGCAATACCATGATTCAACCTCGTTCAATCGTTAAAATAGCAGACAATACCGGTGGCAAGATCGGCCGCATTTTCAAAGTGATCGGCAGTTCAAAGAAGCGCTGGGCAGAAATCGGTGAAATCGTCGTTCTTTCTATTCAGAAGGCTGAACCTCGCAAGAGTGTAAAGAAGAAGGATGTCGTTTCAGCTGTAGTTGTTCGTTCACGCAACGCATTCCGCCGCAAGGATGGTTCATACGTGCGCTTCGACGAAAACGCAGTAGTTCTTTTGAACAAAGACCGAGTAGAACCATTGGGTGGCCGTGTCTTCGGTCCAATTCCTCGTGAGTTGGCAGAGAAGGGCTTCCAGAAGATTGCTTCTCTCGCTCCAGAAATCGTATAACCAGAGCAATCATTATTATTAACTTCTAATCGTCCATAACAATAAATATATGCACGTAAAGAAAGACGACAGCGTAATCATCCTCACCGGTAAGGATAAGGGCAAGACCGGAAAAATTCTCAAGGCTTTTCCAGCTGAGGGCATGGTTCTTGTTGACGGTATGAACAAGAAAAAGAAGCACATCCGCGCACAGCGTGGTGGCAAGGGTTCATTGGTCGAAAAGGAACACCCAATTCACGTATCTAACGTTAAGAAGGCATAATCCACGACCATGAATACAGGTATTAAAGAAAAGCAGGCAAAAGCATTCGAAACACTCAAGGAGAAGCTCCAGTTGAAGAATGTGATGCAGACTCCAAAGATTACGAAGGTAGTTGTTTCTGCTGGTTTCGGTTCTGCAAAGGACAAGAAGCGCGCAGAGCTCGTTGCTGACCGTATGGGCAAAATCCTCGGCCAGACACCAGCACTCCGTACTGCAAAGAAGTCTATTGCATCGTTTAAGTTGCGCCAGGGTGACCCAGTTGCATACCAGGCAACACTCCGTGGTCCACGCATGATCGGATTCCTTAACAAGCTCCTTTCTATCGCATTCCCTCGAACTCGTGACTTCCGTGGTATTTCTCGCGGCGTCATCGATGAGATGGGTAACGCGACCATCGGTATCAAGGAACACACAATCTTCCCAGAAACTACTGACGAAGAATTGAAGGACGTCTTTGGTATGGGCATTACCGTTGTTACGACAGCGAAGGATGCAAAGGCAGCTGAAGCTTACTTGGAGTACATGGGCTTCCCATTCTCTAAGGAAGTAAAGAAGGGTCGACGCTCATAAGAGCAGGGAAGTCGGCGTAGCCTATAGGGGCCTCTCTATAGGCATGAATGAAATGAGGCCAATTTACAGGACATTCGATTGACATTATTAGTTGAGATTGCTAGTATTCTAGCACTCTCATATGAGAGATTTTTCTTTGTTTGCATAAAAATGGCAAAAACATCAGTTATAGCAAGATCACAAAAGAAACCTAAGTACGCGTCCCGAGTGGTCCGCCGCTGTTTTCGCTGTGGTCGAAAGCGTGGTTATATGCGAGACTTCGATCTTTGCCGTATTTGTTTCCGTGAATTCGCTAACGAAGGCATGATCCCAGGTATTAAAAAATCATCATGGTAATAGACTCTATTGGAGACTTCATAACGAAATTAAAGAATGCCGCTGTTTCTGGTAAAGAAACAGTGTCAACACAGCACTCAAATCTCAAAGAGGCTATTGTTACTGTTCTTGAACGCGAAGGCTATGTAAAGCGTGTTTCAAAGAATCCAACAAAGAAAAGTTTCTCAATCGACCTTTCAATTGTATATGTCAACAATGCTCCTAAGCTCCAGGGCGTAGAACGTATTTCACACCTTTCAAAGCGTGTGTACTACAAGGTTGGAGACATTCACTCAGTAAAGAATGGGTTTGGTCGCCTCATCCTTAGTACCTCAAAGGGTATTATGACCGACAAGGAAGCTGTTAAGGAACAGGTTGGCGGTGAGCCTCTCTTTAAGATTTGGTAATTCCACATATATGTCACGTATAGGCAAACAAATTCTCACCATCCCAGAAAAGACCGAAATCAAGGTTGCTAATTCAACCGTCACGGTTAAGGGTCCTCTTGGTGAACTCACTCGTACTTTCCGTCCATCAGTAGACATTGTGGTAGAAGGTAAGACAGTTACTTTTGCTCCAAAGAGCTCAAATCCAGAAACTGCTATTTTGTGGGGTACCTACGCTTCTCATGTCGAAAACATGATCGAAGGTGTAAACAAGGGTTACGAAAAGCGCCTCATTATCGAAGGTATCGGTTTCAAGGCTGACGTAAAGGGCACTGAGCTCGTCATGGCACTTGGTTTTTCTCACCCAGTTCACCTTACTATTCCTAAGGGCGTTAAAGTTACCAACGACAAGGCTATCTTGGTTGTAAGCGGTATCGATAAAGAATTGATCGGTCAGTTTGCAGCAAACATCCGCGCACAAAAGAAGCCAGAACCATACAAGGGTAAGGGTATTCGTTACGAAAACGAAGTTATTCGCCGCAAGCAGGGTAAGAAAACTGCATAATATATGAAAACAGCAAACATTAAAACATATAAACGAGAACGCCGTCATCGTCGCATCCGCGCGAAGGTTTCTGGTACTGCAGAGCGTCCACGTCTTTCAGTATTCCGTTCAAATAAGTTTATGTATGCTCAGCTTATTGACGACGTTGCTGGCCGCACCATTGCTGCATCAAACAGCATGAAGGCAAAGAAAGGCACTGCGCTCCAGAAGGCTACTGAAGTTGGTACAGAAATTGCTGCGAAGGCAAAGGCGCTCAAGGTTACTGCAGTTGTTTTCGATCGCGGTGGTTACATTTACGCCGGAAAAATTAAGGCGGTCGCCGAAGCTGCACGCGCTGGCGGTTTGACATTCTAAATCTATGGACGAACAAAATAACACACAACAGAATCAAGTAGTGGCACAGGCAACAGCTCCAGCAGCTGCTCCAGTTCAGGCTGCCGCAAAGCCAGCAGCTCCAGGTCAGCAGGGAGGTCGTGGATCTTTCCGTGGTGGTCAGGGTGGTCGCGGTTCATTCCGTGGCGGCCCACGCCCAGGCGGCAAAGGTGGTCCTCGTGATCCTAAAGTTAAGCCAGAATTCGACCAGAAGCTCATCAGCATCCGTCGCGTGACCCGTGTTGCGTCAGGTGGTCGCCGCTTTAGCTTCAGTGTTGCTATGGTTGCAGGTAACCGCAAAGGTTCTGTAGGTGTAGGTACTGGTAAGGCAGGTGACACTTCACTTGCTATCGAAAAGGCATTCCGCAGTGCAAAGAAGAACATGATCCGTCTCAATTTGACGAAGACTTCATCAATCCCTCACGATGTTGAAATCAAGTACTCAAGTGCACGCATCAAGATGTGGCCAGCAGCAGGAAAGGGTCTTGTAGCAGGTAGTTCAGTGCGTCACGTGCTCGAATTGGCAGGCGTAAAGGACATCAGCGCAAAGATTCTCTCAGGCAGTAAGAACCACCTCAACATTGCTCGAGCTGCTATTCTCGCTCTCAGCAAGTTTAAGGCTTAATACATATTTATGCAGATTCATAACCTAAAACGAAATACACCACAAAAGAAAGCACGCCTCGTAGGACGTGGTGGTCGCCGCGGTAAGACTTCAGGTCGTGGTACAAAGGGTCAAAAGGCTCGTTCAGGCCACAAGATGCGTCCAGAAATTCGCGACGTTATTAAGCGATTGCCAAAATTGCGAGGTTACGCATTTAAGGGTTTTAAGCCAGACTACTCTCCATTGAGTCTTCTTGACCTTGAATCAAACTTTAAGGCAGGCGAAACTGTTTCTCCTCAGACATTGGTAGACAAAGATGTTCTCACTATGGAGCGCGGTTCTCTTCCTCGTGTAAAGATTCTTGCTACAGGTGAACTTACCCTTAAGCTCACAGTAGAAGGTTGTGCTGTTTCTGCAGGTGCAAAAACTAAAATTGAAAAGGCTGGCGGTTCGGTTACAATGAAGTAGTAGTGACGGCCTGTGCCGTTTAACCGTTTTTAATTAAATACAATGGCTGCAATCACTGAACAGATTTCTCATATTTTCAAAGACAGTTCACTCCGTAAGAAAATTCTTTTTACGTTGTTCGGTCTCGTATTGTTCCGTTTGCTCGCCGCTGTACCAATTCCTGGTGTTGACCTCGCTCAGCTCCAGACGTTCCTCCAGGGGAATCAGTTCCTCGGTCTTTTGAATGTCTTCTCAGGTAGTGGTCTTTCGACGGTTTCTATTATCATGCTCGGTGTTGGTCCATACATTACGGCCTCAATCATCATGCAGTTGATGACGATGGTATTCCCAAAGCTTAAGGCTTTGTACCAAGAAGAAGGTGATGCTGGCCGTGCGAAGTTTACTCAGTATTCACGTCGCCTTACGGTGGTGCTCGCTGCGCTCCAGGGTTACAGTTTCCTTATTTTGTTGAGCCGCCAGGGTTTGATCGCAGACTTGTCTATACTTGGCCTCATTACGAACGTTACGGTGATTACCGCGGGTTCATTGTTGCTTATGTGGATTGGTGAATTGATTTCTGAATACGGCATTGGCAACGGTCTTTCACTTATAATTTTCGCTGGTATCGTGGCTGCATTGCCAAGCCAGTCTGGCCAGTTGTGGGCGATCTTGCAGGCAGACCCTACAAAGCTTACAGTCTTTATCGGCTTCGCATTCCTCGCGCTCCTCTCTGTGTGGGCAGTGGTTGCCATTACTCAGGCAGAACGTTCGATTCCAGTAACATATGCAAAGCAGGTTCGTGGTCAGGCTACAAGCGGCGGTGCGTCTACCTACTTGCCATTGCGCATTAACCAGGCTGGTGTGATGCCGATTATCTTCGCCCTTTCACTCCTCCTTTTGCCACAAATGGTATTTGGTTTCCTCAAGCTTTCTTCTATTGAAATTCTTAAAACGATTTCTGAGGCAGTGCTCGCATTCCTCGCGAATCAGACGATTTACGCTATTCTTTACTTCGTGCTCGTATTCGTCTTTACATACTTCTACACAGCGGTTGTCTTTGATCCTAAGAGTATTGCAGAAAACCTCCAGAAGAATGGTGCATATGTTCCAGGTGTTCGCCCAGGTGAATCTACTGCAATCTTCTTGGCTCGTGTGGTCGGCCGTGTGACCTTTGTTGGCGCACTCTTCCTTTCATTGATTGCGGTATTGCCACTCATCATGCAGGCAGTTTCTGGTAACACGGCATTTGCGATCGGCGGTACAGCACTCCTCATCGTGGTTTCAGTAATTCTCGACGTGGTACAGAAGGTTGAAGCTCAGGTTTCAATGCGTCAGTACTAAGCGCGGCCCTCGATTTCTAAAATAAAAAAGTAAAACTCCGCGCGGGCGGGGTTTTTACATTGCGAATTTTGCGGCACTCACCGACGCTGGGGTATAATGTGCCAATGCAACCACAACCATTAACCATCATTTTTATCGGCAGATCTGGCAGCGGAAAGGGGACACAGGCGGATTTACTCTATGCGTTTTTAGAAAAAAAGTACGGCAGCAAAGAAGCAGTGGCGGAAAAGGTCTTCCGTCTTGAAACAGGCAAGGTGCTCCGCGAAATTGCTTCTGGCCCGTCGTACACAAGTGGTTTGGTTAAAAATATTCTCACTCGCGGCGGTTTGTTCCCAGAATTTATGACGGTATACGTCTGGACAAGCGCTTTTGTCGCTCACTTTAAGGAAGGTCAGGACATTTTGATTGATGGCAGCCCACGTCGCCTACAAGAAGCTACTGCGCTCGACACCGCTTTCGGCTTTTATGCTCGCCATCAGGTGCACGTCGTCTTTTTGGATGTGCCACTAGGGGGTGCTACTACGCGCCTCAAAGCTCGTGGCCGTTTTGATGATAATGATGCCGACATCAGAAATCGTATGAACTGGTTCGATTCCGACGTTGTCCCTGCGATTAACTACTACCGCGACAATGCCAATGGTCGTTACACTTTCCTCGATATTAATGGTGACCAAACAGTAGAAGCCGTGCACAAGGATATTGTGAAGGCGATTTTTAATGAGTAGGCGCGCATATTGCCATGTATTGCCGCCGCGTACTTTATATGCTCTAATGCAGGTATGGCAGTATTTACTCGACCAGAAGAAATAGAGAAGCTTCGCGAATGTGGCCGTCGTCACGCGCAGATTTTGGCTGAAGTGGCCGCGATGGTGCGCCCAGGCCTCAGTACTAAGGAAATAGACGATGCTGTACGGTCTAAAATCGCTGCATTTGGGGACATCCCTTCATTTTTGGGGTATACCCCGGACGACTCAAATCGCCCTTACCCAGCGGCTTGTAACGTCTCTATTAACGAAGAAATCGTGCACGGCATTCCAAACGAGCATCCACGCATCCTCAAGGAAGGGGATATTGTGTCTATCGACGTGGGCTTGAATCATAAGGGGGTTTTTACCGACAGCGCTCTCACGGTGCCGGTGGGTAAGGTGGACAAGCTTTCTGAACGTCTCATGGCAGCAACAAATCGCGCCCTTTGGGCAGGTATTGATGCTATTACGCCGGGAGCTACTATTGGCGATATCGGCTACGCTATCGAAAAGGTGGCAAAGGCTGAAAAATTCGCCCTGGCAGAAGGGTTGTGTGGTCACGGTGTGGGCAAGAAAGTTCATGAAGAGCCGTATGTACCAAACGAAGGCCGTCGCGGCAAAGGTTTGGCACTTAAGCCAGGCATGGTGCTCGCTATCGAGCCAATGCTTAATGCTGGCACAGGCGGAATTGTTCATATGGCCGACGGCTACACGTACCGCACGGCAGACAATAAGCGCAGCGCACATTTCGAGCATACTATTTTGGTTACTGAGAGCGGGGTAGAGGTGATTACTGACCCGGAGCAGAGGACACGCGCATAGCTCGTGTCTGTTTGTTCGTGTAGTTTATGTCGTTTTTGAAAGCCGGCGCATGCGTCGGCTTTTGCACAGGTCGGCTGTGTTGTTGGGCGCTTCCGTACTAAAATGGGGTATATGGAAGGACCTAACGAATCTACTGGTTTGAATAATCTCGGCATTGCGCTTGATGCTGCCATGGCTCAGAAAAAGATCAATGAAGCTGCTCAGGAAGCGGATGGTAGTGTTGTCGGGTCGTCTAATGAAATACTCGACCTCTCTGAAATCAAAGACGCTGATTCACTAAAGCAGTACGAAAAGAGCCAGGCACAAGAAGCTCAGGAAAAAAAGAAAGAGAGCGAATTGTTCAAGTATTTTCTAGACGCGTTTTCGGTGCAGGTTAATGATGCCAAGGATAAGGAAACCTTTATTGAATCTCTTGAGGCTGCGCATACAACACTGTTCCAAGAAGCTCCAGATTCTGAAGCAGCTGCGCGAGCAACTAAATTTATCGAATGGATAAACGAAGAACTAGGTCCTAATGGAATAGTTCAAGAAGGGAAATCGACAGATGAAATTAACGAAGACATCGAACGTATAGTCGAAATTGTAGAGTCACAAAGCCCTGGCGCCGGAGCAATATACGGTGCCGCATTAAAGAAGTTTGCCTTTGCACAAAAACCTGAACCGACTCCTGCTGCGTCTGTAGAGGCAGAGCAAAATCGAGCATATATCGAAGGTGAAAAAACAAAGCTCACTAATTTAGAGAGGGGGTTGCTCTATAACCTCGCGCGAATTGACTTGCGTACGCCGAGCGCCGCAAACGATAATTATATAAAAAACATTATCACCTCACTCGAAACTCAAAGAGAGCTTTTGAGGGGTCTCAATGGAACTGATGCGGTTTCTGCTCAGGATATTAAAAATGTGGATTTCGCGCTGAAGCAACTCAACGATGGAAATTACACTCCAAAGGAACTTGATGGCACTATACTCGCTCCTTTTATAACAAAGCACCCCGACTATTACGCCGAACAAAAGGCGGCGAATCCTAATCCCGAAGTGTCAGGGCAGGGAGTTGAGGACGAGGCGTCATTCAAAACGTTTGCCGCTGCATTTGATGAGAGCGCCGATAGTGCAAAGACCAAGGAACTCTTTTTGGAGTCGTTGAAGAAAAAATTCACAGAAACATTTGGAAGTGATGATAAGTCTGCCGATGCAGTTCGTTCTAAGGCACTTGTCTTTTCTATCGTTGCTGACATAAAAAAGATCAATGAATTAGCAAAAACAAAGACCGAGAGTGAAATTAGGAGTGAAATTGATGTGGCCGCTGAGGTTGCTGGAAAAAAATTTCCAGGACCTGAATATCATTTTGCGCTTTTAAAATTTACCGACAAAGGCCTAGCAAAGAAATCCACTGAACCTACTCCAGGTCCTGCTCCTAAAGAAAATCCAAAACCTGAGAATGCGCCCGGTGCAGCAGAAAAAGGCCCGACATTCAACGAATTTGCAGGAGAGCTTTTGAATGTTTTGGAGACCGTACAAGGTAAGAAAGATTTTGGTGATGCTTTGCTGAAAAAGTATGACAACCTCTTCGGTAAGGGTAATAAATCAGAGGCAGCCCAAAAGGCCATTTCATTCATAAACACATACATCGCTGATGTGAGTAGAATCAGTGATTTTGCCGTAGAATTTGGCGCCAAAAATGATATCGAAGTCAACAGAATGATACATGAGGCGGTTGAAAAAGCCGAGAAAGAATTTCCGGGCACAGCAGAATTCTATGATACTGTTCTGAGTCGATTTGTGGATGAGGCTAGGGATAATGCCATGGAACAAGCATTGTCACAAGCAGATCAAATTCCACCCGCAGCACCGAAAGCGCCCGAAGCACCACCAGTAATCCCACCCGCTCCTGTTGCGCCGTTCAAATTTGTTGCATCGCCGCTCATCACTACTGTTGAGGCGGAACAGGCTGCGCGCAAGGCAGTTTCCGACCTACCAAGTTCACAAGAGCGAATTTCGTATATTCTCGACACGTATCCACAATTTGCGAATGCATGGAACAAGGATGCAGGTCGCGCAGCAAAGCTCGAGAGCGAGAATGTTTCTGATGAAGATGCAAAGGAATTTGTGTCAGCGTTTGAGGCGTACGCTGTGATGCCGCGCGTTGTAGCAGAATATAAAAAAATTGCTCAAGAAAAACTCAAGAGTCCACTCTTTAACGGGGTAGACATTAGTGATGACGTCATTGCGTCGCTCGAAGAAAAAATCGCAGACAGTCCTCTCGAAATTGTAAGACTCGCTCAGCAACTTGAAGCTCGCAAAGAGCTCGAAAAGGGCATCCCTGCACTCGAGACAAGACTACAGCAACTCGGCGGCTTAGATGCGGCCGAACAAAAGGCGCGCGCACTAGAGGCAGAGATCGAGAAGTACCAAGCTGCAGAAGAGGCAGGCTTCTTTACGCCGGTGAAAGCATACGGAATGGCTGCCGTGTACGGTATTCGTGACATGTGGAATAAGGCATGGGGCATTACAGGACATAAAGAGAAGGCAACTATTTTTGAGGATATTCCAAAATTGCTCAAAAAAAAGAATCAGGAATACAACAGTCTCCTTATATCGTCAATGAACGCTGCAGTCTTGTCAGAAGAAGGGCAGAGGCTTAAGCAGGTGTTTGAAGCTGCCAAGCTTTCAGGTAATGTAAATCTCCAATCTGCTGCGGAAACACAGTATGATGAATACATAGCTGCACAACAACGCACCGAGGCGCTCCGCATCTTTAACGAACGCGTAGACAGGGATAATGAAATTGCAGATAAGTTTGCCGCAGTGCGTCGCGAAGATGAGCGGGCAGACATGGTACGAATGAAGGCTCGTGAGGAAATTATTGCGAAGCAAAAGTATGACGAAACGGTAAAGGTTAATCTCCTTGATCCACGCCAAGTGTTTGGAATTTTTGGTCAAGATCGCAGAACAATGGGCAATCCGTACCGTCCAGAGTTCCGCAGGCAGATTAATGTGCTGAAGCAGCAACTTGCTGCGGCTCGTAAGATGACTGATACAATCGAAAGTAATCAGGCCATGAAGGCTAATGCGGAGAATATTATTTCGCAATTGCAGAATAATGCCTTCAATGCACTCGGTGTAGAGCAGGTGCTCCGAAATAAGGCGATCGCCGCACTCGACAATGTAATGCGTGGTGACTATGGCGCAAACCTTACAGCATTCGCTCAGGTGGGAGAAGTCGCTAAGGGTAGCATGCACACTGGAGAGAAGGATCTCGCGAATGCAGCAGAAGAAAAGCTCGCCTCATTTACAGAGATGCAGGGTAATTTTGCGAAGTCTGTTCGAGATGCTATTGAGAGGGCGTTGGTCGCGCCTGGTACTCCGAGTACGGGCCCAATCAGTAAATTGCGTTCTGCGCTCATTGATCCTCTTAAGAAAAATCCTGAACCAAAGGCTGTGCAGGCCGTGGGTAAAATTGTGGGCGCCATTCTTACCGATATGCGTACCAAAAAGGCTGCAGAAAAGGATCCTGTGAAGCAGACTGAATACTCAAATAAGATTATTCATTTGAACGCAATTCAGACTGAGATTGCTAAGCTAGCAAAAACATAATATGGACCCACTCACTCGCATACAACAATTGTTGGCGGAGAATAAGTTCGATGAAGCTCAGGCGCTCATGAGTACTGTTTTGGAGCAGCCACTTTCGCCGTCGGAGCGTGGCGCGCAGGCAGTGGGGCTCATGTCTACGTACGTGCAGGTTATGAATGCGATTAACAGCCGCTACGAACAGGCGCTCAAGGACGCCATCGAAGATCTAGAAGCGGCACGCGAAGTGAACGAACTCCTCTCGCAAAAGGTGAGCGGTCAGATTGGCGGACAGGCTGCTGTGGCGGCATAGGTGAGATTTGGCGCGGCAGGCGGGTAGGGCAGGCGTAGTCAGGTAGTGGTCGGTTGATTGGGTTCATTGCACACATTTTATATGGAACAAGGTCCACGAGTTCAGCAGGCATTCGCAACTCCAGAGCAAGAACTGGCATTTTTGCGTGCGCAAATTCAGGAAAAAGAAAAGCAATTGCGTGAACGTGGCGAGCAACCGATGGTCGAGCGTGTTATTTCTGAACAAGTCAAAACGTACAAAGAGCAACCTGTGGCCGCTGTGCTTGCGCCGCAGCACGCTATGCCGACGGTAGAGAAGGGGGCAATTGTCCTCAACCTTTCGCCAGAATCGCATGACGACAAAATCGCCGAGCTCCTCACTATTTTGCAGGAGCGCGGTCTCAAAAATGCGCTTAGCGTGGTTGAAGCTATGAATAATCCTCACCTTGAGGATGACTTTGAGCGCTTTGTGGTGCAGTACATTAAGGCCGGCTTCCCAACGCGCGTCAGCGACAAAGACCCACTCATTAAAGCATTGCGCATGACGCTCTTCGAAATTGCACTGCCAGAACAGACCGAAGAAGCGGGCGCGCAGCAAAAGCCACTCAAAGAAGTTATTTCGTCTATGGAGCAGCTCTACTCAGGCTTGCTTTCGCTCTTCCGTGCGGACGAAGATTCTGCAAATTACTTCACAATTGAACTCGCCGTCGCCAACCACAGCAATGAATTCGTCTTTTATGTGGCTGTGCCAGACGCAAAGCGTGGTTTGCTCGAAAAGCAGATCAGTTCGCTCTTTGCTGGCGCACGTGTGACCGAAAAGCAGGACGACTACAATATTTTTAATGAATCCGGCGTGACCGTTGGCTCTGTGCTCAAGCAGGCTGAGCATCCAATTTGGCCAATCAAAACATATGAGCAGTTTGACCATGATCCGCTCACCATTTTGCTCAATAGTTTTTCAAAAATAGACAAAGACGGCGAGGGTGCATCGATACAGTTTGTCATTCGCCCTGTAGACACGTATTACACGAAGCGTTATAAGGAAGCTCTTGAGAAAATCCAGCAGGGTGTGAAAGTAAAGGATGCACTCAATTCGCCAGAAGGATTTACGGGGCACTTTATTGATGCCGCAAAACATTTGGTCTTTGGCTCAGAACTTTCTAACGTCAAAAAGAAGGAGCGCACCGCGGATGCGCGCCAAGAAGACGACCAAAAGCTCGCGCCACAAATTGAACTGATTCGCGCAAAGTTGGCATCGCCAATTGTGGCGGCAAATGTGCGTATTATCGCTTCGTCACACAGCGAAGATCGCGCTCGCGAAATTTTGAATGACATTGAAGCGTCATTCCACCAGTTCGACAATACGAGCGGCAACCGTTTTACCTTTAAAGAAGTTGAGAAGAAGGCGCTCAAAGAAATGATCATGCAGTTTACCTTCCGCTACTTTGAAGACGGTCAACGTTTGCCGCTCAACATTCACGAGCTCACGTCGCTCATGCATTTGCCAGCGCACGGTCGCGAAGTTGCACCACAGTTGCGCACAAGCAAAGCTGGTGCTGCACCTGCACCGCTCGAACTGCCACAGCAGGGAGTAGTACTCGGCCGCAACGTGTACCGCAGCGCCGAAACACGCATTTTGATGGCGCCCGAAGATCGCTTGCGACACTTCTACGTAATTGGTCAGACAGGTACTGGTAAAACCACCTTGCTCAAGAACATGATTGTGCAGGACATTTTGAACGGCGACGGTGTTTGTATGATTGACCCGCACGGTTCAGACATTCAAGATGTGCTCTCGCAGGTGCCACCGGAACGTCACAAAGACGTCATCTATTTTGACCCGGCCTACACAGACCGTCCGATGGGCTTGAACATGCTCGAGTACGATCCTGCCTTCCCAGAGCAAAAAACATTCGTGGTGAATGAACTCTTTAGTATTTTCCAAAAATTGTACGGCGGCGTGCCGGAGTCGATGGGTCCAATGTTTGAACAGTACTTCCGCAATGCGACCATGCTTGTGATCGAACATCCGGAGTCTGGCTCTACACTCCTCGACGTGTCGCGCGTCATGTCGAACAAAGCCTTCCGCGAAATGAAATTGCAGAATTGTAAGAATCCTATTGTTGTGCAGTTTTGGCGCGAAGTGGCAGAAAAGGCGGGTGGGGAGGCGTCGCTCGCAAACATCGTGCCGTACATTACGAGCAAGTTTGACGTCTTCTTAGCGAACGAAATTATGCGCCCGATTATTGCGCAGGAGCACTCGGTCTTTAACTTCCGCAAGATTATGGACGAGAAAAAGATTTTGCTCGTCAACCTTTCTAAGGGTCGCCTCGGTGACATTAATGCTAATTTGATCGGTCTCATTTTGGTGGGCAAAATTTTGATGGCTGCTTTGTCACGCGTTGATTCTATTGGTGCTGCGCTGCCGCCATTCTATTTGTATATTGACGAGTTCCAGAATATTACGACGAACTCTATCGCCACGATTTTGTCTGAGGCGCGAAAGTACAAGTTGTCGTTGACGATTGCGCATCAGTTTATCGCGCAGTTGCAGGATTCTATTAAGGACGCGGTGTTTGGTAACGTTGGTTCGATGGCGACGTTCCGTGTTGGCTCTGAGGATGCAGAATTTTTGCAAAAGCAATTTGCGCCTGTCTTTACTGCGCGCGACATTATGAATATCGACAATCACAATGCATACATCAAGATGCTCGTGCATGGTCGTCCAACAAAACCGTTCAACATCGAAACCTACCCACCGCCACCAGGCAAGCCTGAGTATTTGGAATCGATTAAGCAGCTTTCGTACGCTGCGTTCGGCCGCCCACGCGCCGAGGTTGAAGCCGAAATTATGGTGAAGTATCAGAAGCAAGCGCCCGTAGCAGCGGCAGCGCCGGTTGCACAGTCGGTCGCTCATGTTGCGCCCGCGCCTAGTGCGCCAGTCGCTCCTGCACCGCAACCAGTAATGCAGGCCGCTGCACCAATGCCTGCCGCGCCTGTTCATGTGCCAGCCTATGCACCCGCGCCAGCTCCAGCCCCTGCGCAAAACGCTCCTTTTCAGTTATAGTTAAGGCATGAGCCAATCAAAACAACATCACAAAGACGAACAGAGTTTGGTCATTATTAAACCTGACGGTGTGCAGCGTTCCCTTATTGGTGAAGTCATTCAGCGCTACGAGCGACTCGGGCTTAAATTGGTGGCGATGAAGATGCTTGTGCCGACGGTCCACATGGTAGAAAAGCACTACACTATCGAGCCCGGCTGGAAAAAGACTGCTGGCGAAAAATCTATTAATAACTTTATTGCAAAAGGTCTCACTCCACCATCTAACGACCCGCTCGAAGTAGGGGAGGCTATTCTCGGCCGACTCAAAAAGTATATGACTGCGGGCCCGGTGGTTGCTATGGTCTGGCAGGGTGCGCATGCGTGCGCAGTCATTCGCAAAATTACCGGCAGCACAGAGCCGCTCAGCTCAGATGTTGGTACGATTCGCGGCGACTTTATGCTCGATTCGTATGAACTTTCTGGTTTGGATGATCGATCGATTCGCAATATTGTGCACGCTTCAGGAAATGCGGCGGAGGCAGCAAATGAAATTCCACTCTGGTTCGAAAAGAGCGAGATTATTCGCTACCGTTTGGTGCAGGAGAAAATGTTGTACGACGTCAACCTCGACGGTTTGCTCGAATAGTTTCGTACTAGGGTGCGGCGCTTGAACTCGTTGCGCTGAGTACTATAATGGAGTGGGTTATTGAATGATAATCCTTTAAAAAATTAAAAGGGAATCTAACTTTCGTTGTCGTGCTGAGCGCTTTGCGTTCACCCAGACCTCGTCGAGGAATCCCACCTAGAATTTATCTAGGTTCATCATTCAGTAACCCATCAAGGACCGCATGCGTAACAGCTTGCGGTTTTTGCTCGCTTATTTTGCCGCGCCAACTTTGCCGGCGCGCACCATTTTCGCCCGTATGCAGTAGGGTGGTAGAATAGGGGAATGATATTTTCAAAATCACCAGATGCTACCTCAAAGCTCACCTTTTGGACAGGTGTCGAAACTGTGACGGGCGCCAACTTCCTTTTTGAATGTGACGGCAAGCGCATTTTGGTGGACTGTGGCCTCCTCCAAGGCACACAGTTTAGCTCGGACGAAAACGCTCGCGATTTTGACTATGACCCGGCGAGCATCGACTATTTGTTCATTACGCATGCCCACATGGACCACATTGGTCGCATTCCTAAGCTCGTAAAGGATGGATTTACGGGCATTATTTTCTCTACGCCTGAAACGCGCGCCCTGACCGCTGTTATGCTCCCGGATGGTTTGCGCCTGATGACAAACGAAGCACGCCGCCACGGTAAGGACCCAATTTATACCGAAGAACACATTCGTGCGGCCATGGGCCTCTGGAAGGAAATTGCCTACCATGCAGAAACGCACCTCACCGCAAACTTGAGCGTTTTTTTGCGCGATGCCGGCCACATTTTGGGTTCGTCTATGTTTGAATTCCGCCGCAATGGCAAAAATATTGTCTTTACGGGCGACACGGGTAATTCGCCGACGCCGCTTTTGCGCAATACCGAAGCGCTCAATGAACCGTCGTACTTGATCATCGACAGTGTGTACGGCGACCGCAACCATGAGCCGCTCGAAGAACGCCGCCATCGCCTGAAGGATATTATCAACGAGACGATTAACCGCGGTGGCACGGTCGTCATCCCAACGTTCTCGATTGAACGCACACAGGTTTTGCTCTATGAGCTCAATAATTTGATTGAGTCACACGCCATCCCAACGGTGCCGGTTTTTGTTGATTCACCGCTCGCAACCAAGGTGACGGACGTCTACAAGCGCTCAACCGAATATTTTAATCAGGATATTCAGAAGCAGATTCAGTCGGGCGATGATATTTTTAACTTTCCACGCCTTTCGTTTACCTTTACGTCGGCCGAGTCGCAGGAGATCGAAAAGGTGAAGGGTCCGAAAATTATTTTGGCAGGTTCTGGCATGTCGTCGGGCGGGCGCATTATTCATCACGAAAAGCACTTCTTGCCTGACCCGAAGAATTCTATTTTGTTCGTGGGGTATCAGGTGGCAGGCAGTCTGGGTCGCGCCATTTTGGAAGGGCAGCGCTCGGTAGACATCGACGGCATCGAAGTAAAGATTCGCGCCCACGTAGAAGTGCTCAACGGCTACTCTGCGCACAAGGACTCCGACCATTTGGTAACGTACGTGCACGAGTCAGCTTCGAAAAAGCTCAAGCAGATTTTTATCGTCATGGGCGAACCGCGCGCCTCACTCTTTTTGGCGCAGCGCATTCACGACGAGCTCGCCTTGCCGGCCAAGGTGCCTGAAAGGGGGAAGGAGTATATGTTGGATTTTTAGCGGCGGCGCGCTAGGCGTTCCGGCGCGAAGCGGCATACAATAAAGAAAACACCCGACTCAGTGAGCCGGGTGTTTTGTTTAAAAGCGAGATTACTTCACCTTTGCAACGAAGCGAG
>JACCDN010906083.1_pt1 | contig 28238 bp, 26 predicted proteins | sample 7441691 | NCBI WGS metagenome assembly JACCDN01 (sample SAMN15323439, study PRJNA562643) | freshwater metagenome | isolation source: river surface water | place: USA:Blue River Watershed | collected 2017-08-16 | reverse complement strand
GGTTAGTGAAATTACTTGCGTTACCTAGTACAAAACGCCAGATAACATAGCCTGCTACGATACAAGCGATAGGTGCTAAGGTTGCAATCAAGTTACCGCCTTTTTTCGGTGCTGCTTGCTTTGAAGCCGCTGTTGCAGTTGGTTTAGTCTCAGCCATGATTCAATTGATTTTTGGTTTTAAATTAAATTTATAAAAAAGTGATTTAATCCTTAGAACAAAAGTGGATTTTTTTAAGAATCTTAACACTTCAATATCTAAGGGGTTACAAAATAAGTAATTTATTGATTGAAACAATTTTCAAGTCATTTTTTTTAAGTAAAAAAATTATTAACTAAATAGTGTTCCTCGAAAACAATATATTTATGGGTCGAATAAAAAAACAATAATTATTTAATATGAAAAAAATCCTCGCAATTACAAGTCTTTGTGTCTTGATGACAAGCTTTGTAAACGCCCAAAAAAATGCACCTGTTACTGACACGAGTAATTCGGCAGCTGGGGCAAAAAAAGACCTCCCCTCCAAAACAGGCCCAAAATCCTTTAAAGAGTTCATTTCCAAGAAGGCGGTGACTCAAAAAGGGGTCTTTACTGTGCACCTTCAAGACGACAAGTTTTACTTTGACATTCAAGACAGTCTGTTAGGTAGAGAATTAATGGCGGTAACCAGGTATGCCAAAGTTGCTGGTGGTGCAAGAAAGTACGGAGGTGAACAAGTTAATGAGCAGTCAATCTTATTTGAAAAAGGTCCAAATAACCGCATTTTCATGCGTGTTGTTACCTTGATCAGCAAGGCAGATTCAACTCAAACCATTGCAAAAGCTGTTAAAAACTCTTATTTAGATCCTATTGTGGCTTCATTTGACATTAAGGCTTACGGCAAAGACTCTTCAAGTTCTATCATTGATGTAACTGATTTTTTTAAAGGTGATAACCAAGCAGTTAGCTTAAGTAGCTTTGAAAAAAGGAATTTTAACTTGTCAAGTTTAGCCTCTGATCGTTCCTATGTAGAAAGTATTAAGGCTTACCCAATTAATATTGAAGTTAGAACTGTAAAAACTTTCAATGCAAGCGCACCAATGCCAGGTAGCCCAAGTAGCGGCAATTTTATTCCAGCAGCAGCCAACGCTGGGGCTGTAACATTTGAATTGAATACTTCGATTCTTTTACTCCCTAAAGTGCCTATGGGTCGTCGATTATTTGACCCAAGAGTTGGCTACTTTGCTGATAACTTTGTAGAATATTCTGATGATCAACAAAAGGTAAAAAATCAAATTTTTGCTGTTCGTTATCGCTTAGAGCCAAAGCCTGAGGATATAGAAAAATATAAAAGAGGTGAGTTAGTAGAACCTATTAAACCAATTGTATATTATATTGATCCAGCAACTCCTAAAAAATGGGTGCCTTATTTAATTGATGGCGTGAATGATTGGAATATTGCTTTTGAAAAAGCGGGTTGGAAAAATGCCATCCAAGGCAAAGAATGGCCAAACGATAGCACTATGAGTTTAGAAGATGCACGTTTTTCAGTGATTCGTTATTTTGCCTCAGATATTGAAAATGCTTACGGCCCTCAAGTACATGATCCAAGAAGTGGTGAAATCTTAGAAAGCCATGTTGGCTGGTACCACAATGTGATGAGTTTAGTTCATGACTGGTACATGGTACAAACAGCTGCGGTTGATCCTGCTGCTAGAAAAATGCATTTTAATGATACGTTGATGGGTAACTTGATTCGTTTTGTCTCATCCCATGAAATTGGACATACTTTAGGGTTAAGACATAATATGGGTAGTTCTAGTCAAACCCCTGTTGAAAAATTAAGAGACAAGGCATGGGTAGAAGCCAATGGACATACTGCTTCTATCATGGACTATGCGCGATTTAATTATGTTGCACAACCTGAAGATAAAATAACTCAACCTGGTTTATTCCCAAGAATTGGCGATTATGATAAATGGGCAATTCAGTGGGGCTATACTTATACTGGCGAAAACGACGCACAAACAGATCGCAAAATCAATAACAAATGGATTGTTGATAATTTGAACAAGAATCCGAGATTGTGGTTTGGTGGCGAAGGGAGAAATGATGACCCTAGAGCACAAACAGAAGATTTAGGAGATAATGCGATGTTAGCGAGTGAATATGGCATAAAAAATTTAAAAAGAATTTTAGTAAACTTGCCTGAGTGGACAAAAGAAGAGGGAGATCGTTATGAAAACCTAAATCAAATGTATGGCCAAGTAGTAGGTCAATTCAACAGGTACATGGGGCATGTATTAAGAAATATAGGTGGAGTTCAAGAAACATTTAAGAGTGTAGAGGAAAAAGGAGATGTCTATGCACCTACTTCTGTTGCAACACAAAAGCAAGCAATGCAATTTTTCCATACACAATTATTTACAACACCTAAATGGTTATTAGACGCATCTATTTTGAATAAATTTGCTAATCCTGCTTCAATTGAGCGTGTGCAGTCAGTTCAAACTAATATTTTAAAAGCACTACTTGATAAAACAAGACTACATCGTTTAACCACTACTCAATCTCGTTTTGGCAATGCTGCATATGCTTTAAATGATATGATGGACGATTTAAGAAAGGGCTTGTTTAACGACGTTACTAAAGCTGATGTGTATCGTCGTAATTTGCAAAAGACTTATGTAAATCAACTTGATGAGATAATCAACCCGTCTCCAGCAAATGCTGCATCATCTGCTTCAATGGCTATGATGCGTCTTGGTGCTCCAACCGTGGATGTTGAAAATACAGATGTAGTTTCTGAAGCAAAAGCCCAATTGAAAAAATTAGCTACTGCTCTACAAAATACAAAAGCAACCGCTACAGACTCAATGGCTTTAAATCACATCAACGATTTACAAGACAGAATTAAACAAGCATTAGATCCAAAATAGTACAATGCTATTTTAATAACAAAGTGCTCAAAAAAATGCCTCCCGATTGGGAGGCATTTTTTTACAGAAAATAATAAAATAAATACATTAAGTCAGTTTATAAAGGTCAAATTCTTTCACTTCTTATTCGTACCTCAAAGCATTTATAGGATTTAATGAAGCGGCTTTCATTGCAGGATAAATACCAGCTACTAAGCCAACACCAGAGCATATTACAATTCCTGTAATCACCCAGAACCAAGGGATCACAAATCCAGTACTTAATACAATACTAAAAAGATTTCCTACCAATACGCCTAAAAGAATACCAAAAATAGCACCCAATAAACTAATTATAATACTTTCAAATAAAAATTGACGACGAACATCTTTTCTTTTACCACCTAATGCCTTAATTAATCCAACTTCTCTAGTTCTTTCATTAACAGCCACCAACATAATGTTCATCAATCCAATCGCAGCACCAATTAAAGTTATCATACCAATCGCTCCAGCAGCACCGCTAATACCCGCTAAGAAGCCAATAAATAACTGTGCGAATTTATCACTCTTATCAATGATAAAATTATCAGATTCTGTAGGTATTAATTTTCTAGCTTTTCTCATCTGCAACATAGCTTCATCAATTGCAGGTTCTAATTCAATAACATTATTCACTGCCACACCTAATTGATACGATGGATTCGTATTTTGATATTGACGTATATTTTTTAACGAAGTAACCACCACATCATCTTGTCTCAACATAGCACTAGATCCTTTTGATTTTAATAAACCAATGATTCGATATGGCTTTCCTTGAATCAGAATAATTTTATCAATACTCTTTTCAGGATTTCTTGGGAATAATTTTGCACCGACACTACTTCCAATCAGGCAAACATTTCGTCCAGATTGAAGATCCACTGCATTTAAATTCCTCCCAACTGCTATTTGATATCCATTAACAGCTAAGTAATTTTCATCTGCACCCCACATCCCAATTTGCGGATTGGTTTTTAGATTTTTATAGACTAATTCGTTATTGCCACTTGCTCTTCTAAATACACTTACTTGTGCCCTGTTAAAACCATAATTATCCTTGAAATACAAAGACTCATCTAAAGTAAAAGGCTTATTAAGATTTGATTTTTTTTCTTTTTGGCCTTTTTTGGTTTTAGCAAAATCTTCTCCATTATTGGGTCCACCAATTCTTGCATTCATTTCCTTATAACGGATCGTAAATGCATTCGCTCCCATAAAAGAGAAATTTTCTTTTAAGCTTTGGTTCATGGCCGAAATGGCTGTGATAATTCCAATTAATGCCATGATACCAAATGCAATAATAGCAACGGTAATACTAGTTCTTAGCTTATTCCCATTTACGGTACGCCAGGCCAATACAAATGAATCCTGTAAGGTCATATAAAATTTTATCTGAGCCTAAAGGTAGGACAGATTAAATAAGGATTCACTTTAAAGCGCTATCTATTTGAAGAACGGCTAAAAGTAGAGATAAGAGAGGAATAGATTGGGCAGGATGCCTATTCCTACAATCAATAATACAAAAACAAGTAATTTATACTTATATCCTTGTTCTATTTCCTGAATGGCAGGTTCGCCGTCTGCAAAATACATTGCTTGAATTACTTTGAAATAATAGTATACACTAACTGCAGCAAATAAAATAGCCACCAATACCAACCAAATGCCTACACCAGACTTTACTGCAGCATTCAACATAAAATATTTAGCAAAAAAACCTCCTGTCAATGGAATGCCAGCCAATGATAATAAGAAGATAGTGGTCATACCCGCCAATAATGGTTCTTTTTTTGCTAAACCATTGAAAGCTTCGAAACTGTATTCTTTCATTTTTACCAAGACCCCAAACAAACCAATACTTGCTAAAGAATAAGCCATGATATAAAGTAAAATTCCTTCTACTGAAAAATTAGTTGCCCCATACAACGCAAAAAGCATAAAACCAACCTGCGCGATGCTTGAATAAGCCAACATACGCTTTACACTACGTTGAAATACTGCTGTAATATTTCCTACAAATAGCGTAGCGATGACTACAAAAGTTAATAATAAATTCCAAGCATAACCTAGCGCTTTAAACTGACTATGAAACAACACAACAAAAGCTATGATTGCGGTTGCTTTTACAATAGTTGCCATGAAAGACGTGAATACAGTTGGTGCTCCATCATACACATCTGGTGTCCAAAAATGAAATGGGGCAGCGGACACTTTAAAATTAAAAGAAGCAAATATTAAAATCAAGCCTGCAGACAGCATTAATTGCTCTCTGACCATGCCTGTTGTGGCATTTAAAACAGGTGTTGTCATTTGAAATGTACCAGTTGCTCCATAAATGAATGTTATACCCAATAAAAATATGCCTGTTGAAAACGAACCCATTAAGAAATATTTCAATGCAGCTTCATTGCTATTTAAATTCTTCTTATCCGCTCCTGTTAAAATATACAACGGAATTGATAAGATCTCAATACCAATAAACAACATCAATAAATTATTAAACGATGTTAGGATACTCGCTCCACATAAGATAAAGAAAAACAACGCATAAAAATCTGCAGCATGATTTCCGATCTTTGCAATTTCTTCTCCATTTAACCATACATATAAAAAAGTCAAGATGAATAAGATGGTATTGACATATAAACCAAACTGCGTGAATGCTAACATGCCTTTAGTGTCAAATGAAATGGCAAAAATGCCATTCAATTGCAATAAATTGGCCACAATCAATGATAATAGTCCTGCTAATGCAATACGCGTATGTGTTTTCTTATTATCAAAAATCCAAGAAGCAAACATCATTAATACACCTAATAAAGCCGAAGCAATAATTGCGTTCATTATAAATTCATTTAATTATTTGACAAACAGTTGTTGTAATGTATCTGTAGTTAAATCAAATAATGGAGCAGGGTAGACTCCAGTTAAGATTACTACTATGAATAATACAATCAATACAAATTGTGCAGGCATATTAGGCACTTGCATTTTATTTATTTTCTCACTCACTTCGCCATAAGCGCATTTTTGTACCATATTCAATGTATATATAGCAGCCAGTACCACACTTATTCCCGCTGCTGCTGCTATCCATGGATTAAACTTAAATAAGCCATTGAACATTAAAAACTCTCCAATAAATGCATTCGTAAGTGGCAATGCGATGTTGGCAAAAGCAAATCCTACAAGCAAAATACCTAGAGTTGGATTTTGCTTTGCAAGACCACCCATTTCTTTTAAGGATCTTGTACCTGTTTGTTGTTCAATAATATCAGCAATAATCCACAAGCCTAATACATTCACGCCATGAGAGAACAATTGTATTAGAACCCCTTGTATACCTATTTCAGTATTAGTAAATAATGCAGCACTCATAAGTCCAATGTGCGCGATAGAAGAATAGGCAATCAATCGTTTCATGTCATCCTGACGAATGGCAATAAAAGAAGCATAAAGAATGCCAATTACAGACAAGATTACCACAAAATTCGAATGGGCGCTAAATGCATCCGGGAACAATGGCATTAACCATCTAAGAACGCCATATAAACCCATTTTAACCATCACTGCACTTAAAACCATCGTCACTGCTGTAGGTGATTGCTCATACGCATCTGGCTGCCATGTGTGCAATGGGAAGATGGGCATCTTAATCGCAAAAGCAGTAAAGAATAATGCAAAGGCAGTAATTTGTTGTCCAGTTGTTAAACTTGCTTGTTTGAAAGATTGAATCGCAAAACTTTGATCTGCTGTATGGGTATACAATAAAATAATACCTATTAACATGAACAAAGAACCTAAAAATGTATAAATAAAAAATTTAAAGGTAACAGCGACACGCTTTTCTCCACCCCATATTGAACAAAGAAAATAAACTGGGATTAAAGCTAGTTCCCAGAAAAAATAAAACAATAATGCATCACCAGCTAAAAACACACCTAATAATCCAGTTTGAGTAAACAACATCAAAGATAAAAACTGACTACTGTTTTTGATGCCATTTTTAGAAGTGGCAATGAATATAGCAGGGAAACTAATACAAGTCAAAAGCATCAAAATTTTTGACAATCCATCAGCTGTGAGTGTAATCCTTGCATTTAAACTTGGCAACCAAGCAGCATCAAAATTGGCTGCACCCTTACATGCAATATAAATTGATAGCGACAAGGTGATTGCACTAGTAACTATTGCAATATTGTTTGCTATTTTCTCAGATTTAATCAACAACAATATGATTGCTGCGATAAACGGAATAGATAGAATTGAAAGTAATACCATTGTTGCTATTAATTTATTTAATCAAATTATAAAAGAATCGAGTAATGGCTATATCGTTAAACCAAATAAGAAATAAGACAATCATACTCAACACCATAAATAAAATATAATACCCTACTTGACCACTCTGCATCAATCGAGTTTGTCTTGCACCATATTGTACTAATTTTCCAGTACCATTAACAAGTCCATCAATAATATTTTTCTCAACCACTTCCTTTAAGAAACCAGCAAAACGATTTAGCGGTTGTACAATTGACTTATCATACAATTCGTCTACCAACCATTTGTTGTATAGAAATTTACCCAATGCAGTTTGTGGCTCACCATCTGCTTGCTTACTGTATTTACCTATGGCAATAAATAAAGCGACTAACGCAATCGTTACTGAGCTTCCCATTAAAATCCATTCTGTACTATGTGATAAATGTAATGGCGTTACTTGGCCAATGATACTTGATAAATGATGTCCTAACCAATGGTGTCCACCTAAAATTTCTGGCACACCCATTGCACCACCAACAGCACTTAAAACCGCTAAAATAATCAATGGCAAAGTCATTGACACAGGACTCTCATGCACATGACTTGCCTGTGCTTCTGTGCCTCTAAATTGGCCCAAGAAGGTTGTTGCATACAAACGGAACATATAAAACGCAGTCATCGCAGCACCTATCACCCCTAAGAACCAATAAATTGGATTTTTAGCGTAAGCTGCTGCTAAGATTTCATCTTTTGAAAAGAACCCACTAAAAGGTGGCACCCCGGCAATAGCAATACATCCAATTAAAAAAGTTAGATGTGTAATAGGCAATTTTGATTTCAAACCACCCATCTTACGAATATCTTGCTCATGATGCATGGCGTGGATAACAGATCCGGCAGCCAAGAACAACAATGCTTTAAAGAAAGCATGTGTAATGACATGGAATACAGCACCAGAATAGGCGCCCACGCCTAATCCTAAGAACATATAGCCTAATTGACTTACTGTTGAATAAGCCAATACCTTTTTGATGTCGTTTTGTTTAATCGCAATGGTCGCTGCTAATAATGCAGTACTGATACCAATGATAGCAACGACTGTTTGCGCAATCTCGCTATGTGTATAAAAAATATTAGTCCTTGTGATCATGTAGATACCAGCAGTTACCATGGTGGCAGCGTGGATCAATGCAGATACAGGTGTTGGTCCTGCCATCGCATCTGGCAACCAGGTATATAAAGGAATCTGCGCACTCTTACCCATCGCACCTACAAATAATAATAAAGTGATGGCTGTAATATCTGTAGTAGATAGTTTAGCTAAACTCTCTGCAGTTAACACTTCACCATAGCTTACTGTACCTAATTTCACAATCAACCAGAAAATTGCCAATAAAAATCCTAGATCTCCAATTCTATTCATTATAAATGCTTTCTTAGCAGCATTGTTATAAGTCGTATTGGTAAACCAATAACCAATCAATAAATACGAACACAAACCAACGCCTTCCCATCCAATGAACATAATTACATAGTTATCTCCCAGTACCAATAAAAGCATAGAGAAGATAAATAAGTTTAGATAAGCAAAATAGCGTGCATAATGCGGCGCTGTTTCTTCATGCATATAGGCCGAAGAATACAAGTGAATTAAAGTACCCACTCCTGTAATGACCAATAAAAATAAACTAGACAAAGCATCTACTCTAAAATCAAATGGGATTTTGATCGAAGTTGTATTGATAAAATCAAAATAATGAACTGTTATAGCGCCTTGCTCCAGTACATTCCAAAATGCAAATAAGCTAAAAACGAAGGAAGCAAATATGTACATAGTACCGTTATAAGCAACTGTTTTTTTACTCCAAATGTTACGCCCTAGTCCATTAAATAAAAAACCTGTTAGTGGCCATAGAACAATTAATGCTAATATTATTTTCATGCGGAATGAATTAATTCTTTAATCTATTTAAGAAATTGATATCAACGGAATGGGTATTTCGGTACATCATTACGATAATGGCTAAGCCAACGCTCACTTCAGCAGCTGCAACAACCATAATAAAGAATACAAAAATTTGTGCGTCAATACCAACTAAAGTTTCAGCGCCATTTTGCAATGCTAAGCCATGGTACATTTTTGAAAATGCCACCAACAATAAGTTGACTGCATTTAACATTAATTCAATACACATGAATACAATGATTGCATTGCGACGGGTCAAGACACCCACAACCCCAATACTAAACAAAGTCAAACATAATATGATATAATACTGTATAGACATCTCTAATGATTTTATTGATGATTATTTTTTTCCAATGATTACGGCCCCTACCATGGCACTCAAGAATAAAACACTACTTATTTCAAATGGCACTACATAATCACTAAATAAAGCGTTGCCTAATGGGTGAATTAATCCGATTGTACCCTCTTTTAATAAAACTTGTTTGCCTTCGATTTGAGTAGTTTGTTTCACTACTGCGATTAATAAGGTAAGAAAACTTCCTCCTGCTATCACACCAGTTAATTTCACCAATAATTGCTTTTGTGGCTCAGCATCTTTTTTGATATTAATTAACATGATCACAAACAAAAATAATACCATGATAGCACCTGCATAAACTATGATATTTACAATCGCTAAAAATTGTGCATTTAGCAAGATATAATGCCCGGAGATGGCAAAGAATACCATAATTAACCACAATACACTGTGTATTGGATTCTTACTAATTAATACCATCGTTGCACTTACAATAGCAAATGCAGATAATATGTAAAATAAAATGTCTAAAGTATTCATAGTATAGTTATGCTTCTACTCCTCTTGCTAAAGCTAAATCAGCTGCTTCAGTTTTTGGATTTGGGATTAATAAATCGTTCTTGCTATATATAAATCCTTTACGAGTGTAATTTGCTGGCGCAAAAGTTTCACTCATATAAATAGCATCTTTAGGACAAGCTTCTTCACACAAACCACAGAATATACAACGCAACATATTGATTTCGTATTTTGCTGCATACTTTTCCTCTCTATATAGATTTTCCTCTCCTTCTACACGTTCTGCTGCTTCCATTGTAATGGCTTCGGCTGGACAAGCAACTGCACATAATCCACAAGCAGTACAGCGCTCTCTGCCTTCTTCATCTCTATTTAAAACGTGTAATCCTCTGAACACTGGACTAAAAGGACGCTTTTCTTCTGGGTAACGTGTTGTCGGCTGTTTTTTAAACATGTGACTAAACGTAATAAACATCCCTTTGATAATATTTATCAAGTACAAGCGCTCCCAAAAAGTCATGGGTTGTCTGTTAACTGGTTGTGCTTTATTGGTTAATGGTTGCATGTCTTTATTCAATGAGGTTTAAATAATTATAAATTGGCTAAAATCAAGGCGCCAGTAATTAACAAATTAAAGAGTGCTAAAGGGATCATTGTTTTCCATCCTAGGTTCATTAATTGATCATACCTGAAACGTGGGATCGTCCAACGAATCCACATAAACAAGAAAATAAATAAAACGATTTTAATCAATAAAGTACCCACACCAATCATGGCAGCTATATTGGGGGCCACAGTAGACTCGTCAAAGAATGGCAAATCGTAACCACCAAAATACATAGAAGCCATAATCGCACTACTCATGATCATATTGATGTATTCAGCAAATAAATAAAAACCAAGTTTCATAGAAGAATACTCCTGATGGTATCCAAAATTCAATTCATTTTCTGCCTCTGGCAAATCAAATGGTGTTCTATTACACTCAGCTAAAGCAGCAATAAAAAACAATAAAAATCCAAGTGGTTGATATACGATATTCCACCAATTTCCTGCGACTTGTTGCTCTACTATAGTTTTCAAACTTAAAGAACCAGAAGTCATCAACAAAGCAATCAATGATAAACCCATGGCTAATTCATAACTAATAGCTTGTGATGCAGCTCTTAAAGAAGACATTAATGAAAACTTATTATTGGAAGCCCATCCACCTATCATGATACCATACACCCCCATACTCACCACAGCGAAAACATACAAGATGCCAATATTAATATCTGCAATTTGCAAAGCGATTTTTCGGCCAAATAATTCAATATCAGAACCCCAAGGTATCACTGCACAAGTCATTAAACTTGCAGTCATCGCTAAACCTGGACCCAATATAAACAACCACTTATTAGCAGCTGATGGAATGATCTCTTCTTTCATGATCAATTTTATACCATCGGCAAGCGGTTGTAATAATCCAAATGGACCAGCTCTATTAGGACCTGGTCGATCTTGTAAAATGGCAGCTACTTTTCTCTCACCAAAAGTGGTATACAAGGCTATGCCTAAACTGCCAAATACAACAATGGCAATTAAGATTAATTTTTCTACCACCAGTCCCCAATCAAATGCAAGAATTGTCATGCTATTATAATTATGCTTTATGAGTATTGTTTCTGTTAAAGGTATCTCCATGAGAAGGACCTTGAATTTTACCTAAATGAATATTAGGCTGATTCACTTCACTTTGATCGTGTATATCCATCAATAAATGAGGTGTTCTACCCTCATTTACTGCAGCAAATGTTTCTTTAGGCTTTGTCATACCAATCTTACCAGCATAATGTCCTTGCGCAATAACAGACTGTCTGCTAATTTCACGAGGGCCTTCAATAATCCAATCCGACGTTTCTTTTTTATCAAAACGACAAGTATTACAAATCCAACCTGGCTTTCCTTCTGGCGTATCTTCTACTTCGCCCCATTGGTCTTTACGTGCAGTCACTCTATATACTTCGTCTCCTCTATTCCATAAAGTCACTCGTCCAGAACAAGTTGGGCAGTCACGGTGAGCGTCCATTGGCTTCAAGAACCAAACACGATTTTTAAAACGAAACGTTTTATCAGTCAAAGCCCCAACTGGACATACATCAATGACGTTACCTATAAATTCATTATCTAAACTTTTTTCAATATGCGTTGCAATCTCTGCATGATCTCCACGATCTAATATACCATGAACACGCTTATTGGTTAATTGATCTGCAGTGAAAACACAACGGTAACATAAAATACAACGCGTCATATGCAATTGTATGTTTTTACCTAAGTCATGTTTTTTAAAGGTTCTTCTTTGAAATTCATAGCGCGTCTCTGACTTACCATGTTCAAAACTTAGATCTTGTAAATGACACTCGCCTGCTTGATCACAAATAGGACAATCTAATGGATGATTTAATAATAAAAATTCTACTACACCCGCTCTTGCATCAATTACTTTTTCACTAGTAATATTTTTTACTTCCATGCCATCCATCACCGTTGTACGACATGAAGCTACCAATTTAGGCATTGGGCGAGGGTCTTTCTCAGATCCTTTTGACACTTCCACCAAACAAGTTCTACACTTGCCACCACTACCCTGCAATTTGCTGTAAAAACACATTGCTGGAGGTGCCACTTGACCACCAATTAAACGAGCAGCTTGAAGCACTGTTGTTCCTGCTGGAACTTCAATGGTGATGTTGTCGATCGTTACTTTAAATAAATTTTGTTCGCTCATAGTTTATGTTTCTATGTTATGCAGGTACATGAATTGGATCTGCATAGTGTTGTAAACCGAAATTATTTGTTTGTGAAAGTACCGGGTTATTCACATGCCATTCGAATTCATCACGAAAATGACGAATTGCTGCAGCAACAGGCCATGCGGCCGCATCACCTAATGGACAAATGGTATTCCCCTCAATCTTTCTTTGAATATCCCATAGTAAATCGATGTCCGAAATCGTACCATGACCATGTTCGATCTTATGTAATATTTTTTCCATCCAACCTGTACCTTCTCTACATGGAGAACATTGTCCGCAACTTTCGTGGCGATAAAAACGTGCTAATGTGTAGGTATTTTTTACAATACACTGATCTTCATCTAATACAATGAATCCACCAGAACCTAACATAGATCCAGTGGCGAAACCACCATCACTCAAGCTCTCATAGTTCATATATCGTGTTTCTCCTTTAGCTGTTTTTAATAGTAAGTTAGCTGGTAAGATTGGCACAGAAGAGCCTCCAGGAATACAAGCTTTTAATTTTTTACCCCCTTTGATACCACCACAATATTCATCACTATAAATAAATTCTTCTACTGATATCGTCATGTCTATTTCATACACACCTGGCTTATTAATATTACCACATGCAGAAATTAATTTTGTTCCTGTTGATCTGCCCACACCAATCTTCGCATATTCATCACCACCTAAATTAATAATAGGTACAATTGCAGCCAATGTTTCTACATTATTCACCACTGTTGGACGCTGCCATAAACCTTGAATAGCAGGGAATGGAGGTTTGATACGTGGATTACCACGCTTCCCTTCTAAAGATTCAATCAATGCTGTTTCTTCACCACAGATATAAGCGCCTGCTCCACGCTGAACATGTATATTACAATCAAAACCTGATCCTAAAATATTTTTACCCAACCACCCATTTGCTTTTGCTTCATTAATGGCTTCTTCTAAAATATCTGGGATCCACGCATACTCCCCTCTGATATAAATATAAGTATCACTAGAACCTAGTGCAAAGCTTGATACAATCAAACCTTCAATTAATAAGTGCGGTAAGAACTCCATCAAATAACGGTCCTTAAAAGTCCCTGGCTCACTCTCATCTGCATTACAAACCAAATGACGAGGAACGCCTTCTGGCTTAGCAATAAAACTCCATTTCATTCCTGTAGGGAAACCTGCACCACCTCTTCCTCTTAATCCACTTTTCTTCACCTCTTCTACAATGGATTCAGGATTCATTTCTTTCAAAGCCTTCTCTACACTACGGTAACCACCCTCACGACGATATACTTCGTAAGAACGAATCCCTGGTACATTTGCTTTATCTAGTAATAGTTTTACACCCATTTGAATATTTTTAACGCGTTCTGTGATTTGTTATTTTGTTGCAGCAGCTCTGTACTCTGCAATGATGCTATCTACCTTTTCTTTAGTCAAATGCTCCTTATAAATCTTACCCACTTGCATCATTGGTGCATACCCGCAAGCTCCAAGACACTCCACTAATTTTAAAGTAAAAATACCGTCCCTAGTTGTCTCGCCTGGCTTAATGTCTAGTTTTTGCTGGATATAAGCAATGATATCATCCGATCCACTAACCATACAAGGCCCTGTTTGACATACTTCGAAAATGAATTTTCCAACAGGTTTTAAATTATACATGCTGTAAAAACTAGCCACTTCATACACTTCAATTGGCTCAATTTTTAATAACCCAGCTATATAGTCCATCAATTCTGTTGGTAACCACCCATCAAAACTCTCTTGAGCAAGATGCAAGGCAGGTAACAACGCACTTTTTTGTTTCCCTTCCGGATAACGTGCCACCAAGCGGTTAAACTCGGCCATTTGTATGTCATTAAAAGTATAGGTCATATCCAAAATTTCTTTTTTATTTTATGCGTCTAATTCTCCAGCAATTAAGTTCAAGCTACTCATCGTAACTACAGCATCACTTAACATGCCTCCTTTTATCAATTCAGTATAAGCTTGATAATAGATAAAGCAAGGCCTTCTAAAGTGCAATCTGAACGGCGTTCTACCTCCATCGCTGATTAAGTAAAATCCTAATTCGCCATTACCACCTTCTACCGGACTGTAAATTTGACCCTTGGGTAAATCAATTTCACCCATGATGATTTTAAAATGCCAGATCAATGCTTCCATCTTAGTATATACATCCTCCTTCTTTGGAAGATAATATTCTGGCACATCTGCATGGTATACTTCTGCATCAGTTCCTTTGAAAGCTTGTATTTTTTCGTAAGCTTGTTTGATAATGGAGATACTCTCCCACATTTCTGCATTACGCACTAAGAATCGATCATAGTTATCGCCAGTTGTACCAACAGGTACGGTGAAATTAAAATCTTGATAGCTACTATAAGGTTGATGTACACGCACATCATAATCAATCCCGGCTGCTCTTAAATTTGGTCCAGTAAAACCATAATTCATTGCACGCTCAGCACTGATTCCGCCTGTGCCTTGTGTACGCTCCATGAAGATTCGATTTCTTGTAAATAAGTTTTCGAACTCTTTTAACACTTTTGGATACTCATTCAAAAACTTCTCCAATTTAGTAAATGCAGTATTAGTAAAGTTTCTTTCAAAGCCACCTATACGGCCCATATTCGTTGTCAATCTTGATCCGCAGATCTCTTCATAAATTTCATAGATCAATTCACGGTACTGCATCACATATAAAAATCCTGTGTATGCTCCTGTATCCACACCAACAATTGAATTACAAATTAAGTGATCCGATATACGTGCTAATTCCATCACAATCACTCGCAAATAATCTACACGCTTAGGTGTTTCTATTTTCAAAAAGCGCTCACAAGTAATGTGCCATCCCATATTGTTAATTGGGCTACTACAATAGTTCAAGCGATCCGTCAAGGTAGTAATTTGATACAAAGGCTTGCGTTCTGCTATTTTCTCAAAAGCACGATGAATATATCCAACTGTTTGTTCAGAAGTGATAATTCGTTCTCCGTCCACTTCCATGATATTTTGGAACACGCCATGCGTTGCAGGATGAGTAGGTCCAATATTTAAAGTAGTAGTAGTTTTTTCGATTGAACCAGCTGGTAATGTGATGTGATTTTGTTCCATTGTATATTCAGTTATACCTTTTTTAAATTTTTTATCCTCTGCCAAACATTTCATCATCCTTATCTATCCTTGTTTGATCCTCTACTGGGAATTCCTTTCTTAATGGGAAATAATCCATCTCATCCACATTTAAAATACGCTTCAAATTTGGATGACCCACAAAATTGATTCCAAAAAAATCATATGTTTCACGCTCCATCCAATTCGCAGATTCAAATAATTTAGTTGCAGTAAACACCTCTGTGTTTTCTATTGAAGTACTAACAGAAAAACGAAGTCTTACATTTTCTTTCAAATTATGCAAGTGATACACTACAACTAACTCTGCTCCTTTTTGATCTGGATAATTCACCGCACAGATATCAGTTAAAAATGTGAATCCTAAACTTGGTTCATCATACAAATATTGTAATACTTTCAAATTCATTTCCTTTGGCGCTTCAAATGAAAGCATGCCAAAACTAGTTGCGAATTGTGAAACTTGGTCTCCAAATTTTGCAACTAATTTTTCCTGTATCATTTCGTTATTTAACGACATATTGTAAGAATTAAGTGTCCGCTATTGAATACCGTAACTATTTAATAATGCTTTGTATTGTTCGCTATTACGACGGCGAATACTTTCTTGTCCAACCAAGTCTTGTATTTTCATGAAACCATCTATAATCGCTTCTGGTCTTGGAGGGCAACCAGGTACATACACATCTACAGGGATCACTTGATCAATGCCTTGCAATACACTATAAGAATCAAATATACCTCCACTAGATGCACAAGCACCAACTGCAATAACCCAACGTGGTTCTGCCATTTGAATGTATACTTGTCTTAAAACTGGTGCCATTTTTTTAGCAATAGTACCCATAACCATCAACAAGTCACATTGACGTGGAGAGAAACCCACACGCTCAGATCCAAAACGAGACAAATCGTAATGAGATGCCATTGTTGCCATGAATTCAATACCACAACAAGATGTGGCAAATGGCAAAGGCCACAAAGAATTTTTTCTTGCAAGACCCACTACTGAACTTAACTGCGTTGCAAAAAAACCATCACCGGTTACACCATCTGGTGCTTTCCCCATGCCAATCGCATCAGCAATTTCTGCTTCTTTTGGATGTATGTTAAATCTTACTGGACGCATAACGTATGCATTATATTTTTTAAAAAATTAATCTTCCCATTTAAGTGCTCCTTTCTTGATAATGTAAACAAAGCCGACCAAGAAAAATCCAACAAATAAAACCACTTCGAAAAATCCAGCCCAACCTAAACTTTTAAAATTAACTGCATAAGGATAAAAGAAAATAACTTCAACATCAAACAAAACAAATAAGATCGCTACTAAAAAATATTTTATCGCCATTGGTGATCTTGCGTCACCATGAGATTCAATACCACTAGCAAAATTTTCTAACTTGTCGGATGTTTTTCGCTTTGGGCCTAATAAGCTTGACACCAAAATCATGATGGCTACAAAGCCCCCTGCAAATAATATCTGCAAAGCGATTGGTAAGTAATTGGCAGCACTATTCATTTCTAAGTCATTTAGGTGCCGCAAAAATACGCAAAGGATACTTGTTTTAACTAAAAACTCCCCATAAAAGGGGAGTTTTTTGAATCTTTTTTTTAAGGCCTATAAAAGGCTTAAAAATTGCGTTTTAATTAGTTTTTGTTTCTGTAGAATCAGTTGAAGGTTTTTGGTTTCCTTGCATTTTCTTGATGATTTCCCAGTTCTTGATCAAACTTTCTCTAATTTTTAAGGTTTGAGCTTCGCCAGGCATCAATTCCAATACTTTATCACACATAGCAATCGCCTTTTCTAGATCTTTTATTTCATTGTAATAACCCATCATTGCATAATAATTGTTCACCAAAGCCTGCTTATTTTTAACAGGATCTTTCAACAAAAATTCATTTTGCAAGGTTACAGCCTGGAACACAATGCCTAAGTTGTTTGCTGTGTCAATTAATTTAGCGCCTTTTACATTGAAAGAATAGCCATTTGGACGATCAGGGAATGCAGCAATATATTGCTTTGCAATATCTGTAGTTACTGTACCGTCTTTTGCATTTAAAGCAACACTTGATAATTTGTAATAATACACTTCATCCTTGATCCCCCTTAGGTTATAATAGTTTGTATTCCATTTTAAAGCATCTACATACATATTTGATTTTTCAAACATATCTGCACCTAGCTTGTAGTATTTCATTCTATTTGCCTTTACCGTATCCGCTGCAATTGCCTTTTCAAGGATGCCGGCTAAAACTGTTTCATTACCTTGAAACTTAGACAACACTTTTACTGCAAGTTCATAGTCTGTATTCAAAACTTTATCGGCAGTACTAGTATTAATAAATTTCTCAATGTAACTCTTTGCTTGAATAGAATCACCTTTACGATCATAGTTGTAAGCCAATAATACACCCAAACGAGGTAATGCATCAATACCAATAGAAGTCTCTAATTCTTTTGCTTTCGCTAAAGAAGCGTCATATTGACCCGCACGGAACAAATAATCTGCATTAAAAATGTCTAAAGCAGGATCCTTGTCAGCATTTTGCAAGAATAAATCTAGATTAGCCTTTGCAGTTTCAGTATTCTTATCTGCATAATATTGATATAAAGCAAAATAAGTAGGTGCAAATTTAGGATCTGCTTGTAAAGACTTTTTAAAGAATTCATCAAATGATTCTAAGTTATTTTGAGACTGATATACTTTACCAATTCTATAATAAGGATAAGCGTTTTGTGGATCTCTATTGATAGCTTCCATGAATGCTGTAACTGCTTCTCCACCATTCTCACCACCTAATTTTAAATAATTAATACCAAGATTCACATACAAACTTGACATCACAGGAGCGCCTTCGTAGGCAGAAATAGTTTCTTTTAATTTATCAATCGCATATTGATGATCGCCAATATTTGAAGGCACTTCAGAGTGGATGTAACCTATAGCATTCACTATGTCTTGACTTGGCTTTCCTTTAAATTTTCCTTTTGTATTCAAAGTAGTAGTAATAGCCACTTCTAAAGTTTGCTTAATGGCATTCAAATCTGCAGTTTCTCCTGCTTCTAATAACTGCACATGCGCTGTACCTACCAATATCCAAGCATTGTTTCCTAATTCGTCTGCAGCTTTTTTGAACAAGTCTTTTGCATTTTGAATAAATGCTTTTTCAGGTGTTCCAGAGCCATTTTGAGACAAAATTGCTTCTCCATACCAAAAAATTGTTTCTGCATCTTTGGAATTCTTTTCATAAGCATCCTTAAAGAAAGCTAAAGCAGATTTGTTTTTTTCATAACGCATCAATTTCAATCCCTCATTTAACGGTGACACTGGTGCTTGTGCGTTTAAACCACTCAAAGCAATAGCAACTCCCATCATCAATACAACCAATTTTTTCATCACAAGTGTTTTTGTATTTTATAAATAATGCTCATTCAGGCCCATGTTTCGCGAATAATTCGAAAAATCAGGGGGTACCAAAGTTGACTCATAACGTTTCAACCATTATGAAGTCTAAAAATATTAATTTTTTCGCAAGAATGCTATTTAATTTTTAGTTAATTCTACTAAATCTTGTTAGCATTTGCAATTATTCTAATAAACTATTCCTTTTTTTAAACCCCATTTTTGCAGGAACTAAAAAAGAGCGTTTAAAAATAAGTTGCCCTCTCTCTAAACTCAGAAAATTTAAAAACCCAGTTCCAAGTCCTGCCGCATTTTCTTTGAGGATAAAATAAACGGGCAGTGTAAGTGGATATTGCGCCTTACTAATGGTGGCAGGTGAAGGCTTAGAAAAATAACCTTTCTCCAAACATTGTGTACATTCTACTAAACCTAATTTGACTTTTTTACGTAATTCAACTTGTGCCGGATCATAACCGTCCCCAATCCAATTCATACCCACAAATCCAATGGCATCTATATCTGTAGCGATATAATCAATCACTTCTTTACTACCATTAGCAGCAACTACATTTTTTCCAAAAGGCGTAGCTTTGGCTAAACTATCTTTTAAAAAACGGACTACACCTGTTAAATTATTCCCATCCATCACCACTTTTTTATCGGACTTGCCAGTCAATCTTTTACTTAACTCTTCCAAGCTGAAAACAGAATCTTTTGCAGATTTATGTACCAAAACAGCTATTGCATTATAGGCGAGAATGGCAAAATTGGGATTAAAACTCAGGCTTTTTTTATACTCGACTTGTTCTTGCTTATTTAAACCGCGGGTGACGAAAATCATCCTTGTGCTATCATTTGCTAAGTCTCTAAAACAATCAATTTCAGACTTATAACTTGCTATAATTTGCGCTTTTGGATTGCTAGCTAAAAATACTTTTAATTGTTCCTCCATAAATGGCTTGAAACTCTCCTCCACAGAAATTCGAATTAATCCCTCATTTGGCGTTTCTAAGCCCTTTGTGGACTTGCTTTTACAAGAAAACAAAAACTGAAGTAATACAAATCCCAAAATAAGTGTACGCATGTGCATTGTTTTTAGCTAGAAGCATTAATAATCTTGTTTCACTGCTCTAAAGAGCCTAAATCCACCATAAACCAAGCACATCGTGCCAAAAATGAGCCTAAAATCATTGTCAACATTGAGGGCCATCTCTATTTTCAAATATTTTGCACCTAACAGAACCAAGCCAATTCCTAAAATAAGTGCTGACATAGAGAAATCATAGATTCTTCTAAAGAAACGATAAGATTTTTCGGACTTTTCTCTCTGTTCCATATTGATCAATTTTAAAAGGCAAATTAAACAATTAACATGGTAACGATTTAAAAAATTATCTTTACAACCAAATTTGAGTTCATGAGCAAACCTTCTCTACCACAAGGCACCAGAGATTTTAACGCAGCAACCGTTCAGAAAAGACAATATATCTTTCAAACCATACGATCTGTATTTGAATTATACGGATTTCAGCCTTTGGAAACACCCGCCATGGAACAATTAGAAACCCTGATGGGCAAATATGGAGAAGAAGGAGATAAACTTATTTTTAAGATCTTAAACAATGGACTAGACAATCCTCAAAAAACAGGAGCAACACAAGAAGGATTTCAGAAAATACTAGAAGGCAAGAATGCAACTCAAATCACAGAAAGGGCTTTGAGATATGATTTAACCATTCCATTTGCAAGATACGTAGCCATGCACCATGGCGCACTCACTTTCCCTTTCAAACGCTATCAAATTCAACCAGTTTGGAGAGCAGACAGACCTCAAAAAGGCAGGTATAGAGAGTTCTACCAATGTGATGCTGATATCGTTGGATCAGATAGTTTATTGAATGAGGTAGAATTAACAGCAATTTACTTGACTGTTTTCAAACATCTCAATTTAGACGTAGAAGTAAAATTAAATAATCGAAAAATTTTACTAGGCCTTGCACAAGTTTGCGGTGGTGAGGAAAAGCTAATTGATTTAACCATTGCTATTGATAAATTAGATAAAATAGGTTGGGAAAAAGTTGCAGAAGAGTTGGAAAGAAAAGGATTTACAGCAGCACAACAATCGACAATCCAAAGTTATTTAACTATTCAAGGAACCAACGAAGCAAAGTTGAAACAACTTAGCGCACTTCTAAATGGCAATGAAAATGCTGCAAAAGGTATCGAGGAAATACAATATGTTTTGGATTATCACGCTCAAAGTGGATTGGCAAAAAAATTAGTGGCTGATTTTACTTTGGCTAGAGGCTTAAATTACTATACAGGATTGATTTTTGAAGTCAAAGCAATAGATGCACAAATGGGTAGTATTGGCGGAGGTGGAAGATACAATGACCTAACAAGTTTATTTGGTGTACCGAATGTACCTGGCGTGGGCATTAGTTTTGGCGTGGATCGAATTTATGATGTGCTCGAAGAAAAAAATCTTTTCCCTGCTTCTGTAGAACAAAATACAAAAATACTATTCTTCAATTTAGGTGCAGCAGAAGCGAAAGAAGCGTATCACTTAATGGAGACATTAAGGGCAAAAAAAATTGCTTGTGAAATCTACCCGGACAAGAGTAAATTCGACAAGCAATTTAAATATGCAGAAAAGAAAGGTATTCCAAATATCATCATCATCGGATCCGATGAATTGAGTAAAAAAGAATGCACCCTTAAAAATTTAACCACAGGCTCACAACAGACTATTCCATTTGAAGCATTGGCAAAAATGTCATTTTAAAATTTAGCGGTTATGCTTATCCCAAAAAGTTGCAGTATACTCCTCTTCTTTTAAAGCAACTGCTCCTACTTCTTTTTTGCCTACCAACTCCATACCTTGGACAAAAATGCTAATTGACTCTACTGTTTTGCCTTCTTTTCTTTTAAAAATCACCAGTGCATCATAAGTAGCTAAATAGAAACTATCCACACCTTTTTTCTCTAAAGAAGTTGATCCCATTGCTGAATTGATGACCAAACTCGAGTCTTCTACCGTTAAAGAAACCTCAGCTACTGGACTTCCTTCCGCAAAGATGTATTTACCTAAATAGTCATTTAAAGGACCTGATTGGGCATTTACAGAAAAGAAAGCACCCATTAAAAGCAAGGTCAAAAAGCATAATTTTCTCATATTAGTTGATTTAAGTTTTGAGTTACCTAAAATAGGGCCTTTTCTTGAGTTTACAATAGAAATAATTGAATGTTAACAGACTGATCAAGTATCTTTGTAATATGGAGAAAACTAGACCAAATATCAGGGCAGTTGAGGTTGCTGAGATTGAACGATTTATAGCCAAAATGGAAGAAAAACCATTTAGGGTAAAACAGATTATAGAATGGTTATGGCAAAAACACGCCCATAGCTTTGACGAAATGACCAATTTGAGCTTGGATTTACGAAAAAAATTAGTGGAACATTTTACTTTACCAGCACTTACAATAGATACGACTCAAATGAGTAGTGACGGAACGATGAAGACTAGGTTCAGAACTTTTGATGATCATATGATCGAAGGTGTATTGATTCCCACCACTTTACGCAAAACAGCTTGTGTATCCTCTCAAATCGGCTGTAGTCTTAGCTGTAAATTTTGCGCAACAGGATACATGGAACGCAGTCGTAATTTAAATTTTGATGAAATATACGACCAAGTTGTGATGATCAAACAACAGGTGGAAAAAACTTATGATCAAAACTTATCCAATATTGTATTCATGGGTATGGGTGAGCCATTATTGAACTACAAAAATGTCATGAAGGCGATTGAAAAAATTACTTCTCCAGAGGGTTTAGGGATGAGCCCAAGAAGAATTACAGTGTCAACAGCAGGGGTGGCCAAACAAATCAAGCAATTAGGAGATGATCAAGTGAAATTCAAATTGGCTTTATCCCTTCATGCTGCGAATGACAAAAAGCGAAATGAAATAATGCCCATCAACGAGAGCAACAATATCGAAGCTTTGATTGAGGCACTTAATTATTTCTACAAAAAGACAGGCAACGAAATTACCTTTGAATATATCTTATTCAAAGATTTCAATGATAGCGAAAAAGATGCCATGGAATTGGTTAAAATCTACAGACAAGTACCTGCAGATTTGATTAATGTGATTGAATACAATGCAATTGATCGTTTCCCATTTGACAAACCAGATGAGGAAGGATTTGAAACTTTTGTAGAAATTTTACAAAAAAATAGAGTGAATGTTCGTGTGAGAAGAAGTCGTGGCAAAGATATTGATGCGGCTTGTGGACAATTAGCTAATAAAGATAATTAATAGCGCCCTATGAAAGCGAAAAGATCCGACAACTTTGACAAGTTTGCCAATAAGAAAAAGGGAAGTGCCGTTAAAGAAGAATACAGACAAGAAAAAAAGCGCGCAAAAAAAGATGCAAGAGCTGCAGGAGAAGCTGCGCGCCAAAGAAAAAAAGATATTGAAAGAGGCATTGCAGTAGAGCCATTAGGTAATAATAAAAAAAGTGGCTACGCTAAGAAAGAATTTGTAACTGGACCACCAAAATACTCAATTTCATTAAGAGCGAAGTCTAGCCCTTCAAAAGGAGCGCCTAAAAGAACAACAGCATCAATGGATCGAGCAGATGCAAAACGAACAGCAAGCATTGGTAAAGTAACTGCCAATGACGATATGCCGCATGAACAAATGCCATTGAATAAATACATTGCGCATGCAGGTACTTGTGGAAGAAGAGAAGCAGCCGAATTAGTAAAATCTGGACATATCACAGTCAACGGCGATACCATTTTAGAACCAGGCTACAAAGTACAATACAAAGATGTGGTCAGGCTGAAGGGTAAAGTATTGCAATTACAAGTAACACCTGTTTATATCTTATTGAACAAACCAAAAGATTATATCTGTACCGCAAATGATCCAGAAGGAAGAAAAACAGTTTTAGATATTATCAAAAATGCAACAACACAAAGGATGTTTCCTGTAGGTCGTTTAGACAGAAACACCACAGGGGTATTGATCTTAACGAATGATGGTGACTTGGCACAAAAGCTAACACACCCATCTTATGAAATTAAAAAAATCTACGAGGTAACTTTGGATAAACCTGTAACAAAAGCAGATTTAGAAACCATTGCAACTGGCATAGAATTAGAAGATGGATTTATTGCTGCCGATGCAGTGAGCTACTTATCTAATACAGCTAAGAATGTAATTGGTATTGAAATTCATAGTGGAAGAAATAGAATCGTTAGAAGAATTTTTGAACACCTAGGTTATGATGTAAGACACCTAGACAGAGTGATGTTTGCGAATCTAACCAAGAAAAATGTTGATCGCGGTAAGTGGCGTTTCTTGGCGGAAAAAGAAGTTAGAACACTTAAATTTTTAAATAAATCATTTACTAGAAAAGCAAGTAAGTAGGGATGTTAGCAATATTATTTGAGGACCAAGACATGATTGTCATCAACAAACCTGCTGGAATGCTAAGTATACCAGATCGTTTTGGCAAAGAACTTTCAATAAAGTCCCTTTTACAAGATAAATATGGTATAATTTATACTGTGCATCGATTAGATCAATCAACGAGCGGATTAATTATATTTGCAAAACATGCCGAAGCCCATAAGGAACTAAGTATTTTATTTGAAGGAAGGAGCATCGAAAAAAAATACCTTGGGTTAGTGATGGGTCGTCCAGCACCAACCGGCACCATTGATGCACCCATCATGGAACATCCTATTAAGAAAGGACAAATGTACATTCATGTAAAAGGCAAACCTGCATTAACTACCTACGAAGTGGTAACTTATTACAAACGCTATGCACTTGTATCTTTCCAAATTCACACTGGAAGAACCCATCAAATTAGGGTACATGCAAAACAAATTGGACACCCTATTGTAGCAGATGAAATCTATGGAGACGGAGAAAATTTATTGCTATCTTCTATCAAGAAAAAGAATTTCAAATTAAGCAAATCCGAGGAAGCAGAAAAACCACTACTTTCAAGGCATGCGCTGCACGCACACACCTTGAAACTAAAGTTTAAAGGAAAGGAATATTTCTTTGAAGCGCCACTTCCAAAAGACTTAGCTGCTACAATTAAACAACTAGATAAATGGAATGTTAGCTAACTATTTTTGTTGCTTATATACCACGCCATCTTTCATAACAAATTGTACTTTCCCCATTTGGTCAACATTGGTAAATGGATCCCCTTCTACTGCAATAATGTCTGCTAATTTATCTTTTTCAATACTGCCTAAGATAGTTTGAGTACCCATTAAATCTGACGCATGCCAAGTGGCAGATTGTATTGCCTCAATTAATGGCATACCCGCTTCTTGCATATATTTAAATTCCAACCAATTATTGCCATGCGCATACACGCCAGCATCTGTTCCAAATGCAATTTTTACGCCAGCTTTATATGCTTTGGCGAAGGTATTTTGAATTTTTGGTCCAATCTCCAATGCTTTTTTTGTCACCATTGGAGGGAAATAACCTTGTTTTTTTGCCGAATCTGCCGCTGACCTACCAGCAATGATAGTTGGTACTAAATAAGTGCCATACTGCTTCATTAATGGAAATATCGACTCATCCATTAAAGTACCATGTTCAATTGAATGTACACCACCCACTATCGCCCTGCGCATGCCCTCTACACCATGACAATGTGCAGCCACTTTGAAACCATAATCTTTTGCTGCGGTCACTATTGCTCGTACTTCCTCTTCTGTAAATTGAGGATTCTCGCCATTTGCACTCATACTTAATACACCCCCACTTGCAGTTATTTTAATCACATCACTTCCATCTTTATAGCGTTGTCTTACTGCTTTGTAAGCATCTTCTTTACTATTTATAACTCCTTCTTTTGGCCCAGGATCACCCATTAAATTTGCACGAACCCCATTGGTTGGATCCGCATGGCCACCAGTGGTAGCAATCCCTTTTCCAGCCGTATAAATTCTTGGCCCAACTACATAGCCTTTTTGAATTGCTTTTCTCAAAGCAATGTTGACTCCTGAGCCACCCATATCTCTAACAGATGTAAATCCAGCCATTAAATTTCTTTCAGCAAATCTTAAAGCACTATAAGCAATGTCCGATTCGTTTTGCGTAAATGCGTCTAAATACCTAGTAGGACTTGTCTCTGATTCAACATGAATATGCATATCCATTAAACCTGGCATCACCGTCTGTTTTTTCAAATCAATTAACTTATCTGTTTTTGCACCTGAAATATAACCATCCACAATTTCCATAATTTTATTCCCCTCAATGATGATTGTCTTTTCCTTTAAAACTTTCAAGTTTTTCACATCCACTAACTGCCCGCATTGCAAATAAGTTTTTTGTGCTTGACCTTGTAACACGAAACAGCTAAAAATAAATCCAAATAAAAAATAACGCATAGGTATAAGTTTAGATACCCAATATACAAAAAATCCCCTTTTTTCAAAGAGGATTAATAGAGTAGACAATGACTCGATTCAAAACTGACACAGTTTATATTGAATTGTCCCTTGCCATTTTTTAATTTTTATTTATTGGGTTGTGGTGTATAGTGCAAATAAGGCTTCGCTATCATTAGCTGTTAATAGTAAAGAATCAATCACCCTTAACACTTTTAAAAAAATTTCTTCCAGTAGATGCTGGGGAAGTGAAAGTCAGCTTTATCTTCTTATTTGGGCCTATGATAAATAAAGACATTACCGTAAAAATTACAGAGGTATTTGGATGAATGACTAAGACTCATCCGTCTCGGTATATAAATCTAATAAACCCTCTGGCAAAAGCACATTGACTTGCTTTTTTGCATGGTCAACTCCTTCAAGGCTTTCCTTGTGTAAGGGAATATATGCTTCATGCCCTTGGTATAAAATAGTCACCATCAGTTGATGTGGTTGTTCTATTACTTCTTGTATTTTGCCCAATTGAGTTCCTTTTTCAACCACCATATAACCTAATAAAGAAAGCGGCGAACTTTTATCTACCAATAATTGAAACTCGGCTTCAGGCAACCAAACTTTTTTCCCAACCAATATACTACAAGCTTCTCTGGTGGTAATGCCTTCTACCTGTAAATGAGTTAAACTGTCTGTTTTAGCCGATGCTGTTTGAATAAAATATGGAATAAAACTAGCTGCATTTTTTTCAATAAAAATGGCATCAATGCCCTTAAAGTGAATTGGTTTACCTAAAGCATGTTCTAAAATAATATGACCTGCTAGCCCATGTGCAGCAACAATTTTTCCGATATGGATATATTCACTCATATACAAATTTACAAATGATTGGGCGATAAAAAAACCTCCCGAAATTCGGGAGGTTCTGAGCTATTTAATCTTAATTAAGTGCAGATTACTTTTGGTTACTCTGCAGCTGGTGTTTCATCAGCAGCGGCTTCTGCAGCTGGCGTTTCCACTTCAGCAGGTGCTTCTTCAACTGCTACTTCAGCAATTGGTTCAGCAACTTTCTTAACTACAGGTACATATACTTTTTTAGCAGCTTGTGCTTTTTTATGTGCATCTGTTTTAGAAGCAATTGATGTTTCATGCTCGGCATACCAAGTTTCAAACTTAGTCATTGCGGTTGCATCATCAAATAAACCTAATTTAACACCACGTAGTAAGTGTTTTAGATAAAGTACTCCTTTGAAAGATAAAATTCTGCGAACGGTGTCTGTAGGTTGAGCACCTTTGTTTAACCACTCTAAAGACTTTTGACGATCTAAACTGATTGTCGCTGGCACTGTTAAAGGATTGTAAGTACCAATTTTCTCGATGAATTTACCATCTCTTGGTGCGCGTCCGTCAGCCACTACGATAAAGTAGAAAGGCCTTTTTTTACTACCATGACGCTGTAGTCTCATTTTT
>JACCDN010936357.1_pt1 | contig 28274 bp, 23 predicted proteins | sample 7441691 | NCBI WGS metagenome assembly JACCDN01 (sample SAMN15323439, study PRJNA562643) | freshwater metagenome | isolation source: river surface water | place: USA:Blue River Watershed | collected 2017-08-16 | reverse complement strand
TTGGGCGCTGTGGCTGAAGCCAACATTGAAGTGGACATGATCATCCAAAACATCAGCAAGGATGGCAAAACCGACTTCAGCTTCACCGTGCACCGCAACGACTACGCCCGCACAACCGATTTGTTGAAAGACAAAGTGTTGCCAGCTTTGGGTGCAACCGACGTGCAAGGCGACACCAAGATTTGCAAAGTTTCTATCGTGGGTATCGGCATGCGCAGCCACGTAGGTGTGGCCAGCAAGATGTTCCGCTCATTGAGCGAAGAGGGCATCAACATCCAAATGATCTCGACATCCGAAATCAAAACATCGGTGGTGATCGACGAGAAATACATGGAACTCGCTGTGCGCGCGTTGCATAAAGCTTTCGATTTGGACCAGCCCTCTACATAAGTTAGGGCATAATATGCACCAGCTGGAAACGTGACCGAGTGGCCGAAGGTGCTCCCCTGCTAAGGGAGTATGGGGTGTAGAGCCTCATCGAGGGTTCGAATCCCTCCGTTTCCGCCAGCTATCAAGCAAAGACGCCCCTCACGGGGCGTTTTTCATTTCTACCCACCAATTTACCCTCCATCAAATAAAGATCGTACGGTCTTTTCTGACTTGTGCCCATGACGCGCATTTACTTTGTAGATGAGTCAATGTTCGGTGGGGGGTAAGTTGGGTGCCGCTCATATGGGGTAAACGGTATACGAACTTGAAAAACCTGGTCTGCCGACCCCACCGTACCCCCACCCCCGGAATTGAGGGCTGCGCATCTAGCTTGAATCAACCACTGTTTTGCAACCATCTCGAAAAAATCTGCAAATCTTTGTCTAATGATTGACACCCAGCAACTATCAGGCAGCAGTGCGTCATCGAAAGGGTAGGGTGTCCCCTTCAAAATCCTGTCAAGTTGTCCCGTTGTCCATTTGGGTCCCGCTAGCGAAGTGTTGAACTATGCTTAGTGCCCAAAAAATCGATTAATTTGAAGAAACTTGATCATGGATTGGCGTTCAAACCCCCTAAGCCCCACCATATGCAACGAGTGAGAAGCACTTTATGTTGGTTGAGTTGTAAAAGAGGTTCGTGAGATAACAATCATTCGACTCACCGATACTTCGTCTTTCAAATTAATGCCAATGTATAAATTAAATCTAGCGTAAATTAAAAAAATCTAGCGGAAGTAATGTTGAAAGATGTTTTAATATGTATATAAACACAGTATTCCAATTGAACACAGCTTGATTTGCAAAAGACATGCTTGTTAGGGGGCTTTTTAAACTGGCGAGAGCCACCAGTTAAAATCAAACTATGCGTAAAACAACTAGGTCGAACAACGGCGCACACTTCTCCGGGCATGAGACATTTCCGCTTCGCCAAATGTGGCTTAAGAAGGCATTTGATAAAGCAGACTCGTCTATGCAAGTGCCTAAAGCTGTCTTCACCGATGAAGATGCTATTGCGACATTTGGAGTTGGCAAAAACATGGTCAACTCAATTCGTCATTGGGCTTTGGCATGTGATGTTTTGCGAGAGTCTCCTGAACATCCGGACTGTTTTTCAATTTCTCCAATTGCCGTTCAAATTTTGGATGACAGTGGCTTAGACCCCTACTCCGAAAGTCCATCCACGGCTTGGTTTGCGCATTGGCAACTTGCAGGCCGATGCTATCGCTCAACAACTTGGCAATGGCTGTTCAATCATGTAACTGCTCCAACCTTCACACGTCAAGAGCTCGAAGAACCTTTGTCTCGTTATGCAAGAGAGCTCGACCCGAAACATCGGCTCTCTATCTCTACGATCTCTCGAGATTTGGAAACGTGTCTTCGCAGTTATGCCCCCCGTTCAGCGGGGGGGTCCCCAGAAGATTTTGCAGAGCCTCTTTTGGGTGAGTTGGGCCTGTTGCAAGAAGTTCATAAAGGGCAGTTCGCATTCCGCCGAGGCCCTAAGGCTTCGTTGCACGATGGTATTTTTGCGTATGCTTTAGTGGATTTTTGGAACAAGTACGCTGCAGGTCAAAGCTCCTTGGCTTTTGAAACCATTGCTTATGCCGAAGGTTCTCCCGGTAGAGTTTTTAAGCTTGATGAAGAATCAATTGCTCAGCGACTAATGTCTTTATCAGATTTCACTAAGCGCAAGCTCGAGTGGACCGATTCGGCAGGCTTGCGACAAGTTCATCGTAAAGAGCTGACCGCCGAAGACATCAAGAACATGATTGAGCGAGCCTATGACTGATAAGAAGCAACAAGTGCTTTCGGACATCGTCCAAATTTCGCGCCAATATCAACGCTCAATTCGTGTTGATGCAGACATTGGGCGCATCGATGCACTTTCAGGCTACATCTGTCACGCCACGGCAGTTTCCGTGATTGATGCAATGTGCAAGCAACTTTCTGGCACGAACCAACGCTCATTCACTTGGACGGGGCCATTTGGTGGTGGCAAAAGCTCGTTGGCCGTGGCCTTAGCGAGTGCGCTGCATTCTGACAAGAGTCTTAGAACTAGGGCTCGTGAAATTTTGCGATTGGACTCTAAGCCTGTATTTGATAAGGCTTTCCCTGTTCGCAAAGGATGGATGATTGTCCCGACTGTGGGGCGTCGAGGTAGTGTTGTTGCGGAAATTTTTGCCTCTCTTCGCCATGCTCAAGGTAGGAGCACTGATGGGCGCAGTAAACCAAATGCTCAAACGCTTGTAGCAGAGTTACTCGAAGAAGCCAAGGGTCGGCCTCAGGACGGCGTTCTGATCGTCATTGATGAGATGGGTAAATTTCTAGAAGCTTCCGCCTTGGGTTCTGGAGATGATGTCTATTTCTTTCAAGAGTTAGCGGAAGCAGCAGCTCGTTCTGAGGGGCGATTGGTTGTCGTGGGTGTTTTGCATCAATCGTTTGCTCAATATTCAGCACGATTGGGCATTGATACACGTGATGATTGGGCGAAGATTCAGGGCCGTTATGTCGACTTGCCGTTTGTGGCGGCAAGTGACGAAGTTGTTGAATTGATTGGGCGCGCAATTGAGGCGAAACGTCGACCTGATTGGATGCTTGATGCATCCACAACAATTGCAGAAGCAATTCGCTCTCGCCGACCTGCTGTTGGTCATGATTTTTCTAAGGCATTAGAGGCCTGCTGGCCATTGCATCCAGCCATGGCCGCGTTGTTAGGACCAATATCAAAACGCCAATTCGGACAAAACGAGCGAAGCACTTTTGGTTTTCTTTCGTCCGTAGAGCCTTATGGATTTCGATCCTATCTGAACACGACTCCGATTAATGAAGCAAGTTGGTATCGTCCAAGTGACTACTGGGATTACTTGCGCTCAAATTTGGAACCTGCAATTTTGGCTTCCCCTGACGGGCACCGTTGGTCACAAGCTGTCGAAGCAGTTGAGCGCGCTGAAGTCAAGACGGGTGATCCGCTGTTGGTGTCGTTAATTAAAAACATTGCGATCATTGATTTGTTTCGCAATGGTTCTGGTTTGGCTGCAGATACGGCGGTGATCGGTGCATTGTTCTATGACAGAACAGCAGATGAGCTCGACGTGGCGTTGAAAAAACTCGCCACACTCAAGGTTGCCTTGTACAAAACCTATACCAGTGCTTGGTCTGTATTTGAAGGTAGCGACTTTGATATTGATGCAGCTATTGCACAAGCATTGTCTGCAACTTCAGGTGTTGATTACTCGCGCCTAGCTCAACTCATGGGCTTGCACCCGGTGGTAGCTAAGCGGCATTACCATGAAACCGGTTCCATGCGGTGGATGGACTTAACTTTGTGCAGTATCGAGCACGCCGAGAAAGTTGCTTCGAATTTCACTCCTAAAAAGGGTGAATTTGGTCTATTTATCCTGGCGTTGCCAAGCAAAGGAATGAGTCAGCGAGCTGCTCGACTTCGGGCGCAAGCTTGCTCAAAGCTTCGACCTTGGCCGGTGTTGGTGGGGATTCCTTCCAACCATGAACGGATTGCTGAACTTTCGGGAGAGCTGGTTGCGTTGGAGCAGGTTAAAGACCGGCATGAACTTTCCGGTGATGCTGTGGCGCGTCGTGAGGTCTATGCTCGATTAGCTGCAACCCGAGCTGATCTGGAGGACCAACTTCAAGCCGCAGTATCTCTTGCCAAGTGGCACGATGGAACAGATCAAGTTGTTGAACATGGTTCGAAACTTTCACCTGTCGCCTCCGAACTGGCAGAAGACCTTTTTGATTCGTCACCACAAGTTTGGAGTGAGCTGGTTAATAGAGACAGTATTTCGACAAGTAGTGTGAAAGCTCGTCGGGGTCTGTTGCATGCGATGATCAACGCCGAAGGTCTTGATAAATTGGGATTTGAAGGTTTCCCTGCTGAGAGGGGGCTGTATGAAACCCTACTGGGTAGTACTGGGTTGCATAGACAAGATGCCTCGGGGGCTTGGCGCTTCATGCCGCCTGGAAATGGTTTTGCTGCAGGTTTTGAGCGACTTTGGGAAACCACGCGAGAACTTTTCTCAGATGCTAATGCTCGTATTGGTGCTCACGAAATCTATGCGCTTTGGAGTGCACCCCCCTTTGGGATGAAGCAAGGCATTCAGGCGGTGATCTTGACAGCATTCATGTTGGCACACAAAGCAAACATTGCCGTTTACAAAGATGGGATGTTTGTCCCCCGGCTGACGGATTTTGATATCGATGAGTGCCTACAAGACGCTAGTCGGTTTTCCTTGCGATGGGTCGCTATTGATGAAGATAAAGAATTAATTCTCCGAGGCATCTCCAAATTATTGGCAGAAATTGGTCAGAGTGCTGGGTCTGCTGATCCACTTGAAGCAGCGCGTGGTCTCGTTGCAATGGTCTTCAACTTGCCTGAGTGGGCCAGAAGAACCCAGCGTTTGAGCGAAACAGCTAAAGCTATGCGAGATATGCTCCTTAAAGCGAGCGATCCTCACAAAGTTCTGTTTGTCGATCTAGCTTCGCTGCTCAATGCGACTGACGGCAAAGCCTATGTGAAGGCCTTGCGAGAACCTCTTCGGGAAATTTCTGCTGCTTATGAAGAGATGCTCTCTGAAGTCGAAACCAAGATGCTGGAAGCGCTCGACGCCAGTAAGGAAGATCTTGAAGCCTTGCGCAAACGGGCTGCCTCAGTTTCGGGTGTTTCCGGCGATCTGAGACTCGATGCATTTGCGACGCGACTTGCGAATTTTGATGGCACGCGAGTCAGCCTTGAAGGCGTACTAAGTCTGGCAGCTGATAAGCCTCCAAGAGACTGGGTAGACCGTCACATCGATGTGGCCATTCTCGAATTGACGAAATTCGCCCGTCGTTTCCGTGAGGCCGAAGCCTTCGTCGCTGTGAAAGGACGTAAGGCTCACACAGAAGCGATCGCTGTCGTTATTGGTGCGGGTACTGACACCCAAACGATTTCTCGCTCCTTCGCCATTTCAGACCGTCACCGCCAGACAGTCGAGTCCAAAGCAGACGAAGTGGCTTTGATGCTGGAAGGGCAGGGCTTAGGCACGGAAGTATTGCTGGCAATTCTTGCTAAAGCTGGTATGAAACTCGCGTTCAATGACAAGGAGTCCTCCAATGGCTGAAAGACATGTTTTAGGCATCTCCGGAGGCAAAGACAGTGCTGCACTGGCTGTCTACATGCGAGACAAGCACCCCGAGCTTGATATTGATTATTTCTTCACAGACACAGGTGAGGAACTGCCAGAGGTGCATGAATTTTTGGGTAAGCTTGAAGGATATTTGGGAAAGCCAATTGCTCGACTCAACCCGGGGCGAGACTTCCGCTTTTGGTTGCGTCAATATAACCATTTCCTGCCTAGTCCTCAAACCCGGTGGTGCACTCGTCAGTTGAAGTTGGCACCGTTCGAAGACTGGGTAAAGCCTTGGCTTGCTGCAGGTGACAAGGTAACCTCCTATGTCGCAATCCGTGCAGACGAAGACTATCGTGAAGGATATTCGACTAAAGCTGAAAACTTGGTGGTAAAGCTGCCATTTCGAGAGGCTGGGATCGATAAAGCAAATGTGATCGACATTTTGGAAAACTCGGGCGTTGGCTATCCGAAGTATTACGAGTGGCGCTCAAGAAGCGGTTGCACCTTTTGCTTTTTTCAGCAAAAAATTGAGTGGGTTCGCCTGAAGAGCAAGCATCCACAGGCCTATGAGGAGGCCAAGGCTTTAGAAAAAGACGCCTTGGAACATGGCTCGCCTTTCACATGGACGAAAGGTGAATCGCTAACCGATTTGGAAAATCCGGAACGCGTGGCGAAGATTGAAGCGGACTATGAGTTACGACGCGCACGGATGCGTAAAAGCATACCCATCAATCCGCTCCGCCCAGTGAAAAGCTGCCCTGAAGATATCGATGATGTCTACGGGGAGGACGAAGGCAACGGGGCCTGCGCAATTTGTCACAAGTGAAGCTAAAAGGCAGTAATGCCTTTTAGCAGTTGTCGCGGGAAATGGCTTCTACAGCCGCTTCTATGTCTTGATCAGACAAGAAGGGCGCTTGGGCAAAAATAAGACCTTGCTCCCCATTGAGCTTGGCTGCAAGGTGCCCTCGCCCAAGAAGCAATTCCGCTCCAGGCCGGTCAAGTGCAATCTTGGAAGTTGCCTCACTCGAGACTTTCAAGATCAGCCGGTTGCCCAGGTTTTCACGGAGCTGCATGGGCATCACATCTTTGTCCGGTCTTTGTGCTGCAAAGATTAAGTGAATACCCGCTGCACGAGCCTTGACGCCTAGACGTTGAACGGCTGCGCCGACGGATGCTTTGTACTCATCATCAAGCATCCAGTCGGCGAATTCGTCGTGAACCAAGAAGACCATGGGCAGTCGTTCATCTGGTGATACCTTCGAGTTGTAGGTGGGAAGGTCCCTGGTTCGGGCCTTTGCAAAAGCTCGGTAGCGGTCTTCCATTTCCTGAACTAGTGCTTCCAAAACTTCAGAAGCTTTCTCTTTAGTCGTGACGATTTCATCCCTCATATGCGGGAGGTCAGCCAAGGGGGCGTAATCGACCCCCATTTTGGGATCAATCAAGATGATCTGAGCCAGCTCTTTGGGGTTAGTTGCTGCGATATCAAGTAGCAGTGCTTGTATTAGGACCGACTTGCCGCTACCGGTCGCACCTGCAACGAGTGAGTGAGGCTCATGGGACGAAAGTCCTCCGAATTCAGAACCCAAGTTGAGGTATAGGAGGGACCCGTTGATTTCTTGCAATCCCAGAAGGAAAGATGTGTTGATGCCTGCGATATTGCGGTTGATCTCGCGGCGAGACCACAGCTCCCACAGTGACACAGCTTGCCGCTTGGCGCCAGCGATCGTGACGACAATTTCCCCAGGTTTGGGTTGAACCGTCACGAGGTTAATCGCGTGGGTGGTCAACAGCTGCATCCGCTTGTTTTCGATGTCTTCAACGCGCAGTCGATCTGAGCCCGCCAACCGAACCAAGCAGCCGTTGGGGGTCAATCTGGTTCCAAGTACGGACGCTTGGAGTCCATAGCTGTTCAATGCTGCCTTGAGTTTTTTGCTGACATCTCGAGCCCATTCTTCGCGCTCTGTGTCCGCTTGAGCGTTGCCAGCAAACCTGCTGGACACCAATTCGGAGAGCGTATTTCCGATGGTTGCCACAGATGTGGACACAGCTGCTGCTGAACTTGGTGCAGTTGTTTCGACTGGGGCTTGCGAAGCTTGTGTTGGCGCAGCCTCGTTTTCTTCTTTTGTTGTCGGGGTGGTGATTCCAATGTCCGATCCTTGCTGTACTTGTTCCTCTGCTGATTCAAGAGAACTACTGGCAAGTTGCCCCATGGCGGCAAGCCATGGAACTCGGGCGGCAGGCTTCTTGTACCCGTGGCCAGACCAGGGTTGGAATGCACCAAGGCTTGAACGAGCTTCAATGCCATCCGTGCCCTTGGCATAGGCCTCAGTCAGCTTTCTCAGCTCAGGGCGATCGAAAACCTCCTGCCATGCTTGGACGCCATCGCTTTCTTCCAACAACTCTTGATCTGAACAGGAGCTGGCACCTGCATCTGCGGAGTGGACATAAACATGGGAGTAGCCGCGTAGGGAGATTTCTACATCACCTTCTCGCAGCTTAGCCCTGGCGCGTTCCATGAGTCCGGTCTTGCCGGGGGGGATTTCAGCATCAATCAACATGTCTGCCAGTCGAGCCAGCCAGACATCCCTGTCAAGACGGCCTGGATCACCAAAAAGCGCTTCCCGGAACATCCCGAGGGTGGACAGAAGTTGATCCTTCGAGTCCCGGCGTGCTTTCGCCACCCCGTCGCTGCCAACATACTTGGATTCAACAATGGAGATCACGACCCGTACACCCTCCTCATGTTCTTCAACATTCAGCGCAAGGATGTCTGCTATGCGGCTTTCAGGCTGGGACAACCAGCTGGCGTAGTCATCAAGAAGGAAATAGGCTGTTAGAACCTGATCGCCATTTGCGGCTGTCTTGAACTCTTCTGCAAGCAGGTAACGGCTGAGTACTAGTCCGATCATCTCGCCAGCGGAAACTCCTCGTTTGGCAGCGCGTAGAACTATGTCTCCAGAGACAGAGAGAGCATCACGTTTAGCTTTGACAACCGCGGCTTGAAGTGCATCGCTATCAAGCTGAAGATTCAGTTCTTCCAAACGTCGGCGGACTAGGACGCTGAGGAGGCGCAGTTCGGAGGTCGAGCTGACAATCATGTTGCGACCGTTGGTTGTGCCCCGGCGGTATCGAACAACGGTGATGTCGTTGTGCTGAAGCTGTCGTTTGTCTAAGAGTTCATCGTAGGTAGCTACCCACTCTGCAAGGTCGTGTGCATCCTTGATCATCCGCGCAAGTTCAGGGCTTTGCAGTGAGATCCTGCGCGCAGGGAGGAATCGTTGGTCAGGCAGAGCATCTTTTTGACGGCAAACGGCTGCAACTGCAGCCACATAAGACCAGCCCGAAGCAGTTTGCCATGGACAAGCGAGGAAGGTGGTCGATTTCAGCTCATCTTCTCCTGAGACACTCCGATAAGACCAGCGAGATGGCGCATGCTCAAGGTTGGAACGGTCGTTGCTCCAGGGAACTGTAAGCCACTCCGTCAAGGATGACCGGGAAACAACGTCATGGAGAAAGGCAACGTCAAAGGTCTTGAACCCTTGTGTACTTTCGGTTGGTGTGGCCGAAATCGGGGTGACTGATATCCTAAGCTTGGAGATAAAGTTGTTGCTAGTCTCGCTAACGACCGGCAGGTCTGGATCATCGCCAGCTTTGTTGACCAGTTCTCCGTACACACTGCGAAGCTTGGCAGCTTCCGTGTGTCGTACAGACACACTGCATTGAAGTTTGCCATCCTCCTGGATTGAGGAAAGTTCGCGCACAGTGGCAAGAGGCAGTTCCGCTGCATCGGCGTTGTAGAGGACCACACTCAGATTGGTGGCCTCATGGGGTTGCAGACCAACGTAACGTTCCAGCAATTCTCGAGCTTGCTTGGCAGCAGCGGCAGGATCCACGTCAGTCATGGCATTTTCTGCGCTTCGGGTAGGAGACTCGAGCAGGCTGTAACCATTGACAGTGCTGCTTTCCGAGACAAGCACTGGTGCGCCAGAACGTGTCAAAACGGCGATTTCCGGGTAGAAGGGGTGAGCAATTTCATCCGAAAGCTCCCGCATGAAGATCTCTCGATCACCGTAGAGAATACTACCGCTCGACAGCAAATGGGTGGCAAAGCCTGCAATGCGTCGAGATTTAACCGCCAGAGCCTTCATCCTCTCGGGATGCCATGGAGGAACAATCAATACAGGGTTGTCCCCGGTAACACGTACGGTTCCGATGGAAAGAATTTCTGAGACCAGGCGCGAGCGACATACGTCGCCACGTGCATGCTCCATCAATGTTGACAACAAGGCACCAAACGACTCCGCTTGGCGCATGACGGCCTCGCCATGCAGGCCGCTGCACACAAAATCATCCATGGCCTTGATGTAGTCTGCCTCAAAGGCGTCCCATGCACTTCGTATAACTTCCCGCTGCGGGGGCGTCAGACGATTTTCTTCAGACAGCTCCTTGATGCGCGCTTTGATGTCATGGCGAAGGCTTCGCAGTTTGTTTGCCGCAGGAACCAAGGAGCCGGCGTCGGTGGAGTAGGTCGCCTCAAGAGTGCCCGTATCTGTGAGGGAGACGTTCTGAACTCCTCCTTTTTTGCTGACGAGCCTGCGAGGAACCTCGGTGCAGGCCACGGCCCCTTTCTCTAGCAGGCGACGCATGTCAGCCACCATGGAAAGCCCGATTGAAGTTGGCTTGTAGCTCCATAGAAGCTGCGTCTTGGCCAAAGTTGATTCATGCCCGTTTTTAACTTCGATCAGAGCGACATCAAACTTGATCTGCAATGCTGCCCTTGAGAGGGAGGAATTGGGACGCACTTTGTTCTTCTTGTCATCTCGAAGCTCCTTCTCCTTGGAAAAGAAGGCCTCGTATTCGAAAAGTGGGTCAGGTAGGTTGGCGTTACCCAGACGCTCAACTTTCCATTCGGCTTTGGAACCCATGAGTTCCTTTAATCCACGGTACATCGCGGAGAAATAGCTGCCAGCGTCGTAATTGAATCGCTCGCGCCATTCCTTACGGCCTTTGGTGACAGTAAACCGCAAAATGCGCTCACCATCGGAGTCCCTCAACCCCGCATGCAGGCTGTTGACCACTCGAGCAAAGCCATCAAAAAAGTCGTTGCACTCAATCGGTTTCCCGTAGAGAGCCTTTTCCCAACGAGCGCACAGCTTCGAGTCTTGCTCAAGGAAACGTCGATGCTTGACAAAGAACTCCTCATCTTCCTCGTTGAAGTCTGAGCGACGTTCACGAGATTTCAAATCCTCCAGGAGCTTTCGGCCTTCAGGATCAAGGGAGTTTTCTTGCTCGCATTCATGATCGAAGAACCTAATTGTGGAGTCAGAAAGACCAAGTTGTTTTTCTTTTGGCTTGTCAAAGGCGAGATAAATTCCGTCGCTTTCCCATTCAAACTCGGCGAGATTCGATGCTGCATCCACGTCGCCAGCTGGGGCGGCTGCAAAGGCTTCCAGTGCTTGGCGAGCACCATCGGCTATTTCATTGGCGTTCGTCTGGATACGTTCGAGCAGTTCTTCTTCGTCCAGTGGTTGGCCGTTCTGACGAAGCTTTTTGAGCAACGGTGCTCGCTGGGCAAAGAGCTTGGCAAATCCTTTCTGCCAAGGCATGCGAGATGCAGCATAGGTTCGGGCATTGGAGAAATAGCCGGTATCACGGGGCAGGCCCGCGCACGGAAGGGCAAAGCCGACTGCGTCACGGATGGCTAGTCCCCGTTGTGAGATGCCGTTGACAATCTCTGCGCAGAATTCACCAAGCTGAATAAGTGACAAATCTGCTGAAGATGTAATAAGACCTCCAATTGCGGCATGAAATACCACTCGGTCATCAGCCACAAGAGAGAGTCCACCGGCGTGAATGGCGGCTTCAACCCATGGTTCTGCCTCATCCCGCATTTCCTTGGCACCAATGGCCATAACGTGGCCAAGTGTGTCAGCCAGGTTGTGCTCGTTGCCGTTGGCGGTCAGGATCGAGGCTTTGGTCGTGACAGCGTTATTGCGAACGTAGCCAGCGTTGTGAGGAATCAGCGTGTCTTCAGGCAAATCCTGACCCTCTACAAGGGCTTCTGGGATCATCAAATGAACACGTGCTTCAAGATCTGGGTTCGCAAGAATAGCTCGAACAACGGCTGCAATCTGGCTGGACGAAAGCTTGTCTAGCCTGAAAAGCGCCGCAGAATCACCGGGCTGGCCAGGGTTAGAAATGCGCTTGGCGAGAATGTCTGCACCGACGCGCCCAATGATGCGATCGGTCAGCATGCGGCTTCTCCCTTGAACGCGAACGGGTTTTCTACAAATGAGCAGGAGTCGGAGAGCATCCGAACAAGGCCCAGGCCGACAAGGCGGGCTTCGAGATTGGCGCGGTTTTCGCTCAGTTCTTCTTGGTCGACTAGTTTGCTGTCTACCAGACGAGCTGCCTCGGCATCGCCAATCACCAATCCATAGCGGCGTTTGGCCTCAGTGAGGAATTCGTCAAATTGCATTCGATCTTTGACGATGGTCACCACAAGTGACTTCAAGAGCCGGTCGTTCGGAGCGTATCGGGTGCGCCGAGACAGGCGGCGTGAACTAAGCCCGATTGCCCGTGACCAGGAGGCGTGGATCTTGCCAACGTGCTGTTCATGGCGAGCCAGGGCGAGTTCAGCCAGATTTCCAACCAGGACTTCGGGACTTTTGCCGGAGTAGTCTTCTTCGTCTCCACTATCAGTCGGGGGCCATTGAAATCGTTCACGCATCAGCTTCACTCTCTCTGCATCAGGGAATTCACCTTTAGCTGCGTTTTCCCATTCACTGTCTAGTCTGATTGACTCAACATATGACCGAACAGCTTTAGCGGGGAGACCTTGATTGAACTGATAGCTGTCGCCTGACAGGGCTCGTACCTTGGTTCTCTCTTTAGACACAATCTCGCAGATGATTTCAACGGGGTCATCGTCACCAGAGATTTTTTTCGATCGCTCCAAGAAGTACAAAAGCATGTTTAGGCCTGTAATGGCGATCAAATGTTCCAGAGCGTCATAGATTGGCATATCTGTTTCCAGTACTGCCAGCCAGTCCTCACAAGTTTGGTCAAAGCGATGATTCGAGACCTCAGGAAGATATCCAGACGGGCGAGGGTCGTCAGCGATCTGAGGCTGTCCCTGCAGCGCGTGGGCTAAGCGGTTCATGGGCGCCTTGCGATCAAAAAGGCGCTTAGACAAGATATCGCCTAGCTCTGCACCTCTCTTGGCGCGAGTGAGCATGAGATAGAGCAGTTCACCCGTACGGGCAAAAAATCGTCGGTCATTGCTCATCTTTCCACGCGGATCAATCTGTAAATCCTCGTAAAGAGCATCGGGGCCGAAGGGGAAGACAAACTTCGAACTCCAGCGTTTGTTGCTGCGTCCTTCAAATGAAGAGGAGCGCAACAACTCAATGGCTTTGGCAAAGTCATCAAAACTCGAGAATGACTCGCGTAAGTACGACATGTCATCGTCGCCGTTTCCTGTTTTGCCTTGGTCAAATTTTTCAAACCACCGTCGCCATTTTTCTTCGTCAGATAGCGCGCTTTCTGCAATGGACTCGACGTATGGATTGTTGAATAGCAGTCCACGCAGGCGGATCTGTCTCTGTGGCCGAAATTTGACACCTCCACCAGCGCCCTCGTGAGGCCGAAGGGGTTTATCGAGGTTGGAGCCAAGAACACCCAAGAACTCCAGCACCGTCAAGTGCGGAAGTTGTTCGTCATAAAGTCGATGCCCCCAAATGTTCTCATCTACGCAGAAATCTACGCTTCTAATCTCGGGGCGTTTGATGATTTCGCTCATTCCGGTGTCCTCACAGTAACGGGGCGAGCAAAGCCACGGCCTCCAGGTTCGATATCGATAAAGCTCAATGTCAGTGCAGACTCTTCGCCCGAGCCTTCGTCATCGTCATCTGCAGACCTCGAATTTCGGACGATTTCCGCCTTGCGCAGCAGTTTTGCCTTGAATGCGAGCAGATCCTCCAAGCATTCATTTGAAAAGCTGGCGGGCAAAGCTCCATCGGCGACACGTGAGAGAAATTCGTGCCGAATGGGCGTCAGGTCAAAGGAGACGGAATTACCAGGTCCTGGTGACAAAGAAATGTCGAGCTGTGGTCGGCCGTTTTCCTCATCGAGTTTGATGGCCATTCCTGTTCCACCTTGCCTGCGAGAGTTGGTTTCATGATCACAAAGCACGCTCACACGACTTTGGGTGAAACCGCCTGAGCTTGCGATGAATATGCGATCGACGTTTTCGAGAAGCAGGCCGGTCAAGACGCGGTTGAGCCCTCGAGCAATTCGTCCTCGAATGGTTTCATTCACTGGGCGTTTGAATTTAAGTGACTCGATGATCTCCAGATAGTCACCTGCAAAGCGAAAAGCAGTTAATGACCATCGGGGGTAGTTCGGCTCACTATCTGGCAGAGTGAAATAGAGACGTCTCCGCTGCGCTTCTAACATTTCCAGAAATTCAGCTGATCCTCCCTCTAGCCGGGCGCCCTCATGTCCTTCGAGGTACGCGTTTTGAGAAGCTCGGAATTCGGCTGTAGCGCCGTAGACATGATCATGATTGACTAGACGCTCGAAATCAGCTTCTAGTCGCGAATCATCTTTGCCATAGACCAACAAACCATCTACGGCGTTCGTTGTTTCCTCTCCCACGCCAAAACTTGCCATCGCTTTGAAAACTGGACGATCAGATGCGCGACGCTTAGGTAAATTGGCCCCAAATGCATTGGCGTAAACACTTGCGTTGCCAATGAGCCCTTCGCTTTGAATCTTGGCCACATCGGCGCAGGTCATCAAATTTTCTTTGGCCACTTTGGCATTGGAGTGACCGAGAACGATGTTTGAGCATAAAGCCAGCAAGTCACGCACAGGAAGGTGCAGGCCATTCAAGCGTGCAATCTCCATCAAATCACCAAGTCGGCGAGCCAATTGCCCCCCATCGTTTTCGCCAAGAAGTCGACGGCGATTTTCATCAATTGGACAGACTCTGCCATCTGCTTTGAGATTGCATGTTTTGCAGTTGTCCCATTCTGAATGGCCAGCAACGGCTTTGACTACTTCGTCAAGTGTGTCCCGATTTGTCGTCCTACTAAGATCAAAAACAGCAAGTCTGTTGGGGGGCGGTCCGGCTTGGAGAAAACGTTCCTGCAATGGTTTTCTCAAGGGATGTGTTCGTCCTTGGCGTTTTCCCAAATCACGAAGACGGTCAAGCAGTTGTCCATGATTGGCTGCCAAGATGATTATTTCGGAATCATTGTTTTCAAGTACTGATTTTTCGAGCCGTTGCAGAGGCAAGTCGCTCTCTTCTCCATTGAATTCTGAGAGGTCTTTGATGAAAACAGCCGTTCGGCCATCTGCCAGAGGCCACTCTTTCACATTACCTTTACTGGCCCATACTTTGGGGTCACCTCCAATCCGATTCCATAAGGCTCTGCAGTGATACGTTTTTCCGTCGCCTGCTGTACCCGCGATCAAGAGTGAACCAGGAATCTTCGATTCAATGTGTTGGACCATTGCATTTAAGAGTGGCGTAGATAGATTGATTGGTTGAACTTTTGCCCTTAAAACTGCTCCTGAAACATATTCATCGAACATAGTCAGGTTGTTGGGGGTTGGGCCGTAGCTGCGTAAAAAACGTACCCAAGCAATGGCTGGAGGGGCTCCGTTGACTGAATCGTCTTGCTGTGGAGTGGTTGCCATGTTGTTTCCCATTTGAAATTTATTTCCTAACTTGATCTTTAGCTTCTGTCGTGATGGCTAGCCCTGAAGAAACAATTAAGTTTTTTGGTTCGGCGATCTCAGTGTGTTGAATATAAAGAGGCGGAATTTTTGAATACATCGCTTATCTTGGTCCTTAGACTTTGGGGGGCGAGAACTTCTGCATCTGCCCCAAATCTAAGGACATCACCAAGCAACTCACGTTCGTCTGAATAAGGAATTTCAAGAACGTAGCTACCGTCAGGGTTCATGAATCCCCTTTGATGAGGATGCCATTCTTCATTCATGACCCATCGAGCCCGTGCTGAAGAAAACTTAAGCTTAGCCCATTCGACGGCGTGTCCCCCAAAGATGCCATATCCACTTTGCATGACCTTGCGGATTTGTTCTGCATCCATTTCTTTGGCCTTTCCCGACAAAATTTCGCACTGACTCAACGCGTCTACAGAAAAACTTCGCAGTTCATTTTTCATATGACACCACGCATCAAGGTACCAGTTGTCGCGGTAATGAACTAGCTGTTGCGGTGAAAGTATCCGTTCGCTAGTTTTCCCGCTTTGACGATTGAAGTGGTGCACCTTTATCTGATGGCGCTCCAGAGTAGCTTTGGCCACGAGTTCAAATGCCTTGAGATGCAGTCGGCGTTTGCCAGCATGAACAAGGCACACCCGTTGTGCTAACGTTTGTGCGTCAATTCCTTTGCTGCCGAGTAGCTCATCAAGTCGTTTTTGCAGCGGCTTGAGCTTGGGCCCAAGGAGACCAGGCTCTAGTTGATCCAACATGTTCTTAATAGTTAGTAAGGCTAGTGCCTCATCGTGAGAAAACCAAAGTCCAGGTAATTCTTCCCGATCACTTTGTATTTCCATTCTGTAACCACCAAGGTCACGATCAAAGATGATGGGAATGCTCAGCCTGTCCCTAAGTTTTGCTAGATCCCGCTTGAAGGTTGCAGGTGATATTTCAAGCTTGCTCAGAATTTCGTGGCGTGGAACAGCCCGTCGCCCCGTGAATAGGGTCCTGTAACTGTAGAGACGGTCAATTTCACTCATGTTTTTCTGCTTAATTCAATAGATTATTGGTTATCTAGAACTGCGTTAGTTAGCGCCAAGGACAGTTTTTCGCGTTTACTCAATTTCCTTGGTGCGTACTCAACCCCGTAGTCCATTTGGATGAAGTGAACTTCTGAATACGATCTTTGTACTTCTTTAATATTAGTTAATTTTACTTGCCCAGTTGGAGTTTCCGCAATTTGAGCATGGATTGGTTCCAAAAGCAGAAGATGACCAAACCAAAAAACCAAAACGTAAAGCAACATGATCCCTACCTTGTAAATCTTTGCCGTCAGTTTCATCGCCTAGAAGCTACTGAGGTGAGCCTGTGACCTGTGATTTTTACCAGTAAATACCTAAATTCAGGCTCGTGGCTTGAGCTCCTAGCGAGTCAAACTGATAACAGAGAAAAGCAGAGAGTGAAATGCAAGTTGAAGTGGTGATCGGGAACATCGTTAAGCAACCGGGCGTAGAAGCAGTTGTGGACACTCAGACATGCGGCAGTTTCACAAGCCAGGGGACGAAAAATGCACCACCGTGATTGCCCCGGAGTTGCTTGAAGCCTGGCTCAGTGCAGCCCCTTCCAAGGCGGCAGAATTGATGACCTGGTCGCACATGCCTGAGCTCAAGGCCATGACTGCGCCGAGGGTTTAAAACGTTCGATTACTTTGTTGCTGGATGAATATACAGTATATTCATCGGCATGTATTTAGAAGAGTTTTCGTCCCCGAAACCTGTAGCCGTACCAGAAAACAAGGTCATGCTGGATGTGTGTCCATGGCCTGTTCATGCAGGTTTCCCATCGCCTGCAGCAGACCACGCCCGCAAACAGATTGATCTCAATGAGCACCTGATCCGCAACAAGGAAGCCACCTTCATCTTTCGGGTCAAGGGCGATTCGATGGTTGGAATTGGCATCTATGACGGAGATGAGTTGCTGGTTGACCGCTCGATAGAGCCCAAGCACGGCAATATCGTTTTGGCAGTCCTTAACAACGAGTTCACCGTCAAGAGACTCTACCGTCGAGGCGGCGTTGTCAAACTCCTTGCTGAGAACCTAATCTATCCGCCCATTGTTGTGAAGGATGGAGAGGAGTTGACCATTTGGGGTGTGGTCACAAGGAATCTGCACAAGCTGTATTGAGTCATGCCACAGCCTGAAGCCCAGTCAATCACACATCAGATTGATCCAGCGTCGCTGGAGGCTTTGCCACGTACCTCGGGCGTCTACATATTCAAGGGTGAGGGCACCTTACCGCTGTACATCGGCAAAAGCGTAGACATTCGCAGTCGGGTGTTGGCGCACCTGAGGGCTGAAGATGAAGCCGAGATGATTGCTCAGTCCCGCAAGGTGGACTTCATTGAGACCGCAGGTGAGATCGGTGCGCTACTTCTAGAAGCACGGTTGATCAAGCAGCAATGCCCACTGTTCAACATTCGATTGCGGCGGTTGCGAAACCTGTGCGCCATTCGTCTTGTCGACAGGTCCGACGGAAAAATACCTGAAGTGATTTCCAGCAAAGATGTTCCAGTTGGAGAATCAGACGGGCTTTATGGGCTATTTGGTTCAGTTCACGCGGCGCAGGCTAAGTTGCGCGAGTTGGCAGATCAGAACCGCTTGTGCCTTGGACTCTTAGGTTTAGAGAAGATCAGTAAGCGAGGGTGCTTTGGTCTGCAAGTCAAAACCTGCCTTGGTGCCTGTGTGGGGCAGGAAGACAGAAGTGAGCATGACCAGCGCCTGTTCTCTGCACTGATAGACATCAAAGTAGAGGCATGGCCTTTTGCGGGGGCAGTTGATTTGGTTGAGCAACGTGGAGATTGGGTCCAGCGTCATCGAATCCAAGGATGGCGGCATATCGGGACTTGGTGCTCTCGAACCAATCAAAGCAGCGCGCTTGATCAAAAAGGCTTTGACCTCGATACATACAAGATCCTCGTCAAGCCCATCATGTTGCAGACAGCAAGGATTGAGTTGGTATGACGACAAAGCAGATTGCGCTGGTCGACTGCAACAACTTCTATGTTTCCTGCGAACGGGTGTTTCGACCAGACCTAGTCAATGTGCCGTTGGTTGTGCTGTCCAACAATGATGGATGTGTTGTGTCCCGCTCCATTGAAGCCAAAGCACTTGGTATCAAGATGGGGCAACCTTGGTTCGAGTGCAAAGCACTGGCAGAGGAGCACGGAATTCTTGCGATGAGCAGCAATTACGCGCTGTATGCAGACCTTTCTAATCGGGTCATGAGCATCTTGAGCCAGTTTTCACCAAGGCATGAGGTGTATTCGATAGACGAAAGTTTCGTTGATCTAACTGGCATTCCAAAGCTCAGGGATGTGACCTATGCCATGCGTGAGCGGGTTGGCCAGTGGACAGGTATTCCGGTGTGTGTGGGCGTTGGTCCAACCAAGACCCTCGCAAAGCTTGCCAACCATGTGGCAAAGAAACATCCCCGATCAAAGGGGGTATTCAACTACAACGACTTGAGCGAAGCGCAGCAAACCAAACTCTTGAGTCAAATCCCGGTCGAGGAGGTTTGGGGCGTTGGCAGAAAGCTCACCAAACGGCTGGCAGTTCATGGCATCCACACCGTCCAGGACTTGCGGGAAGCCCACGCACCGACCCTGCGTTCAGAGTTCGGCGTGGTGATGGAAAAAACGCAGCGAGAGTTGCTCGGCATCTCCTGCATCGACTTAGAAGAACATGCCCCCGATAAAAAGCAAATCATCAGCAGTCGCTCGTTTGGAAAGCCCGTTACAGATTTAGCAGTGATTCAAGATGCGCTTGGCTTATTTGTAGCCAACGCCATGGAGAAGCTAAGGGCCCAAAACGGGCAAGCTGCTTTGGTACAGGTCTACTTGCTCACTAATAGATTCAGGCCTGAGCAGCCTCAATACAACCCTAGCATGACAGTTCCTTTGCCGCAGCCAACGAACGATAGCTTAGTGATCAATCGATGGGTGCAGCATCTGGCTGGGGTGCTCTGGCGTGATGGCTACAAGTACAAAAAAGCTGGAATCATGCTCGGCGACATCTCTCCGGTGACGGTGACACAGGCTGACTGGCTCGAACCAGTTATGACGAGCGACACCCGGCTGATGAAAGCCGTCGATGGTCTGAACTCTCGCTTTGGGCGAGGAACAATCAAGCTTAGTTCAGGCGAATTTCAAGGAGAGTGGGGCATGCGTCAAGAGCGCAAATCACCTGACTACACAACAAATTGGCGCGAGTTGCCGTGCGTTTAATGATTTGTGATTTTTTGGCAGAACTCTAGTCGTACAGCATACCCATGTGAAATGCCAACTTGCTGTCTCCGCAGCACGGGCAGTGGTTGTACCAACGTCGCATCACATACGTTTTGTTTTGTACGTAGCAATATGTTGGGCTTAGTTCTTCTTCGCTGAGGTGATAGCCACGCTTGTGCAGGATGGTTGCGCCGAGTTTTTCGAGCAATTCGTTCGGCACTTTTTTGGTCTTGGCTTCGTAGCTTTCAAGGTTGGTGCTGCCGCAGTGGCGGCACATTTGCGTTTCCGCGAGCATGTTAGCGCTGCTGATCTGATTGCAGTCTTTGCAGTAGTGAGGGAAAGAAAACATCTTTCCATGCATAGCTCGTGAGCTACCGATTGAGGCGGAGCCTTCGTAGCCGCATGCACATTTGCCGATTACTTCTGTTCCCATGTCACAACTTTATCAAGGTCGGGGCTTGGCATTTTTCAGCCAGCAGCGTTTTTTGAAGAGCTGCTTCGGTTTCGTAGCCTTCAGGGATCAGAGGTAGCAGTACTTCGGCTTTCTCAAATTCACCTAGTTCTCGGTAAATCTCTACTAGCTCAGCAACGTTCATGTCGTCACCAGTCTCGATGAGTGTTGCCAGTATGCGCATGTTCTGGGTCTGGTCGGGTGTAGCTGTGAACACTGGTCGCTTGATCGTTGGCGAGATCTTGAGTGCAGTCCGGTAGTTGTCGTTCAAGTATCGCCAGTACAAGCGGCGAAGCCTTAGTTCGATTTCAGGCTTATGCTTTTTCCTTAGCAGCGCTTGCAGTTCATCATCTCGAACGTACTTGGGTGAGTCGGGGGTATTGGCTTGGGTAGCTGCTATCTCTTCTTCGGATCTGATGTCGTAGTCTTTGATGATTTGCTCAGTTGTCGGGAAGCCACAGAGCCTGTGCCACCATGAGGATGATTTGCGTTGCCAACCATCGGGAGCTTGCTGTTTTGCTTTTGGGATGGTTCCAATTTGCTTGGCATCGCTGAGCAGGAATACTTCACCACAATCACAGCGACGTAGTCCATCACCGCTATTGAACAGTCCACCAACGACCTTGCCATCGGTCCAGTGTTCATGAGCTGTGAAGTTGATCGATGAGTAGTGTGGCGTTTTGTATAGCTTTCCACAGCATGGCGCCAAGATGATGCGTTCGGCAGAAATTCTGGTCATGCGCTGAGACCGATTTATTGTGCAGCTATGTAATCAAATTCGCAGCGTTTATTCCGATAGTTCTCATTTCTTACACATGAAATTAATCAGGCTATCAACCATGGAATTCGGCGGCGCGTACATCCATGCATTACCGGAATTATTTACATCCGTGTAAATGACTTTTCCATTTCCCATCTGATCATCGTAAAAGGACATACTCAGTGTGCGGAATTGGTTAGTTCCGCAGTTAGCTTGAATCAAAGTCGATTGAGATCTTTTCCCATATGAATCTGTGTTGTGCAGATTCATCATGGTCCAAATTTTTGGAAGCGGTTTTTTTGTTGCTGTTGCTGTGTCAATGTAGAAAATACCTTCACTAGATTCTGAGAAGTGAATCCAGGCTGCACAGGCGTGCAGAGACGAGAAGGTGAGAAAAATAGCAAGAATATTTTTGAAAAACTTCATTGATGGGATCTTTTTTGGAAGGCGTGATTGATCTCTAAGCAGAAGTTAGCACCTGCCCCCTTGGCTGCATGGGTAAGGTCGCATAGTGTTTGTGTCAAAGCCGCGTGTTCGATCTCTATCTAAAGCCTGACCACCACCTGGGCCGATTGACTGACCACCACCTGGACCAATTGATTGGCCGCCCCCCGGCCCAATAGACATGCCGCCACCCGGGCCAATAGACATTCCACCGCCAGGCCCGATCGATTGACCGCCACCAGGTCCAATGGAGTCACAGCCTCCTGGTCCTATTGATCCGGGTACACAGTTTCTCCATGCTTGAGCCATAACGTTTGCGCTGGAAAAAATTACTGCAGCAGTAAAGATAAAAGTTATTTTTTTCATACGGTGTCCTTTGACATTAAATTCACTCTGTGCGCTTTGATAGTAAGTCGCCTAGGGCATGTTGTCCAATACCTTCGACACGTACTCTTTGGGCAAACCATGACCTGCCCCCGAGACGATATGAACTGGTATTGATAGGGCGTCACCAAGTTTCTTAACGCCTTCAGGGTGGCTTTGCCAGTCTAGCTCACCGGTATGGATTTCGGCATTTATAGGTGCTGGCATTTGACCTTGCTCAATCAGGTTGAACAGCTTTTCAGGCTGTGGAGGCAAGAAGTGCATCTCGCGGCTCTCATCATTGAACTCACCAACGATCGGTGAAAGCAAAAGTACTTTGCCTGGGTAGGGCGGTAACTGGGCTTGTGCGTGCAGAAACAGATAGCCACCAAACGAGTTGGCAATGACTTTTGACTCAGGTGTCCAGAAGTGCGTTTGCAGGTCTTGGGCGACTAGTCGAACTTGTTCAGTGAATCCCACCTCTTTGAACTCATCGCGAGTCTCACGTCCTGCAATGTTTAGGCCTCTGGAAATCAGAGCTTGTCCAAGTCCTTTATTCAGGCGTCCGCCCCAGCCAGGTAGGTAATAGATGGCTTTGTTCATTTGCTAACGTTTATTCGGTTTGCTTGGCACTTCCTCTGACCAATTTACCAGTTCCGAATACGAGTGCGCTGTCTTTGTCTGGATTTGATAAAATTTCATAATGCAAAATAATTGCGTATCGCTCAATCTCACGCTTCTAACTGGAGGGGGGCGGATTTGTTGTCTGCGCTGCACGGCACGGAGTAAGCGTTCTGGGCTGCAGTGTGGTCGTCCAGCATCTAAGGAGAGCAAAACCCAAAAATGTCACATGCACGGGGGGCGGGGGAATTCAGCACCGAAGACGGAAGCGGGGCGTCAGCGTGTGTCAGCTGCACACACTAAAACAGGTCAGTACACCAAGGCAGCCAAGCTGGAACAGTCCAAAAGCTCGGCACGGTTAGCGAGGCTTGAAGATGCAATGCATGTCTTAGGGATGACCACTGCCCCCAGAACTCGTGGTCGAAAGCCAAACCTTTATGTGCCAGTGACCAGTGTCGAAGGAGTGCGCGAGATGATGATTGACGAGATTTTGCACAGTCATAGAGGCTCGTCCGGCGAGTAAATTCTTTTCAAACAACTCTCCCCATGGACCGCAGTCGGCGATGTGCCAATGATGGTTGTGACGGTTGAGTCGGATTTCTAGCAAATACCCATACCTAAAACCTCGTGTGAGACTTTTCTTAAAAAGCCCACCAACTATCACAACCCTCATAGCTACGGTAAGTTGAAACGAAAAGGGGGTTGCAGAAGTGCCAGGCCAATCCAAACCACCTTAGCCCCGGTTTTTTTTGTGAACCCGCGCTCTGAAAGACGACGACCAAAAAGTGTTTGACTGCTCGTTTGGTGCCCGCTTGCTTTGCACCAACTAACGTAGTCTGAGTAAAGGGCTAATGCCGTTTCTTTTTGATCATTTTGCATCGAGCAGTTTTCGGAAATCCATTGGCCAATGATGTCCGATTCCGATCGGTATGCATCAGCTTCGGAGCGCATTTCATCTGGAACCTTAAGGCGTTTGTTGTGATTCCAAGCCAATGCCCCTTTGATCGCCCAGTTAAGAATTCCACTGAGTTCAGATTTAAGCTTTTTTGCAAGATCGGGGTCTTGCTGGTGTGTCTTAAACGTACGTTTAAAGGGAAGCATGTGCATTCGGCGCCAAATGCCGGTATCGGTACCTCTAATGACTGGTTTATGGTTTCCAACAATAGCAATTTTGAAACATGGGCGGTATTCAAAAACATGCCCGTATTTGTGAGCGGCCGCAATCACCTCGCCTCCCGTCAATTCTTTGATCGTGTTTTCCGCTAATCGTTGTCCATCTGCTGTTTCGTTCGCAAGGACAAAACGCGCGCCAGCCAATCGAGCAAGAAGAAATGACTTTGGTCCCTCATTCCCGTTCAGCATGAAGGTCTCCACTGGGGCCGTGACTGCGTATGTTCCAAGCAATTCGGACAAAACTGAGAACAGGACAGATTTGCCGTTAGCGCCGAGTCCATAGCCAAACAAAATTTGCTGTTCAGATATGGCACCCGTCAGGCAATAACCGATCCACTGTTGCAAGTAGTCAATTAAATCTTGGCTATTCTCAAAAACATCCTTGAGAAACGCCTCCCACTGTGGGCATTGGGCGTAGGGATCAAAATCACAACCGACAGCCTTGGTGACTAAATGTTCTGGTTCCATGTCGAAAACCATGCCGGTCGTCAGGTCCATGCACTGACCGCATCGTAGGCCAAGCAACATGGGATTGGCATCTAGCTCTTGTGTATGTACCTCGACGCCAGGTTGTCCCTTCAGCAAAGTAATTGCATTAGCCAGGCTGGTGGCATTGAGCGACTTGGTTACATGATTGGCTAACTTTTTCAAGTTATCTGGTTGCATTGATTCCATTCCGACTCGGCCTAAGTCACGCATCGCAAGTTCAGCCAAGTGCAGCATTTGCGGATCAGACTTGCTAGTCCAGCCAAGACCAGGTTGAAAAATAAGCCATTGATTTTGTTTGGTTACGTAACGAACACGTCCATGAAGATACTGCAACAGCCACTTTGCATTTCCAGAGTCAGTTGGATCCAACATGGGCGTTGGCTGAACTCCGTTTTCTTGGTGATCAACCCCCGTAATGGGCATCGCCGTGTAAGCCAGATCTGGGGGTATTTGTCCTTTTGCTCCTGCATATTTTTGGGCCGCATGAATTGGACTTGAAGCTTTGCCGTTATAGAAGCAGCCTGAACACTCGGTCTCGCAAGCATCATGCAATTGCGCCATGCGGCTACAAGATGTGGGGGAGGAGGCACTTTTTTGCTTGTCTTTAAGCTTCTTACTCACCTCATCATGTTCATACTGGGCGTATGCCTTAGACCAGCTATGCGCAGCATCCTCTGGGTCGCGTGTGAATTTGGCAGTATTGATAATGCCTAGGCTCCAGACCTCTTCAGTTAAGCCGCCTGTTTTCGCCAGCTCTCTGATCGCACCGCAAGCAATTTCAACTTCTTGTCGGCTTGGCGAGGGAGGGTTTGAAAAAAGTTGGAGACTTGATGTGGCGTTTTGAAGAAAAGTAGGTTTTGGGAACGGCAAAGATGCTTGCGCAGGAATGTGCACGTCAGTTTTTTTAATTTGCGGCTCCACCTTAGTCGGCGACAAATGACGATTTGCCAGCTGGATGATCTCAAGGGTGATTAGGTTACTCATAAATCCTCGCTACACGATAGGGACGGTTTTGAACTTCAGTTCCTCGACGGGCTAATGTCCCAGGAAGCTTGGTGACACGACTAGCGTTAGACACACTGGTGTCCACACTTAGGCCTTCTCCAGAAAATTTGCGTTTTAGGTTGTGCAGTAGGTCGCGAACAGCCTTTGTAGTCTCCTGACTGTTTGGTAGGTCATTCAAACGGTAGACCAAATGGTGGCCGTTGCCCGACATCACGCGAATTGGTTGAGGCCATCCAAGTTCGGTAAGGTAATCGCGAATACGCTCAGCTAGTAATCCCGCAGCTTCGACCTCCTCATCAGTTGCAGGGTGCTCTTTGCCGTGGTCGCGGTCGATGTCAACCAATAGTCTGCGCCGGCAAATCACATCCGTGTCTGATGCCGAGTGGTTCTGGCTGAGCCCCTCCTTTAGAGGGTTCAGCGTCGCGTAAATGTTGTAACCATGCCGATTCATCATGGCTACGTAGGTTTCTACTGCAAGTCGAAATGAAGTCATGTCGGGATACGCTGAGGAGTCGAAGCATCTAGAGATCGTTTGTTGTTTTGGCTTGACACCCTTTGGCCAGATTGAGCGAACCTCTAATACCAGTGACACTTGTTCATCAAACACGGTCCAAATTTGGCGCACATATAGTTTTGGAAAAATCGTTGAGGTCATACAGCGCCCATTCGATAAGCTGCTTCTAATGCTGTCAACACCTCTTGAGGGCTAGGCAATTTTTCATCCGCGCAGCTGATAGCTGACAACAACTGAAAAATTTGCCCCTCAGGTGTAGCTAGATTTACTTCCAGCGCCTGCGCAAATCGACCATTGGAGAGTGGTAACTCGTCGACCGCAATGCCTGTGTAGCCCGCATTCAATACGGAAATTGCAATCTGCATGATGGGGGCCAGATCATCCGTGTGTGGGATATCGTCGCAATCAGAAACAATGACTTCGCCAGAGCGACTTAAATGCACGAGAAGCGAGTTACTCATGGCATGCCCCTTTAGCGGCGCGTGTCAGCAACCAGTTATCGACTTCGCTAGATAACCAACCTACGGCGCGACCACCTGGCACCAGTTGAAACGGTTTTGGAAATTGGCCTCTAGCAACCATGTCAAACAGTTTTGAACTGCTGATTTGGAGCTTCTCGCAAACGTTTGCATGTCTAATGACTTGCACATCGCTGGATTTCGCTGTGCTTGGGTTTCGGGATTCAGAATTTAGTTGGACCATGGAAGATCTCCTTTCATGGTCGTTATTTTTTGTTCGAGATATTTTTTAAATCGCTAGGCTTGTCAAAACTCTTGTTGCCCAAATAGCTTCAACTAAGCCAGCGTTCAATTGTCCTCAAGCTTGGTGGCGGATTTTCATCGCCCCTTTTCAATAGTTCATCAGGCTCATCAACTAGCCTCTGAGCTGGACTTACGGAACTCCACTGCTCCATGATCATTTTTGCAACTCTGTGAGTGTTGTATGCAGAACTTGTTCCTATTTTGGCTATAAGCACGTTGTTGCGATTGAGTACATCTTCAGCCCTGACGCTGGCTTTATTTTTATTTGTATTGCCTGCTTTGTCTCGAATACGCTGGGCGCGGATCCTGTACTTGTCGTCGTTGTCCAGTATTTTTTTCTCGAATCCTTCCATGCTTTCATCGCCAAGGGATGCCATGTCGTAAGCATGCTTATCAGGCGTCCACTTCCCATGTTTATACGTGGCGAGAATTTCTTGACGGATTTTTTCGTTGTGTTCCAGTGAGGCTTTGATTTCGGCGAGTCCAGAGGCTGAAAGTGATCGAACATGTGAAGGCGGATCTTCAAGCATCGCTTTAATTTGTTGACGTTGAATCGTCGTGGATTTTGGCGGACGTCCTCTTTTTTTTGGGCTATTCACGCTGTTTTCCTTGAGATATTGGTCACGGTACTTTCTTGAGAATGTGGCCGTGTTATGTAGTCCTGCCAGAGTTGCATGAGTTTTGCGCGTTTCTCTAGCTGATCTTGGCGACGGTATGCTGCTTCAGCTTTGTTTTTGATCGTGTGCGCCAGTGCCAACTCCAGTGTCTCATTCGCAAAGTTGGTCGTTTCTGCTGCCCAGTCACGAAACGTTGAGCGCAATCCATGTGGTGTGTAACCTTCGAAGCCCGTGATGCGTTTCATTGCCACGAGGCAGCTTCCCAGTGACATGTGCGAGTTTTTCTCGATGGCGTGGCTTGGAAACACAAATTCGTTTTGTGCTTTGGCTTTCAACATCTTGAGTATTTCCACTGCACGCGTCGATAGCGGAACGCGGTGTTCTCTACCTGCTTTCATTCTTTCGGGTGGGATGGTCCAAATGCACTTGGCCATATCAATTTCCTCCCAACGCGCAGCTGCAACCTCTCCCGTTCGGCAGGCTGTAAGCAACATAAATTCCAAGGCCAATGAGGTCATGCCGCCTTGTTTACGCAGAGCAATAACGAACTCATTTGCACGCTGGTAGGGGAGGGCTGGGTGGTGTTCGACCTTCTTAATCTTTTGTGACTTGGGTAAAAGTTGCCCAAGTGCGCCTTTTAAGCGGGCTGGGTTGTCACCTTGGCAATACCCACGGGCTTTGCACCAATCAAGTACGGTCTCAATGCGCTGCCGTACCCGTGTGGCTGTTTCTGTCTTGGTTAGCCATATTGGTTGCAAGACTTTGTGCACAAGGTCGGTTGTGATGAGGTCGACTGATAGTTTTCCAAGCAATGGGCTTGCGTATGTGGTGAGGGTGTTTTGCCATTGCTGACCGTGCTTGACGTTTTTCCATTCTGCAGACTTGGCAGACATGCATTGGGTAACGGCTTCATCGAAGGTAATTTGATGCGCTCTTGCTGTAATGGCCAGGGCACGAGCTTTGTCGCGTTCGTCTTTTGGATCAATACCGTTCAAGACTTTTAAGCGAAGCTCGCCACTTAAAGCTCGGGCGTCGGCTAATTTACGGATGCGCGTAGAGCCAAGTCCAAGCTCTCTGCGTTTGCGAGTGGTTGGACTGGTGTATCTGAAGACCCATGATCTGGTGACTCGGTCATTGCCTGGCGTCACTTGCAGGTAAAGACCAGTATGTGGACTATCGGCGTGATAGCCCGCACGAGTTTCAGTTTCTACTTGCTTGGCCGATAAAGCCTTAGCTGCTGTTCTTCCCACCTATCTACCCCCCAATTGAAGCTAGATGTTAGGAGATTTTGCTGGAGCTTACAAGAGTCTAAACGCCGATTTAATCAGGAAAAATAAGGGTATACGGAGCTTGTTGGAGTTGTTTGGGTTTGGATGCGTATGACTCCGTTTCCGCCAAGACAGAACCCTAAGTAGTTGATCTACTTGGGGTTTTTTCTTGGCAGCGCTCAACTGCCTCATTCATTCCATCATCGTCGACAGGAAAAAAGCCAGGCATGCTGTATTTGTTC
>JACCDN010583213.1_pt1 | contig 28304 bp, 31 predicted proteins | sample 7441691 | NCBI WGS metagenome assembly JACCDN01 (sample SAMN15323439, study PRJNA562643) | freshwater metagenome | isolation source: river surface water | place: USA:Blue River Watershed | collected 2017-08-16 | reverse complement strand
ATCCACGCAGGCTATCGAAATTTTAGAAGAATTAAAGCCTTTAACGGGGAGTGGCAAATATCTTTTCCCAGGTATCCGCTATCCAGATCGCCCAATGTCTGACAATACCCTGAATTGCGCGTTACGCCGTTTAGGCTATACCAACGATGAAATCACCAGCCACGGTTTTCGTTCTATGGCTTCGACATTGCTGAATGAACAAGGCTGGAATCGTGATGCGATTGAACGGCAGCTTGCCCATGGTGAGCGTAATAAGATTCGCGCTGCCTACAACTATGCTGAATATTTGCCTGAACGTAAGCGCATGATGCAGCACTGGAGCGACTATTTAAATAGTTTAATTAAAGGATAGTTGATAATGATCTACGAAGTTTTAAACATTATACAGGCTATATTCACTGCCTTGGTTTCAGTTATAGGTGCTTTGTTTATTTTTAAAAACAGACTCTACAGAAGTATATTGATAATAATGGGTGTTGGAATTGCATCAATTGGTATCTACAATGTCTATGCATATGAACAAGATCAAGAGCGAATAAATTCGCAATTAGAAGCCAATCTTATTAAATCGGAACAAGTTTTACAACTGGCAAATCAATCCTTAACAAGTATTGCTTCTTTGAAAAGTAGAATTGATTGGAATCACTCAAAAGTTTTACTCGTATTTCAAAATTCCGAACCTAATGATCACCCAGTTAAGCTTGATCCTAATGCTACATTTTATACAGCGGTTACGATCTTCCCTTATAATCCAAATTTACCATTTTGCAAAAAATATCAAAAATTACTAACCGAGATAAGAAAATCAAAAGGTCAAAGTATTGATATAAATAGTATCCGTACTATTTCTAATGGAGATGCATTCAGTTTGTTGAAGGCCTTAAATAACTATGCAGGTCTAGATTATAATAAGCTCGTAATAAATCATGCCTTTTCAACAAGCTATGCGCCAGCCAAGGTTGATGATTATTCAGCGGGAACAAGTTTAGATGCTACTGCAGTTAATCCTATGATGATGCCCTTGATGAATCCATTTTTTTCGGCCATGCAGTTAAATGATAGCTTTATAATTTTTGAGATTATGTCTACAAATCCGCAACAAACTTTCGAGCCGGTTGAGTATAAAAGTGCAATATTACTTTTACCAACCGATGATGGTAATTTACGAATTTCTGCTGACGTGCAGGGTAACTCAGAGCAGCTTAGGGATGGGGTAAAAGAGGAAGTTCTCGGCGTTTACATACCGCCAAATACATTCTAGGATTTTGAACGTCACTGCCCAAAAATAGGCAGTGACGTTCAAAATTTCAAAACTCAATTTCTTTATTTTATTAGCCTTAAAGAGGATAAATTCTTCCTGTATTTAAAGGGAGAAGTTTTTAAAGCTCCAAAAAGTTGATTATTTAACCATAATGATGTATAATTTAAAATCAATTAGGCGGCGAGATCAAAGCCTATCTTTCAGAGTTTCGCTTATGGCACTAAACAAAACATTAAGACGCAAAGAATTTACCAAAAACCTATTAGAGCATTTAAATGCTTTGCCGAAGAGTTCTTATAAAAACCGCAAACAGCGAAGGGTTGATCTTAAAACGATTGCTGCTGATTTAGCACGAACCAATGGCCTACCTTCCTTTTTTAAAAATCTAAAGCCGGAAGCCATTTATCGCTTAGTGAATCATTGGAAAAGAAACCAACTTAGCCGCAAGACCATGCAAAACCGATTAGGCTTGCTCAGAAAGCTCAATACAACTTTAAAGACGCCGATTGCCATTCCATCCAATAAAGAATTAGATATTCAAGGGACTACTCCTTCCAAAATCATTGTTGCAAAAGACCATATTGATCCATATCAGCCCTTAGACTTTTCACCTGCCACTATGATTCAGAATATTTTTCTATTGCAATACTTGTTCGGCTTAAAAGCGCATGAAGCTTTAATGCTGGAGAGCAGCATGGTGCATCCTGAGCATTTAACAGTTGCCCGCAATATTAGCTATAACAAAAAAGATCGACTGATTCGCTATGAAACGCAAGAGCAAAAGGACTTTATAATTCGATACACACAAAATCATAACTTCAAACTTATGCAAGACGCAGACTTTAGAAAAGGCTTAACCAGTTTACATGCTTTTGCGATGAGCCAGCTTAAAATAAAACATCCCGATTACTTCCGCCATCAATATATCAAGAATCGTTTTGTTGAGTTACGCAAAACCAAAGGTGAGGCAGAAGTATTAAAAGTGTTACAGCAAGAATTAGGCTATTCTAAATCTCTTGAAATTAGGGCAGTCTTAGACAGGTTTGATTTGCGCCTTAAAATTTAAATTTTGGGATAATAGAGCTCTCCCTTTAAACACAGGAAGCTTTTTTGCTTCTGTAACCAAATAAAATTAACAATTTTATCTCAAAAAAAACGAACGTCACCCCCGCTCGTTTTGGTGGCAGGGGTGACGTTCTAAAAAAATAGTCTACGTAAATTTACTTAGTTAAAGTCTGCTTTAGATAGCTTATGTTAGAGCTTTTAATCCAATCAGTTTTGCCAGATTTAGCCAGCAAGAATTCTTCTGATATGACAAAAGGGTTACCTGGAGTATCGATTAGTTTGCCGCTGGGCTTAAAAAGCTTTTTAAGCCGGCAACTTTCTATTACCGCTAAAAAGCTTGAGATCGTTTCTACTGCATGTGGTTTATCAAATACAAAATGGAACTCATATTCGCCTTTGCCATCTTTTTTCGCTGCTGTAAAGTCACCAAAAGTAAGTAATATATACGGAACAAACCATAGAGGTAAATTAGCATAAGCCCATATGTTTTTCTTATCTCCACGCTCTATTAACTCTTTAAATTTTTTGATTGGTAAGTTGCTTTGTTGGCACATATTCAAACAAAACCCATAAGCTAGTCTTAGGTTTGCATCCTCAAAGAAGTCTCGCCGAAGTTGAACTCCTCGTTTATGGTCAACTTGGTCTGGTAATAAATCTCTAGCAACATCATCTCGATGTGCTAAAGGGCAAGCGTCCCGGAGGTCAGTGCCTTCTTGCCTTTTTGAATGCTTAAAGCCTGAAAGAATTGAAACCGTATGTGTGCCGAATACAAAAACTTCTTCTTTGCATAAGCGACAATAAGCTTTAATGCCTTTTTCTTTATAAGCACGCGTTGCCCTAGATAAGAATTCCTCTGGCGTTACGAGCGGGCCTGTTGGCGAGTTATAAAGGGCAGTTTCCATTTATGTGATTAAAGGCTGCAATAAAATTATTATAGCATGGATTGATCAAAATGGGTCCAATGCAGGATTGCATCCCGATGTTTATTGGCTATGAATGGTATTTTTTAAATAACAAATAGGCCAGCAAAGGCAAGACGCAAATAACTAAAGATATTGTCCAAAGAACTTGTCCATTTGGGTTGATCTTTAACAGCATGCTGCCTAGGAAGGGGCTCACGATTAGAGTAATAGAATATAGTGCTTGATATAAACCCATGTAATAACCTTTCAACTCTTCTTTAGCTTTTTGATAGATAATATTCTGAGAGATCGGCATAAACATCATCTCACCTATTGTGATAACAACCATGCTTATCACAGCTAATGAGTAACTCCTTCCAAAAATCAACATGAAGAATCCTAAGCCTATTAGAAAAATTCCGACGGTCATAATGAAGGTTTGGGAATAGTGTTTGAGGTAATTGATAATTGGCACTTGAAAGAATGCTACAAGCAAGCAGTTAAGAGCAAATAAAGTTCCTAAGTGGTGGGTGGTAATTCCATAATGATCAAATAAATAAAGCGTATAAACTGAGTTAAGCTCTACAAAAACAAGCATCCCCACGAAGTAATAAACTAAAATTGAAAGCAGAAACTTATCATTCCAGAGATGCCCTAATAATTTTTTGCTTGTGGTGGGCGTGAACTCTTCCTTCTTACAAAGAAGCCAAACAAAGCTAAGCGCTATTACATTGAAAATAGCACTTAAAACAAATACTTTTACGTAGTTAACTCCAATAAACGCTGCTGCCAAAGCGAGTGAGCCTGCACATCCAATATTATAAAGCATATATCGCACCCCATTTGCTCTGGCTTGATCATGGGGTGGTGTTAGTCGCATTAAGTAAATCCTTGACGCAGGCAAGAATGCAGCATTTGTCATTCCGAGTAAGACAAGCAACAAAATTAATAGTTCGTACGGGCCTTTGATAAAATATAACGACATTAAGATTAGACTCGAAAGTAAGAGGCTGGCTATCGTGACATTTCTTGAAGAAAAACGATCACACAGCTTTCCTCCCTGGTATGAGGCAATAATCGTACCAACGCCATAAGCACTAATAGCGAACCCGGTAGATAGAAGAGAATGTTGCAGGTCTGCGTGCAAATAAATTGGTAAAAATACAATTGTTGCGAAGCCAAGAGAGTAAACAAAAATAACTAACAAAACATAGAGGGAATTTGTATTAAGCCCTTGGTAATGGCTAAAGTAATTCTTTAAAAATTTAAACATGGGAGCAGCTAACAGTAAAGTTGGCTAATACTGCATTTTTCCTTAAAAGTTGTCAAATTTAATAGGTTTATTTTGCAACAATCTCTTACACGAGTTATAATTAATGATCAAAAGTTGAAGGTTCAAACTATGCATATACTGATTTTAGGTGGCACTAGCTTCTATGGAAAAAGATTGGCTCAACAGTTAATTTCAGCTGGGCATCAGCTAACATTATTTATCCGTGGCAGCAAAGAAAAAGTTGAAAAAGAATTACTCGATGCTGGCGCAACAATAATTCATGGAGATAGAACAGAATATGCGAAGTTTAGCAGTTACTTCACTGATGGTATCGTGTATGATGTTATCGTTGACAACACTGCTAGAAGTGCCATAGACGTCTCTTGTGCTCTTGATACTTTGGGTAGTCGGACAAGACATTATATTTTATGTTCATCCGTTGCAGTTTATGCCGATTGGGAGCGCTCAGCCCCTTACCGCGAAGAAGAAGTTGACCTTGATTATATTTCTATTGCTGCTGATGATGATACTGACAAAAGGAAGTTTCTAGCTAATTTTGCTAATAATAAACGCGCTGCAGAAAAAGCTTTATTAGCAAGAGCGAGTACTATACCTTATACAATTATTAGGCCAGCCACGATTGAAGGCCCAGACGACCCTGTCGAAAGGACTTGGTATTGGACACAGCGCCTTTTACAAGGAGTTCCTGTTATTGTTCCGGTTACAGCTGTAAGCCAGCATGTTTATGTAGAAGATGTAGCTAGATTTGTTTTCGAGGTAGCAACTCACGCACCTCGTAATAGAGCTTACAATGTAGTTGGTGACGATATTTTGCAATTAGAAGATTATATCAAGATGATTTTTGCCTCTTTGCCAATACATGGATTTGAAAGGCGTGCTCTGTCGATTATTCCTGTTGAACGCCCATTAGTATTAAAAAAAGCCCAATCATTCCCATTATTTTTTGAAGTAGCCCTCCGTTTAGATAACAGCGCAGCTAAAGTAGATTATGGTTTCACCCCAACAAGCATTAGCGAATGGCTACCAAAAACTGTTGCTTGGGAAATAGAACACTGCAAAATTCCAGATGGAAGCAGTGAGTTATATGAAAAAGAATTACAACCATTTCTTGGTACCGCAGGGCCATCTGCAACTACAACCCTAAAATTAGAGGGCTCAAGTTAAGAGGAAAGCAAGAGTGTATAAATTACGCAAAAGGGAAATAATTAGCATTCTAGCCGGTACAATATTGGAATGGTATGATTTTTCCTTGTTTGGGGCAATGGCACCAATTATAGCAAAGCTATTTTTCCCTGAAGAAAGCGCTGTTACCTCGCTTTTACTTACATTCTCAATTTTTGCCTCTGGCTTTTTAATGCGGCCTATTGGTGCAATTATATTTGGACATATTGGTGATAAATATGGCAGGAGACCTGCTCTTTCCCTTACCATTATATTTATGGCTTTGCCTACAACATTGATAGGGGTATTGCCCGCCTGGCAATCGGTTGGCTTGTTAGCGCCAATCTTATTAGTGATATTAAGGCTAGCTCAAGGAATGGCAGCAAGTGGAGAATATCCTGGAGCTATATGCTTTCTAACCGAAATTTCTAAAACTAATAACAGAGGGTTTTTCGGGAGTATAAGCGTTTTTGGTGTTGTTGGTGGTGTTTTCTTAGGTGCAATGGTCAATGCTGTTTTATCTTATTTCTTAACCAATATGGAAATTTATGCTTGGGGCTGGAGAATCCCTTTTCTGATAGGCCTTCCTTTAGGTGCTATTGGCTGGTATTTAAGATATCGCTTATCCGAGTCACGTATTTACACTATGGCAGCATCTGAAACGCAAGAGCTAAAAGCACCCTTTAAAGAAGTAATGAAGCACAATTTCGCAGGGCTTGTTAGCATTACAATTCTCTTTGCATTACCGACTGTTTGTTTTTACATGGGATTTGTTTACATCACTACATATTTGGTGAGTATACATATGATTACTTTACATCAAGCTTTAATAAATAATGCCTTAAGCATGGTGGCTTATACTATATTTATTCCAACCTTTGGCTATCTTTCTGATAAGATTAATAGAAAATATATGATGCTACTAGGAGCAATTGGGTTATTTGCTTTCTTATATCCAATTTTCCTATTATTTTTATCCGGCCAAAATCATTTAGTCTTATTAGGTCAGATATTATTAGCTTTATTGATAGGCGTTTTTGTTGGCCCCCTGGCAGCGATCTCCTCTGAGTCTTTTTCTACGCTTACAAGATATAGCGGTATAGCTACGGGGTTAAATATTGGAGCAAGTATTTTTGGCGGCACGTGTCCTTTAGTGGCTACTTATCTAATCGAAGTTTCTGGGCATGGGATTACACCGGTGTTTTATCCAATAACTCTCAGTATAATATCATTCTTTATAATTATTACCTTAAAAATAAACCAAGAGAAAAGCCTAAATGAAATTAGTAACAATTAAAGAAAAAAATCAAAAAGCATCCACCATTTATAAGGGCTTGCTAGATTTTCACCAGTTACAATTCCACTGTTGCAATTTAGAACCTAAAGTTCTATCATAGCGCTGGCCTATTACAAAACTAACTTTAGGAGCCTAGCGATGAATAACGAAATGAATATCCCCGAAGGTGTAACTGCAGAAGAATGGTTCGCTGTTGATCTTTGTGATCCTTTAATGCAAGTTTGCTAATCTTGTCGGATTTAAACTAGTAAAGCTAGGGCTCTTGCCGTAGCTTTATTCATTCATGTGGCTTCAATGCAAAACCTTAAGACTTCAGAAATATCCCCTTATTTAGGCTTAGAGATTGATGGGTTAGATTTATCTACCAACCCCAGTTCCGAGACATATGAAAGCCTTATAAACAAATTACATCAATACCATCTTTTGGTTATTAGAAATCAACATCTGAATGAAAAACAATTGATTAATGTTAGTCAATTTTTTGGCAAGCCAAGTCCCTCGCTAGTACCCACTTTTCGTTTAGCAGATTATCCCTTCATTTCTAAATTTTCAAATGTAAAAGGCGAAAAAGGTGAAGCCTTAGGAGCTACAGCCCCAGAATATGTCTTTCACTCTGATTCTTACTTTGCTCCTAATCCGAACAAAGCAACCCTTTTATATTCTATAAAGTCTCCAGAGTATGGCGGTGAAACTCATTTTGTAAATATGTGCAAAGCATATGAAACACTTGAAGATTCAGTTAAAAATCTCATACGAGATAAGAAAGCTTCTTACAAAAATGTTTATGTTAATCAACCGCCCGTATCACACCCTTTGGTAAGAGTTCATCCAGCAACAGGGAATAAGGCACTATTTGTTAATATTCATAGACTCTTGGGGGTAGATGAAATGGAACTCGATGAAGCTCAAAAGCTTGTTGAAAAGCTTTATAACCATTCTATAAAGCCTGAAACCATTTATAAACACCAATGGAAAGATGGTGATCTTCTTATATGGGATAATCGTACAACGATGCACTGTGCTACAACAATTGACTCGACTCAAGAGCGTTTATTGCATAGAATATTAACTGAAGGCGATCTGCCAGTTTCTTAAAAGTTTAAGTTTTAAGGTAATAAAAGAATGACCGAGTCTACAAAATTAGAAAGTTTCCCTTGGCTAGCCGAAAGGAAAAATCCAGAAGCAAAGCCTATGTATAAGATTGTAGCAAGATCAATGTCCTTGGGAGGTGATTCTATTGTCACGCTACATAAAGCTGGCGAAAGTCATGTTCTAAACTATTATATTAGAGAGCTAGTTACTCACCCAGAGATTATGGATAATATGGATCAGAAAGAAGCTGATCTCATGCGCTGGGTTGTTAATTCAGAAGTTACCAATCCTTTAAAATCTTAAAGACTCATTAAAATTTGCCTTGGTGTTCCACAAAACTTAACTTGTGTGTCTTCTTCGTCAAGAAGGACTGTTTTATAGTCGGGATTATGAGGCTTTAAGTACTTATTTGGTCCATCAACTAAAAACTGGGCGCAGCTCACATCTCCTGTCTTTTTCCATTTAAAAATAACAATGTTTCGATGCTGGGGTTGCCTATCAGGGTCCACAATAATTGTCGCTCCAGGTTCATATCGAGGCATCATAGAATCATCTTTTACTATCAGAGCATAAGTTCTAGGGCCGGTTTCAACATCTGTCCAAGTCCACTCTTGTGCATCTTTAATGTCGAAATTGGCGTAGTCACCTGCCTGCTGCCAAGAAATAATCGGGACGCGTTTCCATCGTGAACCTTGCACCCCTGGCAGAGGTTCTACATTAATGGGGCCAATCCCATAAGTTAACCATTCCACATTAACGCCAAGCTTTTCTGCAATTACTGCTATGCGCATAGTATCAGGCAACGAAATAGCCTCTAACCACTTGTTGGCGGCCTTTTGAGACACTCCAAACATTTTACCAACAGTAACCTGGCGCCCCTTACCCTTTGGTGGAACTCCAAATAAATCTAGCGCATGGTTCAGGCGTTTTGAAAAAGCAATTTTGTCTTCTTGGTTAGCCAATTGTTTATCCTAAGAAAAAATTTATTGAATAGCGATTGACAATTAGAACCATTGGTTCTAAAATCGTATCCATAAAGTACCTATGGTGCATTATACAGATAAAAATCAATTTATGCCAGTGGCCAAGTTATTAAGTAAATCAAGGAGAATGCGATGAACAAATACATTAGAGAGATAACAACAAGAGGAGATCCTATTGCCCGGATTCAATTACCTTCCATTGTACTAGGAATGCTAAAAAGCAACGCAAAAAAGAACAAGCGTCGTATTCAGGATCAATTTATTAAAACTTTGGCAGGGACTTTTAAGCATGAAGAAACTTTTGCACAGAATAGCAGTAAGTATTTATCAGATTTAAAAGAGGTCTATAAATTTTAATAAAAGGGAGAATCAAAATGTCTGAAGGGCAAAAAGAGAAATATTTAAGCAAATTATTCAATAAGTGTATGCAATTAATGGATGCGCATTATCGTAAAACTCACGTACATTTGAGTCATTACCGCAGCTAATTAAAAGGGGAAATATGATGAAAGTAGAAGCATGTTGTGGTTTAGAGAAATATGCTCAAGTCATCTCCAGTGAGATGATGGAAGCCCTGAGGGAGTCTGCCTTCGTTCGAGGGATAAGTTTAGACATGGAGATTGCTTTACGTTTAACAGCTTATCTGGCAGAACCTGATTTAGCGCAAGATAATGCTCTGTTTCAGCAAATCCTGCGCTTGGATTTTACCGAAGCTGAAGCCGTGGCCGAATGCAAGCGTAGACGCAATGCTGCACTTTATCTTTACGAAATGGAAAAGTTACGCCTGTTCTTAAGATTTGAACGCAGCTTGCCTCGCCAAATAAAAGAAAGCTTTACGGTAATTGATGTGAAGGAGGCAACAAAGCAAATCAAAGCTGAGTTAAAAGAGGAAGAAAAATTCAATGAACAAAATAAAGGGGAATAAAATGCAAAACTGCGAACCTAATCAAAGTGAAAATCAAAAGCCTTTTGATATGAGCAAAATGACTGAAGCACTTAGAGCTTATGAGGAAGCAAAAGCTGCTTTGTTTGCGCAATTTTGCAAAACACCGCCTGTTTTGAAACAGGCAGCTTAAAAAGACCCTCTGGAGAGAGGCTACATGGAAGGGGCGCCAAAGTATTGTTGGCTTACACTCTGGCAAGAACTTCTCTAAGGACAGAGAAGATGTGCCAGTCTTAGGGACGTGTCTGGCTTTTTAGGTATCAAAGGCATTTCTCCCTGATGCCCTCGATACGCTTATGAGTATAAAATAATTCTGGAGAAAAAACCATGGGCTTGCTCAATAGTAAGAAATCCGGCTTGTATGCTTTTATCCAACCTTTGATTCCTCCAAGTGGTGGCGTTATTGCTGGAGGTGCATTAGGCCCACAGCAATTAATTTTAGCCAATTCGCAAGCGACTCTTGAGAATGCTGGCATTGATACCACCCATACAATTCATCCTGTTACGTTTAATACGCCTACTTATCCTGGAGCAGTGATTGGCACAACCAATGGAATAGGTAAAGCAGTGAGTGGCTATTCCAAATGCTTAATGGTGAATGGCTATCCTGCTGTCACCAATAGCACTAAGAAAATGTTGAATACAGGGAATTGCCCGATTGCACCAATGGTACAATCTACGAAAGCAAAAAGCTATGTGTATGTTGCTGATTCTGGTGGCGGTGGTGGTTTTAGGGGTGGCTCAACATTGACACCAGAACAGCTTGCGCAAATCAAAGCAGATAATCCTCCTTGGAGTCCAGAAAAGCTTGCTGCATTTAATGCTCGTTTTCAAAAGGTATTACCACAAGCACAGGTTAATGTTCCATTAAACAATAATTCAGTTAATATTTCTGTGTCTGGTTATATTGCTACTTGTGACTTAGAGTTAGATTTTCAAGGGTCAATCAAAGCATTAAACCCAATAACACAAGCAGATTATCAAGCAAACCAGCAAAGAATTTATCAGGGATTCAAATCTGATGTTGCGGGCTTTTTAGAGCAAATTCAAATTTTGCAAGGCGGTATTGTTAAAAGCGCTTTAGAGAGCAGCCAAATGACATTAGATTTGCCTTCAAATGGCTACACTGCAAATACTGCGACCATTTCGAGTACAGGCATAACTGTTGACTCTAGCACAGATACAGGCACTGGAAGTGCAGGCATGTCATTATCAACGACTTCACCAACAACCCTTGTATTCCATTTTGATACTGTACCTATAATAGCCCAAAATAGTGATGCGAAATTCTCTGGCAACCTGTCATTAAGCCTATCGGTTACATTAACCCCTATACCACCATCAGTATTCACTAAAGCAGAAAACTATGTTCAACAAACGGCATCTGAATTTGTGCAGGCAGTTGAGAATAATACGGTGATTGTTATAAACTCAGTAGGTACTATAGCTGCTGGTACTCTTTTCGCTTTAGTTAATCTGAGTCAGCAAGAAGCTCCAATTATTGGTCAATTTATGTAGGGGTTAAGCTTTTGATATTTTCTAAAAAAACATGTAATTTTATTCAGATAGGCATTGCTATTTTGGCTTTCTTGGTATGGGTTTGTGGGGCAAGAAGCGATTTTTTAATGCCATTACTTGGAATAGATACTCATTTTAATGTCTATCTTAGCTTCGGGTTGCTAATGTGGGGCAGTGTTATCTTTAATTTGATATGTTGGCGTTTTGGTATCTGGTTCAGTTTATTAGCAGCAATAAATTACATGCCCTTAATAGCATATCAAATATTTGTGGCAAAAAACTTGAAACCCTTAACTGAAATATCAATATTTTTAAGCATCATCTTATTTCTATTTAGTGCTGCTAACTTTGTCATATATCTATTTTATAAGAAGCAAAAAAATGAACATTCGCCTAAACTAGACAAACTGAGAGCAAAAAAAATAGTTCTCCGCAATAAACTCAAGAGTTTTAGATTTGGTAATTTTATTAACAATCTGATTATTTATTCTGGAGTTGGAGCTTTTATATTTTCTATCACCACAATTCTTTTGGCATTGGCAGCAACTCAGTCCTTTAACTTTATTGAAAATAATTATATTCAAGTTTATTGGAAAGGGATCATATTCTTTTTTATGATTTTATCTTGGCTAGCCTATGCAAAACTAACATATAAAGCGTTAAAAACAGGGCTAGTCATCCGGGTGATATCGATTTTGATTCTAATTAAATTTATCACTACTTTTCTTCAGGCGGCCCAAATTCAGGGATTGACTGAAATTTTCTACACTTTTTTAAACCTGAATCTAATTTTGGCATTTATTTTATTGATTATAGAAGCTATAGCGTGGGTGGGTGGGCTGCTTATTCTATATCGCTACAGAATGGAACTGCTATTACCCGAATATCCAGAGAAAATGGTTTGGAAGGGTTGTCAAAAGACTATCTTTTGGCTTGTGCAAGCGCTTTTTATGCTAATTTTTGTTTCACAATGGATTGTTACAGAGTCAATGCCTTCCTCTAAAAATTTATTTACAAGCTTTCAAAATGCTCCGATAGTTTATAGCGCTGACAATACCATTGTTATTAAAAATGTAAAATTTAATCAAACTTCATAGCATTCTTGTCCTTTGTTTTTAAGCTATGCATTCGATAAAGACAGGGGGATTTTTTTCATGCAAAACTAGTTTCGTTTTTTGCTAGAATATTGATATAATCCAGAATCAATAAGCTGTTATATCTTTATGATTTTTCTTTTGCCGGAGTAAAAATGAATGAACCAACTCTTACCTGCCCTAATTGTCAAACTTCGATCAAATTGACGGAGTCATTAGCTGCGCCCTTGATTGAATCAACCCGCAAACAATTTGAACAACAATTGGCTCAAAAAGAAAGCGAAATGGCTGGTCGTGAAAGCCTTATCCGAGATAAAGAAAAACAGCTCGTAGATGCAAAAAGCAAGTTAGATGTGCAAGTGGCTGAGCAAGTCCACGCACAGTTACAGAAAGATCGAATTACTATTGCTGCAGAAGAGGCTAGGAAAGCAAAACTTGCGTTAGGCAATGACCTTGAACAAAAGGCAAGAGAAGTAAGTGAACTACAAGAGGTTTTAAGAAGCCGAGATGTGAAATTAGCAGAAGCACAACAGGCACAAGCCGAGCTTATTAAAAAGCAGCGAGAACTTGATGACGCTAAACGTGAACTAGAACTTACTGTAGAAAAACGTGTCCAAGAAGGATTGCAAGTGACAAGAGCACAGGCACAGCGTGAAATTGAAGAAACCTACAAATTCAAAGTTATGGAAAAAGAGCAAACGATTAGCTCTATGCAAAAACAAATCGAAGAATTAAGACGCAAGGCTGAACAAGGCTCACAGCAATTACAAGGTGAAGTACAAGAGCTAGAACTCGAAGCCATGCTGCAAAGCAAATTTATTTTTGACAGAATTGAACCCGTGCCAAAGGGTGAGTTTGGTGGCGATGTATTACAGCATGTGTTTGGCAATGGCGGTCAAAAATGTGGGACGATTTTGTGGGAGTCCAAGCGCACCAAAAACTGGAGTGATGGTTGGCTCGTAAAATTACGAGAGGATCAACGTGCTGCAAAAGCAGAAATCTGCGTAATGGTCAGCCAAGTTTTGCCAAAAGATATTGAAACATTCGAATTGGTTGATGGTGTATGGATTACACATCCAAAGGCTGCTTTTCCTGTTGCAATGGTATTACGTCAAACTTTGCAGGAAGTATCATTGGCACGACAATCTTCTGAAGGTCAGCAAACCAAAACAGAAATGGTTTATCAATATTTAACTGGCCCTCGTTTCCGCCAAAGAGTTGAAGCCATCGTTGAAGCTTTTTCTTCCATGCAAGAGGATTTAGACAAGGAGCGTAAAGCTATTATGAAGCAATGGGCGAAACGTGAAGAACAAATTGATCGTGTAATGACTGCGACCGTTGGGATGTATGGGGACTTGCAGGGGATTGCTGGAAAATCTTTGCAGGAGATTGAGGGGTTGAGTTTTCCAGCACTTGAACATGAGTAACACTTTTTGAACAGATTTAACTTGGGGGTATCATGGCTAATAAGAAGTCAGAAAAAATTGAAGAAGTGGGCTTAAGTGGCTCTCGCGTTAAAAAATTAACAATTAGTAATTTCAGATGTATTGGAAAAGTACCTGTAAGCATTGAGCTTGAGAAAATCGTGGTCCTTGTCGGCCCTAATAATGTTGGTAAAAGTACCATATTACGAGCGTATGAATATGTAATGGATCATAAAAATATAACAGCAGATGATTTTCCAGGAGGAAACTTTGATCCAAATAACCCACCAACAATTGAGTTAGAGACATGGCTCGGCGAGGAAAAGCCAGGGTCTGAATGGTTAATAAAAGATGATACCGGTGAAGCATATATTAGAGAGAAATGGACATGGGGTGAAGATTGCAGGCCCATTAGAGAGGGCTGGAATGGCGGCTGGTCGAGTCAAGTTCCATGGGGCGCCCCTAACGTAGCAAGAGCGCGCCGGCCAAAACCTCACCGAGTAGAGGCCTTCTCAACATCTGAAGAACAAACAACCGCAGTTGCAAAGTTACTGCTCGAATACATTAAAGAAAGAGCGCAGGATGGGGATGATGATAGTTCACCATTTGGAAAAATAAAAAAAGTCTATAAAGAAGTTCATGATGAGCTTGTGCAAGATACAAAGGAACGAGTTTCCCAAGTCGAAAATGCAATTACTTCCTTACTTTCAAATGTATTTGGAGGATATAAAGTTCAATTTGAAGTCTCCCCTAACAATAACTCTGATAAGGTTATTGACTTGTTGTTAACGAACCCTACAATTCGAATGGGCCCTGAAGGGGGGTATTTGGCAGATATTGAGGGTCAGGGTAGCGGTGCTCGACGGACATTATTATGGGCGGCTTTAAAGCTGCTTGCTGAAGAAAGTAAGAATGTCAAAAAAAGCACAAGAAGAGGTGCTAAGTCCAGCCCATCAAGCGCAGAAGATGAGGCCAGCACTGAAACAAAAAGGCCAAATGTTTTATTAATTGATGAACCTGAAATTTGTTTACATCCATCAGCTGTAAGAGAGGCTTGTAAAACACTTTACGATTTGGCAGAAACAGATACTAACTGGCAGGTCATCGTGACTACCCACTCTCCAGTTTTTATAGATATTTCTCGTAATAATACGACAATTGTGAGGGTTCAGAGAGAGGAAACTGGAGAAATCACAAGTACAACTATCTTTCGTCCGAAGCAAGTGCAATTATCTATCGAAGACCAAGAAAGCCTTAAGCTTTTGAACTTATGGGATCCATACGTAGCAGAGTTTTTCTTTGGCGGCAGAACCATTCTTGTTGAGGGGGACACGGAGTACTCTGTTTTTAAGGCCTTACTGGATGCGCACCCTGACAAGTTTTCTGGAGTTCATATTATTAGAGCACGAGGAAAAGCTATTTTATTGCCTTTAATAAAGATACTTAATCATTTTGGACACTCTTATTCAGTCCTTCACGATGCCGATACTCCAAAAGCTACCAGAAAAACAGGTGAAGCAGTTAATGCTATGTGGACTGAAAATCAAAAGATTAAAGATGCTGTTGATCGTTCCCAAACAAAAGTTCGCCTCGTAGCTTCTATTAAAGATTTTGAAACTGCACTATTTGGTGAAGAAAGCAAGAAAAATAAACCATATTCGGCATGGAAAAAGTTAACTGACTCGGATGAATACAAGGCAAAGGGGCTTCAATTATTAGAAGCACTTTTTGATCATCAGAAGTCACTACCTAATGGCTTTTTAGAATGGGATACTTTGCCTAATTTACAATTAGCAGTCGAAGCTCTTGGGAAAGAACCTAGTTAGTGATAAAAAAATGCAGGGGTACAAACAGGGGTATAAATAAAAATCATAATAACAAATCACTTGACAATAAAAGCCTATAGCTTAGAATGCGAAGGACGTCCGCCCATTTTATCGATTTATCTCTTTCGTTTATGTTCTCTTTTTATTATCAGTCTTGTTCAAATAATAACGATATCAGTTACAATACAGATTCTTTAATCATATTTACCTTATCCTGCGGCCACTGCAATAGCAATTGTCCAAGGAACTTAAAAATACCTACGAACTACTTTATAGGAGAAAATTATGTCTGGAAGTATGATAACAGTTGTCCAATCAAGAATGACTCCAGCAGTAGCGTTAAATAAGGCAATAATTTTAAGACAATTATTGGCCATAGGAAAAACTGAGTTTTTAATGGAGGCACATGATGGATTGTCAGCCATTATTGCTGAGCAAGCAGGTTTTAAAGCAATATGGGCATCAGGGTTTTCTATTTCGGCTGCTTGTGGTGTCAGAGATAGTAATGAGCTTTCTTGGACACAAGTGTTAGATGTTGTAGGGCAAATGGTAGATCGAACTTCTGTGCCAATTTTAGCTGATGGTGATACTGGTTATGGAAATTTTAATAATGTTCGAATTTTGGTTGAAGGTTTGATTAAAAGAGGGATTGCGGGGGTATGCATTGAAGATAAACGCTTTCCAAAAACAAGTTCTCTTGCGGATGGTCATCATGATTTAGCGGAAATTAATGAATTTTGTGGGCGTATTCGTGCTGGAATAGACCATCGCGATACTATGAATCCAGATTTTGTTATTGTTGCACGTACGGAAGCACTTATTGCTGGTGCCGGAATAGATGAGGCTTTCAGAAGAGCGAGTATTTATCATGAAGTTGGTGCAGATGCGATTTTAGTTCATTCAAAACAAAAAACAGCAGATGAAATTTTGGAGTTTGCAACAAGATGGGAGCGTAGATGTCCTCTATTGATCGTTCCTACACGTTATTATCAAACGCCGACTGAAGAATTTGAAAAAGCTGGGGTTACGGTAATTTGGGGTAATCATTCTATACGTGCAGCAATAAAAGCCATGGAGGAAGTGTGCATTTCTATTTATAAAAATAAATCTGTTGTTCCTGTAGAAGCTGAGAAAAAACTTGCTTCAGTTGAGAGGGTTTTTGAACTTGTCAAAAACGATGAATTAACTAAGGCAGAAGAGCGTTATTTGCCTAGTGACACAATGCTACCAAATAATATGTGATACAAAATTTTAATTAAAAATATTTATCAAATATAAATAAACATATTTGATTTGGGAAACAGTATTTGCTATAGTTTATTCTGTGTACAATTTTATGGAAAAAGCATGAAAACATATTTAGTTAAAGTAAATACAGTGGTTCTTTTAGTTATATCTTGTTTTGCCTGGGCGGATCCTAATAATGGTAATGGCCGGCATCATTGGCATCAAAATGGGTTGCAAGCTCAACCTACTACTACATCGTCGTCATCAACACTGCAATCAACGGGTCAAGATTTACAATCGGCCGAAAGTTCGGTACAGCAAGATGCTTCATCTACTGAGAGTTTTGCGGATACTATGAAAAGTGATGCTTCTTCTATTGAAGGTGATCTTTCGCAAGGTAAAAGCCTGATGCATGGTGGTTAAGACTTCAGGGTTAAGTTCTATAATCAATAACGAATCGTTATGGTTAGTTGTCCACTTGGTACAAAATTAGGTGTAGATGCTTCAAGCATGGTGCTACTTTTTTCTAGAGTATCATCATAGGCATAGGTATAAATTCCAGCGGATTCAATGGTATTTAAAACAGAGGAGAAGACACTATATTGCCCAGTGCTGGCATATGAGATTCCAGGAATAGTATTGACATGGTAGAAAGTTTCAGGATGTGAAACCAAATACGCCTGGGTAATTCCTTGGGCTGGGATGGGTGCGGTCGGTGGAAGTTGACCTGCCATGAAAGCGGAGCTTACCATTTGATAGGCAATGACCGTGCCTAGATTAGCGCCATTAGGTGATGCACCAGTTAATAAGCTGGAGGATGTAATTGACATGCTGCCACTGCCTCCATTGCCAGAGTTGGTGAAAACATAAGTGGGAGGGGAGCCGGGAATAATCTGTCCGGTTAGTACTTGTGTGCCATCCGGTGAAACCACTTTGAGAGAGTTGGGTGCGCTATAATAATTTGCTAACGCAGTAATATAAGGATTTAGATAATTAGCAAAAGATTGAATGTTTGAACCGGGTGGCGGTGATGTTAATAGAGCTGCTCCTGAAGCCGGATTCATGATTCTAAGGATAGTGCTACCATTTCTTAAGATGAGAGATTGCCATTGTGTGCCACCTAATGCATTGTCAATATTTTGAAAGGCTGTCACTACAGGATTCAATAAAGCATCACGTGTTTGCGGTGTGCAAAAGCCGGCTTGAGCAGGAGTGCGTCCTGGCCAAGTTAAACAGAGCGGAATGGAAAGATAATCTACCGCAGTTTGGTTAACTACAGCATAGCCATTGCCATCATTAGATGTCGCATAGGTAAATTCAAAGTTATCATAAACAATTTGATAGCTTGGGTCATTAGGGTTGCCAGGGTCTGGTAATACAATACCCCCATCAGTATGTAAAACAATTCCTTGTAGGCGGTTTTGTGAAATATAAGCTCGGCCTGAAGACGTACCATAGGGGATATGAATAGTATTCATGCCGGGGACTAAGATAATGCTGTCACGTTCACTACCGTAATTCACGTTTGAATCATAAGTATGTAAAGTGCCATAATTGTTATCATCAAAAGTCACCACGCCAAAAGGACCGCCATCTGTAGGAACTTTGCCCATCATAAACAAGTATTTATTAGAGTTAGAAAGGTTGTTAATATTGATACTCCAGTAGGTTCCTGCGGGTGGCGAAGAAGTACTTGGGGTTGCTGTATTTGAAGTAACTGTTTGGCCATTAAAGGTGGCCGTTACATAATAAGAAGAGTGATCTAATGCACTTGCGGCACTTAAATTATTGTTGGTGACGGTAAATGAGCAGCTATTCGTTGTGCTATTTGCACTGATAGATGTACAAGAAGATGAGGGTGAAATAGTTAATAAAGATGCAACACTACTTGGATTGGTATGTAGTGTAAGATTACTAAAGCCTAAAGCGCCTTGTGGTGTTGGGCTGACAGCTAGGGTTACAGTAATATTTTTAGCTTCATTGTACGGAAAATTATTGGGTAGGCTAATGGCTAGGCTGCCTGTAGCGGAACTAGAGCCACCACCGGAATTTCCACCTGACCCACCTCCAGATGATCCCCCTCCGTTGCCTGATCCTCCACTTGATCCGCCGCCTGAGTCAGAGGGATTTCCTGGAGTATTACTTGTTGCAGCAGCTTGGGTTGTTGAGGGTGAGCTGTCTCCGCCTCCACCGCCGCCACATCCACTTAAAATCGCAGCTAGTGAAAATAACAATAAGATAGAAATAGTTTTTAGGTTTTTCATGAATGTCCTCTTTTTGTTGCATTTTTATTTATGACATTTTCACACGTATATTATAACACAAAAAATATTTTTATAGCATATTTATTTTGTGTGCTTGATAACTTATTAAATAATATTGATTTTTTCTATAGTTTATAGTAGAATTCGTGAAGATGGGAGGATAACGTGAATAAATACAAATATTTGCAAATGTTGCTTATGTTAGGGGCTTGTGATGTTTATGTTCCGGCTTTTGCAGCAAGTACTTCGCAGACAACTTTTCTGGTAATGACTCAGGTATCTCCAAGTGTATATTATTGTACAGGCAGCACTTTTGATGCATCTTGTATGGTCAATAATACAAGTCAGTTGATTCCTAGCTCAATTGATATTTCTTCTGCAGCAGATAATGCTTTGGAAGATCAAAACCCTGGCGAAATTGGTGCATTAATGCAAGATACAAGTGGAAGTACGCCTGGGCCAAGTCAGATGTGGTCTTATATGTCAGGTACGGGGGCGCCTGTTTCTGGTATTGCCATGAGTGGTCCTTCTACGTTAACTGGTGCGGCTAATCCTAATTTAAGTCTGAATGTGGCTGCATATTACGTGCCTTGTGGTACTACACCAAGTAGTGATGGTAAAATTTCAGGTACGCCTGTGGGAACTCCATTAACATCTACTGCAACTTCAATCCAAAATACTTCGCAAACGTGTAATGCTGGCGGTAATGTCTATCTAAAATTTACGCCTGGTGCAAACACTTTGACAGATACGGGATTTATCACCCCCGACACTTATGGTGGTGAAATTAACTTAACTGTTAGTGGTATCAGTGGCTAATTTGGCATATTCAATATAAAGATTTAAGTCCAGGAAAATATCAACAAGTCAATATATATTTTGATTTTTTTATTATTTTTATTTTATTGTGTTTTTCTTGAGATATACATATTTTTATGATAAAATTCCCATCGATTTTTGGTTTATGTTTCAAAATAAAGGAGAGAATGTGAAAAAATATATTTATGCTAGTGCATGTTTAGTATTGAGTTTGGCAACTAGTAGTGCTTTTGCTCTGACTATGACTAAGACTTTGCCTGCTAAAATTTTCTATTGTAGCAATGTAACGTCATTTAATAGTTCCAGCTGTCCTACATCTTCAGTAGGGTTGGTGCCTAGTACGTTGGGTACTAGCAGCAATGTTGATACCGCGCTTGAGGGAGCAAACCCAGGAATTATCGGTGCTATGGCTTCAGGCTATCAGGGATGGGCTTATGTTTTAGGTACGCTTGCTTCAGGGCAGGTTCCTAATGGATTAGCTTTGCAAGGTGCATCTTCTTTCACCTTAACAGGCCAAGACAGTGGCAAAACAATCGGTGTTTATGTTTCTTATATTCCCTGTGGTTATTCAGGTACTGCAACCGATGCTGCTACCTTGAATAATACTGGTGCAGCCATGCCCGGTACGGTTTTAGGAACGACAGCGGTAACTGTACAAAGTAGTGGTTCTAGTTGTGCTGCGCCTGGTGGTACATTGTATCTTGGCTTAGATACAACAAATGCTATCGATAGTACAACAGGTTATGTAATGCCTGATACTTATTCAGGAGATCTTAATTTTGTTGTTAAGGCTGTTGGCACTTAATTAAAGCTTGTAATAAAAAAGCCCGTTTAACGGGCTTTTTTATTGTCTAGTACAACACTAGCAAGCGCTAGTTTTACTGTTTAATTGCATGGATTGGCCATTGCCATAGTTTACAGTATAAGTTACCACGCCTGCTTGCGGGATTTGTAAAGTAAAGCTATTACCGGCAGGAATAAGTTTGTAATCGTAGCTGGCAAAAGGGTTACAGTTTTGGCCCTGGGTGTTGCAAAGTTGCCCATTGGTCATTTGGATAAAAGTGTTTCCTTGGTTATTCACAGTGACATTGTTTCCGGTTGTTTTAGTACATACCTTCATCGTAATGTTTTTTGGTACTACAAAAACAGAAGTTTGGTAACTTACAACCACATGCATGTTTAAATTAACTTTGCTGCTACTGTTGTTTGTAGATGTGGATGTATCACTGGAAGATGCATTCGGATTGGAAACTGGAGTAAAAAGAATCGTATATTGTGCATCTTGCGTTGGGTTGGGGTTCAGATTGCTTACGCGTACGGTAATACTATTATTGGGTTTGATTGCAAATTTGGTTGGTGAAACTAAGAGTCCAAATTGCTGGGGGTTATCGCCAGGTTGGAATTCTACAGTGGGAGAATTAGGATCCCCAATTTTCTCAACTTTAAGAATAGTAGTTTTGACATACGCAACATTAGAATCAGGATTATTTACTACGATGTTAGCAATATTGGCCGTATTGCCATTTGTTCCGCCTGATCCAGGCTGCAGTGTTACCCAAAGGGGGGTGGCATTGATACCTGCATAAGCTGCACTGCTCATAGCAAATAAAGTAGCTAAAGTTAGTTTTTTCATTAAGGCTCCTTAAAGGTTAAAGTAAATTAATTTAATTTATTTTAAACGCAGAGAAGTGATTATTCAATACCTGTTCTTGGCAATTTTGAGCAGAAGCCTGAGTTAAGGTGATTTTTTGCGTATTTCCGGGGTAAAGTGTTGCAGCAATGTTTTGATCGGGAGTACAATTACCAATAGTAATTGTGGTATTTCCTGTATTGGTTAATGTTAAAGAAGTGCCATCGCGTGTTGCTGCAATTTGAGGTTCGAGATGAGCGGGCCTTACAATTATACCTACACCGTATGCGATTACTAGCTCAAGCCCTGCATTTACATCAGTATTGCTGTTGCCGATGGCTACCAGTTGGCCACTCACAGGGGTAAATTTAACCTCATATACAGCATCTTGAGAAACAGACTTACCAATATAAAGAGCTCGCGCAATACGCATCTGCCCTTGAGGAATGACCATTTTATTAGGGGTGACGATTAAACCAACTTGGTAGGGATTATCATTTAGTTTTACCACGCTTTGATCAGGCATGCCTGGATTATTAATAAGATAAATAGTGATGGCAACGTAGGCGGTGTCGTTACCGGTATTTTGCACTTGAATATCTTGGTAACGAGTTTGGCCTGTGAGATCTGCTGACATAGGATACACTGAAATGGACGATGCAAAACTAGGGCTAGCTGCAAGAGAAACTAAAGCAAAAATAAGACCAACCTGCTTCAAGAAATTCAGTATCATTTTATTGACCACTGTTAAAGTGGTTTTCATTTTAAATTTTATCAGGCATAATAGCAAGTCCTAACCCTTTAAGTTTAAGATTATGGCTGAACAACACAATCCCGCTTTCTCTATTCAAAAAATTTATTTAAAGGATTTATCCTTTGAAGCACCCAATTCCCCTTCAGTATTAACAGGGGATTGGAAACCCGATGCCAATATGGAAATGAATACTAGTTTTGAAAAACTAGATGATGTCCATTATGAAGTGATATTACGGCTGACACTAACTGCAAAAAATCGTGATGATGTTGCTTTTATTGTTGAACTGAAGCAGGCAGGTATTTTTGCACTTGCTAATATTCCAGAGGCGCAAGTAGAGCCAATTTTATTGAGCTATTGCCCCACAGCTTTATTTCCGTACGCGCGGGATGTAATTGCGTCAACTGTTTTTAGAGGTAGTTTTCCTGAGTTAAATTTAACACCAGTGAACTTCGATGCTTTGTATTTGCAAAGTAAACAACAGCAATCTTCTAGCGTTGTAAACTAAAGAGTAAAAGCGCTAGTGCTCCAAACAGGACAGGGGGCAATCCAGCCCCTAATATTGCCGGTAGAGGTGAAAGTAAAGTGAGCGAACCAAAGAACTGACTGACAATATAGAAGGCAAAACCCACGCATAGGCTTAAAACGATGCGAACTTGCATGCTAGTGCGGTTGTTGCCCAAGCCAAATGGAATAGCAATGAGCATCATAATTGGCAACATCAGTGGAGCAAAAATACGGTTCCAAAATTGCAGCTGATAGTTTTTAACATCGAGTTTGTTTTCTTTGCGGAATTGGATGTACTCCCATAATCTTTGTACCATCATTTCATCGGGTTCCATCGCTAAAGCAGGAAGTAGGCTTGCAGAAATGAGGCTGGGTTCATTGATTTCAGGGGTTTTGGTAATATTGACGCCTGTAGGAGTTAAATTCATTATACTGACGTTGTCCAATGTCCAGGTTTCATTGTTGTGAAGGGTTACTGATTGTATCTTGCGAATTTGTGTAAGTTGGTTGTTGTTAATGATGAAGTCAGTTACTTTATTCATTCGCCCATCTGGTAAGACTTCTCCTAGTAATAAAAAATGATTCCCTGATTTTAACCAAGTCTCGGTGGAAAGAATCAAAATGTTTTGATCTTTACCCAAAAAATTTTGCTCAAGATAAGATAAATGGCGCGTATACGGTGCTAAAAATAAACTTAAGGCGTAGTAGATAATCAAAATTCCTGAGCCAGCAAGGAGGGTGGCCTTCGCAATTTGTCGTAAAGAAAATCCTGCAGCTCGCATGGCAATCAGCTCACTTTTGGATGAAAGGATTAATAATGCAATTAAAGTGCCAAGAAATCCAGCAATGGGGAAGATTAAATCAATATCTGAGGGGGTGCGATATAAAATATATAGAATGGCATCGTGCCATGTGTAGCCGTTGCGACCAATAGCCCGGATCTCACCAATAATGCCAAATACCAGATCAATTGCAATAATCACAGATAATACAGCTAGAATAATGAGTAGAATATTTCGAGCAATATAGAGGGACAATTTCATGATGATCCTGTTTTCCAGTTAAATTTTCCTTCTCGCCAGGCAAGTAGTATGAGTGCCAAAAGGAAAAACCCCAAGTGGACTATAAAAAGCCCGGGGAAGATAGGTAAACGGCCAGTGAGCATCAAAGATTTAGCTACGGACATCAGGTTGAAGTATATAATAAAAATTGCGAGTGCGTAAAATATTTTTGTGATACGGCTAGTACGTGGACGTAGATCACTTAATACCGTTCCTAAAAATGTAAGAATGACAGTTGCAAGGGGGAGAACAGTTCGCCATTCTAGTTCCACCATACCAGCAAGATCCCTATTTTTCAAAAGTTTTATTGAGCTCACTGCTGTCAAGTCTTGATTAGAAAAATCGTAGGTAGGAATCAAGGTCATCATCATTTGCTTAAATGTAGCCATGCGTGCTGATAATGAGCCAGAAGTATTATTAATTTCATATTCTTGCCCGTTATTTAGACTGACATTGGCGAGCGCATTTGCATCTGTTTTTACTGAGCCAGAGGGTGCAAGCACAATCTGGGTAATGCTTCCGGTATTGTGGTAAATGAAAATATTTTGACTTTTGCGGTTTTGTATATCGAAATTTTGGACATAAATAATTTGATTGTCACCTAGAGAAAAAAAACGACCACTTTGAATAAAGTTTAATGCAGTTTCATTCTGCGAAGCCATGGCGGTTAATTGATCTTGGTAGTCATTCATCTTAGGTACGATCACAAAACTTAAGATTAAGCCTAACAGACTAATGGGAAGAGAAACGCGAAGCAATTTGCGAATTAGATTCCAATAGCTCATGCCACAGGCAAAGCCAATGAGCAGTTCATTGTCATGCAGTAAGCGATTGAGTCCAACTACAATCGCTAAAAATAAGCTGATTGGCAAAAGCATATTAATAAAGGTGGGGAGAATTACCCCCAAGATACCAATTACATTTTTTAATGGCATAGCACCATCTGCAGCCATCGCTAAATAGCGCACAAAAGTAATAGAAATCATAATCACCAAAAAGGAGATCATGATCATTAGCATTAGATGCAGGATTTCTTGGTTATAATGACGGAATATTTTCATAGGGGGAGAATAGCATAGGGTGCAGGTAATGAAAAGCTTGTGTAATATATTGAAGTTATGTTAATCGTTGATCATGCCAGTCTTTATTATGCCGGAAAACCCATCTTTACCCAGCTTCATTTTGAGGTAGAAAAGGGTGAGTGGCTTGCTATTATGGGGCAAAGTGGAGTGGGAAAAACCTCATTATTACGTTTGATTGCAGGGTTACATCAGCATCGACCCGAAACAGCCACTAAAATTGTAGGGACTGTTTCTTGGGATGGTTCACAAGAATTTGATGTTGCTTATATGGCCCAGCAAGATGGCTTATTTCCTTGGCTATCGGTTGAAAAGAATGTGCTATTGCCATATTTGTTGTCTGGTGAAAAAGAATTTAACTCTCGCAAAAATGGGAGTTTAGTTCCATCTCTACTTCGGTCAGTAAAACTTGAAAATTACGCTAAAGAAAAACCAGCGCAGCTTTCTGGGGGAATGCGTCAGCGGGTCGCTTTAGCACGAACATTAATCCAAACAACGGATCTTGTTTTGATGGATGAACCTTTTTCAGCGTTAGATGCCATGACCCGTATGGAAATGCAAGCTTTAAGCTTTGATTTGATCAGACAGGCAAAGAAAACGGTGGTAATGGTAACGCATGATCCTTGGGAAGCTTTACGTCTTGCAGATACCATTATTATCTTAGCTGGCACACCTGCACAGATTGCCACTAAAATTAAGCTTCCTCGCATGCAGGGTTTACGCGATATTTCTACGCCTAAGGTGCTGGGATACTACCAGGAATTGCTGGAGTTTTTGGCAGTCTCTTAAGTTTCATTGCTAAGATAAACCACAGACCTGAAGTTGCAATACAGTATAAGAAGATATTATTGGAGTCAACAACGGTTGCCCCTAAGCATCCGCCTAAAAAGGCTCCTAGAAATTGCATCATTGAATAAGCGCCCATCCCTACACCTTTGCGACTTTGTGGTACAACACGTGTTAGCCAAGAAGGTAGTAATGCTTCAAGCGTGATAAATCCAGTGAAGAAAACGCTAATACCAATAAAGAAGAGGAGATAAGAATTTCCAAACCAAAAGCAGATACTGCTAATGACAATCAAGGCGATGCTAAGCGTGGTGATTTGTTTCATTTTCTGGTAACGTTCGGCGATCATAATAAGAACAATCATGCCAACAAAAGCGATCAATAAAGTTGGCAAGTATGTAGTCCACAGGCCATTGACTGTTAAATCAAGTTCTTTGCCTAAGAGAATCGGTAAAGTGGTAAATATCGCAATTAAAATGGCGTGTAGGAGCAACACACTGATATTTAAAATCAGGATGTCTTGGTTTTTCAGAAATAGATTTAAAGCTGCCGATATGGGAATGTGGTCAGTTCCTGTGGGGGGTTCACTGGGTAGAAATACGGTGAGAATTAGGCCGATCACACCAAGGAAAGTAGTAATAGCAAAAAGGCCATTGAGTTGAATGATTGAGACTAGGATGGGAGATAACACAATTGAGGCAACAAATGATAAGGTTAGAGTAATGCCAATTAATGCCATGGCTCGAGTACGTAAAGATTCACGCGTATAGTCAGCCACCAATGCCATGAGTACACTACCAATAGAGCCCCCTCCTTGCAGGAGTCTGCCGAGCATCATCAGGTAAATATTATGGGCAAGGGTTGCAATTAAACAGCCAATAACAAAAATGGATAAACCTATCGCTACCATGGGTTTACGGCCAAAACGATCAGATAAAGCACCGAATAAAGGCTGAAAGATAAATGCAGCAAGGCCGTAGAGTCCAAGCGTAAAGTTAATGTTTTCAGGCGTTGCATTAGCTAAAGGTTTCGCATAAAGCGTGAAAACAGGTAGAATCATAAATAAGCCAAAGAGGCGCAAAGCAAAAATAAGAGCGCTAAGAGTAGTGATGCGACGTTCCTGCTTACTAAAAGAGGTTTTCATAAAAATTCCTTAACGCAGATGTTTAACCTTTAGGCTGTATCAGTACAATGTTTTTACGCTATAATATCCGATTCTCTTGATTTAAGGAAGTTTATGGACAGGATTACAATTGAAGGGGCGCGAACCCATAATTTAAAGAATGTAAATGTAGTGCTGCCACGTGATAAACTTATTGTTATTACCGGGCTTTCTGGGTCAGGAAAATCATCTTTGGCTTTTGATACTTTATATGCTGAAGGCCAGCGTCGATATGTTGAATCTTTGTCAGCTTACGCGCGGCAATTTTTATCTTTGATGGAAAAACCGGATGTTGATCATATCGAAGGTTTATCGCCGGCTATTTCGATTGAGCAGAAATCGACTTCACATAATCCACGTTCTACGGTTGGTACGATTACCGAAATTTATGATTACTTACGCCTTTTGTTTGCGCGGGTAGGAACGCCACATTGTCCAGAACATCATGAGCCTTTAAATGCGATGACGGTGAGTCAAATGGTAGATCAGATTCTAAGCTTGCCTGTGGATAGCAAAATTATGATTTTGGCGCCGGTCATTCAAGAGCGTAAAGGCGAGTATGAAAAATTATTTGCTGATTTGCAACGCCAAGGCTTTGTTCGTGCCCGTGTGAATAGCGAAATTATTGAATTAGAAGCAGCTCCTAAACTGAATCGTCAGCAAAAGCATAAAATTGAGGTGGTGGTAGATCGCTTAAAAGTAAACGAGGAGAGTAAGCAACGTTTGGCCGAATCTATTGAAGCCTCTTTACGACTAACCAATGGAGTTGTGCGTATTGCTTCTATGGATGAGATTTTTCCGGAGCAAACTTTTTCAGCAAATTTTGCATGTTTACATTGCGGCTTTAGTATTGAAGAGTTAGAACCTCGGTTATTCTCTTTTAATAGCCCTGTTGGAGCTTGCCCGGCGTGTGATGGTTTAGGCATGGAAAGCCGTTTTGATTTGAGCAAAGTGCTACAACATCCTAATTTATCTTTGTCGCAAGGAGCATTTCGTAGCTGGAATAAAACCAATCTTTATTATTATCAACAACTGCAATCTTTGGCGCGGCATTATAATTTTAGTTTAGAAACACCTTTTATGGAGTTAAAAGAATCCATTCGCCATACTATTTTATATGGCTCTGGCACAGAAGTAATTCCTTTTGAATATGTT
>JACCDN010884254.1_pt1 | contig 28315 bp, 28 predicted proteins | sample 7441691 | NCBI WGS metagenome assembly JACCDN01 (sample SAMN15323439, study PRJNA562643) | freshwater metagenome | isolation source: river surface water | place: USA:Blue River Watershed | collected 2017-08-16 | reverse complement strand
GTACACGTTTAGTTAGTGCAGTTGGTTTAGATAATGTTGTGATTGTTGAAACTGCGGATGCTGTGTTAGTTGCAGATAAAAATCAAACCCAGCATGTTAAAAAAATTGTTACTCAATTAGAACAACAAAAGCGTGAAGAAAAAGATCTTCATCGTAAAGTGGCTCGCCCTTGGGGTTGGTATGACAGTATTGATGAAGGTGAGCGATTTAAAGTAAAACGCATCATGGTTAAGCCTGGAGCTTCATTGAGTTTACAGATGCATCATCACCGTGCTGAACATTGGATTGTGGTGCGAGGTACTGCTGAGATTACGAATGGTGATCAAATTATTATGTTGACTGAAAATCAGTCAACGTATATACCTCAGGGACAAACTCACAGATTGAAAAATCCTGGAGTTGTACCTTTAGAGATTGTCGAGGTTCAGTCGGGTAGTTATCTAGGTGAAGATGACATTGTTAGATTTGAGGATGTGTATAAAAGGTAGTGAATATTAATTAATGAATTACTTGGATATTGATGTAAAGAATAAGAATATTTCTATTGTTGGGTTAGGTTATGTTGGACTAACTTTAGCTGTTGCATTGGCTAGATCTGGTTTTAATGTCTATGGCATTGATGTGAGTGATGATGTATTGGCCAATCTACAAAATAAGAAAGCCCATTTTTTTGAGCCGGGGTTAGATGGTTATTTAGAAGAATTAATTCAGAAAAAACTTTTTGTTAGTAAAAGTTTGCCGAGTGATATTGAATATATGGCTCACATTATTAGCGTGGGAACGCCTCTGAAATCTGATGGTTTACCTAATTTTTCTCATTTAACAACGGCAATTGATGCTATTAAAGATACATATTCTGGCAAGGAACTGGTAATTTTAAGAAGTACTGTTTCTGTGGGTGTAACCAGAAAAATTGTCTGTCCTTTATTAGCCACATATACAAATGTGCCCGAGGACGAATTAAGAGTTGCTTTTTGCCCAGAAAGAACGATTGAGGGAAAAGCTATTGATGAATTGACATCGTTGCCGCAAATTGTATCTGGATTAAATAGTGAGTCATTAACTCTAGCAGAGGCGATTTTTAAAAATCTTACGCCTTCAATTGTTAGAGTGGAGTCATTAGAAGCCGGGGAGTTGGTCAAGTTATTTAATAATACTTACCGTGATATTCATTTTTCAATTGGTAATTGTTTTAATCTGATGGCACAAAATTTTGGAGTTGATGGCCTAAGTGTTATCAAAGCAGCAAATTTCCGATATGACAGATCAAAAATCCCGCTCCCTGGATTTGTTGGAGGCCCATGTCTTGAGAAGGATGCCTACATATTAGTTAATAGTTATAAAGATACTCATCAGACAGATGAGGTTGATTTTGTTCTTGGTGCTAGAAAATATAATGAGTCAATCGTTGGTTTAGTAATTGAGTGGTTTGATCAGAATAGATCAAAACTACTTGACCAACCAATTGTTGTTTCTGGTTTGGCTTTCAAAGGAGTTCCGGAGACTTCTGATTTGAGAGGGTCTACTGCAATTCCCATAATTAAGAAATTATCTTTAATGGGATTCCCTTTGAGGTTACATGATTTCTGTGCTAATGAAAGTGAACTTGAATCATTGGGGTGCGGACCTGTGTATAAGAATTTAGAAGACGCATGTTCGGATGCAAAGGGACTTTTGATATTAAACAATCATCATGGTTACAAAAAAATTGATTATGCCCCTGTGGTTACAAAAATGACTGCTAACCCATTTATTTTTGATACTTGGCAAACCGCAGATCATGCCCCATTAAAAAATATTACTTATTTACATTTAGGCAATTTTCAATTGGTTCAATTATGAGAATAAAAAAAGCGGTAGTCACTGGTGCAGCTGGTTTTATTGGAAGTCATTTAAGCAAGTATTTGTATGATTGTGGAGTTGAGATTCTGGCTCTGGATAATTACTCCAATGTTCCTGAAGGTCGGTTAGATTACCTTTTTCCTAATAAGGAAGTGGTAATACATAACGTTGATATTCTCAATCGGGGTGTGATGTCTAACCTGATGGCAAGTTTTGGCTCGTATGATGTGTTTTTTGATTTGGCATATATTAATGGTACAAAGCAATTTTATACTCGACCAGTTGAAATTTTGGCGCATGCTGGCAAGCATGTAGAAGAAAGTTTATATTGGATTAAAAAATCATCTGCTAGATGGGTATATTTTTCTACTCCAGAAATTTATGGTGAGCCAGGTATTATTCCAACCCCTGAGGATCATAGAATTCTTATTTCGGATATTAAGAATCCTAGATTTTCTTACGCAATCGGTAAAATTTTTTCTGAAAGTTTTATACATGGGGCACTTATTTCAGATCAAAATCTAGATGTCGTTATCGTAAGGCCAAATAACGCATATGGTCCCACTGATAGATATCACGTTATTTCTGAGATGCTTGAAAAAATATTCAAGGGGGAAGAGTTGACGATTCAAGGGGCTGGACATGAGACAAGAGCATTTTGCTACATAGATGACATGGTAAATCAAATAATTTTGATAGCAGAAAAGGGCTTAAAAGCTGAAACATACACTATGGGGAGTTCTGAAGAAGTTTCAATTAGTAGTTTGGTTGATATGATCACTGAAGCAACTGGCTATGATGGGGGGCGTCGTAATATTCCATTGCTGGCCGGATCACCATTACGAAGATGCCCAGATTTAAGTAAGCTGAAACAAATTGGCGCCTTTAAAAATAGATCTCTAAAAGATGGTTTGTTAGAGACAATAAAACATGAGCTCCAATTTAGAAAATTAAGATGAAATTTTTCTTAGCAAAAGATATTGAAAATATAAAGAAATCTGGGGTTTCTAATGGGTTCTTAGTAAGTTTTTTCTTTAAGTTAGTTACTATTTTTTTTCTAGAATTTTTTAGTATTGGGCTTGCAGTCCCATTTATAGCTATTTTAGTTTCTCCCGAAAAATTAAAATATTTAATCAGCTGCAATAATTTATGTTTATTAATCTTCGATTTCTTATTAAGAAATGTATATTTTCTCTGCCTGATTGGCGTTTCCTTATTTGTTCTAATAAATTTTGTGAGAATAATGATAGCGAAAGACGTGATTAAAAAAACATATTTAATCGGGAATCATTTGTCTGAGTATATATTTAGCACATTAGTCAGTGATGGTATTCAGGTAAAAAATTACAGTAAATCCGAAACTGTGGCTGACTTAACTACAACTGTAAACCAATACACGCAAGGCTGCTTATTAACATTTGTGACTATTTTAAATGGAAGTTTATTTTTTATTGGATTGATATTATTTGCAGTGTTTTATGAAATTAAGACAATATATGTAATGTTATTTTTCATATTAGGGAGCTATTTATATATAAAAAATGTAAAAAAGAAATTGAGGACCAATGGTTTTAATGTGCTTCAGAAAAATAATGAAGCAATAAAAATAATAAATGATGCGGTTGAAAATTACAGGTACATAAATATTTACCATTTATCAGAAAAATATTTAGGGAGATTTATAAAAAACTATCGGGATATGAGGTCCACTCAAGCTGAAAATTTATTTTTAAGTAGCAGTTATAAATATTTTTTAGAGATTTTCATATTTTTATTACTTTTAGGGGTAATAGCTTTATATGGTGTTAACCTAACTGAAACTCTATTTCTAGAGTTAGTTGTTTTTTTAATTATAGCCCAGAGAATTTTACCTGTTATTTCAGCAGTAGTTAACAGTTATGCGTTGTTAACATCATCATTGGGGTCAAGGTATAAATTATTTAAATATTTTGAGCTTGATGATAATAGCCTAAATATTTTATACCCTGATATTAAATTCTATAAATGTTTAACTATTCGTAATGCGTCTTTTTCATATGTAAAGACCCGATTTAAATTAGAGGTTGATTTTTTTGAAGTAAAGATGGGGCAAAAAATAGCTATTATTGGTGAATCTGGGTCTGGGAAAAGTACATTCCTAGATATACTTCTTGGCTTTAATATTTTTGATGTTGGAGAAATACACATTGATGGAATTTCTTGCAAAAATAATTTTTCAAAAATTTTAAAGAAGGAAATGGGTTATATTGGTCAAAATCAATTTATTTTTGAAGGAAGTATTATTCAAAATATAGTTATGGATTCAGCCGCAATTGTTGATTATCAAAGAATTTATCAACTTGCTAAAGAATTTAATTTATATGATCAAATAAATGCGCTTCCGGAGAGATTTAATACGATTATTGGTGGTACAAGTCCAATACTGTCTGGGGGCCAGATTCAAAGGTTGTCTTTAATAAGATCGTTATATTGTGAACCACGAATATTAATTCTAGATGAGCCTACAAGCGCGCTAGATCCTGATAATGCAGATCGCGTTATGAGGTATCTATCAAGGGTTAATGTAACTCTATTGCTTATATCTCATTCATCAGAATTTTTGGCTATTTGTTCAGATTTTTATAAGATTAGCAATGGAAAAGTTATCAAATTATGATTAGTTGCGTTATTGTGGGTGCGGGAAAAATGGGGGAAATTCGATATGCATCAATCTCGAAGAGTAGTGACGTTGATTGTATTGGGTATTTTGACCCCAAGATAGACTTTTTCCATGGTGTTAAAAGATATGTTGAAATTGGAGATATTTTTTCTGATTCTGCAGTTGACTCTATTTTTATTTGTACGCCAAATTACTTGAACTATGAGTTGACAATTAGGGCTTTAGATAGTGGTAAGCATGTTTTTTGTGAAAAGCCACCAACGCTAACTTACAGTGAGATATTGCAAATTCAAAAGTCTAATTTATATACAAAAAAAACATTAATGTATGGCTTGAATCACAGACATCATTCGAGTGTGCGCCAACTTAAAAAATTATTAGACACAGGAGATTTTGGCAAAATTTTATGGATGAGGGGGCGTTATGGTAAGGGTGTTGATGGTAACTATCTAAAGACTTGGCGCGCCAATCCAAAGCAATCAGGCGGTGGGATATTGATTGATCAAGGAATTCATATGCTTGATTTATTTTTATACCTTGTGCCTGAATTAGAGGTTGTTCACGCACATTTATCTGGGACGTACTGGCAAATGGGTGTTGAAGATAATGCTTTTGTAACTTTGGTTACGCCAGATATGAAAGTTGCAGCATCTCTACATTCTACAATGACTCAGTGGAGGCATTTATTTTCATTAGAAATTTTTACGGAGTATGGGTATTTTGTCTTAAATGGCTTAAAAACATCTTCCGGTACATACGGAGATGAAGTATTAACTGTTGCAAAAACTCAAAATACTATACCGCGTGTTATGCCGGAGTATGAACAGCATTATTGTTTTCATGAAAATAGTTCCTGGGATTATGAATTAGATATCTTTGTCAACTCAATTAAACAGAATATTACACCCTGTAGCGGCTCATTGGATGATGCTATTAGAATAATGAAACAGTTAAACTTAGCATATAGTTTTGGCATAAATTAATAAAGGGTGGAATGATGAAAAGGATTTGTATGATTCCGGCTAGAGCTGGTAGCAAGAGGGTGCCAAAGAAAAATGTGCGATTGCTAAATGATAAGCCACTGGTGTCATATGCGATTGATGCTGCAAAGCAAAGTAATATTTTTGACCAAATTATTGTCAATACTGATGACCCTCTTATTATGAAATTGGCCTTTGAATCTGATATTGACGTATATAAGCGGCCCGCTGAGTTTGCATTAGATTCATCAACAAACGATGACTTCATGTATGATTTTTTGAAAAAACATGAATGTGACTATGTTACACAATTATTGCCTACATCACCTCTTGTGACAGCTGACACAATACGTAGGTTTATAGAGATGTATGATTCTGGTTTTGAAACATTAGTATCTGTAAGAAAAATTCAAATAGAGTGCGTATTTTCCAGTCTGCCCATCAATTTTGATATTAGCACTCATACATTGCCATCACAGCGTTTGACGCCAGTATATTCTTATGCATGCGGATTAATGGCCTGGAATGCAAAAAAATTTATAAATGCATATGAGTCAAATCAGGGTGCATATCATGGCTATCAAACTAAAATCGGATACTTTGAATTCAATGAAGAAGAATCAATAGACATAGATAATGAAGGTGATTTTAAGTTGGCTAGTGCTGTACTAAATTCAAGGATGATTGCAGAAGAGCCAAAATATTATAATTAAAATCAATGAATAATAGCCCTCCCATAGTTTTTGAAAAAATAAGTATTGATTATAAAAAATCAAAAGGATCCTATTTATTTGATTTAAATACTAAGTCCTTTTACCTCGATTTTTTTTCAAATTATTCATCGTTAGCACTAGGGTATGAGCATGATGTTTTTAATGATCAATATTTAAGAGAGGTTAACGAGGTTGTTAAATATAAATATTGTAGTAATGTATATTTAAATGATATATATATCGACGCTAAAAATACTTTAGATAGTAAACTACCTTATAGACATAATCATTTTTGTAATAGCGGGGCATCAGCAGTTGAGGCAGGAATTAAATCCGTATTATTTGCAAGTAAAGAAAAGAAAGGGGGTAAAATAATTGCCTTCCGGAAATCATTTCATGGAGTATATAGTTGGGGGCAGGCCACAGATAAATATTCATTTACAGGCGAGAGGTTGATAAATAATGAAAATAATATTTTTTACCACTGTGAGCCTGAGGAAGTTGTTACAGCTATAAGAGAAAATAACATAATTGGTGTATTGATAGAGCCAATTATGTGTACATCTGGTGATATTTATATAGAAAAAAATACCCTTTTAGAAATAGCAAGCTGTGCAAAAGAATTTAATATCCCTATAATTTTTGATGAGATTCAAACCGGTTTTGGTGCTACAGGATACTGGTGGTATTTTCAAAGATTAGGAATTGTTCCTGATATCTTGATATTTGGTAAAAAGAGTCAAATCTCAGGTATTTCTGTTAGTGAAAAATATTGTGAAATTATTTATTCAAAAAAATTTCCAGTCCATGCCACATTTGATGGTGATTTAATTGATTTAATAAGATCAAAGTATATTATCAAAGCAATAGATAATGGTGATCTTTTAAATAAAATATTAAATAGAGAAAACTACATTCGTGGGTGTTTTAATAAACTAGGTTATGTGCCAAGGTTGGCTGGTAATTTATGGGCATTTGATTTTGAAACAAATTGTATGAGAAATCAATTTTGGAATAACTTATTAAGTGAAAAAATAATGGTTAATCGAGGTGGTGATGTCTCATTGCGCATCAGGCCAAGTCTTGCAGTGACTAATGATGAAATTAATTTTTTCTTTGATGGACTTGAAAAAGTTTCTAAGAATATATAATGCGGGTAGTTAGCTCAAGGAAACTTGCATGTAGTTCTGCTTCAATATATTTATTTGATATTTCAACCTCATTATCATATAAAAATAAAATTTTGCTCTATAGCAAGATTGCTGATGAACTTGCAAAATCTATAAAACCAGATAATTATCTATTATACAGACCTGTTTTTGGTTTATTAACATATATTATTTTAGATAGGTATTTGAGAGTTATTGAGGTCATTGATGATATTACAGAAACATATCGCATTGACAGAGAGTACCCCATTAAAAGTCTAAGAGAACTAAATTCTTATTCGCGCGACTCTAAATATTTTAATCAATATTTAATAGCTAATTTACTAAATAATGAAGATATTAACTTTGTAAAATTAAGTGAATCTGATAGTGCTAATTTGGAATTGGAGTCTTACGAAAATTGGGACTTCTATAGTGGATACTCTATAAAATTAAAAAAAAATAACATAAAAATATTTCGATCGATTTTTAATATATTAAAAAATACCATTGATTTTTTTGCAGCGTTTATTTGTATAAATATTAATTTTTTATTTGGGAATAAAAAATTAATATATTTTGGCAACGTTTATGATGAAAAACTATTGGCTAATGGATTATCGGATTCATATAAAATTGTTAACCCAATGTCACTAAAACGATTGGTTGATAGATTAAATGCTAATTTAGCGCATGATTCTTATCATAAGAAAAAAATAATTTTTGAAAATGAAATTTTTGAAAATATTAAAAACATACTAAATTCGTTTAATTGTTATAAAAATGATAATTTGATTCGGAATTTATTAAATCTATATTCAAAATTAATGCCAGATTCGTTTCTTGAAGGTCGAGAAACCCATTTAAGGCTAATGAAATATTTGTTTATTAAAAAACCAAATTATTTTTTAACAAACTTTGTTGGCGCGTATGAATATGATATTTATTTAAATTACTTTTTTAAGGCCAACTTTATTAAAAGTATTGGAGTTCAGCATTCAGGGCGCGGTGGTTATATTGCAGAATGCTCTCAAATTTTTGAGCAAAATGTTAATTTGACAGATATATATATTACATTTGGTTGGAATCATCCTATTTATGAATCATTTAATCCAACTTATTTAAGTTTGCCATCACCTACTTACTCAGTTGTGAATCGCAAAATTAACATGGTTGACAATAATAATGTCATAATTTTCTTGGGGGAATATTTTGACTACCCTACATATTATGATTGTTCATATAGACCTGAAGATTTGAATGGATACTATATTAGAATTATCAGTTTAATTCGTTGTTTGGTTAAATATAGGTTTAATGTTAGTGTAAAGTTTTACTGTAGACTAACTTATGATAGTCATCTTCAATATGTTGAAAAAATTATAAATGCTGGAGCAACTGTTATTCAAGATTTTAATAAGGGTTCTGCGAGAAAATATTTCCAAAGCTATCAATATGTTATATGGGATATTCCTGCTGGCGGGTTTATGGAGGCCTATCATAGTGGAATAGTCCCATTATGTTTTATTGCTGATCAGGGTCTTAATTTTGAGGAATCTGCTTCAAGTTATCTTTGTGAAATTAATGATTTAATTTATTTTTCTGAAGAAAAGCTAGTTGCGCAACTTGGTAATTCCTATTTTAAAAAGTATGATGCTGCGACTTATTCAGCTTTTTTCAATAAATATTCTTTGGTTAGTAAAAATTGGCAAGCTGATTGGTTGCATATGTTGAGAAAATTTTAAATTACTAAATAACGAGGTTTGTATGGTAAATAGTAAAGGCGTGATCAGTGAAATTGATAGGTTGAAAATTTTGACTGAAGATGGTGTTGAAAAGAACCAAATGAATGAATATAACAAAGACGTGGTTTCCGTAAGTCAAATAATTTCTTCTAATCCAACTGATACATCGTGGTCTTATACAATTGTTAATTCACCGTCAAACTGTGCAACACTGATTGCTCAAATGCCAGGTGAAGGTAACCGCACTCACTATCATCCAGATTGGGACGAATGGTGGTTCATACTACAGGGAGAGTGGGTGTGGTTAGTTGATGGTGAAAAAAAAGAAGTTAAAACTGGTGATGTTGTATTTATTAAACGTGGCAGAGTCCACAAGATTACTGCGTCTGGGGTTGGTCAATCTATCAGACTTGCAGTCAGTCGTGCCGATGTTGCACATGTTTATGAAGAAAATGATTACTGAGATTGAGCATGATCGTATTTGTAACTGGTGGAAGTCAAGGTATTGGAGCCGCTGTGTTGGACGCTCTAGTGCGCCAATCTTGTAATAAATACGAGCTTCATAGTACATTTAATTCATCTAGTCCGGATGTGCTCAGGGGTGATTGCAAATGGTATCAATTCAATTTTTTTGAAGAGTCTGATATCAAAAAATGCGCACAATTAATTAGTGATCTGAAACCAGATATCCTAATAAATAACGCTGGTTACAACTTTAATCAGTCATTTGAGAACGTGGATCTTGAAATTTTTTCTAAGATACAAAGAATAAACACATTTGCACCATTTTGTTTCATGAAATCTGCCGTGTTGAGTATGAAGGAAAAAAAGTTTGGTCGAATTGTTAATATTGCATCTATATGGTCTCTGAATAGTAAGCATGGCAGAGCAAGTTATTCCGCTAGTAAGTTTGCTCTAGATGGTTTAACAATTGCTTTTTCAGCAGAGTATTCAAGGCATAATATTTTGGCTAATTGTGTATCGCCTGGATTCATTAATACAGAGTTAACCCATAAGACTTTATCTAATCAGCAGATGAGTGATTGTCTAAGCGCTGTTCCTGTTGGTAGATTGGGTGAGGCAAGTGAGGTTGCAGAATTTGTGTCGTGGTTGGCTAGCGAAAAAAATAGCTTTATCACTGGGCAAAACATAGCAATTGATGGTGGGTTTACTAGAACATGATCACAAATAGTTTAAAAATTGGTTCCAAGAGCGGCTCTTATACAGTATTTTTTAAGATGACTGATATTGAAGAGCTTAACAAATTAATACGCGATGATGATTTTGTAATTATTGATTCAAATATAGCTAAGCTATATCAAAATAAAATCAAACAGATATTGACAAGAGATAGAATTTATATTCTTGAGGCCTCAGAAGAAAATAAAACATTTGCCGCATTAGAGCCAGTATATGAATTTCTCATGGCTCATAGGATAAGAAAAAAATCACGAATCATCGCTATAGGTGGCGGCATTACACAGGATATATCATGTTTTATAGCATCAACAATCTACAGGGGTATTGATTGGATTTTTGTACCTACAACCCTATTGGCGCAGTGTGATAGTTGTATAGGTTCAAAAAGTTCAATTAATTTGAAGAGCTCAAAAAATAGCATAGGGAATTTTTATCCACCATCTGAGATTCATATATACACTAGTTTTTTAAATACGTTACCAGAACAAGAAATTAAATCTGGTATTGGAGAAATATTTAAGGTTAGTGTTATAGATAACTTAACGGAATTTTTTAATTTAACTAGAAAATATAAACAATTATTTTTTGATAAAAAAGAATTAATTGAGTATATAAAATATGCATTACTTGTAAAGAAAAAATATATTGAAATAGATGAGTACGATACAGGCTTGCGAAATATATTTAATTATGGGCATAGTTTTGGTCACGCTCTTGAATCAGCTTCTGATTTTACTATACCTCATGGTGTGGCTGTCAGCATGGGAATTGATATAGCTAATTATATTTCGTACAGTTTAGGAATGATTGAAAAAGATCAGCTAATTCTGATGCATCAGGGACTTTTCAAAAATTTTGAAATGCACATGCCGAAAATTGGTTCAGTTACAGCTGTACTTAGGGCTCTTGAGAGTGATAAAAAAAATACATCGAATAATTTCGTATTTATTTTGCTAGATAAATCTAATTTAAAAAAGATTGAATTAGAAAACAATGATTTATTTAAAAAAAATATTAAGTTGGCTCTAGATTTTATTAAAGATGGATATGCCACTTGATTTCAACCTACAGTCAATACATACTTTGCTTGGTGAAGGATTGTTATACGATAACAGGAGTAATGAAATACTATGGGTTGATATTGGTAATAGGTTAATCTACTTTTATGACCTAAAGAATGGTAATGTTTTCAAGCTACATTTTTTTTGTGAGGTAAGTGCCATAATACCCACTGATGTGTCTTATATATATATGGTGGTACATAGGTGTGGCATCAGTGAGTTCAATAGGCAAACAAACAAAATTAATTTAGTTTGCCAGGCGCCATATGATGATTCTAGGTACAGATTTAATGATGCAAGATGTGATTTGTATGGTCGTTTATGGGTTGGTACAATGTGTCTGGATTCTAGGGTCGAAAAAAAATCTAAACTACATATGTTTGAGAAGACAAAAAGTGGTTATGTACTTGGCTTGCATTACGATAATTTAAATGTTGTAAATTCAGTTTGTGCAACAGATAATAAATTATATTTTTCTGATACTACCAGTGGCTCATTATATTGTGGACGATTGGATGGCGGCGGACTTAAAGATGTAAAAATCTTTAAACAGTTTGAAATTGATAAAACCTCTCACGCATTTATTGGGAAGCCCGATGGGGCTATAGCTAATCGTGAAGGTCTGTTGATTGCCATGTATGGCGGCTTCAGAATTGTTTTCATTGGGCATAATGGTGCGGTTATAGATGAGTTCATAACTAAAGCTGAAAATCCAACTATGCCCTGCACTATAGGATCTGATCTTTATTACACTAGTGCTGATCAGTCATTGGTTATGAATTCAGTGGATGGGCATATTGGATGCATTAACTTAAATAAAAGCATGAATAAATTTAATAGTTATTTTTTTAGGTATAAAAATGTCTAATATAGAAAAAATTTTTCTTAAGTCTGATAATCACTTTAATAATTTTTCAAAGGCATATCTAAATTATTTGAAGGAAATAATTCATAATTTTCCACATGATGATTTGAATGATATATATGAACAGTTTTTATTGGCAAAAGAAAAAGGTAGGCATATTTTTTTCATTGGTAATGGCGGTAGCGCATCAACGGCAAGCCACTTTGCTTCGGATTTCACAATAGGTGTACGTTCAAGATCAAATGGTTTTAAAGCAATTGCATTGACAGATAATAATGCAGTGATAACAGCTATTGGCAATGACTATGGTTATGAAAATATATTCAAAGAGCAACTTATCAAACTAATAAATAAAGATGATATCGTCTTTGCAATATCAGCATCAGGAAATTCTCCGAATATTATTCGTGCGATTGAGTATGCTAACGAGCAACATTGTATGACTATAAGTCTAACAGGTTTTGATGGGGGCGTTTGTAAAAAAATTTCAAAAATTAATTTGAACATACCCACTCCAAAAGGAGATTATGGACCAGTTGAGGATTTCCATTTAATCGTAGATCATATCCTACACAATTATTTCAAATATTTATGCCGTTAAGTATCAATAAAGTAGCTGTTGCTTCGAGATCATTTTCCAAGAACTCTATTTTGCGTAGTGAGTTACTTGAAAAATATCCTTGTGCTAAATTTAATGATACTGGCAGAACCCTCTGTGGCCAAGAATTAGTTGATTTTCTTCTAAATTCCGAAAAAGCTATTATTGGTTTAGAAAAAATAGATAAATTTTTATTAAAACAAGTTCCAAGCTTAAGAGTTATTAGTAAGTATGGGGTTGGGTTAGATTCGATTAATTTATTTGATTTGAATGAATATAAAGTAAGTTTAGGTTATAAACCAGGCGTTAATAAACAGTCTGTTGCAGAATTAACTCTAATGCATATTATCGCTCTTTTACATAGGGTGCCTGAATCTTATAAATTAGTTCGCGATGGTGTTTGGGCGCAGGTAAATGGAGTAGATTTACGTAACAAGAGTGTTGGAATCATTGGTTTTGGTAATGTTGGTATGAGACTATTTGAACTCTTAAAACCATTTGATTGTAATATTTTAATTTCTGATATACGTGATTTTTCTCATGAATGCAAGGTTCACAATATTCAGCAAGTTGATCTATTGGATTTGGTTAGGTTATCGGATGTCATTACATTGCATATTCCATACAACAAAGAAAATCACCACATTATTAATCGCGAAATAATATCGAATTTCAAGTTAAATTCTATTTTTTTAAATTATGCACGTGGCGGCTTAGTTGATGAGTTAGCGCTACTGGATGCGCTAAAAGATTCTCGCATATCTGGAGCGGCACTAGATGTTTTTGAGTGTGAGCCTGATATAAATTCTAATTTGCTTAACATGTCTAATGTTCTAATTACATCACACATTGGTGGCAGTACTCTTGAGTCTGTTTTAGCTATGGGGCGCGCTGCAATAATGGGCCTTGATAATAATCATTCAGCGTCAACTTACTTCTAAGTTCTAATTGTGAAAAATGCTATACATGATCTATTCTTGAAGATGGATGGAGTTTGCTCTAAAGGGTTACATGAGCCTATTTTCACAGGTAATGAAAAAAAGTATCTTTTGAATTGCATTGATTCAACTTATGTTTCATCTGTGGGTGAGTATGTTACAAAGTTTGAACAGTATCTTAGAGACTATACGGGGGTTAAAAATGTAATCGCAGTAGTTAATGGCACCTCTGCTTTACATATGAGTTTGATTGTGGCTGGTGTAGAGCGTGACGATGAGGTTTTAATACCTAGTTTGTCATTTGTTGCAACAGCTAATGCCGTAAGCTATCTAGGTGCACACCCACATTTTGTCGAGTCTAATGAAGAGAGTTTGGGTATAGATTTTGATAAGCTCTATGTTTATTTACAAAACAGTACCGAATTTTCAGGCGGGCATTGTATTAATAAAAAGACTCGTAGGCGAATTAGAGCAATAGTGCCGATGCACACTTTTGGGCATATTGGCGATATGGATGCCTGCCTTAAATTGGCAAATGATTATAAATTGATAATGATAGAGGATGCTGCAGAGGCGTTGGGTAGCTATCAGTCAGGTAAGCACGCTGGGACGTTTGGTGAGATTGGAATTCTGAGTTTTAATGGTAATAAAATTATTACGACGGGAAGTGGTGGAGCCATATTAACAAATAGTAATGAACTAGCAAAAAAAGCACGACATATTAGTACAACTGCAAAAATTTCCCACCCATGGTTATATGAGCATGATGAAATTGGGTATAACTATAGAATGTCTAATATAAATGCTGCACTAGGTTGTGCGCAATTGGAAAATATTGATTTATTTATAAAAGCTAAATATGAAATATTAAAAGAATACCAAAATGCATTAAAACAATTTGGCTATGGAAAATTGTATCTTGCAAGTGATGGTAATCGTAGTAACTATTGGTTACAAGCATTGATCTTAGATAAGAAATTCTCTATATATCGTGATACTGCTATACAGTTTTCTCACCAATTAGGATGGAATAGTAGGCCAGTATGGAAATTATTACATAAATTAAAGCCGTATCAGGCTAGTCAAGCAATGGAGTTAGCGGTTGCGGAGGAGCTTGAAGGCAGAATTATTAATTTACCTAGTAGTCCAACTAAAGATTTTTTAATTAAATGTCAAAAAAAATAATTATATATGGTGCTGGTGGGCATGCAGAGTCATGCATTAGCCTAATTGAAAAAACTCAAGAATTTGAAATATTAGGATTAATAGGGCTTAAATCAGAAGTAGGTAAAAAAATCTTAGATTATTATGTGATTGGCTCAGATAATGATATTTCAGAGGTGGTAAAAGCATCAAAAAAAGTGATAATAGGTATCGGGGGTGTAAATAAAAACTCTACTCAAATTAGGGCAGAAATATATAAAAAATTAAATTTATATAAACTGGAATTTCCAGTTATTTATCCCGAATCTGCGAATATATCAAAAAAAATATTATTATCAGATGGCGTAACAGTATTCAATAACGTAACAATTGGACCTAATGTAAAAGTGGGTTTATGTTCAATATTAAATAATAATTGTTTAATTGAGCATGGTGTTAGTATCGGCAGTTTTTGTCATATTTCTACTGGTGCAATAATTAATGGAAATACTTTTATTGGCGATAATAGCTTTATCGGTTCAGGTGCGATTATAAAAAATGGATTAAAGATAGGTAAAAACTGTTATGTAGGAATGGGGGAGATATTAAAAAAAGATCTGCCAGATAATACTGTTTACACAAATGGAAAAGATAGTAAGTTAATAAAATTATGAACTTTAATAAAATTTTTAATTTAAAAAATAAGGTTGCTGTAGTTACTGGTGGTGCAGGAATATTGGGGGAGGTTTTTTGTCATGGACTGGCAGAGTATGGCGCTAATATTGTCATATTAGATAAAAATGATGAGAAGGCTAATACTGTTGCTGGTGATTTAGAAAAAAAATATCAAATTAAAGCATTACCTCTATATTGTGATGTAACATCAGAGTCGCAAATTATAATGGCGATGAATAAAATTGAAAATAATTTTAAGACTGTAGATATTTTAATCAATAATGTTGCTGGTAAGTCAGAAGATTTAAAAGCTTTTTTTGAAAAATATGAAAATTATAGTCTAGATCAGTGGGAGAAAATATTAAAGCAAAATTTAACCAGTATGTTTATGGTATCTAAACACGTTGGTGGACACATGGTGAATAAAAATATACCAGGAAGTATCATTCAAATTTCATCTATATATGGTGTTAATGCACCCGATCACAGAATATATGAGGGTTCAGAATATATGGGGGCTAGCATTAATACTCCAGCGATATATAGCGCTACGAAATCTGGTGTAATAGGTCTAACAAAATACTTAGCAACTTATTGGGCTAAAAATAAAATTAGAGTAAATACATTAACTCCTGGGGGTGTTTATAGTGGTCAAAATGAAAATTTCATTAGAAATTACTCGAATAGAGTACCGATGAATAGAATGGCTAATAAAAATGAAATGGTCGGCGGATTGATTTTTTTGGCCTCTGATGCTTCAAGTTATGTTACAGGGCATAATTTGATTATAGATGGTGGACTATCTTGTTGGTAGGGAAAAGAATAGCATTATTTCACAATTTGCCATCAGGAGGGGCTAAAAGAGCTTTATATGAATGGTGTAAAAGGCTTTCTGAAAATAATCATATTGATTTTTATGGATATGATCATAATCATAATTATTTAGATATTACAGCGTTCACTCAAGATAAATTTACATTTAAAAAACCAAAAAATAAAATTCATTTATTTTATATAAATTATCTAATTGCAGGTGATATAGATAAGAAAAAATATGATTTTGTATTTATTCATCATGATGAATTACTTCAGTCGCCAGCAGTATTATTTTTTTTAAAAACAAAAAAAATATATTATTGCCAAGAGCCATCAAGAAGAGATGAGTTTCCAAGTTCTGGGTTCCTCGGAAAAATAAAAGATTATCTAATTATAAAATTAGATAAAATAAATGCTAGAAAAAGTGATTTGATTTTATGTAATAGCACTTATTCAAAAATAAAAATTTTTAAAAGGTACAATAAAGAGGCTGTAGTATCACCATTAGGTGTATCAGATAGATTCTTGAGAAAGTCAGATTATAAAATTATTGAACCTGTTAAAATTTTAGCAGCAGGTAGGTTGCACACTTCAAAAGGATATGAATTTCTAATTAAGGCATTATCACTTTTAAAATTCAATTTTAAGCTTTATATTTTATCTGATAGTTCAGATGAAATATATAAAAATTACTTAAATAAAATAGCAGATAAAAATAAAATTGAAATTGAATTTAAAAGTCTATCAGAGGAAGAATTAGTAAGCTTCTATAGCTACTGTGACATATTTTGTGCCACACAAATAAAAGAGCCATTTGGCTTAGTGATATTAGAGGCGATGTCTAGTGGACTTCCAGTAATAGCAATAAATGAAGGAGGTTTTTTAGATATTATTCAAAATAGAGTGAATGGATTATTGGTAGAACGAGGGGAGCATGAATATGCAAAAGCAGTTATGGAAATATATACTAATAGTGAACTAAGAATAAAATTATCACTGGAAACAAAAAATACAGTAGAAAATTGGTCCTGGTCTAACAGTTTTAAAAAATTAAATATGAATATATTAAATGTATTATAAATATATTTTAACCACTTTATTTTTTTTATATTCATTTATATTAGCTTTATATTCAAATATTCATACTGATGAGTATTGGAGCTATGCAACAATTTATTATTATTCAAAAGGATTAATTCCATATATAGATTACTTTAATCATAGATTGCCGATAGTCGATATTTTTTATGGAAGTGTCTTTAAATTATTAGAAATTAGTTTAGTAAAAGCCAGGATAATATCGGCGATATTAGCAACATTTTCTCTTTATCTAACTTTAAAATTAGTAAAAGATAAATATGATAAGATTATTATATTTTTAATATATTGCCAACCACTTCATGTGGCAATGTTATCAACTGTTACAACATATGCACTATCTGGCGTACTAAATTCAGCTGCAATTATATTTTTACTTAGAAATTATTTTAAAAAATACTTATTCATAAATGTATTTTTTTATTTAACAAGATATTTATTAGATTTTTCTATAATAGTATCTTCAGCAATATCATTAGTTGTATATAAGTCTAGGCAAAAATTTATAATATCAATTACTATCTCTCTAATAACGATAATTTGCTTATATATATTATTTGGAGAAAATGTATATTGGCACACATTTAATTTTAATAAAAATAGTTTTCAATATATGCAATTAAATGGTGTATTTGATGATTACTATAGTGATAAAATAAATAAATTTTTATTATTAAGAAAGCTGGAGTTATACGGTTGGTATAACATATATTTTGTTTTTATTGTTGCTACTTATTTTATATATAAAAATAAAATTTACAAAGAGAGTGTATTTTCAATCTACGCAATATTATTAGCTATATACTCATTTTATTATATTACATTTAATGATTATCCTATTACAAAAATATATGCAATTCCATTCATAATAGCTTTGTGGGCTATTTCTGGAGAATATATAAGTAAAAAAATAAAATTTACAGTAATATTAACACTGACAATAGGCTTAATAAACCAAAATATTAAAATAACAACCGATCAGTTAACTGATATATGCAATAAAATTGATTGCTCTTCTAAAAGTTTCGCTACAAATCCAATTTTAAATACAAGTATAAATAACTCAAATAGAAATTTCATTATGGAGTTATATAGTCTAGCCCATAATGACCCTATTAAATATTTACTATATAACTCTGAATTGTTTACCAAAGAAATTGTTACAGGTAATTATAAATATTTAATATTAGATCAAAGGTTCCATTCAAGGGAAAACATGTCTAAAATGATTGGCGACTATCAATATAAGGAGATAATAAATTATTTAAATTCAGAATATAAAATTAGAGAAATATATTTTGATAAAAAATTAGACCAATCTGTCTATATCTACAAAAAAAATGATTAATATTAAAAATATAATATATAGAAAAGTTTTACAGTATGCCTCTATTTACTATGTAGATAGCCTTACCAGTTACTTAAAGGATAGTAAAGTTATACTTGATTATGGATCTGGTATTGGTGTTACTGCTAATTTAATTCAAAAGAATCTTAATTGTATCGTATATGCATGTGATAAAGATGAGTATTTTAATGAATATAGAGAAAATAATTATAAAAACATTATTAATATCGACCACAATGAAAATTTTAGTAAATTTAATATTGATACAGTATTAATGTTTAGTGTGGCTCAATATATTAAACATGAACAATTAGTAGAAATAATTAATAAATTTGTATCAGCTGGTGCAAATAAAATATTTATAATGGATGTTCCTCAAGTTAATCTAATGTTTAGAGATTTATTTTCTACATTGAATAACGTAATAAGTAATAAAAAATTTAAACATTTATTTTACTTAATGATTTTTTATTGTATAATTTTTTATTCTAGAATATATAAAAAAAATTTAGAGATATATAATACTAGAATCTCTGATATTTCTGAAATTTTAAAGTTAAATAATTTTATATGCAAAGAAATTAAAATAAATAATCTTTCAAGCTATCGAAAAAATTATTTATTTACAAATGATGAAATTTGATATAAATATTTTCCTAAGAAGTATAAAATGCCATTATATTATTTACTATAAAGGAAGGAAATCATCAATTCTATTTCTGATTAAAAAATTTATATTATCTTTAAAATATTTATTGAGTATAATTTTTACAAAAAAAATAAATATTAATATATCAGATGATGTAAAAGTTCTAGTTATTGTAATGAATGATATTCAGAGTGATAAAATTGCAAACATAATAAATCAATTAGATGTTTTAAATGTTAAATATAAAATATTAAAACCAAATAAAAATTTACATTATTTACTATCATATAAAAATATTTTAAAATCTGTATTTATTTGGGTTTATTTTATTTTTAAAAAAAAATATATTAGCTATGGATTGTGTGATGGTTTGATTCACATCTTAAATTATTATTCTTTGATTCAATTAACAAATGATAAAAGCATAAATATCAATCTAATAATATCAGTAGATCCAGCTTCACAGTTCATCAGGTGTGCAAGTATTTTTTTTAATAAGAATAATCATGCTAAAAGTTTATGCTTTCATTATGGATTCCCAAGTATATTATCCAAGGATTACAATACTATGGGGTTTATCACATATGTAACATACTCACTCAAATATAAAAAGATTATTGATAATCTCACTAATTCAACCTCAACATTAGTATCTGGTGATGTATTTTCAAAAGAATAATAAAATGAAAACAATTACATTTATATCATTTCCAAGCACGAAAAATGTTGCTGGCACCACTGATGGACAGTTAAGTACTATTCAGTTCGAAGATACTCTAGAATATTTAATTGATTTTTTTAATAAATATAATGATGAAGTATTATTTAGAGTTAAACCTCATCCTGTTGATAATAATATTTGTTTTATTAAAAAAAATACTAACGTAACATTTGATTCAATAGAAAATACAATTCATACTAGTGATATTTTAATAGGCATAAACTCAACTGTAATCTTTAATTCAATAATATGTAATAAGCCATATATTTTACTTAATTGGTACGTTGATGACATGTTTTTACTCGAACAGGATAATTACCCATTCATTTCAAAAAATAAAATTGATTTTTATGAAACTTTGAAATTAACAGAAGAATTTAGAGGATATGATCAGGATATAATTAAAAGTAATATTCAATATAATCCACCGGAATCATTTGATGTGGCAAGAGGTATTATAAGTAAATTTTTATGAGAATTCTATATTTTCACCCTTGGGGGATTGGCGATTTTCTTTTTGTAACTAATCATTTGAAGATTATAGAAAATAATTATTCAAGTGATATATTAATTTTGGTGAATAATAATTCAACGAAGATATTTATTGAGCAAACATATCATTATAATTGCATAAATATTAGAAATAATTTTTTTAAAATAATTCTGTACCTTATTTCAAATAAGTTTGACTATTTTATACCACACTTTGGAATAAATATATACAAATTAATATTTATTAAATTTTTTATAAGATCAAATAAGTCAATTAATATTTTAAATTACTATAAAATTTCGAGGGATTATTCATTAGCCCATCGAATAAACTCTAATGCACACATATTTAAGTTTTTTTTTAATAATTTAGATTTCCCATTTAAGTATCATATAGAACACCCTAAAGATATTAATAAATCAAATAAAATCATTATTTTTTTTGGTTCAGATAAAAATCAAAAATATAAAAGATGGCCATTAGATAATTGGGTGAAATTAGTAGATGCATTGTCAAATGATTATGAAGTTTCTATGATATTAGGCCCTGATGAATTACTCTTCAAAAATTACTTTACAGACAGTAAAATTGAATTTCTAATAAATTTAGATTTTCAAAATTTAATAAAAAAAATTTCTGAAGCCACATTATTAATTTCATCAGACTCAGGAATTGCACATTTAACATCAGCACTAAATATTAAATCAATAATATTATTTGGCCCTTCAGATCCAAACATATATGGACCTATTAATAATACTGTATCAATTATTAAAAAGGAATTTCAATGTATGCCATGCATATCGACTAATGGGTGCTTTGGGTGTAAATATTCTCATTGTATGAATGCAATTTCTGTAAATGATGTATTAAGAGTGGTTTCAAATGAAGTATAGTGTAATTTTACCAATATATAGTAAAACTACTGTTTATGAGTTACAGAGGTCAATAAATAGCATTCTTAATCAAACTTATAAAAATATAGAATTAATCCTGATTTGTGATGGTCCTATTCAAAATACTGTTGAATCATACATAAATCAATTTAAAAGTAAAATTAAGATCATCAAAATAGAAAAAAATTATGGATCGGGCTATTCAAGAAATATTGGAGTTAAATATTCTAATGGAGATTATGTTGTAATAATGGATTCTGATGATTATTCTGTCAATAATAGAATTGAAAGAGCAAACTATATTATTGAAAAAACTAATGCAAAAATATATTGCGCAAATATTATAGAAAATAATGGTTCTTATGAGAGAGCTAAAAGTAGTAGTATGGTGTTAAATAAGTTCAGTTTTAAATATTTATTGAACCCTATAAATAATGTAACAATGATTATTGAAAAGAAATATTTTGAAAATAATTCAGGATATTCAAATATAAGATATGGGGAAGATTTCGTTTTTGTTGCTAAATCGATACTATTAAAATGTAATATTTATTATGATAACTTCATAGCTGTTAATGTATTTGTAGATAACCAATTCTATGAAAGGCGTAGAAATAATTTAATAAAAAATGAGATACTATTGTGTAACGAATTAGTCAAGATTGGCTACTTTAATTACTATCATTTTTTTGCAAGATTAACTATAAGGTTATTATCCACTATTTTGCCTAATAAAATTTTATTTTTAATTAGAAAAAATCAAAATTAATATATGTTATATATAATAACACTTTTAGTATTATTTCCATTTGAAGTTTATCAATTCAAGATATCTGGTTTTAATGTTAGGTATTACGATATTATTTGTATCATTTTATTTTTTTGTTTCATTCTTGATAAAATATTCAATATAAAAAGTTCTATTAAAATTGATATCACAACCAAAATTATTTTTACAATTACATTATTTGGTTTTTTTTCTAGTATAATTCATGCCAGTGATTATTTTTTGACTATAAAATCTCTTTTATCGTATATTATAATAATTTTTTCTTGCATATTGTTTAATAATTTTTATGATAAATCTAATTATGATATTTTTAATAATACAATAATTGTTGTTGGTTTAGTAATTGCATTATTTTGTAATTTACAGCTATTTTTATTTGTTATTAATCAAGAGAGATTGGATATTCCATTATGTAATTTTTTTAGTTGTTCTGAGGTCGTTGGAACAGAAAATTTCGGTGCATATGGATATTTAGGTGGTCTAATGAGACCAACTGGATTTTTTACTAGTATGAATCGAGTTGGAACTTATCTCATTCCTTCTGCAATTTTATCTATAGATTTATTTTATAGAAAAAGGAAAGTAATATACGCTATAGTTTTTTTTATATTAGTTGAGTCAATTATAATTTCATTGGCAAGAAATAGCATAATTGCTGCATTTATTGGTCTTGGCATTTATTTAAGTTTAGCTTATAGATTAAATTATCATAATTATAGTTATTCAAAAGTATTAATTTTTATATTAACTGGATTTATATTTATATCGTGGAATCCATTTGAATTCGAAGCTTTTGAGCATTTTGATATTTTTAATATTGATGCAAGATCAGATATCTCAAATTCGTCACATTTTTTCCAACATTTCTGGGCAATTGTGAATATTAATATCAATAATTTTGGCTTAGGGCAAGGTTTTCAAGAATACGATGAATATGTTTATAGAATGAATATGGTAGAAACATATGGGGCTCATAATAATTTTTTAACAGTCTTTGGCGAGTCTGGCTTTTTTGCTGTAATAACATATATTTTTGCTGGTTTTATTGCAATAGCATTGGTCTATAAAGCCAAAAAAAATAAAGCTAAAATTTTCACTTATTTTTCAATTTTTATTGCTCTATTTATATCTGGTTTTTTCAGAACATATTATTTTAATGCATTCTCATTTTATTTTTTAGTAATTTTAATAAAAGAATATAACACAAGATATAATGATAGCAATCTTATTAATTAATTATAATTCTGATAATTTGACTATTAATTGCATTGATTCAATTTTTAAATATGAAGTTAAAAATGAATTTATAATTGCTGTATTAGATAATAGTGAAATTTCAAATAATTTATTATATACGTATATTAAAAAATCATCAAATTCTGATAAAATATTATATTTTTTTTCGAATAAAAATTTAGGTTTCGCTGGTGGTATTGAGTATTTATATGAAAAACTAAAACATAAAAATTTAGATTATTTCTATATTTTAAATAATGACTGTACAGTTAATATTAATACTATTGATAATATTATAAATCAATCAAGCGAAAATACTGATACAGTATATTCTAGTAAAATTCTTTTACCAAACAATAATACTTGGTTTGAGGGGGGGGTATATAATGATTTCCTTGGAATAACAAGACATGTTCCCTATGGTATATTTTCCGCATCTGAGAAAAAATTTCTTTCTGGTTGTGCTATTCTATTACCATCCTTAATAATTAAGAAAATTGGACTTTTTGATAAAAAATTTTTTTTATATGGAGAAGATTTAGATTATTCGATAAGATTAATCAGAGATGGATATAAACTTGATATTTGTTTATCAAGTATCGTAACCCATAGTGTAGGTGGGTCATCAAAATCAAAATCTTTTTCCGCTTATAATAATTACGTGACAAATACAGTTGGTGCATTTATTCATAGGGCGAATTTTTTTAAGTCTGTTTTAATATTATTTATTTATTTTTTAAAATCATTTTATTTAATGTTTTTTGAAATGAGAAATATTAAAAATAACCTAGGTCATTTGATTGGTCTTTATAATGGTTACGTATCTTTTTTTAATTATAAAGAAATTATAAATTTTGTTTTTTTCGGATTTATTGTTACGGCATTTCAAATAATTATTAACATTTTATGTGTTGATTTTCTTAATTTTGATGAAATTATTAGTTACAGAGTGACCTATATTCCAGTTGTATATCTCAGTTATTTTTTGCATTCTAATTTCACATTTAATTCTAACTCAAATTTAGATATTAAGTTGCCGCTTTTTTTATTACAATCTATCTGTAGTTATTTCATTGGTGAAGTTATTTATAGTATTTTTTTAAATTTCATTAATTATAAAATATCCTTATTAGGATCGATTTTACTAACCGCATTTTTCTCTTTTTACTTCAATAAAATCATTGTATTTAGAAAGGTTAATAATCAATGAAAGTATCATGCATTGTTCCTGCATATAATGAATCATCACATATTGTAATTTTTATTAATGAACTATCTATAGAGTTAAAAAAAATATCTAATGATTTTGAAATAATTATTGTTAACGATGGAAGTCTTGATAATACTTCTGAGCTTATTCTTGATAATTATAAGGATGTTAGTCATATAAGCTATATTGAATTTACACGTAATTTTGGTAAGGAGGCAGCTATTACTGCAGGTTTGAGACAAACAACTGGTAATTTGTGCTTCATTATTGATGCTGATTTTCAACATCCTTTTCATTATTTACATAAAATGATGAATTTATATAATGATGGATACGATATGGTGTACTGCTATATTTCTAATAGGCAGCATGATTCTTTTTTAGTCAAGAAATTAAAATATTTCTTTTATAAGTACATATTTTCTCCTGATAAAATTATAATTCCTCCTGATGCAGGTGATTTTAGACTTTTATCGAGGGATGTGATTGATAGTATAAATTCTCTTAATGAAAATAATAGATATATGAAAGGCATATATTCTTGGGTTGGGTATAAATCTATAGGTCTACCATATATTCCTGATAATAGGAAATCAGGGGATACTAAATTTTCATTTTTTAAGCTATGTGCTCTTGCTTTAGATGGGGTAACTAGTTTTAGTATAAAACCTTTATTTTTTACTTCTATTTTGGGCCTTATAATTTGTTGTCTCTCTTTTTTATATGCACTTTATATAATATTCGACACATTATTTTTAGGAAATATGGCTAATGGCTGGCCTTCTTTGATTGTCAGCATAATGTTTTTTTCTGGTTTAAATCTTTTCTTTTTGGGCTTAATTGGTATTTATGTAGGAAAAATTTTTAATGAATCCAAAAAGAGACCTAACTATCTAATAAATAATAAAAAATCATTCAATATATGAATATACTTAATCTTATAGGCCGTAATGATTCACTGTTTGATACTGATTTGTCTAGTTTATCAAAAGAACTAATTGATATTATTTCTAAATCCAGTTTTTTAGTTGTAGGAGGAGCTGGATCAATTGGGCAAGCAGTAGTTAAGGAAATTTTTACTCGAAACCCTAAGTTATTACATGTAGTTGATATCTCAGAAAATAATCTTGTCGAATTAGTTAGAGATTTAAGAAGTAGTTATGGATATACATCAGGTGAATTCAAAACATTCGCAATTGATTGTGGTTCTATAGAGTATGAATTTTTAGTTAAAAATTATAAATATGATTATGTTTTAAATTTGTCTGCATTAAAACATGTCAGAAGTGAAAAAGATATTTATACGTTAATGAGGATGATTCGAGTTAACATATTAAATACTATTAAAACTATTGAGCATTGTAATGCTGATACTAAAAAATACTTCTGTGTTTCAACAGATAAAGCAGCTAACCCAGCGAATTTAATGGGTGCATCCAAACGTATTATGGAGTTATTTTTATTTAAGGAAAGTAGACTTTTTAATATTTCTACAGCTAGATTTGCTAATGTTGCCTTTTCTGATGGATCTTTGCTGCATGGATTTAACCTTCGTTTGCAAAAAAGACAGCCTATAGCTGCACCTATAGATATTAAACGATATTTTTTACTACCCAAGGAGTCTGGTGAGTTGTGTTTATTATCTGCAATTTTTGGTGAAAATCGAGATATTTTTTTCCCAAAATTAAATGATGACCTACATTTAATTAATTTTTCTGAAATTGCTATACGATATTTGAATTTCAATAAATATGAGCCATATATGTGTGAATCGGAAGAGGAGGCTCGAGGTAGAGCTGATGAATTAATTGCTGAGGGGAAATGGCCCTGTTATTTTTTTAATAGCGATACTACTGGAGAAAAGGAATTTGAAGAATTCTATACTGAAAATGAGGTTAAGGATCTATCAAAATTCAATGGAGTTGGAGTTGTTAAAAACAATTATAAAGTTGATGTAGATAAATTAAATAATTTTCAGCTTCAAATAAATAATTTCATCGAGTCTGGTAACTGGAGCAAATCCCAAATTATAAATTTATTCGAAGATATATTACCTGAATTCAATCACGTTGATAAAGGTAAAAATTTAGATGAGAAAATGTAAAAAAATATGCAGCGACTACTTGATATAATTTTCTCTGCAATTGCTTTATTGGCTTTATCTTTTCTATTTATACCAATTGTAATAATTTTATCTCTTACTGGAGAACGTGAGGTTTTTTATACTCAGCTTCGTATTGGTAAAAATGCTACTGAATTTAAGTTAATTAAATTTGCTACGATGTTAAAAAGTAGCCCTTCATTGGGTACTGGGTCGGTAACTATCAAAAATGATCCCCGTATATTACCTTTTGGAAAATTCTTAAGAAACACTAAAATAAATGAACTTCCTCAATTGATTAATGTATTAAAGGGTGATATGAGCTTAATTGGCCCAAGGCCTATGACAGCCCTAAATTTTAGTTACTATGATAAAAATTCTGCCGCCATATTATCATCAGTTAGGCCTGGCCTTTCAGGTATAGGCTCTATTTTTTTTAGAGATGAAGAAGAGTACCTAAATGGTAAGAGGGACCCAGTAAAATTTTATAAAGAAATTATTGCTACTTACAAGGCTGAGTTAGAAATTTGGTACGTGAAAAATAGAAATCTAAAGCTTTATTTTCTACTGATATTTTTAACAATTTATGTTATTTTTTTTAATAAAAAAAATTGTATTTTTTACTTATTTAAAAATCTTCCAAATCCACCTATTCAATTAGCATAAATTATTTGACTTAATTTTGGGATCTTATTTTATGGAAAATAAAACCATCATTATTGCTGAAGCAGGAGTTAATCATAATGGTGATATTAATTTGGCAAAGAGGCTTGTGGAAGTTGCGGCTAGTGCAGGTGCGGATTATGTGAAGTTCCAAACTTTTACTGCAGATCGTCAAGTGACTCAAATAGCCCCCAAAGCACCATATCAGACTTTAGCAACTGGTGGTGTAGAAACTCAATATCAGATGCTGCGTCAATTAGAGCTTACTGAGAGAATGCATCACGATTTAATAGATTATTGTGCGGCATGTAATATTGGTTTTTTATCATCAGCTTTTGATATTCAGAGTATTAACTTATTATCAAGTCTCGGGCAGGACTACTTTAAGATTCCCTCTGGAGAAATTACAAATCTTCCTTACCTTCGCAGCATTGGGCAACTTCAAAAAAACATTATTCTTTCAACTGGCATGGCAAATATGGAAGAAATTCAATCGGCTATTCAGGTTTTAGAGGTTGAGGGCGTATCGCGTAGCATGATAACAGTTTTGCACTGTACAACTGAGTATCCTACACCAATGTCAGATGTTAATTTGCGCGCCATGAAAACTATTAAATCTGCCTTTGGAGTAAAAGTTGGATACTCTGATCATACTCAAGGCATTGAGGTACCTATTGCAGCTGTAGCGATGGGGGCGACGATAATTGAGAAACACTTCACTTTAGAT
>JACCDN010334860.1_pt1 | contig 28342 bp, 24 predicted proteins | sample 7441691 | NCBI WGS metagenome assembly JACCDN01 (sample SAMN15323439, study PRJNA562643) | freshwater metagenome | isolation source: river surface water | place: USA:Blue River Watershed | collected 2017-08-16 | reverse complement strand
GTTTCAACGGTAATACCCCAAGCTTCACTGGTAACATCAACAATTTCGCGAATACGCTTGGCTGCTTGTTCGCGGTTGGCCAAAAGTTCATCAAGTTCAAGTTCACCTACAATATTGCGCATGGTGGTTTGGGCCAGCTGACTCACAGCATAAAAGTAATTTTCTACTACTAAAGTGGCTTTGCTGGCATCACTGACGCGGTAATAAATTACGGCATTAATTTTGGCCGATACATTATCTTTGGTAATGGCTTCTTGAAGTGGCACATCTACGGCTTTAATACGCAAGTCCACTTTGGTCATGCTTTGGATAATTGGCAAAACTAAGCGCCAACCAGGGTTAACCATTTTAGTAAATTTACCAAATTGAAATTTAACCCCGCGTTCATATTGGTTAACTTGTCGAATGCTGATGAGTACAACAATAAGGGTAATGAAGAGAAGAAGTCCGAGTCCTGGCATAAAATAAATTAATGAATAATTAATAGAGTAAGCATAGCGTACTTGAAGGATTTGTCAATTTAAAACATACACTGTAAATGGCTTAACCTTGACAAATTATCATTAATTTGATAGCTTTGTGAGTCTGTTTCTTTGGCTGTGCCCTGAAGAAAGGGCGTAAGAAGCAACAACGCCTTTTCAAGGCACACTGAGGAGAGCAGACATGTATATCGTCCGTAGTTTCGCAATCAACGCTGCTGAGGCTCGTTACCTTCTGGCTGCCTACACGTCTGCAGGTATCTACGCCCCTGATCTCGACCATCGAGTTCGAGGGCTGACCCGCGTGCTGGGTAAAGAGGGTTACTTCCTCGAGAGCGGACGGTGGAACGCCCAAAAGTGGCGTGAAACCGACTTCATCATCCTTAAGGACGCCGGACCGGTCAATGACCGGATCACGGAGTTTGAAGAGGATGAACAGCGCATGGCCACGGCCACCTGGTGGCTGATGAACCTGTGCATGCAGCTGGAAGCGCTCGGTCTGGAGTTCAACCGTCCCCTCGAAGGGAAGGTTGACTTCGGGTATAGCGCTCCGCCCATCGAGGCACCGACCCTAGTGTCCGTCTCTACGCCGGAGCTGGTACAGCGGGCTGTGGACGCGGCGGTAAAGAAGTATCGGACTCTGTCGACGGTTCAGAAAGGAAAAGAAATTCAATCGAACCCGGATCGTGTCGGCTACCCAGCTGCGCTCTTCCCGATGAGGCATGAGTACATCTTGACGCTTAGGCCTGAGGAGCCTAGCAAGCTGATCAAACTTCTGAAGTCTGAGCCAGAGAGTGTCACCTACACGATGGTGCTCGAACTGCTGGGGGACGAACTCACGGAGATCTTCCTCAAGCATCATGTGCTCGTGCCCGTTCAAGCGGACCAGCCCGGACTCATTCGAGTCAATCTGCACGTGCTCAAGGCCATGACCATCCGGGTTCACGCGCATAAACTTCGTGTAAACCAGAACAAGAAGACTGGCTATCCCAACCTCGACAGCTTGCTAGCACAGCTCGACAACCTCTCGAAAGATTACCGCAAGGGGCAAACCAAGTCTCTCGCGGACACCAACAAGGCTGCAATCAAGACGGAGCTGTCAAAAGTGGAAGTTCCTGTCCCAGAGTCGGTACCCAAGGTAGAAACGATCAAACCTCCTGCTGAAAAGCGGCTCACTCTGAAGCTCAGCTACGAAGAGGTAACTGCGTTTCGTGACCTACTGAACAAGTGGGAAACGGGCGTGAAAGCTGAAGAGGGTGAACAGGCATTCGGCGTTAGCCTCTACCAGGCCCTCCTCGGGGGCGGTTATCTGTGGGTAAATGCCGACAGCGGGCTGCTCAATCTCAATGAAGCGCAGTTCGCTGAAATCTTCCTCCACCCCACGAAGAAGACTGATACTAACCGCTTCTGCATGACGACAGGACTTCTGCCTTCACAGGCAGTCACCCTCAAGGAGCGGCTGCGTCGGATCGCACGCACGGTCAGGCGTGGAACCGGCGTCAGTGCGGTGCCGGATGGGCTGTGGCGCCTCTATCTAAAGGTCGAGGAAACTGAAAAATTCCTCAACGTCGTCACGGAGGGGGCAGCGGTCCCTGCACTGCGAATGAGTCTCATCTTCGGAGAGGCTGTGCTCAAAGGTCTCTGCCTGGCTGGACTGTTCACCAAAGCGGTGGATGGGGACACACTGTTGCCTGTGTGGTCAGAGCTTAACAAGCTCATCATCCATGACTGGCTGAGCAACGGTCGTCCGAAGGCACGTTTTGGTAAGATGAACCAGAGTATCTTGCCTGCACAGGACCTCGCAACGCGACTCCGGAGTCTGCACGAGAAGCAGACAAAGACGACCGCGGACGAATAGTTAAGAAGAGACAAATACTTTCACGAATGATGCGTTGTGCACGAGCAGGACAGACGTTCTGCCGGGCCCCATCATTCGTACACAACAAGGAGGCCCACTTTAGTTCAGATGAAAATGTGAATTAAAGCACCTAAAAAAGTTTCGTCTAAAAAACGAGACTTTTTTATTTTAAATTTTTAATTGGTGTTCCCGCGTGGAATCGAACCACGGTCTAAAGCTTAGAAGGCTCTCGTTCTATCCGTTGAACTACGGGAACATGTATATTGGGCGTAGAATAGCCTAAAATTGGTCTAAAGTCAATCGTAGATTAATTATTCTTTGCGCTTTTTGCCATGGAATTTTTTGTGAATATTTAACAGTTCTTTATCCGTAATATGAGTATAAATTTGGGTGGTAGTGATGGAAGAATGACCGAGCATGGCTTGAACCGAACGAATGTCTGCGCCGTTTTGTAAAAGGTCAGTGGCGTATGAGTGCCGCAAAGTATGGGGAGTAACTGGTTTGGTAATGCCAGCCTGACGTGCGTATTTGTGAACAATTCGCTGAACTGAACGTTGAGTTAGTGGGATTTCTTCAGCTTCCATTTGTCTACCTTTGATAGTTACGTTTTTTCCAGCGCGTTTATCATGAGAAACAAATAAATAGGGATTTAGATCGCCACGCACGGCCAGATATTTTTTAATCCAATATTTAGCTTGTTCAGACATAAAAACCACGCGGATTTTACTACCTTTTCCACGAATGCTAAATTCATCAGTTTGTAAATTAATATTGTCGCGTTTAATACCAGTTAATTCTGAAACACGAAGGCCAGTAGAAAAGAGTAGTTCAAGAATCGCTTTGTCGCGAAATTTAATTTTTACCTCAGTATTTTTACCGTCTTCATTTTTGAGATCGCGGAGTGGTTGGGCCAAAATGCGATTTAAGTCACCAGCATCTAAAAAACTCACTTCGCGATCTGGCATTTTCATGAGTTCAATTTTTTCTGCGGCTAATGTTTTAATATCACGGCGGCTCAAATATTTAAGAAAGGATCGAAGCGCGATTAAATGATAATTTTGGGTATTTTTTTTGAGTGGATCGCCATGCACGTCAATTAAACGATTGAGCCAAAGACGGTATTCACGAACTTTATCAGCCGTAATGTCATCTGGGGTTTTATCGCCAAACCAATCAACAAAACGACCCAAATAAAATTGATAATTTTGAATAGTGTTAAGACTCCGGTTTTTTTCAATTTCCAGATGTTCTAAATATTCACGCAAATGTTTGGAGGTAGAAGCCATAGTTCTTATATTGTACGACGCACTTATAAAATTTACAAGTTAGACAAAAATTAGTACACTGCATATATACAAATAATAAAATATGTCAGAATTTATAAGTCGAATTCCAGAAGATATAAGCCGTTTTGCCTCTCTGGTCGAAGCCAGTAAACGAGTGATTGGAAGAGAGCGTCGCGAATCAGGTATTAGAGACCGCACAGCACCGATTGAATCTGACGTAAAAGAGAAAATACCTCCACCTGACCCAGATGATATAACAGCTGAGCACAAAGAAAGAGCTAAAAGCCTGGAATTGAGATTTAAAAATTTACAAGAAATGTACAAAGAGGTTCCAGGTGAATTTTTTAGAGATACTACTGATGATTATTTGTTGGCGAGATTGGAGCCGGGCACCCCAGATTATGTGAAAGCTCATTTGACTGGAATAGATGGTCTTTTGGGAAGAGCTTTGTTTGAACCGAGGCTTCTAGATAATGTGGAGCGTGCCATGGTCCAATGGGAGAAATTAAATGGTACAGTACCAGTTGATTTTGTGAATGATGGCTTGTCAGTTGATGGCGAAGCTTTATTGAATTTGCGGGACTTTGTATCCAATTTAGTATCTACTAGTAGTCCTAATCCTAATTTGGACGAAAAGGTTGGTAAGATAATGAAAAAATTGAAAGCGCGTATCCCTGAGTTAATGGAGGTTATAAAAGAATTGGAATAGTTTAATGCTATGGCAGTTCATGGAAATTTTGGATTAGTTTTGCCTGACATTCGTTCGTGTCATAATGTGGGCGCACTATTTCGCACCGCTGATGCTTGTGGTGTGGATTTTTTATATTTAACTGGGTATACGGCCACACCACCAAAACCACAGATTGATAAAGTGGCTTTGGGTGCGGAAAAATGGATGCCGTGGAAACATTATAAAAATACTTTGCGTTTAGTTACATCACTTAAAGCTAAAGGTGTAAAAATTGTGGCTTTGGAAAAAAATGAACATAGCGTTGATCTTGGTACTGTAAAATTTAGTGGACCAATGGCTTTGGTGGTAGGAAATGAAGTGGATGGCGTTGACCCACGTATTTTGGCTCTAGCCGATATTGTGGTACATATTCCCATGTATGGTAAAAAGGAAAGTTTGAACGTTAGTGTAGCCGCTGGAATTGCCATGTATGAGATCAGTAAACACTTGTGCTATACTAAATGACATATGTCAGAATATACTTCACTGTTTCTTGAACGATTGTTTTTTAATTTGCCACCGCTGGTGTCAGCAGAAGTTAAGGTTGAGCTCCAAAATATTTTAGAAGAATTGGCACGTGAGCCAAGAGCAATTGTGGAAGTAGAAGATATTATTATTGGTTTTCAAAAAGAAATTTGGCCATATACACAGGCCTTTGAAGAAGTGGTGCAAAGATATCTGGAAGAAATGGGTGAATCATTACTAATGCGTAAGGGCTCATATGAACTTCGTCATGCCTATGAAAAGTATCGACAGACTGGAACTTGGGCCGGTTTGTACAAAGGCGAAGGTGTGCATGCTTTTACTGTAGAAGAACGCACTGAACTGCATGAAATTTTAGTTGATATCATGTGTGACGTACGTGAGTTTGCGCGCCAGGCCGCGCTTATGAATGATCGGGTAAATTATGTAAAAAGAGTGAGGTATTATCAAGAACGGTATATGGCCATTGAGCATGAGCTTGGTCGGTTGAAGCAATTGGCAGACAGTGAAGAAAACATAGATTTGGCGCGTGAAATTCGCCAACATTCGCGTGATTTTGAACTTAGTATCGCGTCGCTCGGTCCAAGTTTTGATTTTGAGGCTATGTGTAATGCACACGCACATTTTGTAGGACGTAAAAAAGAGCTTTCGGCTAGAGGAATGCTAAGAAATTAAAACAGAGTGTTAAGATAACAGTCTTTATTTTAGGTCGCGTGAAGAAAGTAGACCGGTTTGTGCGCCAAAATGTTGAATAACACTAGAAGAGTTGAAGATGCCCCACATAAGGGCATCTTTTATTTTTTTATTTTTTATCAGCGCGGCCATAAAACCACTAGAAAATGCATCACCAGCACCAGTGGTAGAAATAGGTTTGATTGGCATTGGTGGGGCGAATAAAAATTCTTCAGCCGTAGCTGCGTATGCTCCGCGTGGCCCATCGGTAATCGCCACAATTTCTGGACCCGCTTTTAGTAATTTTTCAGCCAGCAATTTAATATCTTTATCTTTCCCAACTAATTGTTCTGCTTCTTCGCGATTTACAATTAAAATATCAGTATAAAATAACATTTTTTGGACTTCTACTAATTTTTCTTTGAGTTGATACGAGCCAGGATTAAAGACTAATTTAGCCTCTGGATTTTTTTTGAGCCAAGTAATCAAGCTATTTTGAATGGTTTCAAAAGTAGGACCAAGAGAACTGTAATATATCCAATTATATTTAGCCTTTAATTTTAGAGCTTTGTATTTGTGCTCTGGATGATAGCCTAAAATTGTGCGTTCACCTTTGAAATTTAAAATTACGGAATATCGTGTTTGAGCTTTGGGGTCGCGTAATAATTCAACGGTTTGAATCTTGGCTTTTTTAAGAGTTTCTAAAATTACATTACCATTAGTATCTTTACCAATTTCAGAACGGACTGCTACGTTTAATCCTAATTTTGTTAGGCCTACAGCAACATTAACCGCATTGCCACCTGGCGCTTGAATGGATTCGTGAATGGGGATTTTTTCTGCATAAGAAAAACAAAGTCGGCAACTTTTTTTGCTTAGATCACATTCTACTGTGGCATCATGAATATTGAGAAAAGTGTCCAAAGTCGCGTCACCAATTGTAAGCACCCGTGGAACCATATTATTTTAATTTTTTTACTTCTGCCCATTTGGCCGGGTCATGTTTGTGTAAGCCAAGGTAAATCTCTACAAATTCAAATATAGAAGCTGCTGCGATACCCACCATGGCCGCGCTAAAAATCCAGTTATGGATAAATAATGCGTAAACCAAGAGGCAAGAAGCACCAATAACCATAACTAAGTCTTGACGACGTTCAACATCAAGAAAAATTCCATATACAAGTAAAATAACCCCAATAACAGCCACAACATAAATTAGAGTCTCAGTTAGAGATGAGGTTGGAAGATAAGGGAACCAGGATTCTAGAAGCATAGAAAGTCAGAATAAAGTAATTTTAGTATACCACTTCTATTTTTGCACGTCATTTTTCTTAAGTAAATAGAGCTTATTATTTGGATTTAAGCCAAAAACAGTACGCTCTTCAATAATTGAATATCCTGCTTCAGCTGAAGCACTAATTACTTGGTCGCGATTGATATTAATCATTAAAAATCTAATCCACCAAGGGCTCCCGGCTGGCCAGCGATATACTTTGGGAATTTGTGCGGCCAACCAATAATCATGATATCCAGTCCATTCATAGCCCGAGTCCAAAGTATCAATCTGCGCGCCGTATTTATTGATGGCTGTTTGAACTAATTCAGCTCGCACTCGGTTCCAATTCATGTAAAATTGAGTTTGAGAAAGAGTGTAAAAAGCCATTATTCCTAAAAGTATCCAACTGGCCCATTGAATTTTTACACGAGGATTTTCTAGAGCGAGTAGTAATACTCCAGCCAACACTAAGGCTATGAAATATCGATCAAAACCAGTAAAGATGAGAATAGGGCCAGTAAATATGAGCGCGAAAATCAAGAAAAAAGCATGAGTAGAAGTATAGAATGATTTATTTTTAATAACTTGCCATAAACTAACAAATAAAAATCCTAAACCAATGCCCGCGGCAGCAGAAGTTAATAACCAAACCCAGGTAGGAAATAAGGGTACATATTTACCAACCAAAGTATCAGTCATTGGACCTAGGCCTTGTTGGTTAATAGTATTTAACACATAGGGAAATAGTTCTTTTTTGTGATAATACATCCAACTCACTAATCCTAATCCAAAAGTACCAAAAATAGTATAGAGCCAGACTGAAGTTTTTTTAATTAAACTAGTGGTAAGGGGTAAAAGAAAAAGTCCTACATATAAGGCCGTGTATATAGTCCACCAAATTGCGTGTTTAATTAATTCTTTTTTACTTTCAATCTCATGATACGTTACACCCTCGCCCAAAAGATTATGTGTTTTAAGCCAATGATAAATAGCTACTGCTACAAGCCCGGGGATAATAATAGCGGTCCAATATTTTATTTTTCTTTGTGGCGCGCGCACTAAAGTCATGAGACCCATGGCAGGTAATAATAAAATTGTGGTTTGGCGAATGAAAAAACCAATTACCGTTGAGATTGCACCTACCCAAAACCAAGCGACTCTATTTTTTTCTGAACCATGATAAAAAGCGGCTATGCCTAAAAATAAAAAGGCCAAGGCTGGCACATCACTCATGAAAGTAAATGACATGCTGTAAATAATTGGATTTAACCATAGTACAAGTGTAGCAAAAAAAGCCAATGATTCATTTTTGGTGTATTTTTTGAGCAGGAAAAATATACCAAAAACTAAGCCAGCCATTAATGCTAGCGTAGAAAAGCGAAGAAGGGTAAATGAGAATCCAAAAACTTTAATTAGTCCTGCCCCATATACTAGTTGCGCGTACAAAAGTGGGCCAGTATATGGATTTAGTCTGAATGAACCAGATTCTGCCCAGTGCTGAGCCATTTCTACGTGCACCCAATCATCGTTGAGCGGAAATTCTCCAAAAGGTGAGATTACTAAAAACTGGACCAAGAAAAGTGTGGCAAGTAAAACTAGATACTTATTTTTCTTAAGCCAGTCCATTTTATTCCTCAAAAAGATTAATATATTCAATGGCTGCGAGGGCAGCAACGGCGCCTTGGCCTGCTGCAATAGAAATTTGTTTGTAAGGAATATTGGTCACATCTCCAGCCGCAAAAATTCCAGGCACTGAAGTTTCGCATTTTTGGGAAACAATTAATTCTTTTACGGGATTTTTGGCAATGTTTCCTGTGAAGTCAGTGTTGGGAATCATACCAATGTGGACCATGGCTCCGTCTGCACTTAGAGTTTGGGTTGTACCATTAGCATCGGTGTATTCAATGCCAGTGACATAATCTGTGCCAAGAATTTTAGTAGTGGCTGCGCCATAAATAATCTCGACATTTGACTGCTGTTTGATTTTATCAATTAAAATATTTTCCCCTTTGGGAAAACCACCCTTACTTTCTTTTGTATCTGGATATTTGGAAAGCAAATATACTTTACTGGCGAGTGTGGCCATCATGAGGGCTGATTCCAGGGCCGAATTGCCTGAACCAATAGTTATGGTCACTTTCTTCTTGTACAGCGGACCGTCACAAACCGTACAGTAAGTTACACCCTTACCACGCAATTCTTCTTCACCAGAAATTCCCAATGTGCGTGGATGAATACCACTGCCAATAATAACAGTTTTGGTTTGGAAGTTTTCAATTTTACCAGTGCCATCATCTGTAGTAATAACATGGTGCTTGCCTTCCTGAGTAATGCTAGTGACCATGAGTCCATTTTTAATATTTGTATTGTATGAAGCTGCATGTTTGTGAAAATCTTGCGCGAGCTGAATACCGGTGGTGTGAATTTGGCCTGGCCAATTTTCTACTTCTCCAGAAAGTGCCACTTCACCGCCAATATCTTTGGTAATAATAATAAAATTTAAATTGCGGCGCGCAGCATAGACAGCAGCTGTGCAGCCAGCGGCAGCGGCACCAATAATAACAAGGTCGTACATAGTTTTAGATTAAGTTTTGCAATTTTACTATATTTTCTACTGGGTCACCAGCATCAGATTCGTCTTGGGAGGAAAATACGGCATGGCCGGGACAGACTGCGTTTACACCAGTATTCATAATATGTGGCAAAGTTTCTTCAGTCACGTCGCCATCCCATTCTAAATATAAATCTGGATATTTTTGGCGACAAGCATAAGCTTTTTCCAAAACTTGAGGAATTAATGTCTGTCCTTGCGCACCTGGAGCCACACCCATAAACATAACTGAATCCAAAGCCTCAACAAAAGGTTCAATTACTGTGAAAGGTGTTTCTGGATTTAAAACTAGACCTGCTTCCCAACCATATTCATGAATGGCTTCTGTAACAGCGGCTACATCTACGCCAGTTTCATAATGAAATAAAACCCGATTCATATTACAAACATCAGCCCATAGTGGTAGAACGGCGAGTGGGTCGGCAACCATGAGATGTAATTCGCACACCAATTGTTGTAAAACATTTTGTGTAATTTCTGGGCTGGCAAAAGTTTTATTTGAAACAAAAATTCCGTCTGCAATATCGATGTGCACTGAATCAATTGGTGCTACATTCATGATACTTAATTGATCTGTGAATTCTGCTTCATTGGTTGTAAAAATTGAAGGAATAATATCCATATTATAATCCAGTGTGTTCAGTAACTTTGGCTAAACGACGTACATGTCTTTCTTCATTACTAAATTTTGTATTAAGCCAATGTTTAACAATGGCCATGGCATATTCTTCACTAAGTGTGGTTGCTGCCAAACAAAGTATATTTGTATTATCATCTTCCATCATGGTTTCGGCCACAGCAGTGTTATACCCAATGCCTGCTCGAATCCCTCGCACCTTGTTGGCAGCCACGCATACACCAATACCATTTTTGCAAATCAAAATTCCGCGCGCATCTTTTTCTAAAACTTTTTCAGTTAAAGGAAAAACATAATCTGGATAATCATCACCATCTACGTGTTCAGCGGGTCCTAAATCTTTTACATTTATATTTAATTCATTTTCCAAATATCTCACCAGTCGTTTTTTGAGCTGGTAACCACCATGGTCAGAGGCAATAAAAAGGGGGCCAGTATGCATATTTTTGTTTTAAATAAGTATTAGCAGTATAACATGGCTATCCACAATTTTTCCACATGTTATTGAGGTTTTAGTATTAGAAAAGTCTTGATTATCAAACTTTTTTACGATTAAATAATTATAAGGCAATTCCTCAGGAGGAAACATGCACGATATATTCATTGACCAGGTTCATACCAAGGCCAATCTCATGGCCTATGACCTGGAATTGGATTCTGTCCGTCATCCGGTTAGATTTTTCAAGGTGAATGATATTTTGCGTGCCGCAGGTGAATCTGTTTATGAAGAACAGGAAATTCCTCTGGCTGTCACCCAACCTATTCATCTCCATCCTACTTCCTGCCACTGTCGTTTCTGCGAAACCGGACTTTTTGATACGCGTCTGCAGAAGCCCCTGCCTTAAGCCGACACCCTCCGGTCGGCAAATTCTCTTTGGATAAACCAATAATTATTTAAAAACTATTTGGAAATAAAAAATCCCTCTTTTGGGGGATTTTTTAATCTCTTTAGCTTTTAAAAATGTTTTTAAAAGCTAAGGGAGGGACTTGGGCGGCGCGGCGGGCAGCTGCACACAAGGCCCAAGGTGGCGGGGTGAAAGAGCGGGGGTGTCATGGTTGCTGCTGTCGAATCGCCTCCATTGCGAAGGCCGACTGACTGAGAGCGTTGACTCTCTTGTGCCCGTACAGATGTGCTCGGATCTTTACGCTCAGGCTGGTTAGGGTGGTAGTCCCGTGCCTTTGGCCATCTGATGGCTCGTTTGAGGCATTCTTAAGCTTCTCGGAAATGATCTCCCAAGCAGCCACCTTGCCCTCGTAAGCGACCATGAAGTCCATGGCAGACTTGAACCATCCTTGGATTTCCATGGAGGTTGTGGGGTTGGTGTGTTCGTGTGCCTCAGAATCCTTACGGAGTCGAATGCAGATCTTGTTGACCCAGCCTTTGTAAAGCCGGTCGTGGTCGCTGTTGCTCTTCTCGAGCTCTTGTAGCCACTTGGCCCCCTCGATGAGTCCTCGGGTTTGCTCATCGATTTCTTCGGGGGACGAGTAGTCCGCGGTAGTCAACACCGCGTGCCGGAACAATCCAGGCGAGGTTTCGAACCCGAGCACGATTCCACGAGCTGTGGAAGCGTGATGTGCCTCGATGCACATTCGTAAGTAGTGCGTCAGTTTGTCTTCTCCTGTGAAGGAGTTTTGTCCGGCCACGGCCATGTTGGCTGGTGCGGTAGGTAGTCGAAGGTCAGGATCGAAGGCCTTGCGGTTCGTGGCCTTACGATCTTTGGTCCGCCGGCGAGCCAACCAGCCCTGGATTTGTGGTTTGAAGATCACGGCCAAGAGGGCCAGGATCACGATTCCCATTGCAACGAGTGCGATTTTCATGATGAAGCCTCCTGCGTCGCAGGGTGCCACAAAAAAGTCGTTTTGTCAATGTTTAAGCTATTATTTAATTAAAAAATCCCCACAAATATGGAGATTTTTTAATTACCTTAGTTTTCGTGATTACAAAAACTAAGGGAGACTTGGGCGGCGCGGCGAGCGAGCGCTGCACCAAGCCCAAGGGCGGGAGAAAGAACGAATGAACAAGGTCAATCCTTGTCTGGCGGATCGGGCGTCTTGCCTGTGGTCCACTGCCCACCATCATACATGATGGTTTCGGAGCGTCTGGGCGGCTGTTTTGCAGGTGGGGTGGTCTCCTCTGGTGTCGGGCGACGACGCTCGATGGTAAGCTCAACGGGAGTGGTATCCCCACTGAACGTGCTTGCCCCAGTCATGGGACCTTCCTCAGCCAGGTCTTCTGGTGTGAGTGGAGGTGACTTATTTACAGCCGGCATGTCGAACCGAGTGGAACCATCAGTCTCCATTTTGAGATGAACCGTCTTGGTTCGATGTGTTGGCGTGGCGTTCGGTTGGTATGCATCTGGAGAAACGATCACCGAGGACGAATCCCCGGTCTTGTCCCCCAGAGTGCTGAATGTCTCTGGCAAGATAACTGTTTCCGCACGATGCGGCCTTCGCTTCGCGGTCACGTTTGTGAGCCCCGTCTTCTTCGGCGGAGTGGGAGCGGGTTCGTCCCAATTGTCATTGAAGATTCCTTCTTCTTCGTATGAATCAGGCTTCCGCCTGATTAGACTGCGGAACCAGTCCGCGATTGCGTGAAGTACTTTGGTCATGTGGACCCTCCAGATGATGTTTATCATATAATTGCTTAAAATTCAATAATTTAGTGCAGAATAATTTGACTTTTTAGCTAAATTTAATTATATTTTAATCAACAACTTTAAAAGCGTTATACCTGCTATCACCAGGAATCTCCCGACTTGTTGGGAAGCGCTAGAGGAAGATTGCGTGTAAAGCGCATAGAACCTCTCGGATAAGCCCGTCATGCTGTAATTAAGGCCACTTGGCAAAGTTGAGATGGTACCTCCCATTTGGGATCTCAACAGCGGTGGTTTTTTTGTTTTCAAATTTCAAACGTATATGCCATATAATGCCAGTCAAAATGAAGAAGAAGTTTTAAAATATTGGGAAACTAATAAAGTTTTTGAGCGTTCAGTAAATGAACGGTCAGATAATAAACCCTATGTTTTTTATGATGGCCCGCCATTTGCGACTGGACTTCCACATTATGGCCACATTGTGGCTTCACTCATGAAAGACGCCGTACCGCGCTATTGGACGATGCGTGGATACAAAGTGGAACGTGTCTGGGGTTGGGATTGTCACGGATTGCCAATTGAAAACATTGTAGAAAAAGAATTGGGTAGTAAAAGTAAAAAAGATATTGAAGCCATGGGCGTGGCTGAATTTAATGAACGCTGCCGCTCCAAAGTTTTGGGATATGTAGAAGATTGGAAAAAAACTGTGCGTCGTTTGGGTCGCTGGGTTGATATGGAACATGCGTACGTAACCATGAGTCGCGATTACATGGAATCGGTCTGGTGGGTGTTTAAACAATTATGGGATAAAGGTTTGGTGTATGAAGATTATCGCGCCATGCATATTTGTCCGCGTTGTGAAACTACACTGTCACAACAAGAAGTAAGTGAAGGATATAAAGATGTAAAAGATATTTCGGTTTATGTTAAATTTGCATTGAAAGAAAATGAACAATTTAAGAAAATAGGTTTACCTGAAAATACATCAATTCTGGTTTGGACCACAACACCATGGACTTTACCAGGAAACGTGGCTTTAGCCATTAACCCTGAGATACCATACATAAAATTTAAAATACGTGGTCAAAATGAAACTCATGTTAGCTCAGTAAAATTCTTTGAAAAAGAATATTGTGGATCAAATAAATTTTTTACAGAATCTTTACGAATTAAAGCGGATTTTGAAGAAGGTTATGGTAAATTTAGTTTTGGTTCTCAAAATGAAAAGACCGAGTTTGAGTTAGAGAGTTATGAAATCTATACTCCGAATAGTTTAGAGGTCAATAATTTATTAGGTTTGGAATACGAACCATTATTCCCTTACTATAAGGATACCAAAAATGCTTTCCGAGTAGTAGTTGGAGATTTTGTGGACGTTGATACTGGTACGGGCGTAGTTCATATGTCGCCAGCATTTGGTGACGATGACTTTAAAGTAGGAAAGCGCGAGGAAATTGGATTTGTCCAACATGTTGGTATGGATGGGCGCATGAAACCGGAAGTAACTGATTTTGCTGGGTTTGAGGTGAAGCCTAAATCTGATGATGATAAAGTTCGATTAGGAACCGATATCGCGATTTTGCGTTATTTGCAAGATAAAAATCTTTTCTTTAAAAAAGAAAATTTAGTACACTCGTATCCACATTGCTGGCGCTGTGATACTCCGCTTTTAAATTACGCCACATCATCATGGTTTGTAAAAGTAACGGCAGTAAAAGATGAAGCTTTAAAACAAGCGGAAAAAATAAATTGGTCGCCAGAACATATTAAAGAAGGTCGATTTGGTCAATGGTTAGGCGGTGCGCGTGATTGGTCAATTTCTCGTCAGCGTTTTTGGGCCTCTGTAATGCCAATCTGGAAATGTGAAAGTTGTAAAGAATTCCGTGTATTTGGTTCAGCGGGAGAATTGGAAGAAGCTAGTGGACAAAAAATTGATGATTTGCACAAACATGTTGTGGATTTGGTGACGGTACAATGTAAATGCGGCGGAACAATGAAACGCGTGCCAGATGTGCTTGATACTTGGTTTGATTCTGGTTCAATGCCATACGCGCAAATGCATTATCCATTTGAAAATAAAGCCAAATTTGAAGCCAGTTTTCCGGCAGAATTTATTGCTGAAGGCCAAGATCAAACTCGTGCCTGGTTTTATTATTTACATGTGTTAGCAACAGGTTTATTTGAAAAACCAGCTTTTAAAAACGTAATTGTCAATGGAATTGTTCTGGCCGAAGATGGTAAAAAAATGAGTAAGAAATTACAAAATTATCCAGATCCAAATGTTCTATTGGAAAAATACGGCGCTGATGCACTACGGTATTATTTGATAACTTCACCAGTCATGCACGCAGAGAGTTTAAACTTTTCCGAAGATGGCGTGCGCGAGGCATATGGAAAAGTTGTGAATACACTGTGGAATGTGGTGGAATTCTATAAATTATTTGCTGCGGAAAATCCAGTTGTTTCAGTCGAGTCACAGAATGTTTTGGATCAATGGATTTTGGCAAAATTGCAAAACTTAATTGCTGACGTGACCCGTGAAATGGAAGTGTATAATTTGTCCGAAGCGTCTCGTCCTGTAGCTGAATTTATTGATGAACTTTCTACGTGGTATGTGCGTCGTTCACGTGATCGATTTAAAGGTGCAGATGAGGCAGATAAAGCGACGGCATTGGCAACACTCCGTGAAGTTTTGTTGACCCTCAGTAAAGTCATGGCACCATTTACACCGTTTGTTGCGGAAAAAGTATATCAGGAAATTTCTGGGTCAACCGAAAGTGTGCATTTGGAAATGTGGCCAGAACCTAATGAGAAATTAGTAAACTCAACAGTTTTAGAACAAATGGAAGTGGTTCGTAACGTTGTGGAAATGGGCTTATCATTACGTTCCGAGGCCGGTGTAAAAGTCCGTCAGGTGCTCGGTGAATTTTATTTTACTGGTACTGACCTTTCTCCAGAACTTTGCGTAATTGTGGCTGAAGAATTAAATATTAAAGAAGTAAAACTTGGCACTGCCGAAGGACAAAATTTTGTTACCAAAACCGAAGGTCCTCTTATTGTTTCACTTAATACTGAAATTACCAAAGCTTTGCAAAAAGAAGGTTTATCTCGTGAATTTATTCGTACCATTAATCAAGTGCGAAAAGATTCTGGCCTAACTATTCAAGATCGCATTTCTATTTTCTATCACACAGACTCAGAAGAACTAAAACAAGCCTTATATGACTATGAATCTGACATTTTGAGTGCAGTACTTGCAAATAGTCTTACTGCTGAAAATGTAGTAGGGGAAAGTAAAGAAGTGTCAGGATACGCAGTGACAATTAAAGTTCAGAAAGTTTAAGCTTTTGCTTTGGTTGAGTTTTGTGTTAGACAATGTTTATTGTCTACTGGACTTACTTTATTCTGGTATATACGCGTAATTTTCTGGATAGACAAAAACGTTTTGTGGAGAGGCGGTAAAATACCATTTATCTTTCCAACCATAGGCACCGGTAAAGCAATCGAGCGTAGTTGCTCCACAGTCAATAGCGTTTTGAATATTTTTAATATTAGCGTAAGTGCTAAAACCCTTTAATTCACTGTCTGGATCAATGCCTGTGTTTATATACGCATAGGATCCTTGATACAAAAATGCTAAGGAAACTGCGATAACTTTGTCCCCATGATAAAAGGTGAGAAGTTCGGTCTGAAAATTTGGTAAGTTTACATGTGAGCGATAAATTTCTTTATGAAATGGGCGACAGATAAAAGAAGAATTATCACCAAACATTTTATTGGTAAACTCAAAGAGTAATTCCAGATCAGCCAAGTTATTTTTTACAATGCTAAGTGGTTCTTGTTCAAAACGTCGGATTTTTTTACCAAGAGTCCGACGCGTTTCACCATGATCAGCATATTTATCTGCAAAATAATCCTCATAGGTTTTATACCCTGTGAGTGGTAAAGTGTATTTATAATCTTTAAGTGGAAGCGCAGAACTAACTGGGTCAGTATTTTTAATATACTGTAAATACACAGGTTGGTCCAAGGTTTTAAGATATGCGTAGAATTCTTCGGTCACCCCAGTTTGAGTTTCTGGTGAAAGTAACAGTCGATTATCTTCCATGTAATCTCCGCCAAAAAATTCTAAGGCTTTACCGTCTTTGCTCAATTGCAAAGGCCATGCGCCAATTATTTTTCCACTATTTTCACCTACAATAAAATGTATGGGATTTTTTTGATATGTATTAAATGACATTCTATAATCCCAGGAATCAAAAATAGTTTCTTGTGGACAAAGTGCGCGCCATATTTTTTCCGCTTCAACTAATTCATTAACCACGCGAAAAGATAAGGACATATTACAGGAAATACGGGGTTTGTAATTGATTATTTTTATAACGGTTAATCGCAAGTTTTATAATCTCTTCCAATAGGTCAATATGCTCTAAGTTAGTGTGTTTGGCAGCGCGAACTACTGGTGAAGTTTTGCCAAGGGTTGGGTTGGTATTAAGTTCCAAAACATAAGGATTACCTTCACGATCAATGCGCAGTTCAACCCGACCATAATCACGACATTTCATGATTTTATATGTATCAATGGCGATTTCTGAAATCAAAGCCTCAAGTTTTGGATTTAAATTTTTAGCAGCCGATGAATATAAACTATCTTCTTTGTTTTTTACTGACTCAGTGAGAATCTTCCACTTATTTTTTGGGCCAATTGGGAATTTGGCGCGTGATAATGGGAATACTCGTAGGTCATTATAATCACTGCCTAAAATTGAAACACTATATTCATCACCTTCAATATATTCTTCTACTAAAGCAGGGTGACCAAGTTTTTCAATTACATAAGAAAGCTGGGCGTCTAATTCTTTTTTATTTTTTACCACTGAGGTCTGAGAAATACCAAATGAATGATCTGCGTCAGCTGGTTTAACTAAGAGAGGATACCGCAACTCAGGATTAATTGAGTCATTAATAGTGTAGGCATAATCAAAGGCTGGGGTTGGGATATCGTGAAAGCGGAAAAGTTTTTTCGCTCGAATTTTATCCCGTGACAAAGCCAGGTTTAGCGCGCTGGTACCAGTGTATGGAATATTCATGGCTTCAAAAATCGCGGCCACTTGAGGTTTGAGAAGTTCATTATTTTCAATACCAATGGCTGCATTGAACATAAGGTCAATTTCTGCCAATTGCAAAGCCAGGACTGTTTGAGATAGATTATTAAAATCAAAAATCGTGGTGCGGTAACCTCTTTCTTGGAGTAGGTGATTAATTTCTTGCGCAGCGGTTACATGAGCACGGCCAGATTGTGTGTTTGGTAGATTTGCCGCAATCCCAATGCGCAGTTCGCGCTGATTGGCCAAAGACACTGTCCGTACTTTTTCTACTTTTGCGTTACGTGCCAACAATTTTTTATTATACACGGCCGCAGATAAAGAATTTTTACGACTGGTTTTACCAAGCGCAGATTCTTCATCATATGCCGCTACTTTGTAATGAATATACTTAAGAGCTTCACGTAAATTATCTTGCGCATCAAGCATGTTATCGCCACGAACTGTGATCCAGCCCAAACTACCATACCCTTCTGGCGGCCGCAAAACCTGATCACCAATTTCTTTGGATAAATAAATTTCTTCCAAATACTTTTGCTCATGCAGCAAAGGATCAATATCTAATTCAACTAAGATACCAGATTCTTGTGGTTGCAAATCCCAACCCACCACATAACGACGCGGTTCTTCGGGCTTTTCAATTTTTGTAAGGTAATCACCAATCGCAATACGCGCGCCTTCTTCCACAAAATCTATGCCCCAGGCTGATTTAATATATGAATAAATATAATCACCACCTAAGCGCATGTTTACTTCAAGTGGAACTGGACCATTTTTTGTGCTCTTGGCTTCATAATGAATACAGGCATCGGTAATCCCAAGTTTTTCCAAAGTTTCTTCGGCCATGTCAATGAGAGCTTTTTGAGATTCAGAAGGTAAACTAGAAGGAATGGCTTGTCCGCGATCTAAAAAAAATCGACCAAAGGTTTTGTCGTAGTTATCGGCAATTGAATAGAATTTAATTTTGCCATTCTGGAGTAATATATCTACGTCTACTTCATCGCCGTCAATATATTCTTCCACAAAAAGTTCAAACCCTTCGTTAAGTGCTGATTCAGTGTCTGAGCTGATTAACTCACGAATATAATCTACTGTGTCAGCCAAATCTTTTGGTTGGTCTACTTTTGTAACATACGCGCTGCTAGCACCAAAAGCTGGTTTAACGACCAAGGGGAATTTAAAATTTTTCAAAACATGCGCAATATCACGATCTGTTTTGATTAAATAATGTTTTGGAGTAGGTAGGCCAACATTATTACAAAATTCTCGAAATGCAAATTTATTCCGAATGCCTTTGGCAATGGAGTAAGGAATACCAATAAAACCAAATTGCTCTACAATTTTGGAAGTAAGTAAAACATCGTCTTCCCAAACAGTCATGACACCGTCAATGTGAACCGAAGGATGTGATTTAACAAAATTACGGAAAGCAGTAATAGATTCAGTGTGATTGGCTGTGTTAGCAATAATCCAGTGGTCAACATAAGGATCGGCCCAATTTTTCTCACTATTAATCACTACTGTGGTAAAACCAATTTTTTTAAGGCGCTGCAAAACAAATTTTTTCTTTTGACTCCCAGTGTTTACCACGCAAATTGTTTTCCCCTTATACGGCAAATCATTAGCAGGTTTGTTAGACATATTGATATTAAATAAAAAAAGCTATCCTAAAATAGCTTTTACCCTGAGGGTGAAATTTGGCTTTGTTTAAATAAAATATTTGGATTCTCTGGATCAGTTGGGGGCATCATATATGATGATAATTTAGTATACTGCTGGTCCTGGGGGCTGTCAATCTGCGATTATTTTGAGGCTTTACAGCCCAGTGTAAAGTCTAGTACAATTCCTACAAATAAATATTAATTTTCATTCTATGAATGTTGCACAAATTTTCAATCTTGGTCTTAAAATGGGGATTTCTGCTGATCCAAGAGGTGAAAAAGGAGTAAAAAAATATCTTACTCAAATGGGTCGAGATTATGAAGAGCTTTCTCTCAAAGACCGAGAAGTGTACGATACCGAACGGCTTTCTAACCCATACATGGATAGCGCGGTGTTGTTCGATAACGGTAAAAAAGAAGTAAAACGGGTTATGGCGGGTATTGACCTAACTGAACCAGAAATATTATTGGCCAATGAAATGGACAGACAGGGCCGGGGAGTGGACCTAATGATTGCTCATCATCCAATTGGTAAGGCTAGGGCTCGTTTACCTGAAGTAATGACTATGGGCGTGGATGTATTTACTAGTTATGGAGTACCTGTACATTTGGCAGAAAAAACCATGGAAGAACGAGTAACTGAAATTGGTCGCTGGGTACATTCAGTTAATCATTATAAAGCAGTGGATATTGCGCGTTTGCTCAATATTAACTTTGCGATTACTCATACCATTACTGATAATTTAGTAGATAAATTCATGCGTGAATATTTAGCTGAGCGTAAACCTGAAACAGTTAAGGATATTTTGAGCGCGCTTTATGATTTGCCTGAATATCAACATGCTCGGAACATGGGTTTTGGACCAAAATTATTTGCAGGCTCACCAAAACATCGCGTAGGTAAATATGTTTTAGAAATGACTGGTGGTACCAATCCTTCAAGTAGGGTGTATGAAGAATTTTCTCGTTCAGGTATTAGCACGTTGGTTAGCATGCATATGCCAGATGATTCATTTAAAACAGCTAATCAGAATATGATGAATATTGTGGTGGCTGGGCATATGCCATCAGACTCTCTGGGCATGAACTTATTCTTGGATGAATTAGAAAAACAGGGAATTGAAATTGTGCCTGCTGGCGGATTGATTCGAGTGAGTCGCGTAAAAAAAGCCAATAAATCCGGGTCTAAAAAATCTTCCAAAAAATAATTATGATTGCTCTCCTGTCTGGAGTGGTTGTTGAAAAAACCACAACTAGTGTCTTGGTTGAAACTTCAGGTGGGGTTGGTTATGACGTTACCATGACGGCGGCTGACGCACTGTCGGTTGTTCTTGGTGAAAAATTACGTGTGTTTACTTATTTAAAAGTGTCTGATTCGGCTCAGGAGTTGTTTGGTTTTAAGACTACGGCCGCACGAGATTTTTTTAAAATTCTGTTAAGCGTTTCCGGAATTGGTCCAAAAAGTGCGCTGAATATTTTATCACTTGGTGAAATTACCAATATTCAAAGTGCAATTGCGCGTGGAGACGTAAAGTATCTCACCGCTGTGCAAGGCATGGGTAAAAAAACCGCAGAGCGTTTGGTGGTGGAATTAAAAAATAAATTTACTGTGCGTGGAAATTCTGGAGAATCACTTGTTGACGCAGTTGATTCAGGTCCACTTGGTGAAGTTGTTGAAGGTTTAGTGGCAATGGGCTATTCACAGGCCGAAGCGCGTGATGCTGTGCAGAGTTTGGATGCAACTGGAAAAAATAGTGAAGGACTTTTACGAGAAGCACTCAGATTATTGAGTAAATAAATTTTAAATAAAAAACGACCCGTGCATGGGCCGTTTTTTATTTTATTTATGTTTTCTACACTAATTCTTCTGGTAATTCATCGGGGCTCTCTTGACCGGCCAAGAGTAGGGCGATATTCACCACAGTATCGCCTTCGGCTTTAAAGCGCATTACGCGTACGCCTTGGGTGGCGCGACCAAGTGAAGAAATTGTTTTGAGTGGGGTGCGAACGACTTGACCTTTCATTGAAATGAGAAGCAAGTCTTGATCCTCAGCATTATTGATAATTTTAGCACTAATTAATTTGCCAGTTTTATCAGTAATGTTCATGGTCTTTATACCACTGCCGCCGCGACCTTGCACTTTGTATTCACTAATTTCGGTGCGTTTACCCAAACCATTTTCAGAAATTACCAATAATTCTAAAACTTTTTTCTTAACTAATTCTGGAGAAACTACATCCATGCCAATTACTGAATCAGTAGATTTAAGACGCATACCACGCACACCAGCCGCGGTGCGGCCCATGGCACGAATATCTGATTCATTAAATCGAATCGCTTGACCCTGTGAAGTGGCAATAATAATATCATCTTTACCACCAGAAGGGCGCACCCATTCAAGCATGTCATCGGAGTGTAATTTAAGCGCGATCAAACCAGAACGGCGTACGTTTTTGAAATCCTCAATTTCAGATTTTTTAATCGTACCTTTATTGGTTACCATGACCAAATATTTATATTGGCTCATGTCTGCCATGGAAAGGATAGAAGAAACATTTTCATTTGGTGCAAGTTGTAAGAAGTTTACCAAGGCTTGGCCTTTGGCAGTGCGAGAAGCCACAGGAATATCATAGGCGCGGAGTTGGAACACACGGCCGCGATTGGTAAAGAAGAGGAGATTGTCATGAGTATTGGTGGAAATCAAATGTTCAATCACATCTTCTTCTTTGGTGGTTAAACCAATTACACCTTTACCCCCACGACTTTGTGTACGGAAAGTATCTACTGGCATGCGTTTAATATATCCATCTTTAGTACCCATGATAATAGTTGGTTCATTTGGTACCAAATCTTCAATACTAAATTCTTTGACACCATGAGCCACAATTTGTGTGCGGCGTTCATCGGCATAATCTTTTTTAATGCCAGCCACTTCATCTTTTACAATTCCCAAAATTCTTTTTTCACTTTCCAAAATAGCTTTGAGTTCTTTAATAAGAGCCATTTTTTCAGCTAATTCATCTTCAATTTTCTTGCGTTCCAAGTTTGCTAATTGTTGCAAGCGCATTTCCAAAATCGCCACGGTTTGACGATCAGAAAAGCCAAATTTTTTCATGAGGTTTTCTTTGGCCTCATCTTTATCTTTGGATGCTCGAATAGTATTGATAACTTGATCAATTTTATCCAAAGCCATTTTTAAACCTTCCAAAATATGCGCGCGTTCTTCAGCTTTGGCTAAATCAAAAGCAGTACGACGACGAATCACTACTTGGCGATGCTTAATATATTCTTCAAGAATAGTTTTAAGATTTAAAACATGTGGTTCAATGCCGTCTACCAATGCAAGCATGTTCAAGTGAAAAGTGGTTTGCAAATCAGTCATTTGGAATAACCGATTCAAAACTTTTTTCGGATATGAATCTTTTTTCAGTTCAATCACAATGCGCACGCCATCTTTATTTGATTCATCGCGCAAATCTCGGATGCCTTCTAATTTCTTTTCTTGTACTAATTCCGCAATCTTTTCCAAAAGTGCGGATTTATTTACTTGGTATGGAACTTCAGTAACAATAATTTTAAATTGATCATTTTTACCTTCTTGAATTTCAGTTTTGGCGCGCACTACAATACCGCCGCGACCAGTGGCATATGCAGCCGCAATATCTTGTTTGTTATAAATAATACCGCCAGTTGGAAAGTCCGGACCTTGCACGTATTGCATCAGGTCATCAACGGTAGCTTTGGAGTCACCAATTAAATGTGTAATCGCATCACAAAGTTCGCCTAAATTATGTGGCGGAATATTAGTGGCCATGCCCACCGCAATACCCATGCTACCATTGAGCAAAAGGTTTGGAAGCTTACTTGGTAATACGCGTGGTTCCTTGTGTGAGCCATCGTAAGTAGGTGTAAAATCAACAGTATTCTTTTCAATATCAAAAAGTAATTCTTCGGCCACAGCATGTAATTTGGCTTCAGTGTAACGCATGGCCGCAGCTGAATCTCCGTCCATGGAACCAAAGTTTCCTTGTCCAAAAACTAATTGGTGGCGCATATTAAAGTCTTGCGCCATGCGAACCATGGAATCATAAATTGCTCTGTCACCATGAGGATGGTATTTGGCCATCACTTCACCAACTACGTGCGCCGATTTACGAAATTTAGAAGTATGCTTAAGGCCAATATGCCACATGGCATACAAAATACGACGGTGTACTGGTTTTAAACCATCGCGAACATCTGGTAAAGCACGAGAGACAATAACGCTCATGGCATAATCCAAATATGAGGTTCGCATTTCGTCAACCAAATTAATTGGTTCAACTTTACCAATATTATCTACAAACAATTTGTCTTGGCTATCGGTTTTTTTCATACAGCGTTAGGGATTTTTTTTAGGTTGAACTGCTTCTCTAAGGGCTTCTTCAACTTGTGCTTGGGTAAATGGATCAACTGGGTCTGCGGCATCACCTGCCTCAAGTTTTTCTCGCACTATTCTATCATTATTCTTAATAGTTTCAAGCACTGAGTTAAAATCCGCCGCACCTTGGTCAAGAATTTCATTCTCTGTAGTGGTGTTAGACCATAGACCTGAGACTAAACTTCGTGCATTGAAAATCCAAATTGATACAATTGCTACTGTGAAACCCATTACTATATATAAGAGTTTCAAACGATTGCCGCGGGGCACTGGTTTGGGAACAGTACGAAGTTCTGCCTCGGTTTTTGTTTCTGAAATTTGTACATCCTCGTACGCATGACTAAACATGTCAGTGTGAATTTCTTTTACCTGGGCAGGATCAACAGTCCTAGGTTTATGGTCAAAATAACCTTCTTTGGCTAAGAGGCCGGGAATATCACGGGTAATCGCTGCAACTGTTTGCGCATCAAACGGAGTTTCAGTATGGATGTGACCACGTTTTTTGGCCGGCATAGATTCTAAATTTATTCTTTAGCCAAGACAATAACACTAGTATCTTCAGTAGGGAGATCTTTTTTCTTAATAATTACTTTGGTTTCTGCGCCATCTTTGGCAGGGACACCCATGGCTTTACAGAACTGAGCTACCGGTGCAGCTTTAGGGTCATTATCACTTTGGTGGGCAATCGGGATGATTACCCGAGCTTCTAATTCATTCACAGCTTTGACTGCGTCTTCTGCATCATAGGTATTAACACCACCTACTGGGACAAAAAGCACGTCTACGTCTGATAAAACCTCTCGTTGTTTCTGGTTTAAGGACTTATTTACTAAGCCAAGGTGGGCCAAGCTTACACCCTCAGCATCAAGGCGAATCATGGTTTGTCCTTCGGCCCCAGCCACTGAAGTAATCAATACCCCCTTAATATCACATTCGCCTGGAGTGTCTAGGATAAAAGGTTCACCTGAAAGGGTAATAGAATCGCCGGATCCACGGGTAAAAAGGGCCACCTGAGGTGATAAACTGCGTGGAGCAGTTCCTTCAGCTGGTTTATAAGGATCAATCACAATTACTACTTCTTCATCAAAGGGTTTGGCCACGATTTTTACTGTGGTCCCGCCGAGCCAGGAAATATGCATATTTATATTTAGATTCAAAACATGCCCTCATTTTATCACCCTTGCCAAAATAAAACAATTGTGCTATATTTAGCCCACTTTATTTAATTTTGTCTCCCCAAAAGGGAGCCGCTTGGGCCTTGGGCTCAGGTTAAAAGGAGAAGATATATGGCACAAGACACAAGTACATCAAATTTTGGTGATTTGTTAAAAGATTTTTTTAGTAAGATTCCAGGTAATGGTGATCTTGTTAAAGGTAAAGTAATTTCCATTGACCGCGGCGAAGTTCGTATTGATATCGCTGGCATCATGGTTGGTGTGGTTCGTGGAGATGAACTCTTTGCTGAATCAAAACAATTTGGTGATGTAAAAGTTGGTGATGATGTAGAAGCCACTGTTGTTGGTGGTGAAAATGAATATGGTGAACTTGAACTTTCATTCCGCGTTGCTGGCCACCAAATGGTGTGGGAACGGATGGCTGAACTCAAGAAAGGTAATACTTCACTCATGGCTAAAGTTGTTTCTGCTAATAAAGGTGGTTTAATGCTCACTGTAGAAGGTGTGTCTGGTTTCTTGCCAGTTTCACAACTTAACCCAGATCATTACCCACGCGTTCCAGGTGGTGATAAGAATCGTATTTTGGATCACCTCCGCCAATTTATTGGTAAAGACCTTACTGTTCAAGTATTTGATGTAAACCCAGAAGAAGAAAAATTGATTTTGTCTGAAAAAACTCTTTGGGAAAATGAACAGAAATCTATCCTCGACCTTTACAAAGTTGGTGATTCAGTTTCTGGTACGATCTCTGCTCTTACTCCATTTGGTGCATTCATGAAATTTGGTGAAGGCCTTGAAGGTTTGGTGCATATTTCTGAAATCGTGTGGCAACGCATTGACCACCCTAAGGATATCCTTAAAGTTGGTGATGAAGTTAAAGCCCAAATTATTGATCTTAATAAATCAAAAATTTACCTTTCACTCAAGCGTTTGGTTGACGATCCTTGGAAAGCTGTAAAAGATCGCTATGCTGTTGGCCAAATTGTATCTGGTATCGTTCACAAGGTTGAACCTTTTGGTCTTATGGTTAAACTTGATGACCAAATCCATGGTTTGGCTCATATCTCAGACTTGTCTGACAAGCCAGTTTCTGATCCAAAGAAATTCCTTGAAACTTTCCCACTTGGTGAACCTAAGAACTTTGAAATTATTTCCATGGAACCGGCCGAACACCGCCTTGGTCTTAAACTTGAAGGCGTAGCTGGTGCCAAGCGTACTCGTAAGAGTAAGGGTGATGGTAAAGAAGATTCTAAGGAAGAAAAAGCTGAAGTTTCAGAAGAAGCCGCAGCGTAAAGCTTGATTTAAACCGTGAAATAGCGTATAGTACATCAACTATACGCTATTTTTTTATATGAAAAATTTACTAAAAAACTTTGCTGTTATCATCCTTGTGTTGTTTGTCGCTGGTGCAATTTTCAATGTGATTAGTTTTGCCCAAACTAAACCAGAAGTCGTTGGTGTGAATCGTTTGGTTACTGAAATTAATAATGACCAAGTAAAGATTGTAGAAGTAAGTGGAGATACTATTGCGGTGACTCTTAAGGACGAAAAGGCAAGACCGCTCGAAATTAAAAAAGAATTGAATCAATCTTTTTCTGAATTAATGGATAATTTGGGAGTTGACCAAGCCAAACTCCGTACTCTTGATATTCAAGTTAAAGATGAAAGCGGTTTTAAATATTGGGCTGCGGTTTTATTCCCTTATATATTATTGGCCGCATTACTCATGGCTGTATTGTATTTTGTTAGTCGCCAATTACAGGGCGTAAATAATCGGGCCATGATGTTTGGTCAAAGCACTGCCAAACAAGTAAAACCAGATGAAAAAAGTGGTAAAAAAACTTTTGCCGATGTGGCTGGTGCTATTGAAGCCAAAAATGAACTCATGGAAGTGGTTGATTTTCTCAAAGACCCAAAAAAGTTTGCAGCGGTTGGTGCAAAAATTCCACGTGGTGTTCTCTTGATGGGTTCACCTGGTACTGGTAAAACATTGCTTGCCAAAGCTGTAGCTGGTGAAGCTGGTGTACCTTTTTTCCACATGAGCGGTTCTGAGTTTGTGGAGATGTTTGTGGGTGTGGGTGCTAGTCGTGTTCGTGACTTATTTCAGAAAGCCAAAAAAGAAGCACCGGCGATTATTTTTATTGATGAAATTGATGCCGTGGGACGTAAGCGTGGTTCTGGTCTGGGTGGTTCTCATGATGAACGCGAACAAACACTCAATCAAATCTTAGTAGAAATGGATGGGTTTGAGCCAAACTCTGGTGTGATTATTGTGGGTGCTACCAATCGTCCTGATGTTCTGGATCCAGCCTTACTCCGCCCAGGTCGTTTTGATCGTCGGGTAGTCATTGATATGCCTGATATTGAAGATCGTGAGGCAATTTTAAAAGTGCATGCTATTGGCAAACCTTTGGCCGCTTCTGTTTCACTTCGCCAAGTAGCCGAACGTACTCCAGGTTTTGCAGGCGCAGATTTGGATAATCTTTTAAATGAAGCAGCCATTAAGGTTGTTCGTGATGGTCGTAATGAAATTGGGCAGGATGATATTTTGCAAAGTATTGAAAAAGTATTGCTTGGACCAGAAAAGCGTTCACGAGTAATGACTAAAAAAGATAAAGAAATGACTGCGTATCATGAAGGTGGTCATGCTTTGGTGGGACACTTTTTGGAACATTCAGATCCTGTGCGCAAAGTTTCGATTATTGGTCGTGGTATGGCTGGTGGTTACACGCTCAGCATGCCGCAAACTGATACGCATTATCGTACCCTTGCTAAATTCCGCGATGACTTGGCCATGATGCTTGGTGGTTATGTAGCCGAACAAATGATTTATGGAACTAATCAATTAACTACAGGTCCATCAAGTGATTTGAAAAAAGCCACTTCTACTGCCACTGCCATGATTATGCAATATGGTATGAGTGACAAACTTGGTCCTCGCCAATATGGAGATAATGAAGGTTTAATTTTCTTGGCCGAAGAAATTCATAGTAAGAAAAATTACTCAGATAAAACCGCAGAACTAATTGATTCAGAAATTAATCGTTTGCTTGAAGAAGCCAAAGTGCGTGCTACTGAAGTGCTTACTAAGCATCGCTCAGAATTAGATAAGCTCGTTAAAGTTCTTTTGGAAAAAGAAACTGTCGAACAAGAAGCCTTTGTGGCAATCATGGGTACTCCGGCCAAAAAAGCCGAAGATGCTGGCCCGGCCGTAGATATCGTTGGTTAATACAGATTTAAAAATAAAAAACTAGGAAATTAATCCTAGTTTTTTAATTCCCTCTGATTACAAATATTTATAATCATAGGGAGCCGCGGAGAGATGAACGTTGCGACCCGACGTCAGATCAGCGC